>Ga0187886_1000628_pt1 | contig 39947 bp, 59 predicted proteins | sample June2016WEW_20_1_FD_133001 | JGI IMG/M metagenome (GOLD analysis project Ga0187886, IMG submission 133001) | Peatland microbial communities from SPRUCE experiment site at the Marcell Experimental Forest, Minnesota, USA - June2016WEW_20_150 | ecosystem: Environmental > Terrestrial > Soil >...
AAGATAAGGGAAAGAAGGGTTTATAAAAAACGAATGAATCAATCAAACAGGGAAAAGAGGTGAAACCGATTAAATCTAAATCGCCAAGTTCAAGGTAATATTATTGCAACTACATAGATTCCCACATATAATAATGGTCGGGGAGAGGAGATTTGAACTCCCGACTTCTTGGTCCCGAACCAATTTCAATCCTTTATGGCATAAAGGAGGTCCCTAATAACGCCCGCCACAAAATCTTCTAATGTGGCATATTCACTGGAAGTTATATGGTATCCTTCATCCTCATTATATTGAATATCTACCGTAATGTATTTTTCCTTTTCCATTGTTTTTCACCGTTCTCCGATCTTTTATCTAATTTTGTCTAACTAAAATTGACGGCCAACGGACGAGTATGGGCTGTTTCCCTGTCGGGCAGGCTCTACTCCATACCTAAAGCTAATCATCCTTGGCCGATATTCATTTTATGATTGCAAACAGGGCTAATCCAGTATCAATAGCCATGAGGACCACCAAAAAATATACCCACCATCCGGCCTTACCTGGAACCACACAGGTTCTTTTTTCTTTACCGATCCGTTCGATCATGCTTTTCAAATGCACAATATCTGATTCCATGTCAACGATTCTTTGTTCCAGTTCCCCGGTCCATTCTTCCTGAGAACCCAACCCCTTGTTCACAACATCTCAATAGCCTTTCTTTTAGATTCTGTCAAGGATTGAAGATAAATATTTGTGGTATCGAGCGTGGTATGACCAAGAAGTTCCTGGATGGTCTTGAGATCAACCCCGGAATTAGCAAGTTGAGAAGCCCCGTAATGTCTAAACTGGTGGAAACCAGAGATCGAGTAGACCCCTGCTCGGCTGGCGCACCTTTTTAATTTTTTCCGCAAGTCCCGGTAGGGTTGACCGTCTACACTGGATTTCAAAACGTACCCTTCCTTCGGGTCCATCAAAGTCAAAGTTTCCAACAGGAACCCATTGATCGGAATCTCCCGGATCATTTCGTTTCCGTCTCTTGTCTTTCTGGTTCTTAGGTACAATACTCTTTTTTCCAAGTCTACGTCTTTCCATTGCAACCCCCTGATTTCCGAAATTCGTCCCATTGTATAGACCAGTAGGAGAATAAGCAATCTATTCGTTCCCTCATTAGCAGCGACCAGAGTTTCAATATCCGCCTTAGTAGGAATAACTTTCTGTTTTTTTGAGAGAGGAAATTTCCGCAAAGGACCCATTGGCGATCTGTCAATAAACCCCATGTCCACACACCATCTAAAAAAATTTCGCAATATTTCAAAATCCAGATTTGCGGAACGAGCAGACAGATTCTTCCTCTCCACCAAATGAGTTTCAATATCAGCAGGCATAATTTGGGTAATATCTTCATGGAACCATTTTGGGAAATACCTTGAACCGATATATCTTTTTGCATCAAACCATGCCTTGCTATTGTAGGCTTCACAATGTTTGAGATATTGATTCCATAGTAGACCGAACAAGTTGTCTTGAATAATTGCGGGGGTTCTCGATAATCGTCTTGTTAATTTTAGCTTGTATTTGATCTGCGCTTGGGCCTCCATAGCCTCTTCTTTTTTGTCGTATCCCCGTTCTCCCCGGTAGTATTGCCCCAGGTGCATTACCTTGACATACCAGTGATCTTTGTATTTCCATATAGCCATCTAACCATTCCTGCGAAGTGGTCCAACGGCGACCAATCTTTACACCCAATTCCTTGGCACGTTTATAAATCCAGGACTTAGGTTTCTTGAGATATTGTGCAGCTTCATCTAAGGTTAAATATAACATATTCATATAAAAAAATCAACCCTCCTCCAACTCCTTGATTCTTGCTTCCAACTCAAATCTTTTCATCGTCTGACCATGAATTATTTCCCCTAATTTGTCAGCGTGAGATTGAAGGTTCTCGATGTGGGAAAGGAGATATTCAATAGAATTATCTAACCATGTTATAGAATGTTCTTCCCTATAACTCTTCTCAATCTCTTTTACCTTCTCATCCATCTTTCCCCTCCTTCTCCAACTTAGTTCCATCTGATTCCGTATAAATGTCCTCCTTTTCGTCATCAAGGAAATCGAGACTCTTATTTTGGTTCTTCAGACCTTCTTGTGTAAAGCATGCTCCGTCCGGACAGTCAATAAAATGCCCAATCTCACACCCACACTTAGAACATTTCTCATCCGTCTCTTGGGTCATCTTTCCCTCCCGACGGCCAATGGGGTAGGCGAGGTCGTGTTTTGATATTATCTCAAGTCGCAAGCCTAAACCATTGGCCGCATTATTTATTCATCATTGGACAAACTGGTTTACAAATACAAAATCGTTCACACCGTACCGCCTGACCGGGACGTTCCACAACATGAAATTCCTTATCGGTCTTTCCATTGTCAATCATCCATTGGTTCGCTTCGCTGAAACTATCGAGGACCCTGGTTGCCTTCACGTTCTTACCCTTCATCACGGCATAGGTGGTGGGGCGCAACCAACGATCAGCATCGGTACATTTAATCTGATTCCAGTTTTCCGTTTTTGTAATATTGCTTTCGTCTGCAAGGGGAAGGATGAGAAGCGTATCTGCATATTGGTGACATAAAACCCTGGCCTCAATATACTGCCTTGCCCATTCCAACGTCCACAATTCGATCTCTTGTTCAAAAAATGGTATCGGGGGATAATCATCATTTCCGTATTGTTTCATCTCGGACCAATCCCGGAGGATACCATATATCTTGGCGTGTTCAACCTTCATACCGTAAAAATAAGCCATGTAGTTATAGACGTTAAGTTGTTTCACCCATGATTCTTTTTCGCCAAGCAAAAACGAATAAACCGATGTTACCTTGAGATCAATCAGTTCATTGCCGATTATCAGGTCCGATCTTCCGGTAACATCCATCCCATTGACGGGCATCTTCATATATTGTTCAGCCTTGGCATCGTGGGGCCTTCCACGCTGAACCACGGTATGTGCAGCCATCCCAAGTAATGCCCATAGGCGATCACTGGCATCTTCGGTAAGCTGATCCCAATGCTTTATTTTTAGATACCGAATCAACGGAGAATCAATGAGTGCCGTAACCGCTACCCTGCCGATAGCCGGAGGCCATGATTCCCCGATAGACCTAACGATTATTTCTGGTAAGTTAAATTTGTTTGTTAAGATCATTTATCCTCCCATTGTGTCCAAGTTCCAAGTGAATCCCATTTCTTTTTGGACATTGTGATAGTGGTAATTTGGATTGAAGAACCAAGGTATTGCAATGGAATCCTTAAATTATCTAAAATGTTTGCCTTATCCAGTTCCCACATGATTTGTCCTTCCCATGTGATCTGGTAAACCTTTAATAATTTTGATTTCATTTTTTTGCTTCCATCTTCATTAATTTCTCAATTACCGTTGATGCCTGTTTCCGGGTGAGGTCCTTCATGGATTTTAAATCGGATAAATCCAAAATCATTTGAATATTATGTAGATGGTTCTCGTCTTTATGTCCAAGCCGATGCAGTTCTACCCAAATCTTTTTCGTTTGGGGTTCGGAACACGGGACATCAAATGTCTTTTGAGGTTCAAAAACCTTTTCGGTTTCTTTTATGGCTTGATCTGCCGTTATACCGGAGAGTTCCGGTTTCACTTCATCCTTGAGGCCCAAAAAGAATTGGACCCACTCCATTATTTCCTGCGCTGCCCTGGTAGGATCAATACATGGATGCGCCAATAAAGCAATGTAAACAGCCGTTGCATTGTTGTACGCATTGGCAAGTTCCATTCCCAGGCTTTTTGTAGCAGAGATTTTTTCGATAGAGGTTTGTTTCCGTTCAAACAATTTTGAGGTATCGGGTCCTGACATAATGTTTCTCCTTTTTCTTTTATTAGAATATGTGGAAATTTACCTGTCCATTCCAGGAAGGTTAAAACATGAATATATTTGGGTAATGCCTCATTGGAGGCTTGGTCCACTAATATCTTAATACACTCTTTCATTCCAAATAATTTTAGGTTGTTCTGAAGCTGATCGTAAAGGTCTGCTGCCGATTCTTGAAGAATTACTTCCATCGTTTTCATCAAATGAATTATAGCCGATTGGATATACTTTTTCACTACTTTTATTTGATTGGGTAATTTAAAGGTAAGGATGGTTTAAAATGATTGGGATTTAAGTACTGTGGGTAATGGAAAGAAGTTATTTTTGCCCTTGGAGTTTATCTAAAAGATGCTGAAGGGTTGCTAATTCGTTCGGATCGAGTGGACTTTTTGTCACTTCTATGAATTTGGGTTCTTCGCTTTTCTTTCCGGTTAGTAGATAACCTATTGTAATTCCTAATACATCAGCGATCTTATCAGCATACTTTCCGGGGGGTTCTCTCCATCCATTATAATAATTACCGAATGTCGCTTCGCTGCAACCAAGGGCAGTTGACATATCGTGCCGGGTGATCCCCCGCCGGGACATAAGTGTCTGGATACGTTCAGCAAGTTCAGGATGTTTAACGGTATTTCTTACCGATGGACGGCCAACTGAACCCTTCATTCTTCTCATAAAAATCCTCCAAATTTAAAACATTTGTATAAATGTGTTGAAATAAGTTTACGAATGTGTTATCCTCTAATCACTGACCAACCAACAACCGGGTCTTGTTTTTTAAAGGGAATCTTACATGAAATCTAACACAAACGATTTAGTTTGTCAAGGCGAAAGTGTATATTCGGATAAAATAAATATATATTCAACCCCGTCTGCTGTAAAGAACAGAGAAAGATCCCGACAATATTATTACGATCATTTAGAAGAAGTCAAGGCTAAAAACAAAATATACCGCACCAAAAATCTAAGCAATAGGAAGGCTTGCTTAGAAGTTTTGAATGCTAAATATCTCTCTGCTTGGACGAAATACTTTAAATCAATCTACGGCAACCAACCTATATGTGAGGTTTGCGGTAAAAAATTATTATGGTCAGTTGATAACCCAAATATAAAGTCCAAAGATCGTATATGTTTCGATCATAGGTATAATCAAACTCCTATCAATTGTATACCAGCTATATGGTATCGTAGTCGTCCCTGTATTGATAAATATCAAAAAATATGGGTCCAATGTCATTTCGGATTATTATGTGGTCAATGTAATGTATGTCTTCCTACGAAAAACAGAAAAACGTGGTTAGAAAACATTAACCGATATGTGGGGAAAACCAATGAAACCATGTAAACCCAGGGAACCTTGTCGTAAATTCACCTGTTGTCACAATATGTTTTATGAAAAGATTTTCGATGCCAACGGAACCGACCTGAAGGGCCAAGAAAATCATCTTATACCACACGAAAATGAATTGTCAAAATCATTTTTTAATTGCATGAACGAGTTAGATCGTCCGCTTACCCTGGAAGAGATCGGAGAAATATATTGTGTATCTGGCCGTATGACAATATGGCGGATTGCAAATAACGCATTAAAACACCTTAAAAATAAAGCCAAACCATTACGAGAGTATTATGTTAAATAAGGCCCTCCAATATCTCGAACATGGGTTTTCGATCATTCCGGTAAAACCGGATGGTTCAAAAAAACCATATATTAAATGGGAACCATACCAGTCGAAAAAGCCGACTAAATATGAAGTAGAAACCTGGTTTACTCATTGGCCGGATGCTCAAATCGGGATCATAACCGGGAAAATCTCCGGTATCTGTGTGGTTGATATTGATGACCCGGATGCGCAAGAAATTTGGGGATTGCTCCCCGATCCTGCAATTATCCCTACATCTCATACCCCCAAGGGCCTGCATTTGTACTTTAAGTGCCCTGCGGACCCTCCCGGCAACAATACGAGGGTTGTTCCGGGATGTGACTTCCGGGGCGAAGGTGGGTACGTTGTAGCCTACGGGTGGCTTCCCGGTCAGAGTATCTTCGAGATCGAACCGCCGGAACTGCCGTCAAATTACATGACATTTGTAGCCCGTAGGGTTGACATTCGTTTCCCGGTTTCACCAATCGTTGAACCCCCCGTTTTGGTTGAGGGACGCAGAGACGAAGATATTTTTAGTTTCGTCAATGCCCTGGCTAAGTCGGGTTGGAACAAGGAAAGAATACTACAATATGCCCTGGCTTTTGGAAGGGCCTGTACCCCACCATTCCCGCCCAAAGAGGTCGAAAAATGCGTTGAATCTGCCTTGAAGCGGGATGTGGCCCGGAAGATGCCCTTGGCCCAGGAGGTCGAGTCTTACATCTCCTTACAAGAAGGCTACTTTTCCCTGACAGATATTAGACAGAACTTACATATCCTGACAAAACCTGACAAGGACAATCTGGATCAGATAGTCCGTAGACTCAAACTGGCCAAAATTATTGAGAAATATGGAAAAAGGGCCGGTATTTATCGCAGGGTTGAGACAGATTATGAGGTCATAGACCTGACTACGCCTGACGATGCCTACGTTGACGTAAGATACCCCTTCGAGCTTGAAAGGCTGATCCTGACCATGCCCAAGAACATTATCATCTGCGCCGGGGAACCCGATAGTGGAAAAACCTCTTTTCTTCTCAATTTCGCTGAAATGAATATGCACAAGCATACGATCCGGTATCTGACCTCTGAAATGGGTAAACCGGAACTCAGGGTCCGTATATCCAAATTTAATACGATGCCGAAAAACTGGAAGGTAGAATTTATTCCCAGGGCCTCCAATTTTGCCGATCTGATTCTGCCCAATGATATTACCCTGGTTGATTACCTTGAGATCAGCGAGGATTTTTTCAGGGTTGCCGGAATGATAAAGGAAATCTTCGATAAGTTGGATCGGGGAATCGCAATGATCGCATTACAGAAGAATAGGGGAACCGACCTGGGCCTGGGCGGGGGGCGTAGTCTTGAAAAGGCTCGATTGTATTTAAGCATGAGTCCAGGACGTATAAAAATCACAAAAGGCAAAAATTGGGCAAGCGAACAGAATCCGAATGGATTAGTCCAAGGTTTTAAATTGGTCCAGGGGGCACATTTCATAAGATTGGGTGAATGGCATAAGGAGGAATCAGATGCAACCATACGCTAACATGAATTTACGCCTTGTCGGAACCAGGGGTATCGAACATAAGTTTGAAAAGACTATAGTTCGCAGCTATGAGTTGAAAATGAGAATCAAAAAAATGAAACAACTATGGGCGAGGTTAGGGAAAATAAGCAAGGCGGGTGAAACCAATGAAAACCAATAAATACCTTGAAATCGAACGGAAGAATCATATTAATTTGTTTCCCATAGAACCCAAACCCCGGAAGCGAGCCAAGAAGAAGGTTTCCCCAAGGGTGGATTTCAAGAATCAGCCAAGACGATGTGAGATGTGGGGGTGTGATGAATGGGCAACCAAGGTAATTGGCAACGTCACAGAACAACATTTTTATTGTGATAAAGATTGGAGACGAATCATTGAAAAAAACCAAGAAGGTGATCTGGCAGAAACATCACCTGTCGTACATACCGGAAGTGATATTGAAGGTGCGGAAATCTGAGCACTGGCCGATCACGCAACTTCAAAGATTTGCTGCATTAAGTAGGGGGGCTAAACGAGCGATCCGATTTATTGCCCGGACCAAACCGGATTTTACCGAGAATTGACGCAAAAAATCCAAATTCCATTCAGAATAAATTCCACCATGTTACGCTTGTTTCCCGCAAAAACCGTGATGCGATAAATTTCTTCGCACCATTTTCCCCACTAATCCCATAGGAATACTATTCCCTACCTATCCGATGGGATTTCTTCCTGATTTTTCTGATAGGTATAATAACCCCGTAGAATAAACCAACTAAATACCATAGACCCGTTAAAATTATAATTCCTACTTCAAGCATGATGCAGTATAAAACATCCGGTTTGACTTGTCAATAGGTTTGGCATAAAAATTGAATACAGATTTGATTAGAATTTTTTAATCTGATTGTGAAATCAAAAAGTATGCCATATATATTTTACTCAATCATTTTATACGATTGAATAAACTTTTAGATTGTGAATAAAAATCTGGCATGATTCTTTCGTGCTTATTAATAGTATAGGCATAAAAAATGAAATGCAAATTCCAAAAAACCTGTAAACATTATAGATCATTTGGATATGATAAATCAAGAAAATGGCTTTGCATTTATAGTGATTATAACATTGATAGGGTAAACAAGGTTAAAATTTGGAAATGTATTTACAAGAAGTAATTTTTTTTAACCTTAATATATCCGGGTGAATAAAATGAATGAAACACAATATCTAATTTGCAAAAAGAGAAAAAATCAACCCAAGATTGATATTAGAATTTGTCTTTTTGCAAAATGCAAAAATCTGATACAGGTTAACCCTGTTTCACCGTCTACGACTGATAGTTATAGGTGCAAATTAAAATGATAAACCTGACTAAAATTATGCTTTACGAAAATGGGGAATTGACGGAAGAAGAAACTGTTATTTTTTTTCAAGAGTTAATTGACAATGGAATGGCATGGACCCTTCAAGGTTGTTATGGCCGTATGGCCGTAGCATTAATCGAAAGCGAATTATGTCATTCCAAGGAGGTTAGCTATGCTAAACCTACAAAAAGAAATCGCTAAATATGGCGGTGTTGAAGCGGATGATTGGGATTTATTGGGAAAAGAGATTGAATCAATATTTCATGGAAATCAATGGATAGAATTTAATTTAGAAAAACCTATCATTATTAAAAATTGGGAAGAGATCGTCAACCGGATGGATGAAGAGATCATGGCATCTTGTAAGACTAAAATTTGGATTAACCCTAAACTCTATACGCCAAGCGATAGGGAAAAACCGTATGTGGTAGGGGAAATAGAATGAAAATCATTAACGCCACTCAAATAACAAGTCTTGAAACCATGAAACCATATTCCATTCTTATGTTCGGAAGATGGATAAAGATTGAATCGAACCATGATGTAACAAAATGGTTACGAATTAGAGATAAACAATTAAACAAAAGGGAGGTCAAAAACCATGAACCAAACAAACTTGATTAAAAGCTTTGTAGAAAAAAATGAAACAGGGGGTACTTCAAGCAATATGTTTATTGATGGGAATATTCTTTATTCTTATGGGCATCATTTTCCGTTACTGGTAAGGCGGCAAGATGGTTTTTTGATGAACGCTGACCATTACAGCGTTACAACATCACACCATCAAGCAAGGTGTGCAAAACATGCCGATTTTCTCATCCCATTTAGCATCTTGTCAAGATTGCATCTTGACTACATGACAGTCAAGATCATAGACCAGTCAAAAGAGAGATGGGATTTAACGGGGTATAAAAAAGAAGAGTGGAATGATGGACAAAACGGATACCACATAGAACATATTTCTGTTTCAAAATATGAATCTTTATCCAATGAAAAAAAAATTGGATGGGAAGAAGTCGAAGAGCGTAGACCTGTATCCCTTGTCATGGCCAACCCCGACAATGATAAATGTTATCTTGCGTCAATGGATAACAACAACTATTTCGCAAGCGAATTGCCATGTCCGGTTGATACAGTAGAATTGGCATTTCATATATTAAGACCAGTTGAGGTAAGGGGTCTTATTGAGGGAACTGACTATTTGAGACAGGGTGAGTGGTTTTTCATTCCTTGCGGTGGGGCTAAACCATTAAAAAGTTCTATTCAAAAGGGGATGGAAAAAGATTGGTTTGAACGCAAGGTATATAATTACAATGGTATTGAACCAGCGATTGTAACACAAAAATATAATAAGATTGTTCCGATTGAATTTCTTCACAATCGAAACCAGGACCTTGAACCTCATCATTACGCCACTGAATACGGGTTTAATTTAGGATGTCCGCATATGGTTCGGGGTACCGTTCATCATACGAATCACGATCACAAAATGCTTAAATTAGGTAATGGCCGTCAATGGTATATGGCAATCGAATCGAACCATGTATTGAGTGTTGGAGTAGGGATGGTAGACTAAAATGGAAGAAAACTAAGAAGAAGGGGGTGATGAAGAATGATAATTTATCACATATTTGATAGTGACGGAGAAAACTTTATTTTAAGTACGAAGGATATTGAAACAGCTATGGAATACGCTGATAGGGGTTTTCAAGTAACCAGTGTTAGTCCTAAAGACAACAATGAAATGTGGAGCGATTATCAGATATAGGATAGCTGGTCCCTTCTCTAATGGGGTTTAAATCGCTTCCAATGGGGTTTAAACCCCTTTTCTTTGCCTGTCCATGTCCTAACCCCTACCCATTTGATTAAATTAACCGGTTTTATCGTTTAGATCGAATAAATCAATCAAATTGTGTTATAATTGGGCATGAATGACCATTGGGAATACCTCAAAATCCCTAAACAAGTAATTAAAAACAAGCATTTACGGGCTACCGCTAAACTCCTTTACGGATATCTCATATTTAGGCAAGGCGGGAACTCTTACAGCTATTGGACGATAAATCACATGGCAGAAGATACGGGCACTCCATACGGGACCATTCGAAAGGATATAAGGCAATTGGGTGCTTGCGGATATATCGAGATCAAACGAACCATTCGACATAAAAAAAGACATAATCAGTATCGAGTTATTGGTCCAAGGTGAGCGTTCGCTGGGGACGTTAAAAACTAAAATGAAAGAAATAAAGACTAAAACCAACCAAACCCAAACCCAAACCCAATACAATATAACCCAAACTAACCCAAGTCTTTTATCGGGTCCTTGCGTGGGTTCTCCAGGACCCTTTAAGTCTATACTGAATGTATCAAACCAAAACATAAATGCTGGTATTTTGTATCAAACCAAACTAACCCTTGCTATGCTTGTGATATAATGCACAATGTATCTGTAAAGAGATAGCATAAGACAGAAGATATGACCCAATCATACAATTCCTATGGGAATAGTAGGGATTATTGTGAAATGATGATACAAGCTATACGATTGTCTAACTATTTATCTAACTGTCAATGTAAGTGCTTGATTTCATTGGATAGGTCACTTGGTTCACAATCAAGTGATCGTGTCAACCGGAAAGAATTCTTCCGGTTTTCGAGGCCGGCACCCCAAAGTTTTGGAAAGCCGGTCAAGCCGAGGTCATGGTCAGCAAATTTTTTAATTTCAGTCCGTTATGAGGATTCCCGTAGTGGACAAAATGTCACAGAAATTAATGGTTGACCTAATTAATGGTATCTTGGTGGATGTTCAATCAATTCAATGGGTTGGTTCAATTATGTACAGAATTAGAAATAGGGGGGTATCCTATTTTTTATCCTCATTTTAAACGATTGGAGAAATTAAACAATGCTATGCAATGAATGTTTAAAGAGAAATTCGTGCGAGGAGTTGTGTGAAGAAGCGGAAGAATATGCCTCACAGGATTGGGGATACCTACAGGAACTCACAATTGGGGACCCTACGTACGGGAAACCCTGGCCGACTATCCTCAAGACGGATGAAGCAAGGGAACGGCTAAAGAAGTCATATTCGGTGTTAAGTCCCGGAGAAATCGCAGTAGGGGCATTGTTATCCTCTGGTTTTTCCCGCCATGAAATCTGCCAACATCTTAAAATCACAGATAAAGCCCTCAAAAGACGCATAGAGAAAATTCGCAAGAAAATAAAAAAATAGGGGAATTTCTCCTAAAGGTGTGAAGACAGTATGCGGATATGGTGTCCTTTCGGTCAAGAAGGCCATTGAGCGTGGCTATATTGACGAGGAAACCACTAAATGCGGTATCTGCGACCTTCCTGGTCGTAGGGTAATGTTGGACCAGAATATCGTAGATACGGTTCTTTGTAAGGAATGTTACAAAGAGTTTGTGGACGCAGACCTATCCTTATGACAATGGAACCAGAAACTCCATTAATTCAGATAGTTACCCCCATTGCGGATGCAGAGAACCTATTACGGGTCCCGGAGGCTAAAAAGGATAAACTGGCTAAGGTTAGGACCGACAAAGACGGGAAACTGGTTTCGAAGTCTGCGGACGTAAAGGAATCTTACTTCAGGGCGTTCCTGATGTCCGGGGGCATAAAAAGACTCGTTCAGTTGATCGAGCAGAAGAAACAGGGCAAAACTAAGGATTCTCGTTCAAAGGCGGCTCTTGCCGACAAGAGATTCCTTGAATATTGCTACAGGGTCCTTCCGGGGTTATTCCCGAAAAAGACCGAACTTGAGGTCGAACGCCGATCCGTGATCTTCGTATTCGGGGATGGGAAGAAAGAAACCTTTGAGGCGATAGAAACCGTTGTGGATGCGGAGGTTGGAGGGTGACCATTAAACCTGGAGATTTATTTTTCACAACGTCTCGGTCTTTCGTGTCTGATGTGATTCGTTTTGTCACCCACTCCAAATGGAGTCATGTGCAGATCATAAGCAGAATAGATACCAACAGGCATCTGTATCAGACCGGAGGGATCGAAGTAATTACTGCCGATACTCCCATCGTCATTTGTCGGGACGTCTCTCCCGATGAGTGGGCTAAATATGCGATTCTTTCTCTCAAGGGGGATCATGCCTTTTTTAGTGCGGAGGTTAAGCGTGTTCTCGATTTTTGCTTTTCATGTATTGGTAAAGGATATGACTATTGGGGGCTTGCTGATTTTCTTTTTAACGAGGAATTGCAGACCGTTGAAAAATGGTTCTGTTCGGAGTTGGCTTATACAGCATATCTTAAAGCACCAAGGCAACTTCAGGAAAGAATCAAGGGGGCCTATGTAAGTCCAGAGTTACTTTATGTTTCACCATTACTGCGGGTGGAAGAGGAGGTCAGTTAAATGAATTGGAGAGGATGGTTATTGGGATTCGTCATTATGCTTTTACAAACTTCGATGACGGCTTTCAATATTGTTGGTCAGTTTCCCAATACAACCGAATATCAAATGGTTATAATTCTTTACCCTGTGGTTGTGGGTATGATTGTAACATTTCTTGTGAAGTCTCCTATCCCGGGAGCCGTATTACCTCCCGGGATAGTTAATGGAGTTCAAAACCCTTTACCTTTAACGAAATAGAGGAGGAAATTAAAATGGCAGAGTCAACTACTACGGGACTTAATACCCTGGAAGCGGCAGTTGAAACAGCAGTTGGAGCAGCAACGGCTTCTTCTCCGTACGGGGCAATTGCAGTAGCAGCCACTCCACTTGTGGAGGCCCTGGTTGAGAAATTCTTTGATAAAATTTTTGGTAGTTCCACTACTCCGGCAGCAACTCCGACCGTACCCACTCAGGATACGGTTTCGGTGTTATTGAGAATTGCTGCGGCCCTTGAGGCAATTGAGGCGAATACCAAGAAATAGGTGACTTATGACGAAAAGTGATCTTTTAAAGTTGGAGAGACAAATTAAATTATTAAAGGAACTTGTGTTTTTACTGGAAAAAATGAAAAGGTTATCCGGTGTCCTTGGTGTTGTGAAGAAATGTCCGAACGAAGAATAGTTTTAAGTCCAAGTCAGGAGAAAATGGTTCGGAGCGATAAGACCGTAGTGGTACTTATTGGTCCGAAGGGCGAAGGTAAAACCTATGGTGCGATTGGTGCGATCTTGCATCATGCTACCAGGTTTCCATACAAGATTCGTGGGGCGGTAATCCGAGATCGTTTTACGAATATCCAAAGGCATACCATTCCTTCTATTATGAAGGCGGTTGGAGACGTAGTTACGTTTCACCGTGATGGGGCGTTAATGAAAGGCCCCAACTTTGAAGCCGACCTGTTCGGTGTTGACGATCTTGCTGATCTGTCAAATTTACAAGGATCGGAGTATTACTTCGTATGGATCGAGGAACCCGCCCCCGTTTTTGAAGTTGGTTCTGCCGGATTAAGGGAAGATGTTTTTGATATTTGCTATGCTCGTGGTGGTCGAGAAGAGGGTGCGATAGACAGGGTATTTGTGACCATGAACCCGGCCAGTAAAGCGCATTGGACTTATAAGCGATTCGTTCTTAAACCGGAAACTGATTTTGAGGTTATTCGTATCCCATACGGGGAGAATCCACATCTCCCATCCAAGGAACGAGAGAAAACAAAACGTGCATATATAAATCGTCCAGAGATGTATATGCGGTATGTAAGTGGCGAGTTCTCAAGCGTGAACCTGGGAGAAGCCGTGGTTCCTGAGTTTTCTGAACTTAGAAACCGATCTTATTACCCATTGGTTCCGTTTGAGACACTTACCTTTAGACTTTGGGATGGATGGATGAACCCAACTTGCGTGTTTGTTCAGATCACCCCAAGGGGCCAGATTGAGATTTTGGCAACTCTTTGTGGTGAAAACATTGGCGTGAAACAGTTGATTAATGATTCTGTAAAACCATTGATTGCTACAAAATTTTACAAGATTAAGGAATGGAGAGATATTGGTGATCTTCATTTGAGAGACAAGGATCAGTCTGATTCAACCAAGAGTGCTGCCGAGATTATTGAAAATGAATTTCATACATATTTTGAAGATGGTGAAATGTCATGGGAGAGACGAAGGGAAACATTAAAGGAAGGATTTAACATGACCGTTGACGGTGATCCCAAGATCGTTGTTTCCTGTGATGATGATGTAATGCTTGAGGCCCTGGGTGGGGGTTGGCATTACCATAAAAATTCATCCGGTCTTGTTTTGACCGATAAACCCGTGAAGGATAAATATTCACACCCCGGCGATGCCTTGTCTCATGGGTTGGCCGCCATTCTTCATCCCGGAGAAAGTGCATCAAAACCAAGGGTGGAAAAATACGAAACACTGTACGATCCATTTGTGGAAGATAGACCAAGACTTTATGCACCAGAACCTAAACTGACCGAATGGAATCCATTTGACGAAGAAAGGGTAAGGTAATGCCAGTTAAAAAAGGACAGGCTGGAGTTAAACAGGAAATGGATAAATTTGAAGCGGGAACATTACATTCTGGTTCCAGCAAGGGACCTATTGTTAGGAACCCTAAACAGGCAATAGCCATATCATTAAATGAAGCGGGGTTGAGTAAGAAAAATAAGAAACGTCATAGCATTTTAGGGGGATAATATTATGGCAAGGGTAATTTTTGTAGACGAAATCTTGGCATGGATCAATGTAAATCAGAGGGATGAAACGGTTCCGGTCACTCCGGTAGTTCCGGTCACTCCGGTTACTCCGATAATTCCATTGGGGCCATTGGGTTCCATGACCAATCCCATTAAACTTAATCAAATAACAACGAAAGTATATAACGGATATATCCCCTCAACTTCTCCCAATGGTAGTAGGGGGAATATTTCCATACCTGCAACCTCGAAGGTTTATTATGAAGTTGATCCCATTGGGGCTTTTAAAATGTCTGTTACGTTCGGTTCTGGTGCTGGTGCAGTATGTAAACTCATACGGGATAAGATAACCGGGGAGTTTTCATCGGAGGTATGTGTAGGATCGGATTCATTCATAGACATCATTTTGGCTCCCCTGGCAAATAAAACGTATCTATATGCAATTGATAATTCATTCTCCGTTGGTGTTGCCAACGATGAGATGTGGATACAAATGCCGTTCGTCCCGTAATCGGGAAAAGGAGATAACATGGCAAAGAAATGGATTCAGGGAGCGATTAAACATCCGGGTGGATTACACAAAGCGTTAGGTGTTCCAGAGGGACAGACCATTCCAGCCTCTAAGGTTTCAGCAGCAGTAAAGAAAGGCGGACACCTTGGACGTATGGCACAGTTGGCGCAAACCCTTGGGAAAATGAGTCACGGTAAACATTCCGTGATGGGGAAGAAATGAACGGACAAACATTGGGTTTGTTAAATACACTCGTATCGAACGAAAGGGCGAAGGACCCGGAACATAGAATTACTTCAATTCACATGGGGAATGTCTTTGTTGGATTGCAGAATGAATTTGTAATGAGTCGTGATACGAGAACGGCTTTTCCACTTTGCGAGATTGGTGGTATTTCGATCATTATTGATGCCCGGTGTGAAAACGAATATGTTGTGTTGAGGGATAAAGAAGTATTTAAACCGAAAGAACCATCGAAAGAAATTATCATTGATGGTGTTAAGCCGAGCAAGAGTTGGCTTAAAAAGTATGGGTATGGAAAATGACGGAGGAAAACCAGATGTCAGAAATATCAAATATTTTTCAACAAGACAAACAAAACAGTGAAGAGAAAAAGAAACAACAGATAGCACAGACGTTGGCGGCTGCCAAGAAAAAACAGGAAGATGAGGCTGCACAGGCTATTATGGACGAACAAAAGAAAAAGGCCCGTTATGGTTCTGGTGCTGTTCCAATGACGGAGTATCTTGGTACGAGTCAATCGGGTGTTCGCAAGACCCTGTTGGGGGGTTAATTAATGGCAACAAAATGGGATGCAGACGGAATCATAAAAAAGTATGACCGCCTTTATAACAGGGATGCTAACTGGCGGTTACTCTGGCAAGACGTAGCAGATTATATTATTCCGAAACGATCTAATATATTGGTCAAGAGAACTCCCGGCATGAAACAGACTACAAAGTTATACGATTCAACCGCCATTCATGCAAATGAACTTTTGGCCGCTTCCATGAAACAGGCCATAACTCCGGCAAACGTTCAATGGTTTTCGTTGAGAATAAGAAATGAAGAATTAATGAAGAATGATGACATAGTCAAATGGCTTGACGATTGCGCCAAAAAGATATTTTTAGGTTTTCATCAAAGTAATTTTGATTCAGAGGTACACGAACTTGATCTTGATCTTGGTGGTTTTGGAATGGGGGCTATGTATTCGGAAGAGACTATTCCGTTTACTGGTTTTAGGTTCCATACTGTTGCCATAGGCGAATATGTCATTGAAGAAAATGCCGATGAGGTTGTTGATACACTTATTCGCAAAATACAACTTACGGCAAGGGCAGCATTTCAGCGTTGGGGAAAGGATGCCGGTGATCGAATTGTTAGGGCCATGGATAAAAATCCAGAACAATATTTCAACTTTCTACACATGGTTACTCCATTAAATAAGTCATTCTATCAGGGTTATTACGTTGTACTTGAGGGAAAGACTATCCCGGAAAAACCAAAGATGTATCGTGAATTTCCATATTTTGTTCCACGTTGGGGAAAAACTTCTGGAGAAGAAAATGGTCGTGGTCCCGGTTTTGTGGCAATGCCCGATGTTAAGACGTTGAACAAGGCGGTTCAACTTGAACTCAAGGCTCTCGCCAAGATGATTGATCCTCCAATAAAACAAAGTGACGGTGGTGTTATCGGTGTAGCCAGATTACAACCGGGTGGAATGACTACCGTACGTCCAAATGCAGTATTTGAAGCCATGCAATTTAAGGTTGATTTTGCTACAACCCAAATTAAATCCGAGAGTCTTAAGAAATCCATCAGACAAGTTTTTTATAGCGACCAACTGCAATTGCAGGAAGGTCCACAAATGACGGCTGCCGAATCTTATATCCGTTATGAGTTGATGCAGAGAATATTGGGACCTACCCTTGGAAGGGAAGAACGAGAATTTTTAAATCCCCTGATTAGACGACAATTCGGGATCATGTTTCGGGCTGGTTTTTTTGAACCGCCCCCCGGAGAACTTGCTGGACATGAACATGAGATAGACATTGAATATGAAGGTACAATGGCAAAGGCCCAACGGAGTTCGGAGGTCAATGCACTAACAGATGTTTTACAAATTTCCGCTTCTGTTGCTCAATTACATCCCGAAGTTTTCGATTGGTTCGATTTGGATGAAATGATTCATTGGCTCTGCGATGTTCGTGGTATTCCCAAGGGGTTACTTAAGGAGTTAGATGCCGTTAAAAAGATTCGGGATGATCGTGAGAAAGAGGGACAGGTTCAACAGAGCAAACAGGAACAGATGATGATTGCTGAAGTTATCAGAAAATTAACTCCGGCATTAAAGGCTCATGTTATTCGTCCGGGTGTGGTTCCGGGTGGAATGGGTACATCTGGGACTGGTCCGCAGGCTATGGGACCACCTTCCGCCGGAGCAACGGGAGCAGGAGCAGGAGGTATTGAAAGTGCGCCACAAGTCGGTCCCTGATAATAAGGAATATAAGCGTGTCCTGCCTTATTTTGAAACTTTTTCATCTGAGTCGGGCAAGGCCGTCTTAAAAGATATGCGTAAAATGTATTTTGATCGTCAATCTTATGTTCCCGGCGATCAGTACGCAACCGCTTTCTTGGAGGGTCAACGATCCGTGGTTGCTGATATTTTATCGTTTTTGTCTCAATCTAAGCACCCGGAGATTTTCGAGGAATCTCCTGATGACTACAACGAATAAAGGAGAAAACAGTTTATGGCATTTCAAGACGTAGCGACAAATTTGGGGCTGTCGGAAGAAGTGGTTAAAGCGATCCCAGAGGAACTACGGAATGATAAGTCTTTTGAACCCATCAAAGATTTTACAGGTTTAATGACTTCATTTCGTGATGGGCAGAAGATGATCGGAGGTTCGGTTCGTATCCCCAAGGAAGATGCCAAACCGGAAGAGATCGAAGCGTTTTACAACAAATTGGGTAGACCGGAAAAATCTGATGGATACAAATATTCACTTCCGTATCCAGAATATATTGCATGGGATCAGGACCGTATTAAGGATTTTGTTGCCAATGCTCATAAGTCTGGATTTACCCCAAAACAGGTTCAGACCGCATTGGATTGGTATGGAAAGACAGTGGCCGAGGATTATCAGGCAAAAAAGACAGCATTTGAATCTGCCACGGCTACACTCAAGACAGAGTGGGGCGGGGCGTTTGACAGAAATTTGGCTTTGGCAAAAAGAGCCAGGGACTTGTACGGCGGTGAAGAGGCCAAGGCGTTTTTTGCAGATGATCCATCTGGAAATGATCCTATCCTTATTAAGATGTTGGCTAAAATGGCATCCGATCTTGAAGAGGGAGATTATCTTGGTGGACCAGGAGAACCTACTGGTTTAACGACAGAAGATGCCAAGTCGAAGATTGCAGAAGTTTTAAAGAATCCCGAAGATTTATACCATGCTAAATTCGCAGGTAAACCGGGTCACGAAGAACGAGTTAAGGAAGTTCAGACCTGGTACGATCAGGCTTATCGGGCAATTTAACGGAGTGTTTATGCCAGGAATGATTCATTTGTTTCCCATTAAGCATAAGGGGGAACTTAGATCAGCATGGATGTGTGATAAATGCAGAAACGTTTTTGCATTTGATAACAATGAAAAACTTTATTGTCCAAAATGCAAGACAGATGGGTATCCAATGAATCTCGATCCCGGTGAGGGAGAGTCGAGTTTAATTGTGACACCTTAATATGTCGGGTAGCTGAAAGGTCCGACTGATACGCAAAGCGCAGGGGAATCCGGTAAGCGGGTAGTTCTCCGAAAGGTTCAGTTTAAACTTCTGTTCATTTTAAATGAACAATTTGGAGGATTACCATGTCTCAACAGATTACCGTTGCCTTCGTGCAACAGTACACAGATAATGTGCTGATTTTATCTCAGCAAAGGGGTTCCCGTCTTAGGGGTTCAGTTTACGAAAAACCGTTCAATGCCGGTACGAATGTTTACTTTGAAAGGGTAGGGGCTACCTCTGCCGTTAAAAGAACATCACGTCATGCCGATACTCCACTGGTTGATACCCCTCATTCCAGACGTAGGGTTTCTCCCGTTCCTTACGATTGGGCGGATTTGATTGACGAACCCGATAAGGTTCGGACTCTTATCAATCCAGAAAATGCGTATGCCCAAAATGCGGGATTTGCAATGGGAAGAGCTATGGATGATGAAATCATAGCGGCTCTATGGGGTACTGCTTATACGGGCGTGGATGGAACCACCACGGTTGCCCTTCCTTCCGGTCAGAAAGTGGCACAGGATGGCACACCTTCCAGTCTAACCGTGGATAAACTTCTGAAGGCCAAGAAGGTTCTTGATACTAATGAAACCGATCCAGCCGATCCCCGGTCTATTGTTTGTTCGGCGGCAGCAATTCAGGCATTGCTGGGTACTACGGAAGTTAAATCTTCTGATTACAATACCGTTAAGGCATTGGTTCAGGGAGAGATTAATACCTTCGTGGGATTCGATTTTAAAATGTCTGCAAGACTTCCGTTGGTAACAACTGGAACGTATCGGGCGGCCTATGCTTATTGCAAGGCGGGTATGGGTTTAGCAATTGGTACGGATATTAAAACCAGGATTACCGAACGACCCGACAAATCCTACAGTGTTCAGGTTTATGTCAATATGGATTTGGGTGCAACTCGCATAGAGGACGAAAAAGTCGTAGAAATTCCGTGCCTTGCGGGCGATTAATAGTTCGCCTACCATGAGTAGGAGGAATAACGGGGCCGTCCGATAAGGACGGTTCCAGCAACAATTAAAGTCCTACCGACCCCTGATGGGTAGGATGCCTCTGGGCTACAAAAATATAGAAGGAGAAATCAGATGGCTACAATTAATGCAAGTTCGATTGAAAAAGTAAAACAGGATGCGATCCCCATTCAGATGTTAGCACCATTTGAACAAAAGGGCCGCATTAGGGTGTCAAAGACACAATACACATGGCTTACCGGCTTTCTTGATATTGGTTCTACGGTAACGGGTGCAAGACTTCCCGCAAACGCCAAGGTTGTTGGTGGATACCTCATGTCAGATGCTATGGCTGCATCTGGAACTCTTCAGGTATCTATTAACAGTGTAAACCTGGCGGCTGCTCTTGCGGTTGGTGCTGCTACGGCAACCCAACAGCTTCCAGACAAAGACAACTACAAGAACGTTGAAGGAGTTGACTTTGGTGGATTTGCACCAGTTATTACAACTGCTGGTGCTGTGGCTGTGGCTGGTAGTCAGTTGGCGTTGATCCTGTTTTATGTGGTTGATTAATTAACAATTAACGGTGGGGGCTTCGGCCTCCACCAGTTTTTTCGGGTTTTTCATATTCATATGGAGGTTTTAAAATGGCAATATCAGGTAGGGATTATTTATTGGGGATTGTGAATCAGATTAATAAAGCCGTTGGGGAATTGCCTGATTCTATTTTTATCAAGAATACTGGACACCCTTATTTTTCGGGAAAGGTAGACGGATTTATCGAAGAAGTTGCGGGGGTAAAATGTTTTATCAAGGATGCGGTGACGGTTGGAACCCCACAGTACATAAGGTATCCCATGATAACAACTTTTGATACCACAACGTACGCACAGGATACAACTGGCCCGGCTCAGTGGTAAGAATTAAATAATAGGAGGTTACAATGGCAATCGTAGCGTGTGTAGAGGTGAGGGTAGAAGGTAGTCCCAGGGTCAGAATGTTTAAATGGCTTGCAATGGCCCTGGCTGACACCGGCCAACCGGTTTATCTCCCTGTAGATGCAGATAAAAGTATTCAGGTCGTTGGGACGCTCGGTGCGGCAGGGGCTTGTACTATTGAGGGAAGTAATATGGATGGGACTCCCACGTATGCGGCCCTAAATAATCCACAAGGTACTGCCCTGACATTTACCGCATTGGGCATCAAAGAAATTTTAGAGAATACCTATTTGGTTCGTCCAAACATTACTGCGGGTGATGGCACTACCAACTTGAATGTCTATATGGTGGTGAAGGAATAACATTGACCATAGCTTACATTAATAAGAACTCTGCGGCAGCAGCATCGGTCCAGTTAACGGGTGTCACCGCAGGGCATTTAATCGTCCTTTTACTTCATTGGGATACTGTTGGCGGAAATGCAACGGTAAGCGATGGGAGTAGTACGTTTGCCTATGCGAATACGGTATCAGATGGTACTCATAACCTTTATTCAAGATTGGTATACTGTCTTAGTTCGGTTGCCAGTGGGACAGTTACATACACTGGCACATTTCCCGGTGGGTCGGGCCATCAGGGAATGGACGTGATGGAATATAGTTATAGTGCTGGTTCTATTGTTCTGGACAACATCAATCTTGGAGTAGTTGGAACAGGCACTACCGTCGCAAGCCAAAACTTTTCAACCACCGGAACATCAGAAGTTGTTTTTGGAGGAACCGGAGTTTATACCGGTGGATATGCAAATTTCAGTAATCCATTGATAGGGGGGGCTTCGGCAGATCAGAGCGTTACGGATTATGAACAGTATTATAACGGTGGTGCATTATGGTCTAAAATTGCAACGGTAAGCAGTTCAAATGCTGCAATTACTATTGAAAGTGGTAATAACTGGACAGCAGATGCTATTTCGTTTAAGGAATCGGGTGGTGGTGGAGAAACTATCGTTCTTTACAAGATGACCAATTCTTATACGTGTAAAAATATAAATCTTAATATTCACGAAACCTTCCAACTCGTCAAAGAAAGTCTTGCGTGGACCGGCAAATCAGTGAATGTGCATGAAACGATTCAATTAACCAAACAGGTCCTTCAGTGGGTTGGAAAAAGTGTAACCATCTCGGCGGGACAAATTATTCAACTTCTTGTAATGCCCTTGTCATGGGTAGGAAAGGGAATCTTTTTAAAAGAGGTATTGCACCTAACCAAAATGACTATGAGTTGGGTGGGCAAACAAGTAACGTTTTTTGGTGAAGCCATTGGTGGGTTAATGCCAATATTTAGAAGGAGAAGGAGAAAGTAATATGTGGTCGTTTATCAAGAAAATAAAAGAATCGTTTGGTCCGGGTCCGGTAAAGACTTCCTTTGTTGGACACGAATTGATTGTAAATCCCAATGCTCCCGAAAGGCACAAACGTCATATTTCAAGGATTAATACAATCAATGAGGCATTGAAATTTGTTCATCCAGCCAGCGCAGAAGCCATATCCCTTCAGAAAGAATTGAAGCGAAGAAACCTGGAAATGCAACTGGAAGAACTAAAAGGGGGTAACTAAAAATGGCATGGGTTCCGTTTGATTATTATTTGAAGAAACTATTGACCCAGGACGATGCAATTGACCATGATGCGGCTGGCACAACCATCAAGATTATGATGTCTACCGTTACTTATTCGCCAGATCGTGCCGCAAATGCTTTTAAGAGTGACGTAACTAACGAAGTTACCGGTACGAACTATACGGCTGGTGGAAATGCCATTGCCAATAAAACCGTTACAGTTGCCTCCAATGTCATAAAGTTTGATGCCGATGATCCGGCTACGTGGACGCAAAGCGGTACTGGTTTTAGTAACGCCAGGATCGCCATTTTATATAAGGATACCGGAACAGCGTCAACATCTCCATTGATTGCCTATTATAATTTTGGGTCAGACAAGGGCAACGTGGCCGGTGACTTAACGCTTCAACTGGATTCGGCTGGTATTGCTACATTAGCCGGTGCATAAAATAAAATAGGAGGAGTTCGATGCCATCCGAAGTAGAGATTTGCAGCGATGCGTTATTACTTTTAGGTGAAGAACCAATTTTATCTTTTGACGACCTCACAAAAAAGGCTCGTCTTTGTAGTCGGTTTTACCCTCAAGTGAGAGATGCTGTTTTAAGGGCATATCCGTGGAGATGTGCCATTGTACTTGGGGTTTTGAATCAATTGGCTGGTTCCGATGTTCTCGTTGGAACGGGTTATTCTTATACTTACCAACTTCCGGTAGACCCTTATTGTCTTAGGGCATTACTTCTTAATGATGATAAGGCGATTCCCTGGGAAGTTATTGGTAGAAAGTTGGTTACGGATGAATCGGTGGTTACTTTAAAATATATTGCAAAGATCACCGATCCAGGTCTTTTTGATAGTTTATTGATAGACGTCATTGCCACAAGATTAGCTCAACAGATTGCATATCCCGTTACCGGAAATCCGGCAATGACCAAGGCTCTGATTGATATATATCAAATGAAACTTATGGAAGCACGCAGTATTGATTCCATGGAGGGTTCTATTGAAGATTATGAATCTTCAGGTTTGTTGGATGTAAGATAAAACTATGCCAACCATAAAATACATTCAGTGTAATTTTACAAGTGGTATCTTCTCCAAGAAAGTGCATGGTCGTGTTGACCAGGAAAGGTATTATAATGCCGTTGATAGTCTTATAAACTGGATACCATTAATACAGGGGGGGGTAACAAGAAGGCCAGGTTTTCATTTCGTAGACTATCCAAGGTATAACGACAAGGTTTGTCGTCTCATTCCATTTGAATATGGTGTTACCCAGGCGTATGTGATCGAAGTTGGCGATCAGTATATGCGGTTCATAAAAGATGGGGCATTGATTCGCCTGGAATCTGGTTCCAATCTTGTAACGAACGGAGATTTTCCATCTGCCTTGACCGGATGGACAAATTATTCCGTAAGTCCCGGAACGGCTGTTTGGGATGGTGTTGGTACTGCACAATTGGATGGCGGGGCAACTGGAATTGGTTCTATCGGTCAATCAATCACCACCATCAGTGGAAAAACATATCTTTTACGATTCGATGTTATAACAGATAATATTCATTTAAGGGTTGGAACATCGGCCCAGGGAACACAGATTTTAAATGATGTGATCGTTGCACCCGGAACACAAAGACAGGCAACCCTTATTGCAAGGGGAACCACGACATATATTCAATTCTTACGCAAATCAAATGGTCCGGTAAAAATTGATAATGTGGTTTGTAAATTATATGATCCCTATGAACTTACTACTTCTCCATATCTTGAAACCGAACTCCCAGACCTTAAGTGGGCGCAGGATTCCAACGATCTTTATATTACCCATCCTAACTATTGGCCACGCAAAGTAACCCGATCTTCAGATACTTCCTGGACCATAACAACCATTGACAACACATATTTCATTGATGGTCCGTACTTTGCGGAACAAAAAACTCCAACACTTGTTGCATCTGCGGCAACCGGAGACATTACACTTGTGGCTTCTGCCGCCCTATGGAATACGGATAGTCCATCAAAGCATATCGGGGCATTGTGGAGACTTGGTTGGTATTATTGGAAGGATAGTACAACGGGTTTTACATGGGGATGTGGATGTGTTCGCATTACATCGGTTGAGGATTCTACCCATTGTCATGCTACCGTTTTAGCGGATTGGCCGTTGATAACAACTTATTTTTATCTACCCACGACCTTTCAGCGTGAAGGAAGATGGTCGGTATTAAGGGGATACCCGATAACTGTTGTTTTCCACGAAGGAAGATTAATATTTGGTGGTTCCATGACTTCTCCGCAAACATTTTGCGGTTCGGTAGTGGATGATCCATTGAATATGTCTCCGAGTGATAATAAATGCGTGATAACAGATAGCAAGGCCATTTCGTTTACCATAGGTTCTAACCGGGTAAACCTCATTAGATGGCTTCTGTCTGCCAAGGGTTTAGCACTTGGGACTAACGGTGGAATGTTTGTGGCTACCTCATCTCCCATAACACCAACCGATGTTAATTTGGTAAACCAAGGAACGGAAGGTGCATCTTCCATTCAGGGTATTCGCATTGGTGCTTCAATGATTTTTATTGAACGGTCTGGTTCTCAGGTTTTGGAATTAACATACAATTATATGTCCGATAATTTTGATTCAGTTGATTTGTCTGTATTGGCAGATGCGTTGGTTGAAGATGGGATTACGGATATGGTTTTTCAACATGGGGTAAGTCCTACCCTTTGGTTTACTAAAACGAATGGGAATTTTCTGGGATTGGTTTACAAACGAAATGAAAAGGTTGCATCGTGGAGTGAACATAATACACCCGGAATCATAGAAAGTTTTGCCGTTATTCCAAGTCCAAGTACAAAGAATGAAATTATTTATATGGTGGTAAAACGCATCATTAATAGTATCTCAACAAGAACCATCGAATACCTCGATTCATATTTAAATGTTGATTGTGGATTGTCTGCAAATTTTAGCACACCAGTTTCCACCTTGTCCGGTCTGGACCATCTTGTCGGTGAAATCGTGGATATAGTTGGAGATGCGGCGGTCTATCCGCAGGTGGTGGTTGACGAAAACGGTCAGGTTGAAATTGATCCACCCGCCAAAGATATTGAAGTTGGTTTACATTATGATTGTTATTTAAAAACACTCAAACCAGAAATTCAATCAACTCAAAATACCATACAACCATGCAAGAAAAGATGGTCGCAACTTTGGGTAAAGCTTGTAGATACGGTTGGTATCACCTTGAACGGAGAGGTTATTCCATTCCGATCTTCACTAGACCCGATGGATGAGGGAATTACTCCATTTACGGGAGATAAGGAGATGTTTAACCTCGGTTGGGAAGATGATGGGGTTGTCACCATAGAACAAAAACTTCCGTTACCGGCTACGGTTCTTAGCATTTTTGGAAGGTTGGAGATTAATGAAAGTTAATGTAGTCCCGTTTAAGACAGAACATTGGTGGAGAATGGAAGTAAGACCTGAAATTAGCGAGGCAGAAATATTATGGTCAAAACAGGTTAAACCAGAATTTTTATATGAGAAATTTCCGTCATTAACCATCATGGATGGACCCCGCATTATTGCCTGCTTTGGTGGTGTTTATTTGTGGCCCAATACGGCAGAGGGTTGGGTAAGGACCGTACCAGATGTCTATAAATATAAAGATATTTTGTTTGAACAGGTTAATCGGTTGAGTGATTTTTTATTTGATATATGGAACCTAAACAGGATGCAAGCCACGGTTCAAAAGGATTGGACGGTTGCCTGTAAGTTCGCTGAACGCCTTGGGTACATTTCGGAAGGTGAACTTCCATATTACATAGGCAATTATACCTATATTATGTATGCCAAATTGAGGAGTAATTAAAATGTCAATGGTAGGTACTATGGCAAGTGGAATGACAAGTTATGAACAGGGTAAACAGACCTGGCATAATACTGTCCGACAGATGGCCGAACAGGAAATAGTAGATGCCGAAACAACTCGTCGGATGGAAAATCAATTGTCCGGCCTTGAGGGAACACAGGCGGCAAGATATGGCGCATCGGGCGTGGAGATGGAGGGTTCCCCTGCCGATGTGATGCTTGCCACGGAACGTGAAGGCCGCCAGGGAATCGCATATAAAGAAATGATGGATCAAACTAAGTTATTGGAGATGCGTAAAGCTGGCCGTCAGGCAAAGAAGGCTGGGCAGATGGCCCTATGGGGAAGTATTGCAGGAACGGTTGGAAATACTATCAGTGGTCTTTTGGGTGGGATTTTCGGTAGTTCAAGTGGTTCAGACTTTGGAACAAGAATGGAACAGGGTGGACTGTCATTATTGGGTAACAGATAATAAGGGGAAACAATGAATATACCTAAATTTCAACCTGGAAATGTGGAACAGGCTCCCAATCCGAACGAGGCTTATTGGGGTTTACAACAGGCTGCCGCAGGTATGAACCGTATGGGTGAGGGGATCAGTAAGGGCCTGAGTGATGTTGGCCAAGCCATTGCGAAGGTTGTAGAAACAAAACAAAAAATTAGTCAGGCAACCCAATTGGGTGAAAACAGGGTTAATTTTGAAAATGATTGGATAAACGCCAAGACAGAATTTGACCAAAGTAATCCCAATCCAGATACTTATTATCAGGACACCTCCAAACTATACGATAAGACCGTAGAAACAACCCTGGGACAAATCAAGGACCCCGAAGTTCAACAACACTTTAAGATGATGATGAATGAACACAAGGTAACGGTTTTGGATTCTCTTAGCCGTGAAGCCAGCCAAAAATGGTTAGATACAAATATCGCAAGTAAAATGGCCCAGGTTGATATGTTTGTTGACCTGGCTGGTAAGGCAACCGACCCAGAATATGCCAATTCGTATAAAGAAGCGGCAAGGGGCGTGATTCGATCTATGGGTGGTAATTTGATTCATAAGACGCAAGCCCTGGACCTGGAACAAAAGAAAATGCAGGAATTGGATGAGGCCGGTGTTAAGAATCAGATTTTAATTGACCCGACTGGTGCTGCAAAGGCTCTTGCTGGAGATGGCTTCCCCGATCTCAGCCCGAAGGATAGACCGTACTACAAGGCACAAGCCAAGACAGCCATTAAGGTTATGGAAAACGATAACGAAAATAAACAGGTTGACCTGGTAATAAACAGGATGCAGACCAAATTTGGCCAAGACTATACGACAATGGAAAAGTCTATAAATGATCTTAATTATATGCAGGATACCTTTGGCAAGGATATAGCAACAAATCATAAGGTCATAGAAAAAAGCAGAGACCTTATCAGGTCTATGCGACTATCGTCTGAACAGGCTCAAAAAGATCAATCAGATGCAATAGCCAAGGATACATCCCTTAATCTTGGAAAAATGACCATCAAGGAAATAAATCAAAGGGTGGTGAATGGAATGGATTGGAGGTTGGGTGAACATTTTAAACAGGAACTTTTAAATCCTCCCGATATTCCCCATAATCCAGTCGAATTTAATCGGTTATTGGGCGTAGCGTACAATGATGGATTAACGAGACAGGATAAGGCGCAACAAATCTTGGCCGGTAGAATCCCAAAACCCGAAAAAGAATCCTTACTGTCAATGGCCTATCGTGATGAGGATAAGGCAACCGATAATGCCACAAGAGAAGGTGATAAGTATTTGCGTGGTTATTTGATTACAAGGGGTCCGTTGGAGGCTGCATTACCGCCGGAAGAGGAATCCCTATACAATGCTTCCCAGGTTTTTCATCAACGTATTAAACAACAATCGGAAACAGCGAAAAGATCATTAACACCGCCGGAGATTAGTCAAATAGCCAAAGAAACTGCTCCCGAATTTAGACGTGGATTGGCGGCAAGAATAGAAACATGGAGACAGTCTACCCTAAAGGAAGGGGCCATGATTCAGAAATATAATAAGTACAAGACACCGGAATCAGTGAGGGCCGCAAAGGATTTAACTGAAATGGAAAAGGTAGATATTCTAAAAAATAAGTTTAACTATACGGATTAACCAATGCCAAGTGCAAGAGAATTTTTAGGATTGCCAGCGATACAACCAAGTGCAAGGGGGTTTTTGGGTCTGTCCACCAGTCCTACTCCGATTGAACCGGCTCCATTTAATATGGATGATGTTCTTAATAAGTGGCTTACGGCACAACCGGATGATGAGTTGGCCCAAAAACAAAATGGTATTACTGAAACATTATACAACATGGCCCGGCCATGGTTAGCTACCGGATACAACGCTGCGGCTGCTCTTAATCGTGGATTGGGTGTTTTTTCTACCCACATGGATGCTATGTCAGAATTGGTAGGAAATAAGACCGGAACACAACCAGGTAATTTATTTAAACAGATAGCCGAAACATACGATCAAAATACTGAGTATTGGAAAAATAGGGCCAACACGGTTGGATCAAAATTCCTGGATGAATTGGTTGGTGAGGCTGTTGGTGGTGCTGTTCCCGGAATAGCCGAGTTTTTATTAAATATTCCCTATGCTGGTATTCTCGGTGCTGCCGAGGCCAAACAAAAAGGAGAGAATAAGATTCTTGGGGCTTTAGTTTCTGCTGGAAAACGTGGGGTTTTGGGCGGAATTTTTAAGGCCCTTGATCCCCTTAAACAATACTTGCGTGCGCCCGCCATGGGAAGTGTTTTTGCTGTTGACACAGCCGCCCAGGGTGGAAAACCGGAAGAAATTGCTAAAGCCTTCGGTACGGGGGCATTGTACAGTATGAGTTCTCCCGGCGGCGAGATGGGATTAAATGATCTGGTCCGTGGTACGAACCGTCAGATAGCACAGGAGAAAGCTCAAGATACCATTAAACAAGAAGTACCGCCAGAAAAAATAGCGGAAAATGTAGAAGCGAAACCCGGTGAAACATGGGAAGAATTTAGGGCAAATAATGGATTTACTGTGGCCCTTAAAGACAAGGAAGGCAATACCTACGAAGGTAATCCGGGAGAAATTCATGCGTCATTGGCCGATAGGTTGGGTTTGGATACAAACAATATTTCTGAAGATGGTTTTATTGACAAGAAGGGAAATTATTACAACGAAAAAGATGTTCTCGCTTTACATAAAGACGTTTCAGAACCTTCTATTGGTGTTGGTGCTACTGCACATCCGGCGGTTGAAGAATATCAACCGGATGGTGGTGTGGCCGGTGGGAAGGTAACACCGGGTGAACCACAAGAGGCTGACCGTGGATTCATTCAAACCGCACTTAAAGAGAAAAGCCAAACCTCCGAACGGGCCAAGGAAGAAATCAGGACTATGGCAGAAACGGACCCGTTCGTTTACAACGTTGAACATAATCCCGATTCCGTTTCCAAGGCAGATGCAAGAATAGCAGCCGATCCCGTGGAGGCCGAAAAGTATGTTTTAAGTGATACTCCATTTAGTGCCGAGAAAGGGGCTACGTTTATTCGTTTGGCAGAGAAGGCTCAAAGGGAAGGTGATTTTCAAAAAGAAGTTACCTTGCTTGATAACTATGCTACTCAATTGACCAGGGCTGGTCAGTTTGTCCAGAGTGCAAGTATCTGGACCAAGGCCACTCCACAGGGATTTTTATTGTGGGCAGAAAAACAGATCGAAAGAGTAAATGCAAATAAAAATTGGATTGATAACTTCTTGGGCGGTAAAAAGGCCGAACTCACAAATGAAGATAAAACATATATTGTACAGGAGATGGAAAGAATTAATCAACTTCCTCCCGGTACGGAAAAACTAAATGCCACTATGAAATTGATAGATGATGTGGCAAAATCTGTCCCTCCAACCGTTTCAGAAATTATTGATGCCTATCGTTATCAAAATATGCTTTCCGGTCTTAGGACCCAGGAAAGACACCTTGGCGAACGTGCAATGAATATTTTTATGACAAGGCCATTAATGTTGACAACAAGAGGAGCCATGGATTTTATGGGTGCTACATTGTTTGGCAAGGAAAGAGAAGCATACATGGCTGATGTACCGGAATATTATAAGGCTGTTTTTAATGCTTTTCCGAACGCCTGGATGGCTTTTAAATCTGGATGGAAATCAGAGATGGGTCTTGAATCACCGGAGTTGGGCAAGGAATTTCAAGGTGCATTTCAAAAGGCCAGATTCGAACAGATGCCAAAATATTTAACTATCGTACAAAGGTTCTTTGACGCATCACAGAGATTTTATCAAACCCTCATGTCAACGGGCGAATATGCTTCTAACATGAGAAATGGTATGAGTGAATCAGAAGCCTTTGATGCAGCACAATCAACGGCAGAACAATACCTATACAAGACACGCCCATTTGCGGAATTATCGTATCCGTCTAAAATGCTGGAAGGTGTCGGTAAGATGATTGAATTTGGTCGCAGGTTACCGGCTATCGGTAAACCCTTCGGATGGTTTGTTCCGTTTGTCAGGGTCCCGATTAATAAGGGTATCATGTTGACAGAGTTCTCTCCGCTTGGTGCTATCCGAACCGGTGGATGGGATGCGGAAGTTGCCTCAAGGGTAATCGTTGGAAGTATGGTATCGGCGGTGGGGGCCTATTTCGCATTAAATGGAGATACTACCTGGACCCCGCCAACAGAAGAAAAAGACAAGGAATGGTATTATGCTACTGGACGTAAACCATTCTCTGTAAAGATTGGAGAAAATTGGGTTCCTCTTTGGTATTTGGGTCCCTTTGCCCTGGCCTTCGGCCTTCCAGCCGCAGCCAAGCATTATTATCAAGAGAGAAAGGAATCCCTGTCGGATGATGCTATTGATAGTTTAGGGAAAATCACTGGTGGGGTAATACGTTTCCTTGCAAGCCAATCTTCGGTTCAGTCCCTTGGAAACCTTATGGCAATGCTTGACGGTGATCTTCAATATAACCAATGGGGAAAACAGGGGGCCTTGGTATTGGGTCAGACAATCCCGGCTAATTCTTTAGTTAAACAGATCAGTAATTTGCTTGATCCCGTTTATAGGCAACCAAAGGGATTCGTAGAATCTCTTATGCAAAACTATCCAATGTTAAGCCAGCAATTGCCAGCACGCAAAGAACCATTCGGCGAATTATCTGAAAGACAATGGTATAACACATTTCTACCTTATGATTGGGGTAAGGTTAAAGAAGAATATCAATCTATGTATCCAATGATGCAGACCCAACAACGAGCAGAATTTTTGAAAAACAAAATGGAATCCATTATGAAAGATGTTAGTAAGGGAGAAATAGAATACAGCGATGGTGTAGATCAGGTTATGAAACTTATGGAATCTACACCACGTATTACCGAACCATTATTAAATCAAAGGGAGAAATAAAATGACCGTTTCATCTACCGTAAGCCAAATGAATTATACCGGAAACGGAGTCAATACGATCTTTGCATTTACATTTAAGATTTTTGCCGAAACGGATTTATGCGTTTACGTTGGAGGAGTATTAAAAACCCTGAATGTGGACTATACGATTGGCGGAGAAATGCCGTTATCGGGCGGTAATATTACATTTGTGGTTGCACCGGCAGCCGGAGATTTAATAATCATCGTTCGCATACTACCACTAACACAACTCACCGACTATACAGAAGGTGATTCGTTTCCGGCAGAAACCCATGAGGCTGCCTTGGATCGTCTTGTAATGATTGCCCAACAGATAAATGAAAAGATTGGGGCTGTTGGTCCGGGTAGTGGAGGAAGTAGTTCGGGCATAAACTATATTTATACCCAGGGTGGCGCAAGTACCACCTGGGTTATTACCCATAATTTAGGACATAAGGAAGTTCTTATTCAGGTTTTCGATACAAATTACAATCAAATCATACCCCTTTCGATTGTATTGGATTCAACAACGCAATGTACGGTAACTTTTTCAGTGGCCCAGGCTGGTTATGCAATAATAAGTTCCGGTGTTAGTGGTCAACAGGGTCCCCAGGGACCGCAGGGACCACCCGGAGGCGATCTTCCCTGGGTTAATGCAAAAATAGATTCCGGTGCAAAGGGTGATGGATCAACAAATGATTCAGTAGCATTACAGGGTTGGATTACAAGTTCGCAATATAAGGGAGGGGTTCTTCCTATTGGAACATATCTTCATTCAACGGGATTAACGATTACCCAACCCCATACAAGATTGTTTAGTCTTTCTCCCGTCTATGGGGATACACCGGATAATGGAAGTGTTCTAAAATATACCGGAACGGGTACTGGAATTTTAATAGGTATTAGTCCATCCATTACGGGAGATTTTATTTATGGAATTGAACTCGATCATCTCAGAATAAGGGCTGCCGTAAATACAGCCGTTGCCCTTGATGTCTGGTATCCTGCTTTTTCTAAATTCCACGACTTAACTATTGTTGGAAATTCTGGTTCCAATATAGGAATGAGAATCACGACAGGTGTAGAAACCATACTCGACAAAATAGACATTCAGGGTGGGTTTGGTGGTGTACCAGAGAATTATCTTCAGTATGGTTTGGTGATCTCAAGCGGTCTTGGGGGAAGTCCATCAACAACTCTGCGGGTTAAAGATTCATGGATTCACTACTGTTTAACAGGAGCAAGGATCATTGGTAGTTATGCTTATTTTGAAAATTCCACATTTGAATCTAATACGGTGGGATTAGAGATTTCTTATAATAGTGGAAACCAAATTGAATTAAATGGATGTTGGTTTGAAGCAAATTTAACCCATGATATAGAGATAAGTACAGGTGGTACACTAATTATGAATGGGGGATTAATAAATTCCATTGCCAGACAGACATTTATGTATGCCCAAAATTCATTACTTGTTTTTAATGGCGTAACCTTCGTTTCAACTCATGCCAACCCAATTTTGTTTGAAGCGGCGGATATGAGTAGTGCAAGAGTAATTTTTATAGGGTGTACTTTTCCGGCAAATTGTACTCTTGGCGGAAGTAATCTTACAAATGTAACCTTTATAGGTGGGAATTTAAAATCAACCAGTCGTAATTCTTTTTCGGTTCCGACCTATGCAGATAATACGGCAGCCCTGGCTGGTGGGCTTTTTGCTAAAGATATTTATAAAACGGCGACGGGGACCTTAATGATTGTTTATTAGGAGATAAAAATGAAAATAGATGAAGCCAATATTGCGGATTTAACGAATATCCAACACGATCATCTTTCGGTCGCAAAGGGTGGGATTCTCTCTACCTATGCCCCCCTTGATGCTGGCTCTAAGGTTCCTACGGTTAATTTGGGTGGGAGTGGTGCAAACAACACCAAATATCTAAGGGGGGATCAGACCTGGGCGATTCCTGCCGGGGGTAGTGGTTCTCCGGGTGGTTCAGATACCCAGGTCCAATTCAATGATGCAGGGGTATTCGGGGGAAGTGATAAGTTTGTCTTTAATAAAACCACTGGTCAGTTAGATTTAGTCCTTTTATATGGTGGCGGCCCTTATGCTATCTCCCTTTATCCCGCTCCTTATGGGGGTGCTCCTTACGCTGTCTTGACAGGGTTTATTGATTCTGTCGCTGGGCCTTATCTTAATTTTCTCAAGGCAAGAGCGTCATCTCCTTACTTTCCGCAGTCAGGGGATGCATTGGGAACTATTTCTTTTAGCGGTTTCGGTGGTGGTGGTTATAATACATCATCTCAAATTATAAGTCAGGCATCTGCAACATTCAGCAGTACATCAACTCCGAGCGATATTATATTCAAAACGGTTCCATCAGGTTCTTTAAATCCTGTCGAGAGGATGCGTATAACCAATGATGGTTATGTGAATGTTGCCGGTTTAACCGCTTCAAAACCTGTTTTTACGGATGCTAATAAGAATTTGGTTTCCGGTGAAAGTGGTGGTGGAACGAGTCATAATCTTCTAAGTGCAACCCATCTCGATACCCTGGCTGATTCTGTGGTTGCGGGTGATTTACTTATTGGTAATTCTACCCCCAAATGGGCAAGGCTCCCCAAGAGTACAGATGGACTATACCTAAAATTGGTGGGTGGTTATCCCGCCTGGACCGCCGGTGGAGGCAGTATAGGCGGTTCTGGTGTTGCGTTCCAACCTGCCTATTTTACAGATGCCACTACTCTTTCAAGCGAAACGGGAACCATCATTGTGGTTTGTACTGGTACGAATGACCATACGGCCATTCAAACCGCCCTCGATGCTCTTCCGGCCTCTGGGAAGATAGTAAAATTGATCGGTCCAGTAGCCGGGATCGGGGCAATGCTTACGATGGGGAATGGTAATGGAACTGGACCATCCACAAGAAATGGGATAATCCTTCAGGGGGTTGGTATCGGAGCCACCAATTATTTCATGGGTAGTTATGGTGGAGCAACCGTCCTCAAGTGGACCGGGGCATCGGGTGGAACCCTACTGAAAGTCAATGGAGCAGTAGATGGATGTGGAATAAAAGACTTAGTATTAGATGGTAATAATTTAGCCTCCATCCTCATAGATGATAATTATGGTTTTCATTTAAAGGTTGATAATGTAATAGGTTATCGTTGGCAGGGAGATTATGCCGTAAAAATTCATCATACTGGTAGTTGGGGAGCCGGAGAAGATGGAGGAATATGGACTCACGTGAAAATGTTAGACCCCTACGGAAGTTCTGCCAATGGAATTGATATAGCTTCTGATGGTGGAAGCGTCTGGGGACTCACTTTTATTGGATGCCAATTTAGAAGAAGTTCTAATGATACCTCAATCGGTCTGCGTCTTGGGAATACCGGGGGAAATACATTTATAACCCTTGTACTTGATAGGGCAGATGGAGCATGGACTGGGAAGGGTATTCAAGTTAAACCCGTTTCCGGTTATTCTGTTTATCCACAAGACAACCAGTTTATTAGCAGTTTTATTTCTGGGGGTGTTGATTATGATTCAACCGTTCCCTGGACAGGTGTTACATATCCAGCACTTAATTTTTATCCATATTATACGGCAGATAGTGGATATACACCACCAGCTAATTATAATAATACTGCTACCCTACCCTTACAAATGGTAAGGGGATTTACAGATCAAGGATTGGAAATTGGTTTTGGTTTAAGAGATGAAGCAACTGTAACTGCTGCCTCATCAATTGCCATATCAAGACCAATCATTTTTTTAAGTCTCACAAGCGGGACCATAACGGTTGATACTATCAATCTTAGTAGTACAATAACACCTCTTCTTCAATCAACATTTGAACTTACGATAATCCCCACCATTTCAGGTGGGGCATCAATTACATTGGGAACCGGAGGCAATATTTTCTCTTCCAAGTCTTTGGTTAATTACCGGCCAGTGAAATTGTTTAAATCTACAAGTGAAGCCAAATGGTTGGTGGGAGATTAAGGAGATCATCATGGATGATATAACAAGGGACACTTTTGGCATATCAAAAGAAACCTTTCACCAAATGGATGTCAATACCAAACTGGATGTTTTATTTGATTATGCTACTGCTGCTAATATGGCCACCCTTAAATTGATGGTAAAGGTTGACAAACTTAGGGATACATCCCTGAAGTGGGGAGGGGTTGGGGGTTTGATCGTTGGTATCATGGCTTATCTTGGAACGTTATTTGTGGCCCATATCTCCAAGTAACCGAAATTATTATTTTAAATATTTTATACCCGATTGGATAAAAAGTAGTGAAATTTATTACTCAATCGGGTATAATTCATTTAACTCAAGGAGGAAAATATGAAAATTAAACGATTTAAATTATTTAAGGTTCGGGAAGTTATTCAGGCAATGGGAAAAGCAAATACGTTTAAGTTCAGTTATGCCTGCGCCAAGAATCTGCGTCTTGTGAACAGGGAGATCGAAGATATGCAGAAAACTCTTGAACCCGATGAGGGGATGAAGGGGTTTGAGGCGGATCGCATAGCACTTTGTCAGGAGTTTTCCAAGAAAGAAGGCGGAAATCCAATTATTACCGGAAATAGATTCGAAATTGATGAGACAAAAATGTATGAGTTCAATACCGCAATGGAGACTCTCAGGGAAGTATATAAAGACGTCCTGGAACTCAATGATAAAAAATCCAAAACCTACGGTGAAGCATTGCAAGAAGAAGTGGACTTAAATTTTCATATTGTAAGACTTGAGGACCTGCCCCCGGAAACAAAACCGGATGAGTTGGAGACTATCCTGGATTGGATCACTGCAGACGAAAGATTACCAAGTTAGGGGAGACTGAAAGGAAATTAAAATGAATAGAAAGATTTTTATTATTATGGCAAGCATCCTTTTTGCGGCAGCCATTGTTTTTGTTGCCGCTTTTGAGATATTGGCCCAACCAAATCCCCTTAACGAAATTAAGGCAATTGCCCTGAGGGTTGTTCCCGATGAAAACGGAAACTATTTTTTAAAGAAATACATAAAGGAAGGCGGTAAGAATTTTCGATTAACCGTGGGATACGTTCCTTCCGAACATAACATCGGAATCATTATTTCTGACGGAGAGAAATCCATAATCATAATCTACAATGAGGACGACAAAACTTATATTGAGGGACTTGTGATAAATCGGGTTGTTATAAGTTCTGGACCCATATCGGAAGAAGAAGCCTGGGCCGATGCCAGATTGGTTCTAAGGTATTTTAAGGCTGGCGTGGAGATATAATATGGACCTATCAAAAGAAGAAACCGAAAAGATTAAATCCAGATGTTTATTTGAATTAAATAAGATTGGCACAGTACCCGATGATAACCTGTTGTTTATTTATAGCGGATCATTGGGCATCAAAAAACTTGGTTGTGTAGATTTTTTAAGTCAATGTGGATACCAGATCGTATGGAGACATGGTTATGATAATAAGAGACGCAGAACAACTTAATCCAGAAACCCGTTCCTTATGGACCAAGCAGGAAGGTTTGATTAAAATTTACAATCTTCCTTTCAGAACCTTTGAAACCCTGAGAACCAAAGAGAGACAGAAAATATTATTCGATCAGGGAATGAGTAAAACAATGGCATCCAACCACCTTATGAACAAAGAAGGAACTGGTGCAGATGCTTGGGATGTGGCCGTGTGGATTATGGGGGATTGGAGCTGGAAAGATATTTTTTGGTTCCAGGTTCTCGGAATCCTAACCGTAAGTTTAATAGCGGGAGTACGTTGGGGAGCCGACTGGAACGGAAAGAACTTTTGGTTTGACGAGAGTTTTAGGGATTATGGACATTGGGAAAGAATAATGTGATGGTTGCCGGTACACTCAATGCGGTAGGAACCGGACCCCAAACCTTGCGGTGTATGGAGACTAAAGTAGGTGGACGGGAATCCCCGCCTAAACCGCCCAAATTTGAAAGGATAGAATGATAAAGAAAATCCTGGCATTATTTGATACCCACATTCCATTTAATATTGAACTCGATCCAGTCTTTGAATTTGCCCACGATTTTAAACCGGACATCGTTGTTTTAGGCGGGGATATGCACGACTGGACGGCAGTATGCCAATGGATTGCGGATCAAAGTAGGGCCTTGGATGGTGGAACGGTGGAAGAGAACTATGACGAACTCCGAAAATTTCTTCTTAACCCATTATCATGGGCTGTTCCCAGAGCCAAACTTATTTACATCGTAGGTAATCACGAAGATTGGCTTAGAAAAGCAAGCGAAATAAATCCCAATGGACGAGGATATTGGGAACTTGAAAATAATCTTCCCAAAAACATTCAGATCGTTCCACAAAATCAAGCCTATCATATTAACGAACATCTCTGTTACTTGCATGGACTTTATACAACGAAATATCATGCCTTCCAAACCGTACACGCTGTCCATAAAACGGTCCTATACGGACACACACATGACGTACAGAGATATACGGATATTTCCCCCGTTGATGTGGGACAATTTTTTACGGGTGCTTCCTGCGGATGTCTATGCACATTAAATCCAAGTTACATGAAAAATAAGCCTAACCGTTGGGTGAATGGTTTTAATTATTGTTATGTAGACACACAAACCAAGGCATTTTCAGAAACACAAGTCTATATTATTAACGGAAGATTTCGGGCAAATGGGAGGCTATACAAATGAGTTGCAATGCACCAATTTATTATAATTGTTTTGGAATAAAGTGTTTAGAATGTAAATATTGTCCCGGAAAATCGGTTCCAATAAAAATATTTTACGGCCATCCTGAATTTTACAAGATTCTCGATGAGCTCAAAGACCTTCATTCAAGAAAGAACCAGGATTATGCCAACGAGAACCCCTTATCGAATCTCAAAATGTGTGAACGTGGAGGGATTCCAGCGTGGAAGGGGGTCGTTGTAAGGCTAACCGATAAAATTTCGAGACTCTTATCATTTACATCTAAAGAATCCTATGCGGTTAAGGATGAATCCGTAGAAGATACCTTCCGGGATGCAGCCATTTATGCGATCCTTGGTCTAATTTTATACAGAGAAACCAAGAAATGATCTCGGCCAATGATGATTCCCTACATCATTCTAATATATCTGGCAGAAGCAATTTGGAGTTGGTTGGCCGATCTCTCGACCCTCCTGATGCTTCGGAAAAAGAAATGGAAGGCTTTTCTGACGGACCTCTGTGTAGGCTTCCTTGCGTGGTTTGTCCTTTATGCCGTGGCGAAATTGGGGGATTGGAATGTATGGTTGATTTGTACGTCCGTGGTCGGCGTTGCTACTGGCCGATTCATCATAGCGTCAAGAAAGAAAACTAAAAAGAGGTCAATCTATAGGAAGAAATTTCCAGCAAGTACCGCTTAATTTTTAATCCATTTGTAACCCTTTGACCCCATACACTGTTCAAACATACCAATGGTATGAACCCAATAACCACCGGATTGGGCAAATATAACATCTCGTTGACATTCGTAATGATCTCGTTTAAACTGTTCTTCTGTCATGTCCGGTTTGTACCAATGTTTTGATCCGCATCCCATAACCGAAAAGATTACAATCGTAACCAAAATGAGTAACATCAGGATTTTATCTAATTTCTTCATTTTTTATCTACCTCCTCACTTTTGTAACTGGTTGATTTCTTTGGTCGGGGAGAGGAGATTTGAACTCCCGACTTCTTGGTCCCGAACCAAGCGCGCTACCAGGCTGCGCTACTCCCCGAATTATTGAATGCCGCTAAGCGCCTGCCTGTGGCAAGAA
>Ga0187886_1000629_pt1 | contig 39883 bp, 34 predicted proteins | sample June2016WEW_20_1_FD_133001 | JGI IMG/M metagenome (GOLD analysis project Ga0187886, IMG submission 133001) | Peatland microbial communities from SPRUCE experiment site at the Marcell Experimental Forest, Minnesota, USA - June2016WEW_20_150 | ecosystem: Environmental > Terrestrial > Soil >...
AAGAGCAAGCGCAGGGTCGCCGTCCGCCGCGACCGGAAGGCCTCCAACTACCTCGCTTTCCTGCACCTGGCGATGATCTTGATCCTGGCGACGTTATTTTGAGGCGATCTCCTGACACCGTTTGGCGTCGGAGCGCCCGTCCACATTGGAAAAGCCTGCTTAGACGCACCTTTCACGTTGTCGTCGCTCCTCCCGGTGCCAGACACCCGCCTGAGGACGCGTTGGACACGACTAGCCTTCTTGGTGACAGCAGCGCTCGGTCTGCTTGACGCGCGTTTCCGATCCGCTGAGAATAGGCGCGTCTATGTCTTCAGCGTGCGAGCCGTTCTATGGGTAGCCTCGCCTCGCCGTTTCTTGTTCTCATCTTCGCGGCGGGAGCCGCTGCCACCTGGGTCGCCGGCATCAGCCTCGCCAAGAGCACCGACGCTCTCGACAATCGCTTCGACCTTGGCGATGCGATCGGCGGCATGGTCTTGCTCTCGATCGCCGGCACCCTGCCCGAGATAGCGATCACCGTCTCGGCTGCCATGGAGGGACACCTCCCCCTCGCTGCCGGCAACCTGATCGGCGGGATCGCCATTCAGACGATGGTGCTGATCATCTGCGATGTCACCGCCGGGCGGAAGAGCGCGCTCACGTATCTCGTCGGGTCGCTGATTCCCGTGCTCGAGGCACTGCTCGTGGTGCTCGTCGTCTCGCTCGTCCTGATGGGCTCGCTGCTCAAGACGTCGGTCAAGATCGGTCCGGTGAGCCCTGCCTCGATCGCGATCGTCGTTGTCTGGCTGGCCGGTATTGTCGTCATCAACCGCTTCCGAAAAACGCCCGACTGGGAGGCGGTCGCACCGGGAAGCCAGCCTGGACGCCCACACCGGCGCGTTCCACATCCGAAGGTCGCCACGCCGCACGCGGGCAAGTCCACCTGGCGAGTCGCGCTCTACTTCCTTGCTGCCTGCGTCGTCACTCTCGTCGCCGGCGTCTTCCTCCAGATCGCGGGTAGTGATCTCGCCAGCCGGGCCAACATCAACGGCGTCATCTTCGGCGCAACGGTGCTTGCTCTAGCGACTGCGCTTCCCGAGATCAGCTCGGGAATCGGCGCGGTTCGTCTGGGCGATCACGGTCTCGCCATGGGCGACATCTTCGGCGGCAACGCCTTCCAGGTTTGCCTCTTCCTGGTCGCCGATCTGATCGCTATGAAACCGGTGTTGCCGACGACTGGAAATCAGAACAGCTGGCTGGCGATCCTCGGGATCGGCCTCACATCCGTCTACGCGATCGGCATCGTCTTCCGGCCCAAACGCTGTTACCTCTGGCTCGGCGCCGACTCGCTTTTCGTGATCGTTCTCTTCGCGCTCGGGATAGCCGGGCTCGTGACGATCTCGCCCTAGCGTCGCGGGGCTTTCACGCTGAGCAACCTACTTCGCTACCCGGAGTGGAATCGGCCGGCGAGGGATATATGCACTCTCGTGGTCACACGGGTTCCGCGATCGCGATTGAAATCGCGTGAATCATCGGTATACTTCGCAAAGCAACTATAGAAATTGAAGTGGTTTCGCGGACGTGGCTACCCAAGCGAACTCCCGGAAGGAGAGGAATGAAGATCGCCGACAATGTCGCCCAGCTGGTCGGAAACACTCCGCTCGTACGCCTGCGGCGCATCTCGGAGGAGAGCGGCGCCCGGGCCACCGCGAAGCTCGAGTTCTTCAACCCCGGCGGTAGCGTCAAGGACAGGATCGGCGTCTCGATGATCGACGCCGCCGAGCGCGAAGGCCTGATCAAGCCCGACACGATCGTGCTTGAGCCGACGAGCGGTAACACCGGCATCGCTCTCGCCCTCGTCTGCGCGGCGCGCGGCTACAAGTGCGCACTCGTCATGCCCGAGACGATGAGCAAGGAGAGGCGCATGTTGCTCCGGGCCTACGGCGCCGAGCTCGTGCTCACAGCGGGCGCCGAGGGCATGCCCGGCGCGATCAGCAGAGCCGAGCAGATGGCCGCCGCCGACAAGCGCTACTTCATTCCCCAGCAGTTCGAGAATCCGGCCAATCCCGAGGTGCACCGGCGCACGACTGCGGAGGAGATCTGGCGCGACACCGACGGCGAGGTGGATATCGTCGTCGCCGGGATCGGGACCGGCGGCACGATCACCGGCATCGGCGAGGTCCTGAAAGAGCGAAAGCCCGAGCTTCGCTGCGTCGCGGTCGAGCCGGACGCCTCGCCCGTTCTTTCCGGAGGCGCCAGAGGGCCGCATTCGATCCAGGGCATCGGCCCCGGCTTCGTGCCCGGTGTGCTCAACACCAAGATCTACGACGAGATCGTGCGCGTCAGCAACGAAGACGCCTTCGCCAGCGGACGCCGGATCGCCCGTGAGGAGGGAATCCTGGTCGGGATCTCGTCGGGCGCCGCGATCTGGGCGGCCGAGCAGGTTGCGCGCCGTCCCGAGAGCCGGGGTAAGTTGATCGTGGTCATTGTTCCTTCGAACGGCGAGCGCTATCTGTCGACGGCACTGTTCAGCGATCTGAGCGACTGAGGAGGCGACCAGCGTGTTCACGAAGATGCGACACGACATCCGAGCGGTGAGAGAACGCGATCCTGCCGCACGCAACTGGTTCGAGATCGTGCTCTGCTACCCGGGGCTGTGGGCCGTCTGGGGGCACCGTGTCGCGCACGTACTCTGGCGCTGGCGTCTGAAGCTCCTCGCGCGCTGGATCTCGCAGGTCGCGCGCGCGCTCACCGGAATCGAGATCCACCCCGGCGCAACGATCGGGCAGGGTCTCTTCATCGATCACGGCATGGGCGTCGTCATCGGCGAAACGGCCGAGATCGGCGCCAACGTGACTCTCTATCAGGGCGTCACTCTCGGCGGCACGAGTCTCGAAAAGGGCAAGCGCCACCCGACGCTCGGCGACGGGGTCGTGGTCGGCGCCGGCGCCAAGGTGCTCGGCGCCATCACCGTAGGCGAGTGCAGCCGGGTGGGTGCGAACGCCGTGGTCGTCAAGCCGGTGCCGGACTGCGCGGTCGTGGTCGGAGTGCCGGGCGAGATCGTGGCGACACGAGGAGCTCACATTTCTAAGACTCCCGATCTCGAGCACGGTCAGCTTCCGGATGTGCTCGGCGATGCCGTCGCCGATCTGGTCGATCGCGTCGCCGAACTGGAGCGAAAACTCAACGGCGGAATCGAGCATCACGAGCTCGCTTTCACGCGGGCCGGCGGCATCTGGCACGAGACCGACGACCCCTCGATCTGACCGGCAGGCGCTCTCGCACGAGACCGGCGACAGGGGCGGAATACTCACTCGGTCGCGGCCGTTCTTATCTGGGGAACTTGATTTGGGGACGGGATGAGGCTCGAGGGAATCCATCACATCACGGCGATCACGGGCGACGCCCGGCGCAATCTCGACTTCTACACACGGATACTCGGATTACGCCTGGTGAAGAAGACCGCCAACCAGGACGTCCCCAGCATCTATCACCTCTTCTACGGTGAGGAGCGCGGCGAGCCGGGCGCCAGCCTCGCCTTCTTCGAGTATCCGGGCATCCAGGTCGGGCGCGCGGGCGCGGGCATGATCCACCGCATCACCTGGCGAATCGGATCGGAGCAGGCGCTCGGCTTCTGGAGCCAGCGCCTGCGCGACGAGGGTCTCGAGCTCGAACGCGCCGGTATGCGCCTTCGCTTCCGCGACCCGGAAGGTCTCGGGCTCGAGCTGGCGATCACCGAGGCGGTGGACGAGCCCCTGATCGCCTCTCATCCCGAGATCCCCGCCGACCTTGCCTTGCAGGGCTTCGACTCCGTGCGCGCCTACGCGCGCGATCCCGAGCGCAGCCGCCCGCTGCTGGAGGGCACGCTCGGTTTCGAGCGCAGGAGCGACGCGGTCTGGGAGGTGAGGGGCGAGGAGCGCGGCGGCGTCTTCGTCTATGACAGCGCTCCTGTCGAGTACGGCATTCAGGGGTCGGGCACCGTCCATCACATCGCCTGGGCGTCGCCGACGCACGAGCTCCAGAACTGGCAGGGCGCCCTGCTCACAACCGGCGCGCGGCCGACTCCGATCATCGATCGTTTCTGGTTCCGCTCGATCTACTTCCGCGAGCCGAGCGGCGTTCTCTTCCAGATAGCGACGATCGATCCGGGCTTCGCCGTCGACGAGTCGCTCGAGCATTTTGGCGAGCGTCTCGTGCTTCCGCCCGCACTCGAGCATCTGCGCGGCGAGGTCGAGCCCTCCCTGACTCCACTCCCCGATCCGCGCGCCAGCTGGAGCAGGCGGTGAGCCTGACCGCGTTCGAGCGACCGGCGGCCGGCGAGGCCGAGGGAGCCCTGATCTTGCTGCACGGGCGAGGTGCCGGCGAGATGCAGCTCGCGGGCCTGTTCGATGTTCTCGATCCCGAGCGCCGACTGCTCGGCCTGGCGCCTCGCGCTCCCCACGAGCAAGTGCGGGGAAGTCGCTGGTACGCCGCCGAGAGGGCCGGAGTTCCCGAGCGGGAGTCGTTCCTGTCTTCCTGCGAGCTCGCCTCGGAGTGGTTGGACGGGCTCGGGCTTGCGCCGGAGCGGATCGTGCTCGGTGGTTTCTCTCAGGGTGCCACGATCAGCTATGCGCTCGGGCTCGGCGCGGGCCGCGAGCGGCCGGGCGCGGTGATCGCCATCTCGGGATACATCCCCGAGCTGGCCGGATGGGATCTCGACCTCCGTTCGCCGCTGCCCTCGTTCGCCGTGGGCCACGGGGTGTACGACGAGGTCATCCCGGTCGAGCTTGCGCGGGCAGCACGGGTTAAGCTGCAAGCCGCCGGTGCCGAGCTCCTCTACCGCGAGTGGCCGCTCGGGCATGCGGTCGATCCTTCCTTCCTGGAGGAGACGGCAGCCTGGCTTCGCCGATCACTGCGTCGAGGCGGAGCTAGCGCGGGCGCGTAAGGCGCCGATTCCCGCTGCAAGATCCTCGGCGACTTCCTCGAGCAAGCGGACGGCGCCGCTCGTGAATACGTACGGCTGCGAGGCGTAGACGTTGAGAACGGCGCGGACACCACCATCGGGGTCAGACAGAGGGATGGCGATGCTCGAGCGGTAGCCACGCTGGTATGCGCGCTCGCGCCACGGCCGGCCCGAGGGGTCGCTCGCGTAGTCCTCGAGAACCACGGTCTTCCCCGTGCGAGCAGCTGTTCCCGTCGGGCCTCGCCCTCGCTCCGTATCGGCCCAGGTGATGTCGACACTCGCCAGGTATCCGTCTTCAACCCCGCTCCAGGCGACCGGTCTGACCGTCTTGGCCTCGTCGTGCTCAACCGTTCCGATCCAGGCCATGCGATATCCGGCCACGTTGCAGATGATGCGGCATGTGTCGTAAAGGAGCTTCTTCTCGTCTGTTGCCTGCAGCACCGCGCGCGCGCAGTCCCGGACGGCGAGCAGCTCGCGGTTGAGCCGGAGCAACCTTTCCTCTGCCAGCTTGTAGCGGCTGATGTTCTCGTTGCTCGCCCAGCGACCGAGGTAGCGGCCATCCGGCCCGTACATCGGAGTGCACCTGTGTCTGATCCAGCGCTCGCTGCCGTCGCGAGCGGCGATGCGGATCTCGATCTCGGCATCCTCCTGTCGCTCGGATCCATGCGTGCGCTCGATGTGCTGCTCGAAGCGCGCTCTGTCGTCGACGTGAACGAGACGCTCGAAAAGACCCGGATCGGCGAGGAGCTCCTCCCGGCTGTACCCGCTCACGCTCTCGCATGCGGGTGAGAGGTAGACGTAGCCACCTTGCGGATCGAGCCAGTACTCCCAGCTGGAGACCGAGTCTGCAATCCGGCGGTACAGCTCCTCGGTGCTGAATCCAGCCGATGAGGCGTTCTCTCCGGATCGCTGAGGCGTTTCTTCCATCACGAGTCAGATCGCCCGACGTCGAGGGTCGATGATCGCACGTGCGCTGCGGGCCGTGCAACGGGCATCGCGCAGCGGCTGCGGTGTTCGCATCCCGGCGAGACTCGCCAGCACGACCTGCACCGCGGTCTCCGCGTTCGTTCTCCAGGCCGAGTGGACAGCGAGCGGGCGGCGGGTGGCCCGGGTGCGAACCCAGTAGCCGACGGTCTCACCCTCGAGCAGGAGGGGGCTGTGCGCTCCCGCCTGGTCTTCGGGCCACTCACCGGTGGCGAGCAAGGGGCGGTGGGTGACTCCGACGGTTGCGAGTCCGAGCACCGCGCCGAGATGAAGAGCCAGGCCAGCCCGGCGGGGGTGATCGCGTCCGGTCGCATCGACTAGCAGGACATCCGGCGGCTCGGGGAGTTCTCGCACGGCCTGCTCGAGCAGAGATCCCTCGCGAAGCGCCAGTAACCCGGGTCGGTAGGCCGCCCCGGCGACGCCCTCGACTACTGCGCTCGCTCCAGCGTACGCGGCCGCCGCCCAGCCGCGATCGCCCGTGTGTCCCGGCCCGGCCGAACCACGCTGAAAGCAGACGAAGCAGCCGCCGATCCGTGCAGGCCCGGAAAGTCGCCACGGGGGTTGGTGTTCGGTCGCGAGCTCGAGCTGAAGCTCTATCAAATCCGGAACAGACGACGGCCAGCCGGTCATCAGGAATCCGCGCGACCTCCTGAGGAAAGGCTAACGACTATCTCCGCATCTGTCTGTGCCGATTTCGCCGCGACTCACCGAGCGCCACGGGCCTTGACGACCGACACATAGCGATATATCGTTATACAACACGAACCTTACGAGATAGGAGAAGTTGATTTATGGACGATGCGAACTTTTTGGAACGTGGCCGCAGACCGAGGCATCATCGCCGCCGGCACGGGTCGCATCACGAGGCCGCCGCGCACCACTACGCGGGGCCACCGTTCGGCGGTCACAGGGGCAGACATCACGGGCGCAAAGCACGGCGCGGCGACATCCGAACGGCGGCGCTCTTGCTCCTCGCCGAGCAACCGCGCAACGGCTACCAGATCATGCAGGAGATCGAGGAGCGCAGCGAGGGCGTCTGGCGTCCCAGCCCGGGCTCCGTCTATCCGACCCTGCAGCAGCTCGAGGACGAAGGGCTCGTGCGCTCGCAGGAGAGCGAAGGCCAGCGTCTGATCGAGTTGACCGACGCCGGCCGCGCCGTACTCGAGGGTCGCGCTCAGGATGCGCCTCCCCCTTGGGAGCAGATGGCGGGCGGGATCAACGAGCAGACGCTCGAGCTCGGTTCGCTCGTGCGCCAGATTGGGCTCGCAGCGATGCAGGTGATGCAGGCGGGCAACGATGCGCAGGTCGAGGAGGCGCGCAAGATCCTCACCGACTCGCGCCGCGCGCTCTACCGGATCCTCGCCGAGGGCGAGACGGACTGAGCAACTCGTGCGGCCGAGCTTTCCGGAACTCGGCCGCTCTCGAGTTTTCGTCATCTAGGTTTCACACACGGCAGGGCCCGAAGCGGGCTGACAGACTCGGGGAGTGAGGGTTTCCGGTTCGCCCTGGCGAGAAGGACGAACGGACGGCGCCGAGACGAAGGGAGTGGGAGTGACGGATCGACTCGATGGCACAGTGGCGCTGGTCACCGGTGCGAGCAGCGGCATCGGCGAGGCGGCGGTACATGAACTGACCGAGCGCGGCGCCGCGGTGGCGGCAGTCGCGCGGCGCGGGGACAGGCTCGAGAAGCTGGCGGCGGAGATCGAGAGCAAGGGTGGGCGCGTGCTGGCGATCGAGACCGATATCAGCGACCGCGGGCAGGCGACCGCGGCAGTCGAGCGCACTGTCGCTGAGCTCGGCCGCCTCGATACGCTCGTCAACAACGCCGGCGTGATGCTGCTCGGCCCGATCGCGGAGGCTCCGCTCGAGGAATGGGAGCGCATAGTCGCCGCCAACGTCATGGGCCTCCTCTACTGCACGCACGCCGCGCTTTCCCATCTGCTCGCGGCCGCAGGTAGTGAGCCGCGCCGCGTGGCCGACCTCGTCAACATCAGCTCGGTCGCCGGCCGCAAGGCGAACGCCGGCTCAGGCGTCTACAACCTGACCAAGTTCGGAGTCGGAGCCTTCAGCGAGTCGCTGCGGATGGAGCTGGCCAAGCGGCATGTTCGCGTGTCGCTGGTGGAGCCGGGCTTCGTCGCCACCGAGCTGGGCGATCACATCCGCGAAGAGTTGCGCGAGTGGTCGCGGCAGCGCTACGCCGGGATCGAACGGCTCGAATCCGAGGACATTGCCGACGCGATCGCCTACATCGTCACGCGCCCGCGTCGCGTCGCCGCGACCGAAATCACCGTGCGACCTTCCGAGCAGGAGTTCTAGGAACGCAGCTCCTCGCCTGACCGCGCTCTGGTGGCGCGATCTAGGGCGTTCGTCAATCGGCACGAATCTGGCACAACTCGGGCGCTTTCTTTCGGTACCGTTTCACGACCCCGTGGGTGGGTGGCAAAGGTGGGGGGCGGCGGAACGTGGTGCCCTTGGCTCGACGTGGCGCGACGCCCGAAACAAGTCCTACGACGCGGCCACCGCCAGCACCGCCCGCGCGTAGCGGCTGACCTTGCGAGCGCGGATCTTCCCACCGGGGAGCTCGACGACAAACGCACTCGTCACCGGGACGGTGTGGTTCTGCCAGGAGGTTGCGGTTCCCGGGTAGGTGGGCAGGCGCCTGAGCGGCAGCCCGGCGACGCGGGCGAATATCCGCTCTTGCGCACGCGAGCCCTGAGAGCTGTCGACGGCTCCGAGCGATTGGTGGAACCAGATCGTGATCAGCGGTTGCAAGCGCGAGATCAGGCGATAGGCGGCCCGCGACTCGGGCTCGGACAGCCGCCGCCGGCCCGAGTAGAAGTTCCCCTTCAGGCGCCGCCAGCGCCAGGGAAAGTTACGGTTCAGGTCGACGCCGTGGGCGTTCTGGCGGGTGTGCGCCGCGTGACCGTCGGGGTTGAGGTCTGGGATGACCCAGAGGTCGGTCCCTTCCGGCGGCTCGAGCTTCAAGAGGCGCTTGGCCACCGCTATCCCGGCCGGCTCGTTGCCGTGGATGGAACCGACGACGAGTACCGTCGGGCCATTCGGGTCGCCCCGCTCGTAGGCGTAGATCGCGCGCCCGCGAACGGAGTGCCCGATTAATTGCCGTGTCGCAACGCTGCTCGACGCTCTCCCGTCGCCGGTGAAGATGATCGCGATAACGACGGCTATCGCCGCTGTGGCGAGCGCCAGGGTGAGGGCGACGAGTCGGGGCGGATTGGCGACCATGCCGGTACTAGTACTTGTACCGGAGCGGCTCCGAGAAAACCGGAGCAACCGAGGAAGCAGAGGCTGCAAGCCGCCTAGTATGTAACTGCCGTAACGAAACGCCTACGAGCAGGCGAAGTGGAGGGAGTGATTCGTGACCGGTCCGGACCGAGAGGCGAACTCGACCATCGCCGTGGTCGGCGACTACGGCGCCGAGCGTCCCACCCACAAGGCGACGCAGCAGGCGCTGGAGCACGCCGTCCAGCCGCCGCTTCGCTTCGAGTGGCTTGCTACCGAGGCGGCTGAGCAGATGAGCGACGCCGAGCTCGCGTCCTATGCCGGGCTCCTGATCTCGCCCGGCAGCCCCTACCGGAGCATGGACGGCGCCCTCAAGGCGATCCGGGTCGCGCGCGAGCAGGGAGTGCCGCTGCTTGGCACCTGCGGCGGCTTTCAGCACGTGGCGATCGAGTTCGTACGCGACGTGCTCGGCATCACCGAAGCCGATCACGAAGAGTCGAGCCCGGACGCTCGCGAGCTCGCGGTGACGAGGCTTCCCGGCTCGCTCGCCGACCAGGAGCACGAGGTTTTCTTCGCTCCGGGCTCCAGGGTGGCGGCGATCTACGAAGCTTCCGCGGCGGTCGAGCCCTTCTTCTGTAGCTTCGGGCTCAATCCCGAGTACCGGTCGGGGGTCGAGGAGCGAGGTCTCGCGATCAGCGGAACCGGGACCGACGGCGCCGCGCGTGTGTTCGAGCTACCCGAGCACCCGTTCTTCATCGCCACGCTGTACGTGCCCCAGGCGCGCTATCGGCCGGAGAATCCGCACCCGCTCGTGATGGCCTTCGTCGCGGCGGTTTCTGCGCGTATTTAAGCCTGTTCGAGTATTCGGCCGGTACTCGTTGGACGGATTCACGACGCACAGTTTTCTCCCTATTCGGGTTAGAAAACCCTCCGTTTCGGCGCTGTACCACCAAGCGGCGGCCGATGCCGGTCGATCCCTGCACCGATCGACCGATGACGTTTGTACATGACTGCAGCTGAACACGGCTCTGATCGAGCCTTTGCCCGCCTTGCGTGGGCGGTGTTGGGTATCGGAACGGCGGGAAGCGTCGTTTACGCTTTCGTCCTCTCGATCACCATCTCGAACCTCCTCTACTACTCGGTCATCACAGCCGCGCTCGGGCTCGGCTGGGTTGGGATCTTGCGTCGTCCTTTCTCGGGCCGCTGGATCGCGGTCTTGCTGGTAGCGGGCATCTCCGCCTGGCTCGTTACTGACTGGCTGTGGTGGCTGGGCGAGCTGCTCAATCGTTCGGTGCCGTTCCCCTCGCCAATCGACGCTCTCTACATGGGCGCCTATTTGCCTATGTTTGGGGCGCTTGTCTGGTTCTGGCGCCGGCACATGACGGGGGTATTCGGCGGATTGCTCGAGAGCGCGATCATCGCGACGGCTTTCAGCGTCTTCATGTGGGTGGCCGTAATCGTCCCTGCAGGCGGCCAGCCGGACAGTTCCGGTTTGTCGACATCCACCGCGATTGCCTATCCGGCGCTCGACACGATGTTGCTCGTCGGTCTCGGCCAGCTTCTTTTGGTGCCGTCGCTTCGGCACGCGCGGGCGCTCCAGGCCATGACGCTGGGGATCGCGATGTTCCTCTTTTCCGACATCGTTTACGCCTACGACACCGCCCGAGGTACCAGTGTGGAGGGCACCTGGCGCGATTGCGGTTGGCTGTTCGCCTACGTCCTCTGGGGCTTCGCTGCCTTGCACCCGTCGCTGCGCCTGCTTGGCACATCGCAGCCACGTCCGATCCGGCGATGGGTCTTTCGCACGTCTTTGCTCGCTCTGGCCTGCCTCAGCATGCCGGTCGCGCTCCTGATCGCCGTACGCAGAGAGGCCCTGGATGCCACGTTGTTCCTCGCCCTCGGCTCGTTCACGATCGTCGCAGTCTTCTTGCGGATGGGCCTGATCTTGCGCGTTCAGCAGCGCCATGAGGATGAGCTTGCCGAGACTCTCGAGAAGCTCGAGACGCTGATCGATACGGCACCGCTTGCGATCGTCGCCGTCGAGAGCAAGCGCCTCGTCACGCTCTGGAATCCAGGCGCCGAGCGGCTCTTCGGCTGGCGGGCGGATGAGGTGATCGGCAAGCGGTATCCCCTCGGCGCGAGCGAGGAGGTAACCCACAACTTCGATAGGCTCTTCTCCGGCGAAACCTTCCACGGAGAATCTACAAGGCTGCGAAAGGACGGCTCGACGATCGAGGTCATCATCTCGTCGGCGCCGCTGCGAAACCAAACGGGCGAGGCCATCGGCGCCGTCGGTCTCTTCCTCGACACCAGCGAGCTCAAGGCCCTCGAAGGGAAGCTGCTCCATTCGCAGCGGCTGGAGACGGTCGGGCAACTCGCAGGCGGCGTCGCACACGACTTCAACAACCTGCTGACCGCCATCTCCGGCTACTGCAACCTCTCGCTCGAGCGCGCGAACGGCGATCCGGAGCTAGCTCACGACCTCCGGGAGATCGCGCGCGCAAGCGAGCGCGCGACCGAGTTGACTCGGCAGCTGCTTGCCTTCGGCCGCCGCCAGGTGTTACGACCCACCACTTTCGATCTCAATCAAGCCGTATTCGAGATGAACGCCATCCTCGGCCGGTTGCTCGGCGAGCAGATCAGAATCGTCCACGCGCTCGAGCCCTCAGGGTGCTCCGTTAACACCGACCAAGGACAGATCGAGCAGGTGCTGATGAACCTCGCCGTCAATGCCCGTGATGCGATGCCGGAGGGGGGCACGCTCAGCTTCGTGACGGAGAACGTCAACCTGACTGCATCGCAGGCTGAACCACTGGCGCTCCAAGCAGGTCGTTACGCTCATCTGCGCGTCACCGACACGGGTCAGGGTATGGATAAGGAAACCCGCGAGCGCGTCTTTGAGCCTTTCTTCACCACTAAGGAGGTCGGCAAGGGCAGCGGACTCGGCCTCGCAACCGTCTTCGGCATCGTGAATCAGAGCGGCGGCCAGATCAGCGTCGAGAGCGAGCTTGGCGCAGGCACGAGCTTCGATATCTACCTTCCTTGGAGCGAGCTCGAGCCTTCGTCGGCTGCCAACGAGCAGGATCGACGGATCTCGGGCGGCTGCGAGCGCATCCTGCTTGTTGAGGACGAGCCAGGCGTTCGCGAGATCACTGCTCGGATGCTCGCGCGAAAAGGCTACGAGGTCATCGTCGCTGCCGAGCCGAAAGAGGCGCTTGACCTCGCGTCTCGAGTCGACTTCGATCTCCTTCTCACCGACATGGTGCTGCCGGACATGGACGGACGGCGACTTGCAGCCGAGCTTTGCAGCCGAAAACCCGACCTCCGCGTCGTCTACGTCTCGGGCTACCCTCGCGACGGGCTGGAAGAGGGCGACCTCGACCAAGGAACACGGTTCTTGCAGAAGCCCTACTCCGCCGATGACCTCGCCCGTACCGTTCGAGGCACGCTGGACTCCGCTCCGCTCGCCGTCATATCGCGCTAGAGGCTACTTCGGGAGTGACCCACGGGAAGATGCCCTAGGTCGAGACGATCGATGAGTTGTCGCGATCGTCTGCACGTAAAACCGCGGACGGCAATCCGCTCAGAACGCGGCCATTAGTCGGCTCGTAATCGACTCAGCTACAGCCGGTGTTCGTTCCGCAGTCGCGGCAGGTGTAGCAGCTGCCCGTCCGCACCATGCGGCCGCCGCAGCGGGCGCACTCGACCGCGTCCTCCCAGTTGTTGAAGAGCGCCTTCTGGCCCGGCGGGAGTGCCTCGGCCGGGGATGGGTCGCCGCCCTGGCCGGGGGTGCCGCCGTTCGCGTAAGCCTGGGCCAGCCGCGCTTTTACCGCGGACGAGAGGATGCCGATCTCCTCCTGCTGGTCGACCGAGAGGAAGCGCTTGCCGAGCCAGCGGAAGATGTAGTCCGGGAGTGACTTGGCGACGCGGATGTCGGGATCGTTAGTAGGGCCGGCGGGATCGAAGCGCATGTGGGCGTACTTGGAGACGAAGACCTCAAGCGGCACGCCGTACTGGAGCCCGAGCGAGATGGCGATCATGAACGCGTTCATCAACCCGGCCAGCGTGGTGCCTTCCTTGGCGATGTCCACGAAGACGTCGCCGGCCGTGTCGTCGTCGTAGATACCGACGTGGATGTAGCCCTCGTAGTCGCCGACCCGGAACTTGCGCCCGACCTCGGTGCGCTCGTCGGGCAGGCGCCGGCGCTGGGGCTTGGCGAGCAAGGTCGGGACGAGTGCCTGGGCGCCCTTGTCGTCCTTAGTCGAGAGCGGCTGAGCGAGCTTGGATCCTTCGCGGTAGAGGGCGATCGCTTTGACCCCGAGCTTCCAGGCATCCTCGAGCACCTGGGCGACGTCCTCGACCGTGGCCGATTCGGGCAGGTTCACGGTCTTCGAGATCGCGCCCGAGATAAAGGGCTGAACGGCGCCCATCATCTTCACGTGGCCGAGGTAGTGGATCGAGCGCTCGCCGATCGCGCAGTCGAAGACCGGGTAGTGCTCGTTCTTGAGGTGGGGAGCGCCGACAACGGTGTTGCGCTCGTCGATGAAGGCCTCGATCTCGGAGGTCTCGCTGGGCGAGTAGCCGAGCTTCTCGAGCGCCATCGGTACGGTCTTGTTCACGATCGTGATCTCGCCGCCGCCGACCAGCTTCTTCGACTTGACGAGCGAGAAGTCGGGCTCGATACCGGTGGTGTCGCAATCCATCATGAAGCTGATCGTCCCGGTCGGTGCGAGCACCGTGGACTGCGCGTTACGGAAGCCGTGCGCTTCGCCCAGGTCGAGCGCCTCGTCCCAGGCCTTGCGGCAGGCGGAGAGGAGCTCGCGCGGCACCGAGTCGGTGTTCTCGATGTTTCCAACCGCGGCCCGGTGCTTGCTGATGACTCCGAGCATCGCTGCGGTATTCGGCTGGTAGCCGGCGAAGGGGCCCATACGCGTGGCGATCTCGGACGACTTGCGGTAGGCGCGCCCGGTCATCAGCGCGGTCACCGCGGCGGCGTAGGCGCGACCCTCGTCGGAGTCGTAGGGGAGCCCGCGCGCCATCAGGAAGGCGCCGAGGTTGGCGAAGCCGAGCCCGAGCTGGCGGAAGCTGCGGGCGTTACGCTCGATCTCGGGGGTCGGGTAGCTGGAGTAGCCGACCAGGATCTCCTGCGCCAGCAGGACGACGTCAACGGCATGCTCGAAGGCCTCGATGTCGAGCTCGCCGTCCTCGCGGCGGAACTTCATCAGGTTGAGCGAGGCCAGGTTGCAGGCGGAGTCGTCGATGCTCATGTACTCCGAGCAGGGGTTGGAGGCGTTGATGCGGCCGGAGTTGGGAATCGTGTGCCAGCTGTTGATGGTGGTGTCGTACTGGATGCCGGGGTCGGCGCACTCCCAGGCGGCGGCGGCGATCTGGTGCAGCAGGTCGCGCGCCTTCATCGTCCTCAGCACCGACGCGTCGACGCGGGCGGTCAGATTCCAGTCGCCGTCATCCGCGGCCGCCTGCATGAAAGCGTCGGTAACGCGCACCGAGTTGTTGCCGTTCTGGTACTGGATCGAGGCCCAGTGGGGCGAGTCGAGCGACATGTCGTAGCCGGCCGCCTCGAGCACGCGGGCCTTGCGCTCCTCGGTCGCCTTGCACCAGACGAAGTCCTCGATGTCGGGGTGGTCGACGTCGAGGATCACCATCTTGGCCGCGCGCCGCGTCTTGCCGCCCGACTTGATCGTGCCGGCCGAGGCGTCGGCGCCGCGCATGAAGGAGACGGGCCCGGAGGCGTGGCCGCCCTTGGTGAGCTGCTCGTTCGAGGCGCGTAGGCGCGAGAGGTTGATCCCGGCCCCGGAGCCGCCGCGGAAGATGATTCCCTCGCGCTTGATCCATTCGAGGATCGACTCCATGTTGTCCTCGACCGAGAGGATGAAGCAGTTGTGGACGCAGACGTTGTTCGAGAGGTACTCGCCCGACTCGGTCTGGATGTCGTAGACATCCTCGACGCCCTGGAGCTCGATCGAGACGATCTCTTCTTCCCGTAGATCGGGGCACGTCTTCGCATCGCGGAGAGAGAGCGACTCGAACAGTCTCTCTCGCTTCTTGACGCTGACGAAGCCGACCAGCTCGGCGAAGCGGGCGCGCTCGGAGCCGATCGCGATCGAGAGCTCGTGCAGGTCGTGGCGATCGGGCCTCTTCTCGGGCTTATGCAGGCGGCGCGAATAGATACCGAGGACGTTGAGCAGCAGCTGGAGATCCTCGGTCCAGCGCTCGCTGATGACGGCGAAGCCGATTCGGGCGTTCTCGCAGCCGTTGTCGCGTCTCACGGTCACGTAGCCATCGGCCTGAAAAACGCTACGGAGGTAGGCCCCGATCTCGTCGTGCGATGCGGTCCAGAGACGCCTTGGGACTCTGATCTCGGTGCCACGTGCGAGCAACTCCCAGCGCTCAACGAAGGGACGAAGCACTTCGCCGTAGAGCCTGACGCGACGACACGAGACCGAACCGTCTTCTCGCGTCACCTCGCGTACGTTCCGGTGCACGTCGGGCAGGGCGATGGAGAGGTTGTGCGAGACCCAACCGAACTCGTCTTCGTCCGCAACCTGGAACTCGATTGTCAGCGATCTGTTCGTTCCGTTCTCGTACTGGCCGACAAAGCCATCCGCCTGTAGCCAGCCGGCCAGCGCGGCTTCGGCCTGAGCGACGACGGCGTCCTCGCACGATTCCAGGAGCTCGCCCGGCTCGAGCTGGGCAGGCGAGCCGGCGCCGATGGCGACGAGAGCCGGTTCGGCCACCTTCGCTCGATGCGGGTGGAGGTGCATGCGCATCCCGGGCTCGAGCTGGTCGACACGCAGCCATTCGGAAGCGGTGCGCCGTTCGCGCGCAGCCTTGACCACGTGATCTGGCGTGGCCTCGATCCACTGGCCGTTCCGGAGCGTTACGCGATAGACGGGTTTACGACCGTTGTGCTTGACGGCTCTCACGCGCGTGACTCCGTGTGAGTCGTAGATCTCTCGTCCGAGCTGCTCGCTCTCGACGATCTCTCCGATCGGCACCATGCCCTGCGGAGTCGAGACGAGAGCGTCGAAAGGCTGGCAGGCCGAGCACTGAGGTCTCTCCTCGAAGCCGACGTTGAACCAGACCGGAGAGTTGAAGGCGGCGAGCTGGTTGACGAGGATCGCCTTCAGCTCGGCCTCGAAGGTCTCGGCCTCCTCGTCGTCCGAGAAATAGCCGCCCTTGCGGCCCCACCCGCCGATCGTCGCGACGACCCGCCCTATCATCTGCTTGACGCTCCACTCGCGCTCGGGCGCGCCCATCTGGCCGCGGAAGTACTTCTGGGCGACGATGTTGGTGGAGGTTTGCGACCAGAAGCGCGGGAACTCGACGCCCTTCTGCTCGAAAACCGCCTTCTCCTTGCCCGGGATGAAGGCATCGCGCGTCTCCCACTCGATCTCGTCGAAGGGGTCGCGCCCGGGGATGGTGAAGTAGCGCCGCAGGCCGAGGCTGGCTTCGGTGTCGACGACGACGTTCTCGGGCCCCAGATCTGCCGTCTCAACCCGCTTGTCTCTGGCCGTCGCCATCTCGCTCTCTCCCTCCCAAAACCGGATCCCCGGACTCTCCCCCGCCGCCGGCCAGAAGCCCGATTTTCAGGCAATTGACCGAAGGACCTCGAAACGATAGGAGCCTTTCCGGATGGCACCTATTTTATCTGCAAACCGAGCTTTTCCGGTTGCCAAACCAGGCGCCGCGCAAGCCGGCTGCACAACTCGACATTTCTCGCCGGACGCCGCTACAACCCTACCCGTCCGCGCCCGGCTCGAAGCGGTACCCGATGCGCGGCTCCGTCAGGAAGTAGCGCGGCTGCGAAGGATCGGGCTCGAGCTTGCGCCGTATCTGCGCCAGGTAGACGCGCAGGTAGTTCGTCTCCTTCTCGTACTGGGGTCCCCAGACCGCTTTGAGAAGCTGGCGCTGCGTGACCAGCCGGCCTTCGTTGCGGACGAGGATCTCGACGATCTCCCACTCGGTCGGCGTCAGCCTCACCTCCTTGGAGTCGCGCCTGACGCGCTTAGCCGTCAGGTCGACCGTGAAGTCGCGCGTGGCCACGATCGCTTCCTCCTTGCCGGCAGGGGCGGCACGCCGCAGGGCCGCGCGCAGGCGGGCGAGGAGCTCATCCATACCGAAGGGCTTGGTGACGTAGTCGTCGGCGCCGGCATCCAGCGCGGCGACCTTGTCGGCCTCGCGCTCGCGCACCGAGAGCACAACGATCGGAACCGAGCTCCAACCGCGCAGACCGTTGATGACCTCGAGCCCGTCGATGCCCGGCAGGCCGAGATCGAGCACGACCAGATCGGGATGGTGGCCGGCCGCCAACATCAGCGCGGCTTCGCCGGTTGCCGCCTGATCGACCTCGTAGCCGCGAGCCTTCAGGTTGGTCGCCAGCGCGCGCAGGAGCTGGGGCTCGTCGTCGACGACGAGGATCCGTGTCATCTCTCCGCCCGCAAGCGAACGATCATCGTCAAGCCTCCACCGGGCGTGTCCTTGCCATCGATCGATCCCCCCATCGCCTCGACGAATCCTCTCGCAACCGCCAGGCCGAGTCCGACGCCGTTCGCGCCGGACACGTCACCGAGCTGCTGGAATGGGACGAAAATCCGCTCTCGCTCGGACTCCGGGACTCCGGGACCGTGATCGACGACACGGAGGTCGACGTACTCGTCGCCGGTGGGGTCGGCTACGACGCGCACCTCGGTTCCCCCAGGACAGTGACGGAGGGCGTTGTCGATCAGGTTGGCGAGCGCCCGCTCGAGCAGCCCTGCGTCGGCAAGTACGCGCGGCAGCGTCTCGGGAACCTCTGTCCGCACGCGGCTCGCACGCTCGCCGAGAGAGTGCAGCGCGGCCGGAACGACCTCCTCCAGTCCGATCGGCTGCGCGGTGACCGTGAGCGCTCCCGCCTGCAACCGGCTCATGTCGAGCAGGTTCCCGACCAGGGCGTTCAAGCGGTCGCTCTCCTCGTCGATCGTGCGCAGAAACTCCCGTCGCGCCTCGCTCGTCCACTTGACGTCGCGCTGGAGCAAACTCGTCACCGACGCCTTGATCGCCGAGAGAGGCGTCCTCAGATCGTGCGAGACTGCCGAAAGGATGGCCGCGCGCAGCTCGTTACCGGCGGCCATCGCTCCGACCGTTTGAGCTTCCGATTCGAGCTCCTCATGCGCAATCGACGCCTCCAGCTCGCTCACGAAGGCCTCGAGGACACGTTGCTCCTCGGCCGGCACCGGTCTGCCGGCGATCGCGAGCAGGTGGCTCGCGCCGAGATCGATCGTCTGGACAGCGTTCTCCGGGTGTCGCGGTGGCTGCTCGCCGCTCTCGGCCACGACGCCCCAGGAACCTCCCTGGCCGGCGAGCAGGGCGACGCCATCGAGTTGCAGCGCTCGTTGCAGGCGCTCGAGCAAATCGGCGACGGGAGTGTGCCCCGAGAGAGTCAGGAAGATGTCGGCTTCGGCTCGGGCCTGCTCGCCGGCGGCGGCGCGCCTGGCCGCGAGAGCGACGTAGCTGGAGAAAACGACCGCGACGACGAGAAACACGCAGAGTGCGAGTAGGTTCTCCGGCTCGCTGATGGTAAAGGTGTGGAGCGGCGGCGTGAAGTACCAGTTGGCAAGCAGGTCGCCGGCGAGCGCGGTTGCGAGCGCCGGCCAGAGACCGCCGATCATCGAGACGAAGACGACCAGAAGCAGATAGAGCAGGAGCACGCCCGGAAGCGTGATGTGGCTTCCCAGCGAGGCGAGCGTCACGGTGAGCACGGGCAGCCCGGCCGCGGCGAGCGCGAAGCCCAGTGCGATCCGCCGGCTCGGAAGCGCTCCCAGCCGGCGCCGCTTGGGAGGCGCCTGCTCGACCTCTTCGCCCTCCTCCTCGTGGCTGATCACGTGCACGTCGATGCTGGCTCCGGTGAGGCGGATGACGGTGCTGATCACCGAGCCGTGCAGTAGCTCGCCGAGCCGGCTGCGGCGGGTGGCGCCGAGAACGATCTGGTTGGCGTTGAGCGAGCGGGCCAATTCGACGAGCGCGGGGCCGACCTCCGCGCCCACGACCTCGCGGTAGCCGCCTCCGAGTGAGGCGAGGAACTCCCGCTGGGCTTGCAGGCGCTCGAGCGCCGGCCTGGCGAGGCCGTCCTGGGGCCGCACGTGCACGCCGACGAGCTCGCTGCCGCGGCGCTGCGCGATGCGGGCTGCCCGGCGCACCAGCCGCTCCCCGCGTTCGGAGCCCGACAGCGCCACGATCACTCGCTCGCGCGTCTCCCAGGGCTCGCTGACGCCGTGACGTTCCCGGTACTCCTTAATTCCCTCCTCGACCTGGTCGGCTATCCAGAGCAGCGCGAGTTCTCGTAGGGCGCCGAGGTTGCCGGCGCGGAAGTAATTGCTGAGGGCGGTGTCGACGCGGTCGGCCGGGTAGATGTCGCCGCGGGCCAGCCGCGCTCGCACGGTCTCCGGCGCGAGGTCGACCAGCTGCATCTGCGCCGCCTGCCGTACGACGGCGTCGGGAATCGTCTCCTGCTGGGTTACGCCGGTGATCTGCGTGATGACGTCGTTGAGCGACTCCAGGTGCTGGATGTTGAGCGTCGAGATGACGCTGATACCGGCATCGAGCAGCTCCTCCACGTCCTGCCAGCGCTTCTCGTTGCGCGAGCCGGGGATGTTGGTGTGCGCCAGCTCGTCCACGAGCACGATCTCGGGCCGCCGCGCCAGGATCGCGTCGATGTCCATCTCTTCGAACACCCGGTCGCGGTAGGGGAGCCGTTTGCGCGGCACGACCTCGAGCTCGCCGATCTGCTCGGCCGTGCGCCGGCGCCCGTGCGCCTCGATGAAGCCGCAGACGACGTCCTCGCCGCGCTCGCGCCGGCGCCGGCCCTCGTTGAGCATGGCGAAAGTCTTGCCCACGCCCGGCGCGGCGCCGAGGTAGATGCGGAGCTGTCCACGCGTCATAGCCATAGGTTGCTCCTATCTTCTCGCGTCGAGCGCCAGATTGAGCTCGAGTACGTTCACTCCGGGCTCGCCCAGGAACCCGAGCGAGCGCCCCGCGGTGTTCTCCCGCACGAGCGCGAGCACCTGCGCGAGCGGCACACCGCGGGTACGAGCGACCCTCGGCGCCTGCAGGCGGGCGTTCGCGGGCGAGATCTCCGGGTCGAGGCCGGAGCCCGAGGCGGTGACGGCATCGACCGGCACCGGGGTGCTCGCGGCCAGGCCGTTCAAGCGCCGGTACGCGGCTATGCGCGCGCGCACGTCTGCGAGAAGCACCGAGTTGGACGGCCCCAGATTCGAGGCACCACTCGCCGCACCGTCGTAACCCGCTCCCGCTGCCGAAGGCCGAGGTTGGAAGTAGCGGGGCCCGGCGAAGGCCTGTCCGATCAGGCGCGAGCCGATGACCACGCCGCCCCGGCGCACGAGCGAGCCCTGCGACTTGGAGGGGAAGGCGATCCGCGCCACGCCCGTCACGGCGAGCGGGTAGACGACCCCAACGAGCACGGTGAAGAAGAGGAAGACAGTCAGGGCTGGAACGAGCTGCCGGCGCATCACGAGACTCCGATCGAGCTGACGATGAGGTCGATTAGCTTGATCCCCACGAAGGGCGCAACGAGGCCGCCGAGCCCGTAGATGAGCAGATTTCGCCTCAGCACGGCGATAGCCGAGGCGGCACGGAAACGTACGCCGCGAAGCGCGAGCGGGATCAACGCGACGATGATCAGGGCGTTGAAGATCACGGCCGAGGCGATCGCCGACTCGGGGGTGGCTAGATCCATGACGTTCAGGTGCCCGAGCTCGGGGAAGACGCCCGCGAACATCGCCGGAATGATCGCGAAGTACTTGGCGACGTCGTTGGCGATCGAGAAGGTGGTCAGCGCGCCGCGGGTGACCAGCAGCTGCTTGCCGATCTCGACGATCTCGATCAGCTTGGTCGGGTTGGAGTCGAGGTCGACCATGTTGCCGGCCTCACGCGCCGCCTGGGTACCCGTGTTCATGGCCACACCGACGTCGGCCTGAGCGAGCGCCGGCGCATCGTTGGTGCCGTCGCCGGTCATGGCGACGAGGTTTCCTCCGGCCTGCTCGCGCCGGATCAGCGCCATCTTGTCCTCGGGCTTGGCCTCGGCCAGGAAGTCGTCGACGCCCGCCTCATATGCGATCGCACCCGCGGTGAGGGGGTTGTCACCGGTGATCATGACCGTGCGGATGCCCATCCGGCGCAGGTGCTCGAAGCGCTCGGCCAGCCCCTCCTTGACGATGTCCTTGAGCTGGACGATCCCGAGCGGGCGGCCATTCTCGGCCACCGCGAGCGGCGTTCCCCCCGTCTGGGCGACTCCTCCGGCGAGCTCGGTCAGCTGCTTGGGAATAGAGCCGCCGGCGTCCTCGACCAGCCGGCAGATGGCCTCGACGGCGCCCTTGCGGATCGAGCGCCCGTCCAAGTCGACGCCACTCATCCGGGTCTGCGCGGTGAAAGGCACGAGGCGGCTGTCGTGCAGCTCATGCTCGCGCAGCTCGAAGCGCTCCTTGGCGAGCACGACGATCGAGCGGCCCTCCGGCGTCTCGTCGGCGAGGCTCGCGAGCTGCGCCGCCTCGGCGAGTTCCTGCTCGCTCACCCCGTCGAGCGGGAGGAAGGCGGTCGCCGCGCGGTTGCCGAGCGTGATCGTGCCCGTCTTATCAAGCAGAAGGACGGCGCAGTCGCCGGCCGCCTCGACCGCGCGCCCGGACATCGCCAGCACGTTCCGGCGCACGAGCCGGTCCATTCCGGCGATGCCGATCGCCGAGAGAAGCGCGCCGATCGTCGTCGGGATCAGGCAAACGAGCAGCGCCACCAGCACGATCGTGCTCTGGCGGGCGCCCGAGTAGACGGCGAAGGGCTGCAGCGTGACCACGGCGAGCAGGAAGACGAGGGTCAGCCCGGCGAGCAGAATGTTGAGCGCTATCTCGTTCGGCGTCTTCTGCCGCTCGGCGCCCTCGACCAGGGCGATCATGCGGTCGAGAAAGCTGGCGCCCGGGAGCGCGGTCACACGTACGACGATCTCGTCGGAGAGCACCCGCGTACCGCCCGTGACCGCCGAGCGGTCGCCACCCGACTCCCTGATCACCGGCGCCGACTCGCCTGTGATCGCCGACTCGTCCACGCTGGCGATTCCCTCGACCACCTCGCCGTCGGCCGGTATCACCTCACCGGCTTGGACTACGACCAGGTCGTCCATCTGCAGCGCTCCGCTCGCTACATCTTCGAGTGTCCCGTCCGCACCTCTGCGGTGGGCGATCGTGATGGCGCGCGTCTTCTTCAGCTCCGCCGCCTGCGCCTTGCCTCTTCCCTCGGCGATCGCTTCGGCCAGGTTGGCGAAGAGGGTGGTGAACCAGAGCCAGGCGGCGATCGTCCAGGCGAACCTGCTCGGGTCTTTGATCGCTATCGCCGTCACGAGCACGCTGCCGATCTCGACCACGAACATGACCGGATTCCCCGCCATCAGCCGCGGGTCGAGCTTGCGCACGCTATCGAGAGCGGCCTGGCGCAGGATCGCGCCGTTGAGTAGCGAGGTTGGCTGGTTACGAAGGGTCACAGGCTCAGGTGCTCCAGGATCGGCCCGAGCGCGAGCACGGGCACGTAGGTGAGCAGAACGACGACGAGAACAACCGCCACCAGTAGCCCGGCAAAGAGCGGCGTGGCCGTCGGGAAGGTGCCGGCCGACTCGGGCACGTGCTGCTTGCGCGCGAGCGAGCCCGCCAGCGCGAGCACGAGGATCATCAGCAGGAAGCGCCCGGCGAGCATGGCGATCGCGAGCGTGGTGTTGAGCCAGGTCGTGTTCGCGCCGATGCCGGCGAAGGCCGAGCCGTTGTTGTTGGCCGCCGAGGTAAAGGCATAGACCATCTCTGTGAGACCGTGGGGGCCGTGATTGAGCAGCGCCGAGCGCGGCCCGGAGAGCGCGACCGAGGCGCCGGCCAGCGACAGAATCACGAGCGGCACCACGAGCAGGTAGAGGACGACCAGCTTCATCTCCAGTGCCTGTACCTTCTTGCCCAGGTACTCCGGCGTACGCCCGACCATCAGCCCGGCGATGAAGACGGCCAGGATGGCGAAGACGAGCATCCCGTAAAGCCCAGAGCCGGTGCCGCCGGGGCTCACTTCGCCCAGCATGATGTCGGCCAGGACGACTCCGCCCCCGAGCGGCGTGAAACTGTCGTGCATCGAATCGACGGAGCCGGTCGAGGTGTCGGTGGTGGAGACGGCAAAGAGCGCCGAGGCGGGCGCGCCGAAGCGCACCTCCTTACCCTCCATGTTCGAGCCGACGGCGCCGAGCGCCTGGACGCGCGGGTTGCCGGCGACCTCATAGTGCGTGGCCACTCCGACCGAACCGATCCAGAGCAGGAACATGGCCGCGAAGATCGCGTAGCCCTGGCGGCGATTCCCGACCAGACGGCCGAAGGCAAAGGCGAGCGCGAACGGGATCACGAGCAGCGCCCAGATCTCGAGCAGGTTGGTCAGCGCCGTCGGGTTCTCGAACGGGTGGGCTGAGTTGGCGTTGAGCGGGCCGCCGCCGTTCGTGCCCAGATCTTTGATCGCCTCCTGGCTAGCGAACGGTCCGCCGGGGATCGACTGGGTCGCGCCCGCCACGGTGTGTGCATGGGTGAAGCCGTGCAGGTTCTGGATGACTCCCTGGCTGGCGAGGATGATCGCCAGCACGGCCGCGATAGGTAGAAGTACGCGTACTGTCGTTCGCACCAGATCGACCCAGAAGTTCCCGATCGTGTCCGAGCGCCGGCGTGTCAGTCCGCGCACCAAAGCGATAGCGACCGCGATCCCCACCGCCGCCGAGAGGAAGTTCTGAACCGCCAGCCCGGCCATCTGCGTGAGGTGGCTGGCGCCGGTTTCGCCCGCGTAGTTCTGCCAGTTGGTATTGGTGACGAAGCTGACGGCGGTGTTGAAGGCGAGCGCGGGGCTCTGGGCGATCGCGTGGCTGGGGTTGAACGGGAGCCAGTGCTGCAGGCGCAGAAGCAGGTAGAGCGCGGCCACCGAGATGCCGCTGAAGATCAGGAGCGAGCCGGCGTAGACGCGCCAGGTCTGCTCACCGTGCTCGTCGATTCCGGCCGCCCGGTAGCAGAGCCGTTCGAGCGGAGCGAAGATGCGGTCGCCGGGCGCCGGCCCGCCGCCGTAGACGCGGGCGAGGTAGGCGCCGAGCAAGGGAGCGCTCACGCCGATCAGCCCGACTAGCGCGCCGAGCTGAAGCCAGCTGCTCAAGCTCATCCGAACCGGTCAGGGTTGAGCAGAGCAACGAGCAGGTACGAGAAGACGAGGAGGGAGATCACCAGTGAGCCGATATCGCCCCAGCTCACCTGCCGCTCCCCTTGTCGTCGTCTTGCTGAACGAGGATTCCGATCGCGTGCACGAAGAGCGCCATCAGGGCGAAGGCGAGCACTCCCGCGAGAACGAAGGCGAGATCGGCCACGTCTCTCGTATTACCGCAGCCGGTAGGCGGCGCGTCAATCGTTGACGCGATCCCTACGCCGGCCGCCGAGATCTTTACGCCGCCTTAGCGCTTTCCGGTTAGGCGCGAATCCAGTCCCAGGTGCGGCGCAGGCCCTCCTCGAGGCTCGTCTCGGGTCGCCAGCCGAGCTCGCGCTCGGCCTTGCCGACGTCGAGCACGCTGCGCTGCAGCTCGCCCGTGCGCGCCGGCGCGTGCTCGGCGGCCAGCACGCTCCCGGCCACCTTCCGGCAGAGGTCGTAGAGCTCGAGCACCGAGGTGGCGCGGCCGGTGCCGATGTTGAAGACGCCGCCTTCGACCTCGGCTGCCGCCAGCGAGGCTTGCACGACGTCGCCGACGTAGACGTAGTCGCGCTCCTGCTTGCCGTCGCCGAAGATCTGGCAGATCTCCCCGTCCCGTAGCCGCCCGAGGAAGATGGCGACCACGCCCGCCTCGCCGTGCGGATCCTGCCTCGGCCCGAAGACATTACCGAGGCGCAAAACGACGTTGCTCATTCCATACAGCCGCTTGTAGGTGAGCAGGTACTCCTCGCCGGCGAGCTTGGCGGTGCCGTAGGGAGCCAGCGGCCGGCGCTCGCTCGACTCGTCGGCGGGGGCGTCGCACTCCCCGTAGATGGCACCGCCGGTGGAGGCGAAGACGACCCGGGAGCCTGCGGCACGCGCCGCCTCGAGCACGCGCAGGGTACCGATCACGTTCACCTCGGCGTCGAAGTCGGGTCGCTCGATCGAGACGCGCACGTCGGCCTGGGCTGCCAGGTGGAAGCACACGTCCGGCTTCAGATCGGTAAAGACGCCGTTCAGGGGCTCGCGCACATCGAGCACGTGCAACCGCGCTCGCTCGGATACGTTCTCGCGCCTTCCGCTCGAAAGATTGTCGACCACATCGACAGAATCGCCGCGCTCGATCAGCGCGTCGACGAGGTTCGAGCCGATGAAACCGGCTCCGCCGGTAACGAGCGCACGCACGCCCCGTATCCTACTTCTCATGTTCATCTCCTTCGAAGGTCTCGACGGTTGCGGCAAGACGACGCAGGTCGAGCTGCTCGAGGCCTACCTGGAGACCAAGGACATCGAGGTGGTCGCCACCCGTGAGCCGGGCGGGACCGACTTGGGCGAGCGGCTGCGCGAGATCGTGCTCCACGGCGGCAAGGTCTCACCCTGGGCCGAGGCCGCCATCTTCGCCGCCTCGCGGGCCGAGCTGGTCGAGCGCGTGATCGAGCCGGCGCTCGCGCGGGGAGCGTTCGTCATCTCCGACCGCTTCGTCGACTCCTCGCTCGTCTATCAAGGCGTCGCGCGCGGGCTCGGGATCGAGAGCGTGCTCCAGCTCAACCTGCACGCCACCAAGGGGCTGCTACCCGACCGAACCTTCCTGCTCCTCGTCGGCGAGGAGCTATCGGAGGCGCGAGTGGGGGAGGACAGAGACCGGATGGAGCGAGAGAGCGCGGAATTCCGGCGCCAGGTGGAGGATGGATACCGGCGCCTGGCCGAGATGTTCCCGGAAAGGATCGTCGCTCTCGACGGAACGCAGCCGCGCGAGCTGATCGCACGCCAGGTCAGGCAGGCGCTGGAGGACGCCGGACAGCTGTGACCGACCCGTTCGCCACGGTCGCAGAGCAGGAGGAGGCGAAGACGCTTCTACGGGCGGCGCTGACGGAGGGAGTGGCTCATGCCTATCTCTTCCACGGCCCGGCCGGGGTCGGCAAGCGACGCACGGCGCTTCTCTTCGCGGCCGAGCTGCTCGGCGACCTGCGTCGCGTCGAGCAGGGCTCGCATCCCGACCTGTTCCTGCTCGAGCCCGTCGGCGACCAGATTCGCATCGACGAGATCAGGGCCCTCAGGCGCGACCTGCACATGCGCCCGTTCGAGGCATCGAGGCGCGTCTATCTCCTCTACTCGGCCGAGACGATGAACCGCGAGGCCGCCGACGCCCTGCTCAAGGACCTCGAGGAGCCGCCGGCCTACGCCGTCTTCGTGCTCGTCGCCGACGAGCTGGAACCGATCGCGGCGACCATTCGCTCCCGCTGCCAGGCCGTTTCCTTCCACCGCCTCTCCGAGCACGCGATTCACGAGGAGATCGTGCGCCGCGGCGGCGCCAGGGGTGAAGAGGAGATGCAGACGCTGGCGCGGATCGCCGCGGGCCGCCTCGACCGGCTCGAGCGCCTGCTCGAGCCCGCCGCCTCGGCCCGGCGCGAGCGGCTGCTCGCGGTTGCGCGTGCCGTCTACTCCGATCCCGAGTTCGATCCCGCCGGGTCGGTGCGCACGCTGCGCGAGGCGATCGAGGAACGGGGCGCCGAGGCGCGGGCGAAGGCGGAGAGTGCGCTCGAGGAGAGCGAGCTGACGAAGCGGGAGCTCGACCAGCGCCTGCGCCGGGTGCAGCGCGGCGCCGAGCGCGAGGAGCTGCTGGCGATGCTGGAGGAGCTGGCGGCCTGGTACCGCGATCTGGTTGCGGTCGCGGTCGGCGCTGGAGGCGTGCTGATTCACTCCGATCGCGCCGCCGAGCTGCGTTCCGACGGGAGCCGCGAGCGGCTGGCCGCGGCCGAGGACGCGGTCGAGATCGTCCGTGCCGCCTTCCGGCGTATGCAGGCGCTCAATCTCAACACCACGCTGGCGCTGGAGGCTCTGTTCGTGCGCCTGCACGCGCTCTTCGCCGGGGTCGAAGCTCTCGTTTGAGGATGATTCGTCGTGCCTCGCGTTCGCTGATCCCCCTACGGGACAGGAACGAAGCGCCGATAAGAGAACAGTCATTCGAATATCAACGCGCACCGCGACCATCGGGCGGAGGTAATGAGATGAAGAAGTTGAAGCACACGCGAACTTTGATTCCTGCTTTTCTTGCTCTGGCCGTCGTCTTCGTTGCCGCGGCCGGCGCTGCCCCCAGCCCGAAGAAAATGGTGCTGACTAGGTCTGACCTCTCTTCGGCCTTCGTGCCGGACGGGGCCACGCACGTTACGAACGCCGACGTCGTCGCGGGAGGCGCGGCTACCGAAGCGCAGCTCACGACTTGGGGTCGAATCGATGGATACAAGGTGGCCTTCAAGATCAAGACCAACCGGGCGGTGGCCAACAAGCTCACCGGCCCGATCTACATCGTCTCGAGCGCCAACACCTACAGTGCGGCAGCCGGAGCCCACGCCGCCTGGCTGGTGCAAGTCGCCTCGTTCAAGAAGACCGCCGGCATTCACACGGCCACGGCCCGGCGCGTAGGAAGCGAATCGAAGCTCTTCACCTATACGCAGTCGGCGAAGGTGCAGGGCGTCACCATCACCTACCTGGTCTACGTCTACACCTGGCGGAGCGGTAGCAACACCGCGTCGATCATGTGTGAGGGGATCAAGAGCCGGATCACGAAGAATGCGGCAATCAAGCTTGTGCTGAAGCAGCAAGCACGCATAAAGGGCGCGTACTCCGCCGGTTAATCCGCCGAAAGTCCGCCCTCCTGCGGAGGGCATGACGACTTTCGGCGGGGACTGAAAGGCGACCCCGAGGACGTCGTCTTGTATGCCGCGCTCGCCGTGTCGGTCGCGCCGTTTCCGCAAAAAGTCCGCCTCCCCTAGGAGGCATGACGACTTCTGGCGGGGGAGAGAAGCGATCCGGGGAATGGCGTTTGGTGAGCCGCGCCCGCCTTTTCGGTCGCGGCGGCCGGCGAAGAGTCTGACGTGGGCGCTGAGCCACGGCTTCGATAGGAAGGGGCGAGCGGATGAACGGCCGGTACGCGCCCTAACTTGAAGAGCGATGCTAGAAGCAGCTCGAGCACTGTTACAGGCGAATACCGAGACCGTCGAGTTTGAGGGCCGGGTTTGGCGCTACTCCGTGCCCTCGAAGCGTTCCTATCCCCACCAGTGGCTCTGGGATTCGGGCTTCCACGCTGTCGTCTGGTCGCTGGCAGACCCCGCCCGCGGCTGTGACGAATTGCGCTCGCTCTTTCGCTGGCAGTCGCCGAGCGGCTTTATCCCTCACGTCGTCTTCTGGCACTCCGAGCGCATCTACCTGCGCACCTGGCAGTACCTCGAGAGCGCCGGTTTCTGGAGCTTCCTGCCCCGCCGCCGACCTCGAACGACGGCCTTAACGCAGCCGCCGGTGCTGGCGACGGCGGTCGAGCGCCTGGTTCTGGCCGGCGCCGAGGATTTCCTGGCGGAAGCGCTGCCCGTGCTGGAGCGCTATTACCGCTACCTCGCCTCCGAGCGCGATCCCGACCGGGACGGCCTGATCTCAACCGTCTCGCAGTTCGAGACCGGCCTGGATTTCAGCCCCGCCTACGACCAGGCCATTGGTGCCGGTCCGCGTGCCGCACTCGAGATCGCTCTCAATTCGCGCCGTGTCGAGATAAAGAACATGCTCGCCGGCTACGACCTCGAGCGGATTTTTACTCGCGAAGATCACACCGAGGACATGCTCGTAAACGCGATCTGGATCGACAATCTGAAGGTGCTTGCGCGTCTGGCCCGCCGCGCCGGGAAGACGGAGCTCGCCGCCTGGGCTGAGGCCAAATCCAGCCAGGCGCTGCAGTCTTTGCTCGAGCGAGCCTGGGATCCCCGGCGTGGCCTTTTCTTCAATCTCGTCGGCTCCACTGAGACTCGTTCCGAGGCGAAGACAATCCAGTGTCTGCTACCGCTGCTGCTCGAGGATTTGCCGGCCGATGTCGCGGAGCGCCTGCTTGCCCACCTGACCGATCCGCACGAGTTCTGGCCCGCTTATCCCGTGCCGTCGGTTGCCTTGGATGAGCCTTCCTATACCGACGACTCCCATCTTCACGGCCTGCGCCTGATCTGGCGCGGCCCCTGCTCGATGAACACCAACTGGTTTCTGTATCAAGGGCTGCTTCGCCACGGCGAGGCCGGCTACGCGTCCCAGCTGGCCGAGCGCTCGCGGGAATTGGTCGAGCGCGGCGGCTTCAACGAGTTCTACAACGCACGTTCTGGCCGTCCGGTGGGGGCCAAGCGCTTTGGTTGGTCGACACTAGTTGCGGATATGCAGGCAGAGGCGGGTTCTGCGGAAGCCTAAGGCGCTATCCTCTTCGTCGCTGCCGACGTAGCTCAGCTGGTAGAGCACTTCACTCGTAATGAAGGGGTCCGCGGTTCGAGTCCGCGCGTCGGCTTCAACGCTGCTTCAGGTACACCGCTCGCTGCTCGCTCCGACTGACCTCGGCCTCTGTTGCCACGGTGCTTTACATAGTCAGGGCGCGTTCTCGCGGTGCCTCGCGAGACACGGGGATACCTCACACCCTCGCCGCAGCGGCGCCATCCCGCGTGGGTGCGCCGGGTCCGCTCTCACAACTAAACAAAACGAGCCCACAGGAGCATCCTTACGGCGATGGTTCGAGTGAGGCTACCCGTCTCTGAGATCGAGTCGCTCTATCGGGAGCGCTACCGCCACTTTCTCCGGGTGGCGACGGCGATAGTCGATGACGAGGCGACAGGCCACGACGCCGTCCAAGAAGCGTTCTCGCGGGTGCTTAAGAAGCGCGCGTCTTTCCGCGACGAGTGCCCGCTCGAGGCGTGGGTCTGGCGGGTGGTCGTGAATACGGCGCGCGGCCAGCGCCGGGCGCAAGCCGCACGCCGCGAGTGGCCCGAGTCGGCCGGCGGAGGAGCGAGCCTGAACGGTCGCGCGGAAAGCGACACAGGCATACGCGTCTGGATCGCGACGCTGCCAGAGCGACAGAGGCTGGCGATCTTTCTTCGCTACTTCGCCGACCTCGATTACCAGGCGATCGCGACCGCGCTCGATGTCGAGGTCGGAACGGTTTCGGCGACGCTGAGCTCGGCACACCGGGCGCTGCGCCGCTCACTCGAGGAGGTTGAACGATGATCGACCTAGATCCCCAAATCGTCTCCGAGCTTGACCGGACGTTCCCGCCTCCGAGCGGCGGGCGCGCCGACTGGCAAGACATCGTGGACCGCGCCGCGGGTCGTCGTCTCCGCATGGTGCCGAGCCGCCGACTCGTCGCGATCTCAACCGCGGTGATCGTTACGGCTGCGCTGGTCGCAGTAATGACTCCTGTGGGAGCGGCGGTCGTTCGCGGTCTCGACGGGTTCGCGGCCTGGATCAGCGGCGAACCGGGTCAGCCTGCCTCATCCGCGGAACAGCAAGCGTTTCAGCACGCCAACGAACGCTCTTGGTCCGGCTTCGCTCCCGGTACCGAGCTACGTCGTCTGATCCAGACGAGTTTGAACGGCACGAGCTACACGCTCTACGGCTTCCGGAGCGGGAATCAGCTCTGTCTTCGCCTCGTCGCCAGCGGCGCCGTATCCGCCACCTCGACGCACTGCGCGCCGCTGCAAGCGCTGCAGACGGCGAAGGAGCCCGCCCTTGTGGTTGCCGCCGACGAGCCGTTCAGCTCGACGAACGCGCCCCCGAACGACGAGGGCTTGGTGCCCGAAGTGACCTCGGCGAGCTTCGGCATCGTCTCCGACGGCGTCACACAGGTACTGCTGCGCGCGGACGACGGCAGCCACGACGCCCTCGTCGCCTCGAACGCGTTTTTATATGTGGCCGATCACCCGCAGCCCGGCGTCCTCGTCCGCAGCGTCCAAGCGGTCGCCGGCGACGGGTCGAACGTCGCCCTGCCCTTCCAGTCAGCACCCGGGATGCTCGATATGCCGCAGCCGCCGAAAGGCACTCCGCAGGGGCCGGCGCAGGTCGATCTCCGCGTGAGCGGCGGCACGATCGGCTGGTTCGACGCGCGTGAGCCAAGGGGAAAGCCGCTCCCGGCCGAGCTACGGCAATATCCGCTCTTCGCGCACGACAGGTACGTGTTCGGTCGCGTGATCCAGCCCGACCCTCAGAGTGCCGACCGCATCGCCGTCGTCCTCATCGACGGCTTCCGGGAACCCGAGAAAGGCGCCAAGGTTGCCGGTCTCTGTCTCATGATGGGCAGCGGAGAACATGCGACGGGCACATGCAACTCACTCAGCCGCCTGTTCAAGCTCGGCCCGCTCGATATCGAACTGAGCGGCTCCGGCTCAGACCAGTTCTCGCTCCTTGAAGGACTCGCGAGCGACGACGTCGCCCAGATAAAGCTGTTCCTCGCGTCCGGCGACACTGTGGACGTCCCGCTCACGGACAACGTCTTCCTCGTCCGAGTCGGCCGCGCCGCCTACCCGATCCGGCTCGTCGCCTACGACACCCAGCAGCGCGTGATCGACATCCGTACGTACGAGAGCGACGGGATGACCAGCCGCGCGCCGAGGCAGGCCTCCGCCAGCGTCCGTGAGCTCTTCCGCGTCAGCGCCGCCGACGGCACCACGGCGATCGTCCGCGCCGGTGACCCCGCGGGCGGCTATCGCTGCTATTCGATCATCTACGGCACGGGCACCCAGGCGGGAGGCTGCCCACCCTGGCCGCTCACCGACAAGATCACCGAAGGGAACCCGCTGCTACTCATTAGCGCCAACACTGCCGGGAACGACGTGTTCCTCGGTGGCCAGGTGCCAGACCAGGTGGCGTCCGTGACCGTCACGTTCACGGACGGAGCTGTCGCGAACGCCAAGACGGAAGACGGGTTCGTCGTCTACCCAATCCCCGCCGCCGAGCTCGCTAACGGCAGAACGCTACTAGCGCTCCGCGCCTACGACCGGTCCGGCGCACAGATCGCTCAACGAGGCTTTGGAATCCGAAGGTAATCCGCAACGCACGTGTGTCGCGTTTACGCGTCCTCGCCTCTCGAGATTCCACGGTAAGAAGGGGGTCCACGGTTCGAATCCGTGAGAGGGATTCCGCTAATGGAGCCAAGTCGGAGACGATCGTGGCAGCGATACGGGTCCGTCCTCGGCGTAGCTGAATCATGGCCGCGTTCCAAACCGCGAACGCCAATACCTTGCGCGGTCTTAGCGCCGCAGTAGGGAGAACGACACCATACGGTGCGTCCGCGCGTCGAGCGTGATCGTTGCGATCCGTCCGAGAATTTGCGCCCCCGGCGGTCGTCCTCCAGGACACCCTTCGCAGTTGACGGTGCGGTTGAATCTCAGCGTCACGCTCAGCGTCTTCTTCCCCCGGTGGTAGCTGATGGACGCCGGCTTCGGATCCCCAACAAACATCTTCCGCACGAGGCCTGCCTCCTTCGTAACCCACTTCGGCTGCGACTGCGTGGTCGCCGTCTGCCGTGAGCTACCGCACGCCGTGGCGAATAACACGAGCGCTGCGATTATCACTACGAGGAGCGTTGCGTTCTTCATTTCACTGTTTATACGCGACCGCTCGCCGCTTCGTCACGCCGTTTCGCAGGCATAGGCTGTCGAGCGCGGACGGCCTACCTGCCCCGTTCCGCGTTCGCCCACGTCCGCGCGGCCGAGCCGGCCGGACCTACGGAACCGGCACGGCAACGGCCGCTACGGCGCGTGTGCGAGCTGCGGCCAGGGGCTGGCGAGCCTGATCACGCGTGCGAGCTCGACCGCCGGCCAGGACGGCGGCGGGCAGCCCTTCATGCGCATCGCCTAAAATGACTGAGCCGCCTCGAGTTCCGAATCGTGATACCGGCCAGCTTCGTCACCTTCGGTGAGACCCAGATCAGAAGGTTCCGACGTAGTTTCCATGCGTATCATGGTCGCTTGGCGAACTGGCCTTCCGGGTATGGTCACTTCGACGACTTGCTCGTACTTTGTGGCTATACCAGACTAAGGAGGTATATGACTACCCTAGATTCGGGCGACCAAGCGATATTCGAAGAGGCATACCGGCAGGCACGGACGAGCCTTGACGAGCACGGCATTCCGATCGGCGCGGCGCTGGGTCTTGACGGCACGCTCATTGCTTCTGGTCATAATGAGCGGGTTCAAAACGGTGATCCAATCGCCCACGGCGAGATAGCTTGCCTTAGAAACGCCGGTCGGCGAAGAGACTACCGGCAGATGACACTTTTTACAACGCTCGCTCCGTGCGACATGTGCACAGGAGCAATCTTGCTATTCGGCATTCCGCGAGTAGTCGTCGGCGAGGCTCAAACATTTCCTGGGATGCTCGACTACCTTATATCTCGAGGAGTCGCAGTCACCCTACTAAATGACGATCGCTGCGTAGCACTAATGCGAGAATTCCAGCAGCGCTTCCCAGAGGTATGGCGAGAAGATATCGGTGACTGATCTGTCGGCTACTGCTGTCTTTCATACCGTGCGATAGAGGATCGCTCCAACTGCGAGAGCAAGTAGTGATACCAAGGCGGCGATCCACGCTAGCCGGTAGAAGACCGACCGACGATCGCGGACGTGAAGGAGGTGACTGAAATAGCTGGTCGAACTCTGAAAATCAGTCGTTTCCGTCCAAAATAAGCATATAACGATTAAGGTCAGCGCTGAGGATAAACTGGCGCAGATTAGTGCCACGATGATTGCGACGGTACCCGGTCCGCCTGTGCCCTTAGGGAGAGTTAGAGCGATTGCGGACACCCCGACCAGGATTGAATCGAACTGTAAGAGCGCTGCGGCCTTTCCGTCCAGGATGGTTAAGCAGTTATAGAGATGCTCGTGCTCGAGTTGCTGCTCCGGCGACAGGCTAAGGCCTCGGATCGCACGAAGATGTTCGGCGGTTCCGGCACCAGTTCTCTGGGTTCCTTGGAAGATGAAGTCCTTCAAGGTGACTCGCATCGCGAGATCCGCGAGCGATCGGAATGCCTGCGCTACGTGGCGGAACTTAGTTAGCATTTTCCTCATGTACATCGCCTCGGCGTTTGAGGCGTTCCGCTTAGTTCCTTCGTTGAGCACTGGCCGATCACGTAGTCGTTCGAGCGCTTCCTGTTGTCATGAGTAAATATCCCGCATCGGAGGGGATGAGTCAAATACGGTGCCAAGCATTCCGGGTTAGAAAGAGTGCGTCTACTCCTGCGAAAATGCTCCCAGCGGGATTCGAACCCGCCCTTAAAGAGCTAGACCGCGCGCCCCGCGCTTACGCGCCGGACGAAGCGCTTCTGACGAAGCTCGCCGATCGCTACTGCGTTCACCCACGTTCGCGTGGTCGAGCCAGCCGGACCTTCGGAACCGCCACGACAACGGCCGCTACGGCGCGCGTGCGAGCCGAGGCCAGGAGCCGGCGAGCCTGATCACGCGCGCGAACTCGACCGCCGGCCAGGACGGGTCGGGCAGAGCCCCTAGGTGTCCGAGCCGCCTCAGGTTTCGCATCGTCACCCCTGTCAGCTTCGTCACCTTCGGCGCCTGATCGCGTCTCTGATGGGAGAAGCGATTCGACCATCGCCTCTCTTCTGTCAAAGAGTTGCCGAGGGGATCCCTCGTTCAGGATCACCCTTCAGCTGCTCGGGCATACGGGAGACGCGATAATGCGACTGTGAACGCGCGAGATCTCGCACCACCTTCCGATGCTGAGCGGTGGCGGCTGGAGATCATCGAAAGACGTCGAGCGCATGCAGCGACATTCAGCTGGTCTGTCCCGGGTCTTGCCATCGCCGGCCAAGCGTTTCTTCTCTCGGTGGCTCTTCGCCCTGACGTAACGTCGGTTGCTCGCCTTTTTGCGGCCCTCGCCGGCTGCATCGCGGCTATCGCCGCAACCCATTTGTACGCGAAGCAGATTTACCTGTTCGATCTGTACGAAGCGTTCCTCGAAGGCGAGCGGCAGCGGCTCGGCCTGCCCGGATTGCAGACTGATGAGTTGCTCGCTGCCGGCCCCTTCCCGTCAAACACGAAATTCGCGCAGCAGAAGTGGGGAGAAACGGGCGCCGCCTGGTATTGGCTTATTGTCCGGTGGCGCTCCGCTTTTGTGTGGCTTGTCGCGCTGACCGTGTTTGTCCTAATCGATGGCGCACTCCTTGTCTACTCAATCCTCGCGCTCGTTGGGCATGACCCGCATTGGCTGGGTCGGACGGTCGCTCACTAGAGAGAGCACGTCGCGCGGGCAACGAGCGCGTCCAGGCGATGGCGGTAACCGCGATCTGTGAGTGCGTCAAGTACCTGCCTTCATCAACCTACCTTGAACACGTGTACGCGGGTGAGGCGCATTACGCCGTGCCAGGCCATGTTGTAGGTGCACCCGCTGGCGTTACCGCCGCAGACAACAGCGAGGTACGAACGGTACTTCGCGAGCGGGCCGCTGAAGTTCGCGAAGATCGTCTTCTGGCCGATCTTGCTTTTCGGGATCGAGAACTGGGTCTCGTAGACGTCCCGCTCGATCCCTCCCAGGGACGCTGCGCGCGAACCGTTGGGACAGGACTCAGGAGGCTTGTTCGTGAGCTGCACGATTTGCGTCAGGAGGGTGAACTTGATGTTGGAGGCGTTTGTCGTCGCCTTGTAGCTCAGGTTTCCCGGAGGCGCGGTCGAAACGATCGTGCCGCCGCAGGTGAACGGCTCCGTCGTACCGTGGACCGGGTCCAACCACTTTTCGCCCTGGTCGCTCCATGTTCCGTTGACGACGGCCGGGGCGCCAGAGTTCAATGTGCGTGGCACGCCGCGCGGGACCGTGCCTACGTAGAAGACCAGCGAGGGGATTGTCCCGTCCACGCTGAAAGAGCCCGTCGAGCTCTCGTGCTGGACGTCACCCACAGAGCCGGTGCCGCTGTAGGCGTTGCTGAGCGTCGTGCCCCCCTTGACGGAAACCTTGGCCTTGTAGATGTAGGCGGTGTAGTGCGGCAGCGCCGGCGAAGAATGCAGCTGCCAGCCGGGCTTGACGGTAGGTTTCACCGCCTCTGCCCCTGCCGACGCGGCCAGAAGCGCCACCCCGATCGCCAGTCCGAGCACGAGTAGATAGCAAAGCCAGCGAGTCTTCATCTTCATCACCCCTCCGTTTTCGCAGGCGCCTTCTAGCAACATTAGGCGATCCTGGCTAGTACGCAAAGCAGTTTCCGAGCACCGAGATCTTCTTACGCTCGGTTCCGAATCGGCGAGGGTTGCCGGGGCCAGGCGGTGACGTTCGCTCAGTAGGGCGCGGCACCGCCAAGTCCCCTCGGCTGTTTGCCGGCTAAGTGGGGGTCGGAGTTCGCGTCTCCTGCGTTCGCTCTAGCCTGTCCACTTGCCTCCGCTGGTGTCTCGAGATGCCCACCGTGGACACGTTAGGGCTTGAACGACCTCTAACCAGAGAATACGATAGCTTGTCGTTAGTCAATATCGCAAAAGGAGACCACCTATGACTACGGACGTACCCGAGCCCTCCAGGTCGGCGAGGTGGATCGCGCTCGGCCTCTTCTCGCTCGCTATTGCTATCGCTCTCGTGGTCGCGGTTGGTGCCAACTACGCGCGCCGAGCGTTCCAGGTCGATACGGCAAACTTCGCCCTTTTTGCTGCCTTCTACGCGGTAACACAGGGCACCGAGCGACTTCTCGAGATCCTCTCGATGTTCATTCCGCCGCGCGGTACTGATGCCCAGGCGAAGGCTGATAGGGCGATCGTCATGCTAGCCGTCGCCATGCTGGCCGGCGTCGGCGCAAGCTTGATCTTCGGCCTCTATTTCTTGCGAGCGATTGGCGTCGACTATGGCCATACGAACGAATGGGAGCGCGCGGCGGATGTCATCGTCACCGCTTTGATCATCTCCGGCGGAACGAAGCCTCTCCACGATCTCATCAAGCTGATCGAGAAGGCGCGGACGACCTGAGAATCGCCAACGGCGTCTCGCAGTGTTCCTCTACAGAAGGAGTTGAGCAATCGGCCGGTGATGCCGCGTGATCAAGAAGAGAAGGATGAATCCCGAGGCGAGGACGTCGGCCGTTTTTTCTGCGACCCGACGGGCATCTCCGGAGAGAAGTGCACGACCTGGCTGGACGGCGGCCGAACCCCACGGACGGTTCCAAGCCGCGCTCGTGCTCGTCGCGGCGATCGACGCCGGTTTCCCTGGGGAGGCTTTCTATGAAGGCTGAACCGAGTACACGTTCGCCAGCCCGGCCTCGGCCAGTGGCCGGCGGGCCCAGGCGAAGCGAGTCTGGTACCAGCCTTCGAGCGGGACGACGTCTACGCCCTCGTCGGAGGACTGGATGAACCAGTTGTCGCCGAGGTAGATCGCCGTGTGATTGATCTGCCACGCCTTGGAGCGCGGGCCCGCGGCGCCGAAGAAGATCACGTCGCCGGGCTGGAGCGCGTCGAAGCCGATTCGTTTGGAGGGCGGTACCTCGACCGACATCGTGAAGGTCGTTCGGCCGCGGATTGTCCCACTGAGAAGCCCGCCGCCCGGGTAGTGCCGGAGCTTGTAGACGCGCCAGACGAAGCCCGAGCAGTCGAAGCCGCCCGGCACCGTGCGGCCGAAGACGGTCTGCGTGCTCGGGCTCGATCCGCCCCAGATGTAGGGGTAGCCGACGAGGCTGACGGCGTAGTTGAGGATGCGCTTCTGCCAGTTGTTGAGTGTCGGCAGCGTGAGCTCGTATGAGACGTCGTCGACCCACTGCGTCTCTCCGCCCTGGAACGAGAGCACCCGCGCAACCGAGTACGCGGCCTCGGCGCGCGTGATCGGATCGGTCGGCAAGAGCTCGAGCTTTTCCTGGCTGGTCGGGTGGTTCGTGCGCAGGCCGAGTAGCCGGGCGACGGTCTCGGTGCCGAAACGCTTGGGAGGAGCCAGTCCCGCTCGCCGGGCGGCATCGCGGAATCGGGTCGCGGCGCCGGTCAGCCCGAGCTGATCGACGAGCGCCGCGTCGAATGCGCTGAGGGTTACCTGTGCACCCGGTTTCGGCGAACCCGGCGGCGGCCCGCTCGGCGTCGTGGTCGTCGGTTCGGTGGTCGTCGGTTCGTGGGTGGGGTCGGTGGTCGTCGGCTCGTGGGTGGGATCGGTGGTCGTCGGCTCGTGGGTGGGATCGGTGGTCGTCGGTTCGGTGGTCGTGTCGGTCGGATCGGTGGTCGTGTCGGTCGGATCGGTGGTCGTATCGGGCTCGGCGACCGGCTCGGACGGAAGCGCCGGCAGCAGCTCGTCCAGCTCCGTCTGAGTCAGCGGATCGTTCGCCTGAAACGAGGCGACACTCGGCGCCATCAGGCCGTGCGCGACGACCTCCTTGATCTGCGGCTGCGCCCAGGACTTCGTTGCGCGCTGCTTCGCTGTCGCAGAGGGAGCCGTCAGCGCCGCTGCGCAGGCGCAGGCGAGCAGGCATGGCAGGTAGTAGTGGCGATTGCGGCGACGCACAGGCGATAGATCGGCACCTCGGCGGCTCGCCTTGACCACCCATCCTCCGGCTGGGGGACGGTGAGAGGGAGACGCGCCGGTATGGGGTTTCGGACGGATCAGACGTTCAGTGGTACGCTCCAAGTCCGCGTATCCCTTCCATTTTCGAGCCGCGTGCTCTACTCGACGCAGCCAGTTGGGCCACGCTTTTCTCCGCGGTTGGACTCGCAAAACAACGATCCGAGGGGTCAACTCACGGCGGCCGTGCGTCGATAGGAACAGGCAATGGCTGTCGAAGACAGGGACTGGTACGCGCAGCCGCAGCCGCCGCCGCCGAAGCGGTTCGGTTTCGGCTCTGTCTTCATGCTGGTGGCGTTGTTCGCCTTGCTGCTGGCCGTCGTTGGTCTCAAGTGGGTGCGCAGCGGCCAGTCGGACTTCTCCGGCGAGGAGCAGTCCCGGGTCGGCGCGGTCAAGTTCACGATCGTGCCCGGCTTGCCGGCGCTGACGATCCGGAAGGGCGACCTCTATCCCGAGAACGATCCCTGGAAGAGCTATCTCGCCGATGAGCAGACCTGCCCGGGCGGCGAGCGGACCGATCTTCCCCTCGACGAGCAGGCGAACATCATGGTCTGCCTCGTCAACTACGCCAGGCAGCGTCGCGGTCTCTCCACGCTCGCCACCTATCCCTTGCTGAACGACACCTCTCTACTCAAAGCCGGCAAGATCCTGCGCTGCAACGACTTCGCCCACAACGCCTGCGGCGAAGCCCCGGACGCTGACACGCGCGCCGCCGGCTACTACGGTGCCTGGGGCGAGAACCTCTACGTCGGCGAGGAGCGGCTCGGTGCCGCGCGCGTGGCGCTCGACGGCTGGCTCAACTCGCCCGGGCATCGCGACAATCTCTTCCAGCCAGAGTGGCGAAGCGAGGGGATCGCGGTGATACGGGCCGGCCATTTCGGTAAGTACTCGAACGCGACTCTGTGGGTGAACGAATTCGCCGCCAGCTAAACGTGTAGTACGTTTTCCGGGGGCGAGAACGCCTCGTCTGGCGCCCTTTCGCCGGCGCCGAAGCTGTTCCGGGCGGGCTCACGACTGCCCTCGGTCGAGCGATATGACGCTCAGAGCTCGTTTCAATTGACGACCCGCCGACTGGGTGTGATCGGTGGATGCGAGGCTAGACCCTATGACGGCTGAGTAGCCGCGAGCACACAAAGGCCGGATCCTCCGAGTTGCAAGATCGGGGGGTTTATCTGGCCGGAGACGGGC
>Ga0187886_1000630_pt1 | contig 39869 bp, 34 predicted proteins | sample June2016WEW_20_1_FD_133001 | JGI IMG/M metagenome (GOLD analysis project Ga0187886, IMG submission 133001) | Peatland microbial communities from SPRUCE experiment site at the Marcell Experimental Forest, Minnesota, USA - June2016WEW_20_150 | ecosystem: Environmental > Terrestrial > Soil >...
GCCACGTCTGGAGGCCGCCCTCGAGCTGCTGGCAGAACTGGCCGAGCGGCCCACGTTCCCAGAGCCGGACGTTGCCCGCCTGCGTGACGAGCGTCTCAACGACCTGATGCAGGCCAGAGCCGACCCACGTCGACGCGTAGAGCGGGCCTTCTCCGCGACCATCTATGCGCCGGACTCGCCGTACGCGCGGCCGGCCGGCGGCGACGAGGAGGCGGTGATCCGCCTCTCGCCCGACGCGCTGCGGGCGGTCCACGCATCGATCCTGGCGCCCGGTCGCGCGGCGCTGATCGTGGGCGGAGATCTCACGGGGCTCGCCGTACCGAAACTGGGCGAGCGGGTGTTCGGCTCCCTCGGGGGTGCCACGCCGCCGGTTACCGCGACGGCATCGCCCCCCGCCGCTTCGGCCGTGGCTCGACCGGTCGTGCGCTTCTACCACCGGCCGGGCTCGGTCCAGACGGAGCTGCGGATCGGCCACGTCGGCCTTCCACGGCTGGTGCCCGACTTCCATGCCGTCGGGGTCATGGCGGCCATCCTAGGCGGCCTCTTCAACTCGCGACTCCAGATGAACCTGCGCGAGGACAAGGGCTACACCTACGGCGTGGGGGCGGGCTTCGACATGCGCCGGGGCGCCGGCCCGTTCGCCGTCCGGACGGCCGTTCAGACGGCGGCCACGGTCCCGGCGATCATCGAGACGCTGTCCGAGCTGCGCCGGATCCGCGAGACGGCGGTGACGAAGGCGGAACTCGCGGCCGCGCGCGACTACCTGGTGGGAGTCTTCCCGCTGCGCTTCGAGACGCCCGGTGCCGTCGTTGGGGCTCTGGCCGGGCTCTTCGTGCACGAGCTGCCCGACGACGAGCTGGCTCGCTACCGCGACGCGACAGAGGCGGTCACCGTCGCCGACGTGCAGGCCGCTGCCCACGAGCACATAGATCTCGATCGGATTGCGATCGTGGCGGTCGGCGACGCAGACGCGGTCGCCGGCGAGCTCGAGTCGGCGGGCCTCGGCGAACTCGAGGTGATCGTCGAGGACCCGCCCCTGGGCGCGGCGAGTGTGTCCGGCGAGGAGGGCGAATGATCGTCGTGGTGGGGCTTCCGGCCTACGCCGATGGCCCGGACGGTGAGGAGTGCGCGGGCGGTCTCGCGGTCGAGGTCGCTGCCGCCGCGGGGCGTCGAGGCGGAACGGTGGAGCTGGTAGGCAAGGTCGGCAACGATGGGGCGGGGGACGCGGTGGTCGTGGCCCTGGGCCGGCTTGGCATCGGCCACGCCGCGCTGATGCGAGATCCGGCCCGCCCCACGCCGGTGCTGACCGAGGCGCCGCGCGACGACTCGGCGGATGCGGGTTCGGACGGACCGGAGACCAGGCTGCTCCCCGAGGATCCCGCCGCCCGGCCCGCGCTGGAGGCCGAGGACGTCGAGCTGGCGCTGCGCTACCTGCCCGGGGCGAGCGTCATCGTGCTGGCCGATCCTATGCCGGAGTCGACGGTTGAGGCCGGAATCGCGGGCGCGGCCTTCTCTGCAGCCAGGTTGATAGTGCTGGTACCGACGGGTGGCGCGGCTCCGTCGGTGCCGCCCGAGACGACCGTGCTGGAGGCGCCCGAAGAGGACGACGGTTCGTTCGGCCGATTGGTCGGAACCTTCGCGGGTGCGCTCGAGGCCGGAGTGGATCCGGCCGCGGCATTTCGGGAGGCGGTCACGACTTCGGGCTGGGAGCCTGTCGCCGACTGAGGGGAGTCGGTCCGCGTCCTGGCCGCTCGGTCGGTCGCTCGGCCGGCCGCTCGGTCGGTCGCCCCCGGCTCCGCCGCTTCCGGTTCCTCCGCTTCCTGTAGAGTGCGAGCCATGGACAGCACAACGAGAGGGCTTGGGCCAGAGGGGTCCGCTCCGCTGCCGCCTGGCTTCGACCCATCCACGACAACGCCGCTGGATCGCGCGGCGGCCATCGCCGCGCTCAGCCACGCGGACGGCCTGATGGAGCAGAGCGAGCCGGAGCTGGCGCTGACCGTGTACTCGAGGGCGGCGGAGATGCCGGACCGCGACGTCTCGGCTGCCGGCTACTACGGCATGGGCAACGCCCTGTACCGGCTGGACCGCGAGAGCGAGGCGCGCCAGGCCTGGGAGCGCGCTACCAGCTTCGACGAGACGCCCGTAGCCTACCGGGCTTGGCGCCAGGTCGCCGCGGCCCGGGTCCGCGAAGGAGACATGCCCGGCGCGCTGGACGCCTACCGCCAGTGCGAGAAGCGCGCTCCACGCGAGGACCGCGCCGAGATCGCCTCACGCCTGGGCTGGCTGAACAAGGAGACCGGCAACGCCGGGGCTGCGACTCGATACTTCGCCCGCAGCCGCGGGGATGCGCTGCCGCCGTTCATGACCTACCTGATCATCGCGGTCACGGTGGTGGCCTCGTGGACGGCTCTGTCGGACAACACCTCGAGTCTCGGGGGTCAACTGGAGCTGGACAAGCTGGCCATCGCCCACGGTGAGTTGTACCGGCTCTTGAGCGTCACGCTGGTTCACGGCAGCCTCATACACCTGGCCCTGAACATGTACGCGCTGTGGTTCGCGGGGCAGCTCGTCGAGCGCATGTACGGGTCGTCGCTGCTGCTGGCCTTCTACCTGATTTGCGCGGCGGCGGGGTCGGTTGCCAGCTACGCGTTCGGACCGATCGTTCCCAGCGTCGGAGCGTCGGGGGCGATCTTCGGTCTGTTTGGGGTCGTCCTGGTGGCAACTCGTCTCCATCACGCGGTCCTGGACCAGCAGTCGCGAATGATCGCTTCGCAGATCGGCGTTTTGATCGCGTTGAACCTGGCCATCGGGTTCTCCGGCCTCCTTAACGTCGACAACTACTGTCACGTGGGAGGCCTCGTGGCGGGGCTGTGGCTGGCCCTGGTCATTGCCCCGGCCCAGGTTCCGACCCTCGCCTCGCTCTGGCAGGGCCGGCGCGGGGGCGGCGGCAGGGCTCGGGCGATCGCCGTGCGCGTGCTCGGGGTGGGCGCCTTGCTCGCAGTCCTCGGTGTGGGTGTCGCGGTCGGCACGAGCCGGTGGCAGGCGGACCCGGTCTACCACTACTTCTACGGGACCGCCGGTTCGGCCGTCGAGCAGTGGGAGGCGGTCACCGCCCCGGCCCAGTCGAGCGTTGTCCTGACCATCCGGTAGAACGGCTCAGGCCAGGTCGTCGCGGGGGCCGAAGCGATCGAGGACGCGGTACATGTTCCGGCGGTTGAGGCGCGACCGATCCGGCGGCCACGGGACCTCCTCGCGGGCGAGCGGTAGCTCGAGGCGAACGGCCCGACGCACCGGTGGCGGCTCGCCTGGGTCCACCCCTTCGTTCCCCGTGCTCGGCGGCTCGGCCTCGGCTTTGGGTTCGACCCCGACGCGGAGGCGAAGCGTCCACCAGACGTCTAGCCACGCCGGCGTGAGGAAGTGCTCGTCGAGCGGTCCGAGCGCGCGGTAGTCGGATCGGCGGAAGGCCAGCCAGCCGGCCTCGAGAGCTACCACGTCCTGGGCCGCCGGCGGAGCATCCGGCCTCTGCAGCGCGTTGGGCCGGAGCGGGCCTTGCTCGGGTGCTACGAGGCCGAAGCCACCGGCGGCCGCGACCGCCGGAGCGGCCAGCGCGGCCGCAAGCGGGGACAGGGCGTCGCCGGTGGGCCAGGCCGTGCCGTCGGCCAGGAGGACGACCTCGCCCGCCGCGCGGCGCAGTCCTATGTTCAGCGCGGCGGCGAAGCCCAGCCGCTTCGAGGTGCGGAGGACTTCCGGGACGCTCCCTCCGATCGGTGCCCGGTCCGGCGCTGCGAGCTGGAGCGCTGCTGCCTGGGAGTCGCTCGGGTCATTGGCTACGACCACGACCTGGGTTCCGCCCGGGGCATGGGCGCGAAGCGCGGCCAGCAGCCGCGAGACGCGGTCCGGCGTCTCCGAGGCCACGATCGCCACCGTCCAGGCAGCGGTTGCCGGCTCGTCGAGAACGGACGGAACCGCAGCTGCGGAACCGTAGCGCAACTCGCCTGCGACCTCGAGAGTCGTGGCCGCGGCGGGGCTCACGCTGCTCCGCCGCCCACTGTCCGTGACGCGCCAGCCCGCGGCCTCGATCTGTGCCTTCAGGGCGTCGGCCGCGGCCCAGTCGCGGCGAGCCCGGGCCTCCATCCGCTCGCGGACAAGGTGGGAAATCTCGGCCGGTGGTCCGGCGGCGGTCGTCGGTTCGCTCACGCGTGGAAGGATAGCGGGGCCTCGAACTTTGCTTGCGACGGGCGCCGGTGCGGCCGGGCGCTACTCGTCGACGGCGGCCGCCTCGCTCGCTTCGAGGGGGATCAGGGGCACTATGGGCAGCAGCACGGATACCCGGGCCCCGTGCGGCGCGACGTTCTCCGCCCAGGCCTCGCCGCCGTGAGCCCTCGCCAGTTCGCGGACGATGGCCAGTCCGAGGCCGGAGCCGCCGCCGCTGCGAGAGGGATTGGCTCTGTAGAAACGCTCGAAGACCTTCTCGATGGTGCCCGGCGGGAAGCCGGGGCCGTCGTCGGTGACGCTCATGGAGATCCTGAGCGGTCGACCGGGGAGCTGGAGCCGAGTCGCCCGCAGCCACACGTGCCCGCCCTTCGGCAGGACAGACAAGGCGTTCACGACGAGGTTCTGGAGGATCCGCTCCGCCGCGAGCCTGTCACCCGTGAAGGCAAGCTCGGGCTCGCCGGGAGCGGCGCCGGACACCTCGAATTTGACGCCCTGCGCGGCGGCTCTGACTTCGAAGCGCGCGGCGGCGTCCTCGAGCAGGGCCGTGGCGTCGAGCTCCTCGGGCCGCAGCGCCGCCGGTCCTTCGCGCAGTCGTTCGACCACTCCCAGTTCGCCGACCAGCCGCTCCAGGCGCTGCGCCTCCTCGGCGATGGTCCGGGCGGCCGCGGTGGCTCGGTCGCCGGAAGCGGTTCCGTCGGCGATCGCCTCGGCGAAGCCGGCGATGCTGGTGAGCGGCGTCCGCAGATCGTGGCGCAGGTTGGCCAGCATCTGCGTCTCCTCGTGCCGCGTGGCCGCGAGCTCGCGGGCCATGGCGTTGAACCGCTCGGTCAGGGCCCTGACCTCGGTCGGTCCCTCAACGGGCAGAGGCGCCGACTCGCCCGATCGGGTTGGCAGGTCGCTGGCCGCCTGGGCGAGGCGCCGCATCGGGCCGGTCATCGAGCGTGACAGGAGCCAGGCGATCGGCACACCCACGAGAAGCAGGACGATCACCACGATGACGAGCGCTCGAGACAGGTCGCTCAACGCCCGCTGGGCCGAACGGTCAGGGACCGCGACGTACAGCGTGAATCCGCGGGTCCCGCTCGTGTTCGGCTCGATGTATATGTACTGCTTTCCGTCGGCCGTCTTGAACGTGTCGACCCTGGTCGGGGCAGAGCCCGTCGGCGCCGCGGGGACGTCCATCGAGGATGGATTGCCGACGACGAACCTGGTCGCGCCCTTTGGGCCCAGGATGATGATGTAGCCGCCGTCGGCGACGATGGGGCCCGAATAGTCGCTGATGGCTTGCTGGATCTGCGCCTGGCCGACTCCCGCCGGCTGGTGGAGGAACACGGCAGCTTGGATGAGCACGACCTGGTTGCCCAGGGACGACTTTGTCTCGGCCTGGTGAGCGTCGCGCAGCACCAGGAACAGGCTGGCGCTGACGGCAATCAGCAACGCGACGCCCAACCCCACGAACGCCAGGACGATCCGGCCCGTCAGGCCGCGCGGGATCATCGGCGCGCTCCTAGTCCAGAGTGGGGGAGCGATCGGAGGCGGCGGTCGCCTCGGCCCCGGCCGTGGTGGCCGTGCCCCGGGGCGGCGGCACGAGACGGTAGCCGATGCCCCGGACCGTCTCCACTTGCGGGCCGTCGTCGCCGAGCTTCTTGCGCACCTCCGCGATGTGAACGTCCACGGTCCGCGTCTCGCCCGGGAAGTCGGTACCCCATACGCCCTCGAGGAGTGCGTCGCGGGTCAGAACCACGCCCGGGTCGCGCGCCAGGGCGGCCAGCAGGTCGAATTCCCGGGCGCGGAGATCGATGCGGCGGTCGCCGACGTAGGCCTCGCGCCGGCGGGGATCGATGCGCAGGTTGCCGACGTGGAAGGGCCGGCTGCCCTTGGCCGTCGCCTCGGTCCGGCGCAGGATCGCCTTCACTCGCGCCACCAGGGCTCGTGGATTGAACGGCTTGGTCACGTAGTCGTCCGCTCCGAGCTCCAGGCCTACGATCGCGTCGATGTCCTCGGAGCGGGCGGTCAGCATGAGGATCGGCACGTCGCCGCGCCGGCGGATTTCCCTGCAGACCTCGAAGCCATCCATCCTCGGCAGCATCAGGTCCAGCACTACCAGGTCGGGGTCGCTGCGCTCGAACTGGATCAAGGCCTGCTCGCCGTCCGCTGCGGTCGCGACGGCGTAGCCATCCTTCTCGAGGTACAGCCGAACCAGCTCGACGATGTTGCGCTCGTCGTCCACGACGAGGATCGTCTTCATGAAGGCCAGGATACGTCCGGAGGTCCACGATCCGCGGGCCGTTTGTAAGCGGCGCGTAAGGCGGGGCAGCCCGAACGCGGGTGCTCCGCCTCATCGCCCGAGTTCAAGACCAGGCGACCGCGGCTCCGAACACCCGCCGCATCGCTTCAATCAGGTGCCGGTCGAGCGGCAAGGCTATCGAGGTCGAACCGGAGTCAGTGTCCCGGCGGGCGAGCCGGACCGTCAGGAAGCGACCGTCCCAGGCCAGGGACTCCAGGCGGTCGCGCGGAACCGCCAACAAGTCGACGCCGTACCGCCCGCCTTCTAGGTACTCACCCGGTTCGGATGCGATCGCGAGTTCCCTGGAGGCCAGCACGGCGACGCCGGAGGCGGGCCCCGACCGGCGACCGCGAATCTCGGCTACGTCGCCGGCCGCGACGAGGGCCTCCTCGCCTGGTTCCACCAGCAGGGACGAGTACTGCAGCAGGAACCGCCACTTGAAGGGCAGCCTCTGGGGATCGTTCTGCTCACCGCGCCGGCTCAGCCACAGGAATCCGGATCCGGTCGGCACCGACGTCGTCGCCACCCGGCGGCGGAGCCAGGCGAGGTTGTCTCGCAGGTCGGCGCGCTCCGTGGTGTTGTACCTGACGACCAGGTCGCCTTCCACGGCGATCAGCCGCAGCCGGCCGTGGAGAAGGATCTGGCGATCGTCTATAGCCATCAGCCGGTCGATGGGAATCGCGATGACGCGGCCCGGCCCGTCATCGATCCAGAGGCCTACGGCGCCATCGCCGAAGGCGAGGACCTTGGCCGGCGTCAGGACGCATTGCCTGGGACCGATCAGGCGTGTGGTCCGGGGTACGACGAAGAGGCTATCGAGCGGCAGCGGTCCGCAATCGGATCCGAGAGCCGCCAGCGCGGCGGGGGGCACCTGGCTGATATCGGAGGGCCGGAATGGCCGGCCCGGAAGCCAGGCGGCTTCTACGCGTGAGATCGGGGTTTCCCATGGCTCGGCCGGGTCCGAGACCGCCGTCCGGAATCGGCTGCCAGGCCACCGGCCTGGCAGCCGCCGGAGTCCCGTGGGGGTCGCGAAACGCGATTCAACCGCGCCGGAGCGCAGCGGCATTGGCCCGACCTCCGTGTGCCACTCTCGCGGGCCCGCCTCGGGATCCAGGGACGCACGAGGCGGAGCCTGTGTGTGTGTTCGTCGCGCCCAAGCGTACGAGCGTGACTCGTCGCGGGTCAACGGTCAGGAGAGAGCCTGGCCGCGAGACCCGGCCGTGCAGGGCCCCGACCGGCTACGATCCAATCCCAGCCCCTCCTCGCAGGGGGCCCAGCCGCCACCAGGAGGACCCCAATGCATCTCGCCGGAGAGACCGAGATCGCCGCCAGCCGCCAGCGGGTCTGGGAGACCCTCAGCAACCCGAACCGGGCTGCCGAGTCCAACACGTCGGGCCAGGCCCAGATCGAGAAGATCGACGACCGTCACTATCGGGTCACCGTCTCGGCGCCATCGGCGGCGATGCCCATGAACGTGGTCCTGGCCTTGGAACTGACCGAGGTCGACGAGCCGAATCGGATCGCGGCCACCGTGGCAGGTGCCCTCATGGGCGGCCCGATCAACGGCACCGGATCGATCGAGCTGGTCGAGCTGGGTCCGAAGCTGACGCGCACGACATGGGTTGCCGACGCCACCCTGGGGGGGATGCTCGGAGCCTTCGAGTCGATGATCCAGGGGCCGCTCCAGGGGGCAGCGGAGCAAGGCTTCGCCTCGCTCAAGAAACGGCTGGAGGCGGAGGAGGCGGAGGAAGCCGCCGGCGCGTAGGCCGCCGGCGCGGGCGCGGCCCGGAGCCTGGCGTGACTAGTGCCGCCGTGTGTAGGTCGCGGTCAGCGTGGTCTGGGCCAGCATCAGGTTCGTGGCCGCAGTCCGGACCTCGGCCGCGGACGGGGTGCCGCTCAGGTTGAGCCGGCTGGACAGCGCCCAGAGTGTGAAGCGGTAGCGGTGCGTGCCGCTGGGGGGACACGGGCCGCCGTAGCCTCTCTGGCCGAAGTCGCTGCGACCTTGCGGCGGCGTGTCGACCGGCCGGACGCCTTCCGGCAACGAGCCGGACGATCCGCCCCTGATGTCGAAGGCCACCCAGTGAATGAATCCGCGGGCGTCCGGGTCGTCGACTATGAGCGCGAACGAGACCGTACCCTGCGGGGCGCCCTCCCACGCCAGCGCGGGCGAGAGGTTCTCGCCGTCGCACGTGTGCTTGACTGGGATCTGGCCCCCTTCGCTGAAGCTCGGGCTGGTGAGTATGAAACCGGCCATTTCCGTCTCCCGCAGCAGGTCTGACGTCGGCGAGGATGAACCGGTGGGCGGCGTCGCGCCGGAGCACGCCGCGCACATGAGGACCACGATCAGGAAGAGCTGGCGCCCGCCGCAGATCGTCCGGACGCCGCCCATGGCGCTGAGGATCGGTCTCCGAGGCCGGCCGGTCAAGACCGGCCGGCCGATGTTGCGTCAGTGGCCGCCGGCAGCGGTCGGCAGTCTGGAGGGCGTCAGTAGTCCCCGCCTCGATACGTCTTGCGGGACATGCTTTCGGCCGCGGCGTTGCGCGCCATCTTCCCGAACCGACGCTCCTTCGCGTGCCTGGCGGCGACGGACGGCTGCTCCGCAAGCTCGTGCGACAGCCGCCGATAGCTCTTGAGTCGCCGCTCGTCGAGTCGACCGGAGGAGACGGCCGCACGAATGGCGCATCCGGGTTCGAGTCGATGGGAGCAGTCGGCGAAGCGGCATCGAGCGGCCAGCTCGACCATCTCCGCGAAGGTCTCGTCGACCCCGTCTTCTGCGTCCCACAGCCCGAGCTCGCGCATCCCGGGTGTGTCGAGCATGAGCGCGCCGCCGGGGAGGCGGAACAGCTGGCGATGGCTTGTGGTGTGGCGGCCCCGAGAGTCGTCCTCGCGGATCTCTCGGGTGACCATCAGCTCCTCGCCGGCGAGCCGGTTGAGCAGCGTCGATTTGCCTACGCCCGACGATCCCACCAGGGCGAGCGTCCGTCCGGCCTCGAACCAGCGACCGACCGCCTCGATCCCCTGGCCGGTGCGAGCGCTGAGGGCAACGACCGAGACGCGCAGCTCGTCCGTGAGGCGCGCAGCGCGAGCGTCGGCATCGTCGCTGAGGTCGGCCTTGGTGAGGAGCACCACCGGTTCCGCGCCGGACTCCCGGCCCATTGCCACGTAGCGCTCCAGGCGGCGCGGGTTGAGGTCGCCGTTGAGCGACGTCACCACGAAGAGCACGTCCACGTTGGCGGCCACGACCTGCACAGCCACCCCGGACCCGGCCGCGCGCCTGGCGAACGCGGAGCGGCGAGGCAGGATCGCCTCGATGCGAGCTCCGCCGTGGTGCGGCGACCGGACGCAGCCGACCCAATCGCCCACGGCCGGGAGGTCGCCCTCTTCGGCTTCGTGGCGGAACTTGCCGGTCAGCTCGGCCGACCGCTCGCCGGGCTCTCCGGTCAGCAGCCAGCGGCCGCGATGCTGGGCGATGACCCTTGCCGGGGTCAGGCCGGCGGCGGCGCTCGGCGCGAACGCCCCTGCCCAGTCCTCGTCCCAACCCCAGGCAAGCAGCTGCCCCGGCTGCGACCCGCCGGGTTCGCCGGGGCCACCAATCGATGTCATGGCTAGCCAACCCTCTTGAGCTTGCCGGTCCGCTTGGCGTAGCGCTCGGCCTGACCGAAGCCCCACAGCCCGACCGGGATGAAGACGAAGGCCATGACCAGCAGCGGCCACAGGTCGGGCAGCAGCTGGCTCGCCGACGCGCCGTCGATGAGCGCCTTGCGGACCGCGTCGAGCACGTAGGTGGCCGGCGAGATGCGCGACACGAGCTGCATCCAGCCGGGCAGGATGGTTGTGGGGTAGTAGACGCCGCTGACGAGCAGCAGGCACGACTGCAACACGAAGACCATCTGCGAGCCGCGCTCGACCGACATCATCGGCAGGATCGCGGCCAGCATGCCGACGCCGATGAAGCTGGCCGAGCCAACGCCCATGAAGAGCGCCGCCGCGGCGAAGTTCGCCTTGCCCAGGTCGAGCGAGAAGAACAGCGCCAGGATGGCCAGCAGGATCGCGGTATGGATGAGGCCGTAGATGACCGCGTACAGGGCCGAGCCGAGTAGCTGAACCGAGCGCCTGACCGGCGCCATCATCGTGTACTCGAGAGTGCCCTCCCAGCGTTCCCAGGTGATCGTGTCGCCGATCGACTGGAAGACGACCGACAGGTAGTTCCAGAAGACCGCGCCGATCACGAGAGACATGAGGAGACGGCGATCGCCAACGGACTGGCCGATGAGGGAGACGGACAGGGCGCCCGCGACGGCGTAGACCAGGAAGGCGACCTCCCAGCCGAAGTAGCGTTTCGTCAGGTTGAAGTTGCGCTCGACGAAGGCGTAGCCGGCGCGCGCCTCGCGAGTTAGTGCGGTCACGGTTGAGTCTCCTTTGGGGCGTAGCCGCCCGGCGCCTCAGCGTCGGGCGGCCAGCTGGAGTGGGCCGTCGGACGCGAGCGACGATCCGATCCGGATCAGTCCGTGTCCGAGGCGCTTGCGTACGGAGAGGCGCGGCGGGGCTTCGGGCGCTTCGCGTTGGAAGCGCAGCCGCCGCTCGATCTCTCGCTGCCGTTCGTCGTGAACGATCTTGGCGATCTGGTAGTTGAACAACCTGGTATCCCTTTCCTGTGTTGGGTCCGATCCGGTCATCTGGCGGCTCCGCCTATTCGGCCAGATCGGCGTCGGCCTCCTCGACGTCGTCGTCGAGGGAGCGCCCGGTGTACTGCATGAAGGCGCTCTCGAGAGTCGGCGGCATGCCGTGCTCGAGCGCGACCTGAGCCTTCAGATGGTCGGGTGTGCCCTCCGCCGCCAGTCGACCGCCGGAGAGGATCCCGATCCGTCCACACAGCCGATCCGCTTCCGCGAGGTCGTGCGTGGTCAGCAGGATCGTCGCGTCGTGATCGGCCTGGAGCTCTTCGACGAATGCCTGGACGTCGAGCTTGGAGCGCGGGTCCAGGCCGGTGGTGGGCTCGTCGAGGAGGAGCAGCGCCGGACTCGTCAGGATCGCCCTGGCGATCGCGACCTTCTGCTGCATGCCCCGGCTCATCTGCTCGACCGGCCTGCCCATTCGTTTCTCGCCGATGCCAAGCCGGGCCATGATCTCGACCGCCTTTCGACGGGCTTCGCGAGTATCGAGACCGTACAGGCGAGCCGCGAACGAGAGGTTCTCGGCCGGCGAGAGCTTCTTGAAGAAGGCGGCATCGACGCTGACCCGATTGATCAGTCTCTTGACCGCCATCTCGTCTCGAGCGAGGTCGTGGCCGAAGACCTCGACCCGACCCTCGTCGAGCGTCAGCAGGCCGCTGACGAGGCGAATGACCGTGGATTTGCCACTACCGTTTGCTCCGAGGAGGCCGTAGATCTCGCCCCGCTCGATCCGGACCGAGAAGTCGTCCACGGCCAATACCGGCGGCTTGCGCCGGTCGACGCGAAAACGTTTGGTAGCGTGGTCGACGATGAGGGCTGCCGGACCGGTGACAGGTTGGACGGCGGGCCGGTTCGGAGCCGGCGATTGAGTTGGCTGCAGGACCGCGACGCTCATGTCACCTGCCTCGTGGTGGAAGGCTCGCGGCGTGGAGGAACCGCGAGCTGGGTACAAATGGGAGGGGCTCGCGGCTCGCCGCGGAGGCGCGTGTCGCCTGCCGGGGGCATCAAAAAAGCCGAGGGCCCGATCTGGCCCACGGCTCAGAGGTTCGTCCGGGCGGCACTGCCGCCCCGGGGCTAGCTCTCGGTGGGCGCAAATCTCCCGCGCACGCCGGGATTACCGCTCGCTTCAGCGGCTCCGGCCGGTGCATTGGTCAGATTGCGCACGACACACCTCGTGAACGGCTGCCCTTCTGGCAGACCTGCGGGAGTCTAAGGGACGTGGAGAAATCCTGTCAATGCCGCAGTGCGCCCTACGGCCGGGCGTTCAGCTGACGGGGGTCCGGGCCTCGATCGGCTGGTTGCTGAGGGCAGGCTGGGCAGGCAGAGCTATGGTCTCCGGCAGCGGAACCGAGAGCTGGACTGGCTCCACACGGCGGGCGCTTTCACGGACGATGAGCTGGGGCTGCAGCAGGATGACCTCGGGGGCCGACTCCTGCGTGCGCCGTGTCTGGCGCGACTTCTTGATCAGCAGGTCGATCTCCCGGACGGCGAGCGCCCCGGCGTCCTGCAGCGGCTGGTGGACCGTCGTCAGGGGCGGCCAGAAATGCGATGCCTCGGCGATGTTGTCTACGCCTACGACGGAGAGCTCGTCTGGCACCTTCCGGCCGAGCCTGTGAGCCGCGTGGAGAACGCCGAGAGCCATCTGGTCGTTGCTGGCGAAGACGGCGTCTATCTCGGGGCAGGCCTCGAGCATTCGGTACAGGCCCTGCTCTCCGCTGGACACGGTCCAATCGCCCTCGAAGATGAGGCGTTCCTCGACCTCGCGTCCGGCCGCCGCGATCGTCTGGCGCCAGCCGTCCAGGCGCTGCTGAGCCTCCCACCAGGTTAGCGGGCCGGTCACGATGCCCACGTAGCGACCGCCGCCGGCGAGCAGGTGCTCGGTGGCCAGGCAGCCGATCGCGGCATTGTCGATGCCTATGGAGGGGAGGTAGGTCGTGCCGGCCATGCCCCCAACCAGCATCACAGGGACGGGCAGATCGGCGCTCTTCGTTCGCGACCAGGCGCGGTTGTTGCTGACCTCCGGAATCGCCCAGATGATCCCGTCGACCTGGCGTGAGCGCAGGCTTCTGAGAACGTTGTCTACGTTGTCTGTCTCGGGCTCCAGAATCAGATTGAGCGAGATCCCGTAGCCCATCTCGGCGGCCTGGCGCTCGATTGCGCTGACGACGCGAGAGGGGCCGAAGTACTCGAGCCCGTAGGCGACCACCCCCAGAACGTGGCTTCTACCTTGAGTCAAGCCACGGGCGAGCATGTTGGGCGCGTAGCCTGTCTCTCGAATGACTTCCCGGACTCGCTCGAGGGTCCCCGGGGCCACATCGGGCCGGTTGTTGATCACGCGAGACACGGTCTGAGTTGAGACGCCGGCGGCCGCAGCAACGTCGCGGATGGTCAGGCGCTTCCCTCTGGCCATGTCCCTAATCCTTCCCGCTGGTCGAGAGCCGGCAACTACTGCGTGGCCAGCGCATGGCTTGGCCCCTTGACGCACGTCTTTGGCCTATTGACTCGCCTCTGACGCACATGCTAGCCTGGCTAGCGCTCCCGTTACCGTTACCGGGAACGATAACATCGGCCTAACAAACCCGCAACGACGAGGTCAGGGGCCAGGAGAAGCCCCATCACGGTTGCTTGCCAGCGACTTCAGCACTATCCTTGTGAAGCCAAGGTCGAAGCGCGTTACGCAGCAGCCCGCTGCGGAGGCGGCGGACTGGGGGACGCGCAAACGGGGACCGCAGGCAATATCGCCGGCACCTCGGCAAGGCTGTTCGATGGCGCCGGAAGACGATCTGCCATACTGAGTCGCCTTGCGCCGCGTCGCAATGGCATCGCCCATCGCTGATCCATCTAGGCCCTACACATCAGTGCTCTGGGGAGTGAAGGAAACCGGGGAGGAGGACTCCCGCGCCGAGGATCTGCTGCCTGCGCGGCGAGAACCTGACCCTGCTGGCCGTCTTGGAGGAGGTGCCAATGGCGTCAGACCCTACCTGAGACGAATGGAGGCGAGGACCTGGCACAAGTCGGAGTCGCACATCCCGACGAGGCAGCGGAGAGCTGCTCAATCCGGACGGTTGCACGAAGAGCTCCACTACTGCCCGTAACACACACGGAGACCAACCAATGACGAAGTCTCGATCACTTCGGATCGGCCTGTCGATCGTACTGGCGACAGTGTTTGCCGCTTGCTCGTCGTCGGCCGCGAGCCCAAGCCCTAAGGTCTACACGTACAAGGACATGACGGTCGGGTTCATCCAGACCGGGTCCGAGTCCGGCTGGCGAGCCGCGAACACCTCCTCCTTCAAGGAGACCGCGACCGCCAACGGCATCACCCTCAAGTTCTACGACTCCCAGAACAAGATCGAGAACCAGATCACGGCGTTCAACGGGTTCATCCAGGACCCGGCGGTCAACGTGATCGTTCTCGCGGCCGTTGGCACGGCCGGCTATGACGACGTCCTCAAGGCAGCCAAGGCCGCCAACAAGGTGGTCGTTATCGAAGACCGCCGCATCGACGCCGCCTCGAACCTGTACTACACGTACATCGGCTCGGACTTCGACAAGGAAGGCCAGGACAGCGCCGCCGCCATGTGCGACCTCCTGAAGGGCAAGAGCGGCACTAACGTCGTCGAGATCGGCGGCGACCAGGCCGCTTCGGCCGCTATCGACCGCGACAAGGGCTTCCGCGAGAAGCTCAGTCTCTGCAGCATGAAGGTCCTGGACATGCAGTCCGCCCCGGGTTGGGACCCCGTGCAGGGTAAGGCCATCATGGAGGCCTTCCTCAAGAAGTACCCGAACCAGATCAATGGCGTCTATGGCCACAACGACGAACTGGCCATCGCCGGCATCCAGGCCGTCGATGCAGCTGGCATGAAGGCCGGCACGGACATCGTGTTCGTCGGCGTCGATGCGACCGCCGACGGCTTCAAGTACCTCATCACCGGTGAGCTGGGCGCTGACATCGAGTGCAACCCGCTCCTGGCCCCCCAGGTCTACAAGGCCGCCCTTGACGGCCTCAACGGCGTTACCGGCCAGCCGGCGTGGGTCCCCTCGCAGGAGGGCAAGTTCTTCGCCGCGCAGGGTGCTGACGCGCTGAAGGCCATCCTGGCCACTCGCAAGTACTAAGGCCCCGTTCGGTACGTTGACCCTTCGGAGTCGATGTAGCGAATAGGACGAGAAAGGGAGAAGCGGCGACGCCGCTTCTCCCTTTCGATGAACGGTCTACTGGGCCGAACGGTGGGCCCAAGGTGGCGCGACTTGGAACTCGGGCCGGGTGGTCCGCCCTTGGCCTACCAACGGCACTGTCATCAACGCACTCTGCGTCCACAGTGCGATGGAACGCCGCTCAGTCCTCTCGGCGCGTGCCTCTTGGCTCTGTCGAGCCGCAAGACCATAAGGTGATTCAATGCCAGACACCAATCGCGACATCGTCGTAATGACGGGCATCGACAAGACGTTCCCTGGTGTCCATGCGCTCCAGAAGGTGAGCTTCTCCGTCGGCAGGGGAGAGATCCATGCTCTTGTGGGCGAGAACGGAGCGGGGAAGTCGACGCTGATCAAGATCCTGACGGGGGTCGATCGTGCCGACGAGGGCACCATTGAGTTCGACGGTCGGATCGTCTCGATCCACTCTCCGTTGCAGGCTCAGCAGCTCGGCATCAGCACGGTGTATCAAGAAATCAACCTGTGCCCGAACCTGACCGTCGCCGAGAACCTCCTGATTGGGCGGCAGCCCAGGCGCCTGGGCATCGCCATCAATTGGAAGGCTCTCAACGCCCGAGCCAGAGAGTTCTTGAAGCAGCTGGACATCGACATCGACGTAACCCAGCCGCTCGGCTCCTACTCGGTCGCAATCCAGCAGATGGTGGCTATCGCCCGAGCTCTTGCCATTTCCAACGCCAAGGTCCTGATCTTCGACGAGCCCACGTCCAGCCTTACCGCCCACGAGACGGCGCAGCTGTTCAAGGTCATGCGCAAGCTCAAGAGCGAGGGCATCGCGATCATCTTCATCACCCACTTCCTCAACCAGGTCTACGAGGTTTCTGACCGGGTCACGGTTCTGAGGAACGGTGCGCTCGTCGGCACGTATGCGACGGCTTCCGTGTCTCGACTCGAGCTTATCCGCCTGATGCTTGGTCGGACCATCGCCGACCTCGACGACATGACCGCCCACAAGATCGAGAGCAGCCGCCACATCTCCGCGGAGCCCCTCCTCAAAGCCGATGATGTAGGCCTCACCAATTCGATCGAACCCTTCGACCTGGTGCTTCACGCAGGCGAGGTCGTGGGCATTGCCGGCTTGCTGGGGTCGGGCCGCACTGAACTGGTGAACCTGCTCTTCGGCATCGATAGGCCGGACATCGGCAAGGTAGTCATGGATGGAAAGCCGGTCAAGGATTACTCTCCCGCCGGGTCAATCGCTCGGGGCGTGGCGCTCTGCCCGGAAGACCGGAAGGTCGAAGGCATCGTCGCCGACCTCAGCGTCAGGGAGAACATCATCCTCGCTTTGCAGGCCGGCCTCGGTTGGTTCAGGCGGATCGGCACGAGCCAGCAATACGAGATCGCGGACAAGTACATCAAGTTGCTGAACATCACCACTCCGACAGCGGACCAGCTGGTCAAGAACCTGAGTGGCGGCAATCAGCAGAAGGTGATCCTCGCTCGCTGGCTGGCTGCCAATCCCCGACTCCTCATCCTCGACGAGCCTACTCGGGGTATCGACGTCGGGACGAAGGCTGACATCCAGAAGCTGGTCCTCTCGCTCGCTGAGGAGGGCAAGTCATGCGTGTTCGTCTCGTCTGAGCTGGACGAGGTGCTACGGACAAGCCATCGTATCGTCGTCATGCGGGACCGGGCCAAGGTGAACGAATTCTCCGGCCAAGTCGATGAGAAGGGAATCATGCAAGCGATTGCAGGAAGTGCGTCATGAGAGGGTCGATCTCTCGCACGTGGAGCAGGTTCACCGAGAGCATGCTTTTTCTGCCGGTCGCTGCCCTGCTGTTGATTCTCATCGCCGACTTCTTCTTGATCCCCGGCTTCTTCAAGATCGAGTTGAAGGGCGGCCATCTCTACGGCAACCTGATCGACATTCTGGTGCACGGTTCGCCGACGATGATCCTGGCCATGGGCATGACGCTCGTGATCGCGACCGGGGGAGTCGACGTCTCAACGGGTGCGATCATGGCGATCGCATCTTCGACGGCCTGCCTCATGATCAACCCGACCATCGTCGGGTTGAACCTCACCGATCCAAGGTTGTTCATCAACAACCCCCAGTACAGCTGGGCTCCCCTCTGGATGGTGATCGTCGTTCCAATGGTCATCGCCACGCTCTGCGGCCTTTGGAATGGAGTGCTCGTCTCGTACGGGCGGATGCAGCCGCTGGTTGCGACGCTGGTTCTGATGATCGCGGGCCGAGGGATCGCCCAGCTCATTACGAATGCCATGCAGATCATCATCTTCAATGACACCTACGCCTACATCGGCAACGGCTTCATCGTGTTGCCGTTCTCGCTGTACCTCGCCGCAGCCGTGTTCATAGGAGCCTGGCTCGTGACGTGGAGAACGCCCATCGGGCTCTTCGTCGAGTCCGTTGGGATCAACGCCCGGTCGAGCTTCTACAGCGGCATCAACCAGCGAGGGATCATACTCTTCTCGTACGCCTTCTGTGGTTTCTGTGCGGGCATCGCCGGCCTGATCGTAGCCTCCAATATCCGAACGTCGGACGCGAACCAGGTCGGGCTGTACTCAGAGCTGGATGCGATCCTGGCGGTCGTCATCGGCGGAACGCTCCTGGGAGCTGGCGGGCGGTTCTCACTGCTGGGCAGCGCCATTGGCGCATTGGTCCTGCAGACCACGATCACGTCGATGCTGTCCTTCGGTGTTGCTGCGAGCGCGATCACCGCGGTCAAGGCCATGGTTGTTGTGGCGGTCCTCCTTCTGTATGCCGAGCAGGTACAGAGATACGTTCGCGGAGTGAGCAGGGGGTTCGTGCGTCAGGAGGCAGCCCGATGATCGCGACATTGAGCGCAAGTCTGGGACGGAACCGCAAGTTCCTGCCTCTCGGCGCGACAATCGCACTGTTTGTGGTCGTCTATGTGTGGGGCGTTTTCTCGTATTCGGTGATGCGGGATGGGCAAGCGTTCTTCACCCTGTTCGATGCGGCGCCGTTCCTGATCCTGACCGTCGTAGGTGAGACGTTCGTGATCATCTCGGGCGGCATCGACCTCTCCGTCAGCGGCATCCTTGCCCTGGCGACGGTGGTTGCGGCGTCGCTTCTCTACATGGGCTGGAACCCGTGGGTGATCTTCCCTATCGTGCTCCTGATCGGGATGGCCTTCGGGCTCGTGATGGGTCTGTTCATTACGTACTTGAAGGTGCAGCCGTTCATCGCCACGCTGGCCGGTATGTGGCTGGCTCGCGGTCTGTGCTACGTCATCAGCGATGCCGAAGTACGGATCAGTGATGCAACCTACACCACACTCGGACAGACGAAGATCCTGATCCCGGGACTGGCTGATCCAGCCACGAAACGGGGCGACTACATCACGTATCTTGTAGTCGTGGCCATGGCCGTGTTCTTTGTCGGTCTGTATTTGGCCCACTACACGCGTTTCGGTCGGACGATGTACGCGATGGGCGGCGGCAACGGAGCGAACGAGATATCCGCCCGCTTCATGGGGTTGCCGGTAGATCGGACCAAGGTTCTTGTATACGTCATCAGCGGCTTCTGCTCCGCTCTGGCAGGCATCTTGTACAGCATCTACGTCATGTCCGGACGTGGGAATCATGGTACTGGCTTCGAGTTGACCACCATCGCGGCGGTAGTCATCGGCGGCGTCGCGCTGACTGGTGGGGAAGGGTATCTGATCGGCGCTCTGGTCGGCGTCATGATCACGTCTCTGATACAGAGCCTGATCCAGTACAACGGGCAGCTGAGTTCCTGGTTGGTGTACATTTTCATCGGTGCGCTGATGCTCCTTTTCATCGTCATCCAGAGCACCGTAGCCGCCTGGAACGCGGCGGCGGTGGGGCGCGCCCGTGCGGGCGGTCATGCCATGCGCAGAGTGCCGACGGTGTGGTACAAGAGAAAGGCAGTTCGCCGCAGCGTAGGGGCCGTGGTGGTCGCCGCCGTTGTCGGGACGACCGTGTTCGTGATCGTCCCGAACGTGTTCCAGTCGGGGGCGACTATCACTTGCACGCTCCAGCCAATGAGACCTGACCAAGCGAAGACCCTCGCTCAGGGTGACGCCGTGATCGTGTACGAGCGCAACGGAGGCACGACCTGCGTCGACGAGCTGTATGCCATCTACCCCGACGGCCGGATCGTCTCCGACTACGGCGCCAACAACACCAAGACGACGCATGTCGCGGCAGACCAGGTCACTGCACTCCTGAAGCAGATCAACGATCTCGGCTTCTTCACCCCCAACTTCTACTCGGCGCACCATACGCCCTGTGGCGCCTGCTTCGAGTACTCGACGACTGTCACGTACCAAGGGCAGACGAAGACAGTCGACGCCGTGGACGGCGGAACGGACGTGCCAGCAGACTACTGGCTAATGACAGGATACCTAGCCCCAATCTTGTACGGCGGTAACCAGTGATGAACGGTGATTGCAGGATGAGTATGCGACTGACGCTGGCCGCAGTCGTCGTCTTTGGATTGGTGGTCAGCGGTTGCGACTACATCGTTCCACCGATCACGTTCGATACGCCCACACCGGCTGCCGGAAAGGGCTGGGCCGCGATTGTCACCGGGGTCTCAGACGTCAGCGGCTCGCTGCACGTGGATCTCTCCATACGGAATAACGAGAATGACTGGAGCGCGATGAATGTCGCGGCCAGCAAGGCCAGAGTGACGGACTCGACGGGCAAGAGCAGCGATTGCGGCACAGTGTTCGTAGGCACTGCAGTGTTCGTAAACAGCAGCGGCTGGTTTCTTCCCCCCGGCTTCATCATGAAGGGATATACGGGCGGGACGGTGGACAAACCGGAGACGCAGCTGCTCTACGTTGAATGCGCTGGTGTGAAGAAGGCTGCGGGTGAGAAACTCTCGATCGACTACGCGTACATCGACGGGCCATTCAACTACTACCGGGCCTCGCAGGCGACAAAGGGCACCTTCAACCTGGATCTGGACAAGGTTGTCACGGACACGAAGTATCCGGTTGCGCAGACGGTGGCGGCCGCCAAAGTGGAGAAGTCTGACGCCGTGATCAAAGGTATCAATGATTGCACCGTCCAGTTGACTGATGTCAAGCGCACTGACACGGGATTCGAGTTCGACTGGAAGAGCACGAACCCAAGCCACGATCGAGCATATGTGCACATCGGCAATCCTCCCGTCATCGGCGCGGACGGCGTGATGTACGGGTTCTATGAGAGCCCCCACCTAATAGATGTTCCGATCACGCCCGCGGATGGGGGCAGCGCGACGTGGAACACGACCGTTTCGGTACCGAAGGATGCGAAGGGCTTCTACATCCTGCTGCCGTTGGAGACCCAGCAGCAGAAGTTCTTCGTAGACCACGTGGTGGACATAACCACCAAGTAGCCTGCCGCCGGCACGGCGGCGCGGGGGAGCGGCGTTCGTGCCGGCATCGGCAGCAGCCGGGATGGATCGATGTCCCGTTCGGGCAAAGGCTGCTGGAGGGCACGCATCGGAGCGTTTGCCGTTGAACGGCAGAACATATGGGAGCAGTTGAATTGAAGGCGCTCGGCGAGTTCGAGGTCTGGTTTCTGACCGGGAGCCAGGACCTGTACGGCGAGGAGACGCTTCGGCAGGTGACCGCCAATTCGGAGCGGATCGCGGCGGGGCTGAGCGAGTCGGCGGCGATCCCGGTTCGGGTCGTCAGCAAACCAGTGGTGAAGTCGCCTGAAGGCATCACCGCCGCTTGCCTGGAAGCCACGGCGTCTGCCGAGTGCGTTGGCGTCATCGCGTGGATGCACACCTTCTCCCCGGCGCGGATGTGGATCGCGGGCCTTCAAGCCCTCCAGAAGCCGCTTCTTCACCTTCACACCCAGTTCAATCGCGATCTCCCGTGGGGCGAGATCGACATGGACTTCATGAACCTGAACCAGGCGGCTCACGGCGATCGTGAGTTCGGGCACGTGGAGACGCGGCTGGGCATCGCCCGCAAGACCGTCGCCGGCCACTGGCAGAACCCCGCCGTGGCCGATCGGATCGGGTCATGGGCGCGGGCGGCGTGCGCATGGCACGAGGCCCATCATCTCAAGGTGGCGCGGTTCGGCGACAACATGCGTCAGGTGGCGGTGACCGAGGGCGACAAGGTGGAGGCCCAGATCCGCCTCGGGGTCGCCATCAACGGGTACAGCGTCAGCGACCTCGCCGACGCGGTGCGCGCCGTCCCGGAAGCCGCGGTCGACGGGTTGATCGAAACCTACGAGTCGAGCTACGACCTCGCGGCGAGCCTGCGCGCGAATGGCGCCGACAGGGAAGCGCTGCGCGAGGCCGCTCGAATCGAGGCCGCTATTCGAGCCTTCCTGACCGAGGGTGGCTTCGGTGCCTTCACGGACACCTTCGAGAACCTCGATGTGCTTCGCCAGCTACCCGGGATCGCCGTCCAGCGTCTGATGGCCGACGGCTTTGGGTTCGGCGCGGAGGGCGACTGGAAGACCGCCGTCATGGTCCGTCTCCTCAAGGTCATGGCCAGGGGACTCCCGGGCGGGACATCGCTCATGGAGGACTACACCTATCACCTCGGCACGGAGGGAGAGAAGGTACTGGGCGCCCACATGCTCGAGGTCTGCCCGACGATCGCAGACGGGAAGATCTCGTGCGAGATCCATCCCCTGTCCATCGGCGGCCGCAGCGACCCGGTCCGGCTTGTCTTCACCGCCGGTTCCGGTCCGGCCGTAGTCGTGGCTCTCATGGACATGGGGGACAGGTTCCGGCTCCTGGCCAACGAGATCGACCTGGTTCCGCCGGACAAGCCGATGCCTCGACTGCCCGTCGGCCGTGCGGTGTGGAAGCCGCGCCCGAGTTTCTCGACCGCGACCGAGGCGTGGCTCATGGCGGGTGGCTCCCATCACACCGTTCTGAGTCGGGCCATTGGAATCGAGCCGCTCGCCGACTTCGCCGAAATGGCCGGCCTCGAGTTCCTGGTGATCGATGCCGAGACGACGATCCCGGGCTTCAAGAAGGAGCTCCGCTGGAACCAGGCTTACTACCATCTGGCTCGCGGCTTGTAGCCACAACACAGCCGGGTAGAACGGAGCAACGTCTATGTCGGCCCTGGAGCTGCCGGAGCTGCGGGAGCTGGTGTGGCGCGCCAATCAGGCCCTCGTTCGGTCCGGTTTGGTGACTCTCTCCTTCGGTAACGCCAGCGGCGTCGACCGCGCAGCCGGGGTGCTGCTGATCAAGCCCAGCGGCGTGCCCTACGACCAGCTCCGTCCCGAGCAGCTCGTGGCCGTCTCACTGGTCGACGGTCGCGTGGTGGAGGGTGACCTGCGACCTTCGTCCGACACTCCGACCCACCTCCTCCTTTACCAGCGCTATCCGGAGATCGGCGGCGTGGTGCACACCCACTCGACGGCGGCCACAGCCTGGGCCCAGGCGGGCCGGCCGATCCCGCCGCTCGGAACGACCCACGCGGACCACTTCCACGGAGCCGTTCCGGTGACGCGGCAGATGCTCGAGAGCGAGGTCGCGGGCGAGTACGAGCGAGAGACTGGTGCCGTGATCATCGAGACGCTGGAGCGTCAAGGGCTGGGCGCCGCGGAGATGCCCGCCGTCCTGGTTGCCTCCCACGGCCCGTTCACCTGGGGTCCCGACGCCCAAGCTGCCGCCGACAACGCCACCGCCCTCGAGGCCGTGGCGGCGATGGCGATCCGGACGTTCGCCCTCAACCCGGAGGTTGAACCGATAGCCGGCTACCTGCTCGAACGCCACTTCCGGCGTAAGCACGGGCCGGACGCTTACTACGGGCAGGGGCCCGCGCGGGGAGCTGGGCGGCAAGCGCGGTCTGGCGAGGCCGGCCGGGGGCCGAGATGATGACGCCGGCGGCCGAGATGAAGACGCCGGCGGCCGTCACCGAAGCGGCCCGGATCTACGCCGCCGGCGACATCCGCGTCGGCCGCGAGCCGGTGGTCGGTCCCGGGCCCGGTGAGGTCCTGCTGCGAGCGACCGCAGTGGGCCTGTGCGGCTCGGATCTGCACTGGTTCGAGGAAGCCGGCATCGGCGACTCAGTTCTCACCCGGCCCCTCATCCTGGGCCACGAGATCGGGGCCGTCATCGCCGCGGGGCCGCGGGCGGGCCAGCGAGTGGCGGTCGATCCGGCCTCAGACTGCGGCCTTTGCGGGCCGTGCGTCGAGGGTCGTGCCAACTTGTGTGTGGCCATGCGTTTCGCCGGCCACGGGAGCACGGATGGGGGACTGCGCACGTTCATGGCCTGGCCGGAGCGGCTGTTGTCGCCGCTGCCCGACGCCATCGGCGACGACGAGGCCCCGTTGCTGGAAGTGCTGGGAGTGGCGCTTCACGCCCTGGACCTCGGCCCGGTGGCGCCCGGCGGGCGCGCCGGAGTCTACGGCTGTGGACCCATCGGCCTGCTGCTGGTGCAGCTCCTGCGCCGGCAGGGGCTGTCCACGGTCGTGGCCACGGATTTGCTGTCTCACCGCGTGGCCGCCGCGAAGTCGATGGGCGCCACGGACGCATTCCTGGTGGACGGTGACGCCGGGTCGGGGTTTACGCCCGAACGCCGACTTGCCCGAGAGCTGCCGGTCGACGTCGCCTACGAGGTCTCCGGCACCAATGCGGCGTTATCGGACGCAATCGCGGCCGTTCGGCCCGGTGGACGGGTCGTGCTGATCGGCATCCCGACCGGCGATAGGACCACGTTCGAAGCGGGCGCTGCACGCCGCAAGGAACTAGCTCTGCTCGAGTGCCGTCGGATGGTCGCGTCGGACCTGCCGCGCGCAATCCAGCTGGTGGCAGCCGGGTCGATCGATCTGAGGTCGTTGATCACTCACCGGTTCCACCTCTCCGAGGCCCAGGAGGCGTTCGAGACGCTGGCGGAACGTCGGGGCGTGAAGGTGATCGTTCAACCCAACGCGGAGTGACCGGGCAGGACCGGGAGGAGGAATGATGGCTGAGCCCGCTACACCATCAGTGGGGACTTCGGAACGGACAGAAGTCAGGATCGCCACGGGAACGCCAGCGGCGGGCACGGCTGGCACGTGCCGAGGAGGATTCCGGTGAACCAGCAACAGGGCAGCGCGGCGGAGCTGATCCGGTCGGGTGGCGCCATCCTCGGGATCGAGTTCGGCTCGACCCGAATCAAGGCGTCCCTCATCGGGCCCGACACGACGCCGCTTGCGTCGGGCTCGCATGCCTGGGAGAACCAGCTCAAGGACGGCGTCTGGACCTACGACATGGAGGACGTCTGGAAGGGCCTGGCCGACTGCTACGCCTCGCTCGTCCAGGACGTGCGCGCCCGCTACTCCCTGGAGCTGCAGACCGTCGCGGCCATGGGCTTCAGCGGGATGATGCACGGGTACGTGGCGCTGGACGCCGAGGGCAAGCTGCTGGTGCCGTTCCGCACGTGGCGGAACAACATAACCGGCAAGGCCTGCGCCGAGCTGACCCCGCTCCTCGACTTTGCCGTCCCGCAGCGCTGGAGCGTCGCCCACCTGTACCAGTCGATCCTGGAGGCGCAGCCGCACGTGCCGCGGATCGCCCACCTCACCACGCTGGCCGGCTACGTGCACTGGAAGCTCACCGGCGAGCACAGGATGGGTGTGGGCGAGGCCTCGGGCGTGTTCCCCATCGACCCAGTCAGCGGTGACTGGGACGCCGCGCGAATGGCGAAGTTCGACGCTCTCATCGCGCCGCGCAAACTGGGCTGGAAGCTCCGGGACATCCTCCCTGCCGTCCTGCCCGCCGGCCGCCCGGCCGGGAAGCTCACTGCCGCGGGCGCGAAGCTGCTCGACCCTTCGGGCAAGCTTCCGGCCGGCATCCCGCTGTGTCCTCCCGAGGGCGACGCGGGCACGGGCATGGTCGCCACCAACGCCGTCCGCCCGCGCTCGGGGAACGTTTCCGCGGGCACCTCGGTGTTCGCGATGATCGTGCTGGAGAAGAGCCTGGCCCGCGTCCACGAGGAGATCGACATCGTGGTCACGCCCGACGGGAAGCCCGTGGCCATGGCCCACTCGAACAACGGGTCCTCCGACCTCGACGCCTGGATCGCCCTCTTCGGCCAGGTCGGCAAGGCGCTGGGTGCCGAGGCACGGCCCGACGACCTGTACGGCAAGCTCCTGCCGCTGGCGGTGCTGGGAGATCCGGACGCGGGCGGGCTCCTCTCCATCAACTACGTCTCCGGCGAGCACATGACCGGCTTCACCGAGGGCCGGCCGCTGTTCGCACGGAGCCAGGACAGCAAGTTCACCCTGGAGAACTTCGTGCGGGCGATGTACTACGCCTCGCTCTGTGCCATGCGGACCGGCATGAACATCCTCACCGAGCAGGAGGGGGTGATCATTGAGGAGATCCGCGGCCACGGCGGCTTCTTCAAGGGCGGCGACACCGGGCAGCGCATGATGGCCGCCGCGCTCGACGTTCCTGTCAGCATCCCCGCCACCGCCGGCGAGGGCGGGGCCTGGGGCATGGCCGTGCTGGCTGCCTACATGCTCCGCGCCGACGCTAAGCAGTCGCTGCCCGACTACCTCGACGAGCGCATCGCCAAGAGCATCGGCAAGCCCGTCAAGCCCGACCCTCGCGACGTGAAGGGCTTCACCGAGTTCTTCGCGCGCCACAAGAAGGGGCTCGCCATCGAGCGCGAGGCGGTGAAGGCGCTGAGTTGAGCGTTCGTGCCTACGCGAACCGGCGAGGAGTGATCGGGGGAGTGGGTGGGGATGGTTCCGCGTGGGACGGGACCGGCCTGCAGCGGCCTGGCTCGCTCCGGGCGGCCGGGATCGTCTAGGCCGAGTACGTCGGGCTGCACGACCTGTTCGGCCGCCCGGGCGGGGACCCGACCATGAAGACGCTCAAGAAGATCCGCGCTGCAGCCAAGGAAGCTGCCGGTTCGCCGGCATAGCTCCGCGCGCTGGCTCAGTCCTCGCAGGGCGCTCCGACCGACCCCCAGTGAGCCGTCCGTTCGGCGCCGGCCGACGGTCCATGCGGCAGGGTGTCGGGTAGGTCGGGCGCTGTACCATCTGAGGGCCATCGTTTGGAACCGTTCCCGGCTTCGGTGCGCCCCGCGTGCATTCGGCCGGGCATCTTCAGGAGAACGAACGCATGCCCAAGGTTGCCGGCTCCGTCAAGGAACTCCTCGCCGCCCTCGACGGCATCGTGCGGATCGAGGGGGAGCGGCTCGTCGTCACCGACGAGGACGGCCTCCGGACGCGCGGCATCTACGATCTCGTCTGGACTGCCACCTTCGTCGAGGACGAGGCCACGGCCGAGGCCGCTCGCTGGATCGTCTGGGAGGCCAGCCAGGCCGTCGGCGCTCGCTCGGCGAGCATCCAGGAGCTGTACAAGGTCCGCTCCCGCGGCTACTACGAGGGGATGACCGTTCCGGCCATCAACCTTCGCGCCCAGACCTTCGACATGGCGCGCGTCATCCTCGAAACGGCCAGGAAGAACGACTCGGCCGCGGTCATCTTCGAGCTGGCGCGTTCCGAGCAGACGTACACCTTCCAGCGCGTGTCCGAGTACGCCACGAGCGTCCTCGCCGGCGCCATCGCCGCCGGGTGGAAGGGCCCGGTCTTCATCCAGGGCGACCACTACCAGTTCAACGCCAAGAAGTACGCGGCGGATCCCGAGAAGGTGACCGAGGAGATCCGCAAGGCCTGCCGCGACGCCATCGCCGCCGGCTACCGGAACATCGACATCGACAGCTCCACGCTGGTGGACCTGTCCTTCCCGACGCTCGACGCGCAGCAGCATGAGAACTACATGCGCGCTGCCGAGCTGACCACCCTCATCCGTTCCCTCGAGACCGACGGCGTGACCGTCAGCGTCGGCGGCGAGATCGGCGAGGTCGGCAAGAAGAACTCCACGCCGGACGAGCTCAAGGCCTATCTCGACGGCTACCGCCGCGAAATGGACGCGCGCTCCATCGGCCTGTCCAAGGTTTCAGTCCAGACCGGCACCAGCCACGGTGGCGTGCCGCTGCCGGGCGGCGGAGTGGCCAAGGTCGCGCTCGACTTCGATGTCCTGGCCGAGCTCTCCACGGTCGCCCGCTCGTACGGCCTCTCCGGCGCGGTCCAGCACGGTGCCAGCACCCTGCCGGACGAGATGTTCCACAGGTTCCCGGCCACCGGCTGCGTCGAGATCCACCTCGCCACCGGCTTCCAGAACGCCTTGTACGAGCACCCGGCCTTCCCGGCCGAGCTCCATAAGGCGATCGAGGAATGGTGCTTCGCCAACGCCGCCGACGAGCGCAAACCAGATCAGACGGACACTCAGTTCGTCTACACGGCTCGCAAGAAGGCGATCGGCCCGTTCAAGCGCCAGCTCTGGGACCTGCCGGCCAAGGACGAGATCCTTGCCTCGCAGGCCGCCAAGGTCGATTTCCTGTTCAAGCAGCTCGGCACCCCCGGGAGCCGCGCTCTCGTCGAGAAGTGCGTCAAGCCGGTCGAGTTTCACAAGCCGATCCCGGAGGCTCTCAAGGCGGTCCGGTAGGGTTCCTCAAGCGCGACTCGGAAGGGCGTTCCCGCAAGGGGCGCCCTTCGTTCATTAGCGGGAAGTGCGCGCACCTACGGCGCCTCGAGACCGGCCCGCCCAGCCTGGTCGCGGATCAGGCCGCCGTGGTAGTAGAGCTCGTAGGCGGTCCGGCCTGCACGCTCGATCCATTCGCGGCCCTGGAACCACGTGGCGTCGCCGGTGCTTGTGTCGTGGTACGCGCAGTCGCCGTCCGTGGCCTCGAAGCCGCCCAGAAACCGGTCCTCTTCGTACATCTTCGTCAGGCTCGACTTGATGACCTGGCCGGCGCGCTCCGCTGAGATCAGATCCGGTTCGATCACCCGGCCGAAGTAGTTCTCCGCCCAGACCGGCCGCCCGCGCCAGCAGACGACCTCCTCGCCAACGAAGTCGGTCCCGCCAAAGTAGCAGTCGTGGTATGTGAAGTCGCCGGCCGAGTGTTCGAGGTCGTGGGAGCCGGGGCGAAGTGGCGCAGCCGGCGTGCCGTCGCCGACGTACGTTCGGCGTTTGGCCTCGACGATGAAGGCCTCGAGCTGGTCGAGGGGAGGATGGGGCATGTTCGGTTCTCCGGAGTCTGGCCGTAGCCTGGCGGTCGAGGCCGCTCAACCCACGAGCGAACTCGCCTGAGGGAAGTCTCCGCTGTGCGTGTGACATCTAGAGTGTCACACGGAGCGGCCGGACCGATGCTCCGCCCGCTACGATCAGCTCATGACAGAGCCTGCTGTTTCCCCGACCGAGCTGCTCCGCTGGCGCGACACGGCGCTGGCGCTGTGCGACGAGGCCGACCGGCTGTCGATGGCTAGCTTCCGGCGCGAGCTGCGCGTCGAGGAGAAGGCCGACGGGAGCTTCGTCACCGAGGTCGACCGATCGATCGAGCATGTGCTGCGCGATCGCATTCGGGCGGCATATCCGGCCTGCGGGCTTGTCGGCGAGGAGGAGGGGACCGAGGCGGCAGGCGCGTCGGTCTGCTGGTACGTCGATCCCATCGACGCCACTCACAACTACGTGCGAGGCATCCCGATCTTCGCCACGTTGCTGGCCGCCGCCGTGGGCGGCGAGGTGCAGCTCGGCGTCGTGAGCGCTCCGGCGTTGCGCGAGCGCTGGGTCGCGTGGCGAGGAGGGGGAGCCTGGCGCGGCAGCGATCGCATCGCCGTGAGCCGGATCGCTACCATCGCCGAGAGCAAGCTCCTCTACGGCAGCCGAACGGCGGACATGCGGTCCGGCTTGATGCCCGGCCTGGACGCGACCCTCGCCGCAGCGTGGCGAGAGCGAGGCTTCGGAGATTTCTGGGGCTACATGCTCGTGGCCGAAGGGGCGGCCGAGGCCATGATCGAGACCGGCGCGCATCCGTGGGACTGGGCCGCGCCACTCGTGATCGTCGAGGAGGCCGGTGGCCTCTTCACCACGGCCGCGGGCGAGCGGCGCATCGACGGGGCGTCGGCGGTCGCGACGAACGGTCTGATCCACCGGGAACTGCTCCGGTCGTTGGGTGTCCCATCGCGGCGGTGACGCTGCGGAGACGACAACTGTTGTTAGGGGGCCTGTCATCGGCTCGCCGACCCGGCTAGACTCGGGGTCGTTCCCGGAAGGTGGAACGCTATCCCTGGCCCAAGTCGGGCGGACCGACCGGCGAGCCCGCAAGCATGGAGGCTGAACGATGGGCGACAAGACCCCCAAGCGACCGCCAAAGGTGAAGAAGCCGAAGCCCAAGCCGCAGCCGCCCGCCAAGGGCGCATAGGAACGCCGGCAAGGCGATCAGGCGGCCGCCCGGGGCAGCGGTTCGGGCGGTCCTGACCCGTTCGAATTCGGAGGAAGCGATGCCCGCGCCGGTCCGACCCGGCGTCTTCATCGGCGCGCGGCTGCTAGACGGCCGCTCGCCCGACGGGATAGCCGACGGAATCCTGGTTACCGACGATCAGGGCCGAATCGCCGCGGCCGGCCCTGCCGCAACGACGGCACTACCCGGTGACGCGGAGCGCATCGACTTCACGGGTTTGACCGTCCTGCCGGGCATCATCGACTGCCACGTCCATCTGGCGTGGGTGAAGCTCGAGCCGCTTCACGATCAGGTCCAACGGTCTGTCACCGACATCGTCGTGCGGGCGCTCCAGACCGGCCGCGAATTCCTGGAAGCGGGCGTGACCACGGTCCGCGACGCCGGCTACACCCCCGCCGGCATCAAGCGTGCCTTCGCCTCGGGCGCCTTCCCTGGGCCGCGTACCCAGGTCAGCTGCCAGCCGCTCTCCCAGACGGGCGGACACGGCGACGACTGGACGCCCTCTGGAATCGTCGTGAAGACGGAGATGAGCGACCTTCCACCCGGGATCGCCGACGGTGTGGACGCCGTGCGTCGCGCCGCCAGGCTGCAGATCCGGGCCGGCGCAGATTGGATCAAGGTCATGGCGACGGGCGGCGTTCTCTCGGCCGCGGACACGCCGGACGCCAGCCAGTTCACGATCGACGAGATCCGCGCCATCGTCGAGGAGGCCCACGCCGCCGGCATCAAGGGCACATTCGCTCACGCTGAGGGAACGGCCGGCATCAAGAACGCACTGCGCGCCGGCATCACCAGCATCGAGCACGGCGACCTGATCGACGACGAGGGTATCGATCTGATGCTCGAACGGGACGTGCCTCTCGTACCGACCTTCAACATCAACTTCGCGCTCATGGACCCGGGTCGCGTGGCTCGGGGCGAGGTTCCTCCCTGGGCCGTCGAGAAGATGAGGTACCTCTTCGAGCGCCAGCAGGGCAATTTCCGTCATGCCGTCGAGCGCGGCGTGCGAATCGTGATGGGCACGGACAGCTTCAATGGGATGTACCCGCCGGCCGAGCTGGCCTACCTGGCCGACTTCGGGCTCGGGCCCTTCCGGGCGATCCAGGCGGCCACGACCGAGGCTGCCGAGCTGCTCGGCCTGGCCGACCAGATCGGGACGCTGGAGGCGGGCAAGCAGGCCGATCTGGTCGCGGTTTCCGGCGACCCGCTGGCCGAGCCGGAGCTGTGGCGCGATCCCGCCCGGATCGTGTTCGTTATGCAGGGCGGCCGGATCGTGGCGGATCGCCGCGGAGCCTAGACGGTGATCTTCCGCTGTGCGGCGATCATCCTGGACGTGTGGCTGGCGGCGGTTCGGATGCTCACGAGCCCCCGACGGACGTGGCGGTCGATGCGTCGCGCCCCGCCGGCGCTGCCCGGCGACCGGTTCGGAGCGGCCGCTCGCCGCGCCGATGGGGAGATGGCCGCACGTCGCGACGACGGGTCTTCCCGACCCTTTCCGGCAACAATGCTGCGAGACTGACGTCGTCGAGTAGCGAGGAGACGTCGATGGCAACCAGCGTCCAGGTCACTTTCGATTGCGCCGATCCCCGAAGACAGGCCGAGTTCTGGGCGAAGGCACTCCACTACCGGTTCCCTGATCCCCCAGACGGATTCGGCACCTGGGAGGATTGGGCGCGCGCCCAGGGCATCGCTCAGGAGAACTGGAACGATTGGGCGGCGGTCGAAGATCCCGACGATCTCGGGCCCCGCCTTTACTTCCAGCGCGTGCCCGAGGGGAAGGTCGCCAAGAACAGGATGCACCTCGACCTGAACGTAGGCGGCGGGCGGGACGTGCCCTTTGAGGAGCGCAAGCTCCACGTCTATGCCGAAGTGGAGCGGCTCAGGACACTGGGCGCCGACGATCATCGGGGTGCGATCGAGCAGGACGGCGAGTTCTGGGTCCGCATGAACGACCCCGAGGGGAACGAGTTCTGCGTCCAGTAGATCGAGCCGTCGGAGACGAAACCCGACCAAAGCCGTAGGATATCGGTCGGAGTCGCGCCGGCCGCCGGGCGCGCCGAAGCCACGTGTCGAGGAAGTCACCAGACATGCCGACCCTGACCGAAGATGCCGTTCTCAAGGCTCTGGCTACCGTCCAGGAGCCGGAGCTCGGGGGCAATCTCGTCGCCCGAAACATGATCAAGGACCTTGTGATCGATGGCGCCAGGGTCGCCTTCACGATCGAGCTGACGACCCCGGCCTGTCCACTCAAGGACGAGATTCAGGCTCGGGTCGAGGCGGCTCTCAAGCCGATCGGGGCACGGGAGATCGAGGTCGGTTGGGGCGCCACGGTTCGACGTTCCACTCCGACGGCGCCGCAGATGCTGCCGGGCGTGAAGAACATCGTGGCGGTGGCGTCCGGCAAGGGCGGGGTCGGCAAGACGACGGTGAGCGTGAACCTGGCCGTGGCGCTGGCCCGGGCCGGCGCCTCGGTCGGCCTGCTCGATGCCGACATCACCGGGCCCAACATTCCGATGATGATCGGCGCCGAGGGTCAGCCCGTGGCCAGCGCCAACGGCAAGATCACCCCGATCGAGGCGTACGGGGTCAAGGTGATCTCCATCCAGTTCTTCCTGCCCGAAGGCCAGCCGGTCGTGTGGCGCGGGCCGCTGGTAGGAGGCGCCATCCAGCAGTTTCTGCGGGACGTGGAGTGGGGCGACCTCGACTATCTGGTCGTGGACCTGCCGCCCGGCACATCCGATGCGCAGCTGACGCTGGCGCAGTCCGTGCCGCTCACCGGCGCGGTGCTGGTTACCACACCGCAGCAGGTGGCTCTCGCGGATGTGGCCAAGGCGATGGCGATGTTCAAGCGTGTCAGCGTGCCGATCCTGGGCCTCGTCGAGAACATGTCGGGCTTCGTGTGCGCTCACTGTGGCGAGGTGACCGACATCTTCGGCCGTGGCGGCGGCGAGCGCTTCGCCGTCGAGAACGGCATCGACTTCCTCGGCGGGGTCCCGCTCGACGTGACCGTCCGCCAGGGCGCGGATGTCGGCGTGCCGGCCGTGGCTCAGAGCCAGGCGGGACCCGCGGTCAAGGCCCTCGAGCACGTCGCCCGGGCGATCGCCGGGAAGGTCAGCATTCAGGCCGCGCGCAAGCAGCCGATCCTCACGGTTTCCTGAAGGGGCGAGGGGCATCGCCGGTGCCCATTGGCCGGCGTGAGTTCGTCGCATTCTGAACCGACTGATCAAGTAGGTTGCGACGGCGGCCGTCGAACGGCCTCGGCTCGGGCTAGTATTCGGTTGTCCCGAGGAGGTCCCGATGCCCTGTCCTGATTGCGGTTCGCCGACCGCTCCGGGCGCCCGTTTCTGTTACCAGTGCGGTCGGAGACTGGGCGCGTTGACGGACGGGCTGACCGCCGGCGACCGGCGCGTCGTGAGCGCTCTGTTCGCCGATCTGGTCGGGTACACACGGCTCGTCGATGAGCTCGACCCGGAGGAGGTTCGAGCGCGCGTCGACGGCGCCCTTGGTCTCCTGGGCCAGGCTGTCGTCCGCTTCGGCGGCTCGCTCGAGAAGTTCGTCGGGGATGCCGTCCTGGCCGTCTTCGGCGCCCCCGTGGCCCACGACGACGATGCCCTGCGGTCCTGCCTATGCGCCCTGGAGATGCAGGCCGCGCTGGCCCGCAGGGCCATCGGGCGCGATCGGCCGCTGAAGCTGAGGATCGGGATCGCCACCGGAGAGGTGGTCGCGGCCGTCAGGGAGCTGGCGGGAACGCGGTCTCTGGCTCTGACGGGCGATCCCATGACGACCGCGGTGCGGCTCCAGCAGATGGCCGAGCCTGACGAGATCCTGCTCGACGGCGCGACCGCCTCGGCCGTGGAAACGCGCATCAGCGTGGAGCATGTCGGCGAAAGCCTTCTCCGAGGGCAGAGTCGCGCGGTCGCGGTGCATCGCCTCCGAAGCGAGCGCCGTATCGTCAGCCACCCCTGCCGGCGGGCGGCCCCGCTGATCGGTCGGGATGCCGAGAAGGCGCGCCTTACCGATCTGCTGCGCCGTGCAGCTCAGACCGGGCGCGGCGGGGCCGTGCTCGTGCGTGGCGAGCCAGGGATCGGCAAGTCCCGGCTACTGTCCGAGATGGAAGATGATGCCCGGGCCGCGGGCTTCGCCTGGATGTGGCTCGACAACGCGCCCCATGGCATGGAGATGCCATATCGGGCTGCCCGCGGCATGGCCGACTGGCTGGCCGACGAAGAGGGGGTCCAAGCAGGCCTTATCGCTCGCCGGCTACTCTTCGGGGCGGACGTGGCACCCAGTATGGATCCGGAAAAGGCGCGTCTGATGCTGGGGGCGATCGCCGTGATGGCCCGCGATTCCGAGATGACGCTGCTGGCGGAGGAGGGCTGGGAGCCGGCGCTCGTGGGTCTTGCGGATGCTGCCGAGCTAGCGGCCGGGCTACAGCTCGTCACCGAATTCTGGGTCACCCGGATGGTTGCCGAGCAGCCGCGCTGCATCGTGATAGACGACTTCCACTGGATGGACCCTTCGAGCCGGCAGCTGATGGACCACATGATTTGCATGGCCGCCGACCTGCCGCTGGTCATCCTGACGGGCTCGAGACCGCCCGCCACTCCGGCGTGGACGAGCTTGCCTCACGTCGAGTTGATCGATCTGGGCGGCCTCGACGAGGCTGCCACGGAGGAGCTTGGCGCGGCCGTCGCCGGTGCCGCCCTGGAATCGGAGTCCGCCCACTGGCTATACCAGCGGACGGCCGGGAATGCGCTCTTCGTTGGCGAGATCATGCGGACCCTGAGTGAAACCGGCTGGCTCGAGCAGGTCGGTGAGCGATTGCGGATCGATCGTGGCGCGGCCAGGCGAGGCGTGCCGCTCAGTTTGCGAGCACTGCTCGGCGCCCGCATCGACGCTCTGCCGCCCGCGCCCCGAAGGGCCCTGGAGGTCGCCGCCGTCATCGGCATGACGTTCTCGGAGCCGCTCATGTGCGCTTTGTGCGGCGGTACGCAGACGGAGAATCTCCGTCAGCTGGCCGAGGCCGGAATCGTGACTCAGGCCGAGGAGATCGGCGCGGTCACGGATCAGTGGCGGTTCCGCCACCAGCTCTTCCTCGACGCGGCCTATGGACGCCTGCTGGCCGGCCGGCGACGGCAGCTGCACGCCGAGCTGGCGGATCAGCTCGAGACCGTGGAGCCACGGGTTGGTGCCGCCGAACTGGCGCGCCACCGGGTCGCCGCCGGCGATATCGAGCGGGCCCTGCCGTTGCTCGAACAGGCTGCCCGGGAAGCCGCCGCGGTCGGAGCGGTAGCAGAGGCAGAGGCGTTCCTGCGCACCGCTGCCGAGCTCCGGGGAGAGGCGGCTCCGGCCGTTCCCTAGCCCCGCCGGCGAGTCGCTTTCGACCCGATCAACGGCAGGACCATGGCGGGTCCGGCCACAGGCATCGTAGCGCCCATGCCTCCTCCGGCCGGCTCAACGGCCGCCGCTCCGGAGGGCAGCGGCACTGCGCTCCAGATGTCGGCTGCCCAGGCCGCGTCGGCAATCTTGGCCTGACCCCTGATCGAGGGATGGAAGTAGTCGACCGTGCTCAGGTCGGCAACGGTGAAGTCGCTCAGGGAAAGGCGCGACTGGCTGGAGGTGCAGTAGAGCTTGCCGGTCGGGGCATCGGTGGCGGCGATCTCATCGCAGACCCTCGTCAGGCTCGCGTCGTACAGCCGTAGATAGGTTTCCGCCTGGTCCAGCGTGGTGGTGCCGTTCTCTCCCAGGAAGGGGGGGCAGTTGTTCGAGACGCGAGGGATGGCCAGGAACGCCTTGGCCTTCGGGTCAAGCTGGGTGATGTCTCGGAAGTGGCTGAAGTCGGGGACCGACATCATCAGTATGCGGCTGCCTGCGGGCAGCCCGGCCCGCAGGATCGAGACGGCCGAGCGCAGGTCGGCCTCGAATGCCGATGGGTCGGTCATGGAGTCGACGCACAGGTCGTTGGTGCCGAGTTCGAAGGTGACGTACGCAGTCTGACCCGACGAGAGCTTCCCGGCTGCCGCCACGACCGCCCTAGCCTGCCGTGGCGCGTCGTTCATCATCCGGCCGGAGGTTGCGGCATCCACCAGCACGGGAGCGCGTCCCAGGGCGCTGAATCGCTCGGCCAGGCTGAAGACGCCGTCGTTCTTGGCGGTGCCGATCACCCATGAGAACTGAGGGTGATCGCGCGGGTAGGCGGCTGCGACGTTGAAGGCCTGGCTGTACGAGTCGCCGATGGCCCCCAGGAGCGCCGGGAGCTGCGGCAGGGTGGGGGCCGGCGTAGGAGTGGGCGAGGCCGTAGGCTCGGGCGTATTCGATGGTGTGGGTGCTGGGCCGGGCGATCTGTCCGAGGTGGACGCCGCGGCCGAAATGGACGGCGTCGCATCGGGCGAGGCCCCGGCCGTGGCGGCGGGATTCCCGCCGGCGAGCGCGGACGCAAGGCCCAGCGTGACGACCAGCGAGGTGGCGGCCACGGCGAGCAGGCCCAGCCCGGCGGCAAGGAGCGGGCGAGACGCAAACCAGGATTTCACTCTGTCCATGCCCCAATCCTAAGGCCCGGGCGGGTCGCGGACAGGCCTGGGTGGCGATCCGAGGGCGGCCCGCGCCGAATCGCGGCCTGACCGATCACCTTCTCCTGCGGCGGCGCCGCCGTCTAGGATGTGGCCATGCTGCAATCCGAATTCGCCCTCGAGGCACTGGGGCGCTGCCGTCTCTTCTCGGGTCTGGGTCCCGAAACCTTGCAGGCCATCGCTCGAACGCTCAGGGTTCGCCACTTCCGCCGTGGCGAGGTCCTGTTCCACGAAGGCGATCCTGGCGATGCCCTGTTCATCGTTGCCTCGGGCGCCATCAAAGTCGTCGTGCCATCGGACGAGGGTGAGGAGGCGATCCTTGCCACTCTCAGACGCGGCGATTTCCTGGGCGAGCTGGCGTTGCTCGATGGAGCGCCGCGCTCGGCCAGTGCGATCGCCCTGGAAGCCACGGATACGCTGGCGCTGCCACGCGATCAGTTCCGAGCCCTGGCCAATACGGAGCCGGCGATTCGAGACGCTCTCCTGACGGCGCTCGTCAGGGAGTTGCGGCGCCTGACGACTCATGTCGCCGAGCTGCACTTCCTCGACCTGACGGGCCGGCTTGCGGCACGGCTGGCACGGTTGGCGGAGGAGAACGGTGAAGCACTACCGAACGGCTCGATCCGGCTCGACGCACCCCTCACCCAGAGCGATCTCGCGGCCATGATCGGAGCTACCCGGCAGAGCGTAAACAAGCTACTCCGCGAGTTCGAGGAAGACGGCCTGCTGCGGTTCGAGCGCGACAGCATCGTCGTGCCGGACGTGCAGGCGCTGGCGAGGGCGGCTCGCCGCTAGCACCGCCCGGGATGGGAAGCCGGCTCAGTGCGGCGTCCGGTCGCTCAGCCCGTAGAGATGACCCCTTCGCGTCCCAGCTGGAGAAGCTGAGCCCGGCTCTCGTCGAGGTGATGAGTGGCGATGCCGAACAGCCGCTTCAACAGCAACTCCGACTGAACGGATCCGCCGCTGAGCAGGGCCAGCAGTCCGGAGGCCGGCACGGAGACCACGACCGCCGGACCTATCGCGCGCGCGGTCGAGAGGGCCTTGGGGTCTTCGCGCAGGGCCGACCAGCCGAGCAGGTCGCCCGCGTGCAGGGTCGAAACGAGGACCCAGCGATGTTCGTGTCGAACGCGCAGGGCCAGCCCGCCCTTTTCGAGCCAGTGAACCTCCGAGATGGGCGCCCCCAGCTCCACGAGAGTCTCCCCGTCGGCCAGCACGCGTCGCACCGAGGATCGCGCAAGCGCCTCGAGGTCGGCCGGGCTCAAGCCCTCGAACAGTGGCAGCCTCGACAGCTCGGCTGCGCTGACACTCTCCGCCGTGCTCATCGCTCGCTCCCGCTCCTTGAGATCGGCCGGAATCCCCGGATGGCTATTGTCCACCCGCTGCCCGTCTGCGCGCTGGACGCCCGGCCGGTCCGGTGGCGCGGCGGTCAGTGTCCCTTCGCGACGCCGAGCAGGAATCCCGCCATCGCCAGCGCGGCCCGGTGCCGTCCCTGCGTGCCGCCGAGGAAGGCGGTCCGGCTTGCTTCCGAGAGGCCCCATGGACCGGCGACGGCCAGATCGACCTGGGTGTCCTCGCCGGTGTCCACCGCCCGCACCGCGATCCCGATCGAGGCTCCGGCCTCCTGCCTGGCGCGTTCCGCAAGGGCGCCGAGCGGCTGGGCCTCATCGTCCGCGGCCAGAATGCGAGCGCCCAACAGCCACGCGGCGTCGCCCAGGAGACGGGCAGCCGAGCCGCCCGTGCCCACCTCTACGAGTGCTGCGGTCCAGGCGTGCTCGCCGAGGTGGCGGCCGAGGACCGCCGGCCACGTGTCGTCATCGCGGCCCCAGACGTGGTCTCCAACGGCGGCCAGGACGGCGGCCGCTGCCTCATCGACGAGCTCCGCCGGGCTGCGTCCCGCTTCCGCCGCCGCGGAGATCCGGACGTCTACCGCGTCAGCCCGTGCATAGGTGGCCACGACGGGATTCCCGGCGCGGAGCAGCTCATCTCCCAGAAGTGCCGCCACGGCCGACTCACCGATCCCCTCGAGGCGGTAGGTCCGGGTGACCCTCTCCCGTCCCAGGCCACGCTCGCGGAGGTGGGGGAGCACCCAATCGCGCCACATCGGGCCCATCTCGCGGGGCGGGCCCGGCAGCGCAACCGCCACCCGGCCGTCGGCCCGATCGATCCACCACCCCGGCGCGGTGCCGCGCTCGTTGGGGATCGGCCTCGCCGAGGGAATCAGCCATGCCTGCTTGAGGTTCGTCTCGGGGAACGCGAGGCCTCGACGCTCGAAGAGGTGGCGCAGCCAGCGCTCGAGCTCGCGATCCACGGTCGGGCGCTCCCCCAGGACCTCGGCGATCGCCTCGCGGGTCAGATCGTCGGGCGTGGGGCCCAGACCGCCGGTAGTCACGACCAGATCGGCGGCTGCCAGGGCCTTGCGAAGGGCGGCTGCGACCGTGGCCAGTCGGTCGGGAAGTGCCGAGATCCACAACACGTCTACGCCGGCGTCCGAGAGCGACCGGGCCAGGTCGCCGCTGTTCGTGTCGCGCGTCTCGCCGGCGGTCAGCTCGCTGCCCACGGCCAGTAGCGCGGCTGTGCGGAGGGATCGGGGGATTCTCGTAGCGGGGCTCACCGCCGGAGTGTACGGTGAGGGGAGCCTCGCCGCCGCCGGGCTGGGCTGCCGTCGACGAACGCGGTCAGCGACCTGCGGCTTGCAGGTGGGTCGCTCGCCGCTGCTATGATCCCGCTGCTGTCTGTTCCACCAAGAAGGAGTCCCTTGGCCGACCGGCCCTCCTCGTCCGATCCATCACCCGCTGAGAACGCCCAGTCCGCACCACCCGGTTTGCGCGAGCAGTTCGGCCGAACGCGAAGCGCGTTCGTCGGGCTGATCTCGGCCCACGTCAAGCTGGCCCGGGCCGAGTTCGCTGAGATTGCCGACGAGATCAAGCGAGCTGCGGCTCTCGGCGGCATCGCCCTGCTGCTGCTGTTCCTGGCCGGAATGCTCGTCGTGGTCGGCACCGTGCTCTTCGTCGACGAGGCCCTTTTCGGCTCGATCGGCTGGGGCGTGCTGCACGGCACCGAGCTTTTCGCCGGCGTGGCGGCTGTTCTGGTGCTGGCGATCATCGATCTCGGCTGGGGTCGAGCCATCGCGAGCTTCGTCGTGGCGCTTGCGGTCGGCCTGGCCGTCGTGGGCGTGCTCGCGGTGGACTGGGCCTCGGTCAGTCACAACAATGCCGGTCTGCCTGGAGCTCTCGTGCTCGGCATCCTTGCCGGCGTCGCGGTGTTCGGGCTGCTCGGCCTGGCGCTCGGCGCCAGCTTCGGGCGAGGCGCCGCCGCGGCCGGTCTGGCGCTGGGAATCGTGCTGGGCGTGCTGATCGGCTGGCTGGCTTCGGCCGGGCCGGGCCTGCGCGTCGCCGTGGCGCTGGGAGTGGCCGCACTGCTGCTGTTCTGGCCGATCTGCGCGGCCGTTCTCGTTTTCCGGCACGGCTTCGACTTTGACAAGCTCAAGGATCGGTTCATGCCCGATCAGACAATCGCTACTACCAAGGAGACGATCGAGTGGGTGCGCGAACAGATGCCGCTCGGGCGGAAGTCGTAGCCCAACGCCAGGTTCTGCTGGACGAGGTCGTCAGGCTCGAGGCCGCAGGTCGGTCGGCGATCGATATTCCGGCGAAGATCCGGCGCGCGCCGGGCAAGACCGCCGCGCTGGCCGCCGGGA
>Ga0187886_1000631_pt1 | contig 39860 bp, 42 predicted proteins | sample June2016WEW_20_1_FD_133001 | JGI IMG/M metagenome (GOLD analysis project Ga0187886, IMG submission 133001) | Peatland microbial communities from SPRUCE experiment site at the Marcell Experimental Forest, Minnesota, USA - June2016WEW_20_150 | ecosystem: Environmental > Terrestrial > Soil >...
GGGACGCAAATATAAATGGTAGGTGTTCGCCAGGAGGATCGTCGCGCCCAGTTCCTCCAATTGAGCCGGGGTGAGGGATTTGACGGTCGCTTGTGTGCCGACCGGCATGAAAACGGGCGTGAGGATTTCGCCGTGGAGCGTCGACAAGCGCGCCGTCCGGGCTCTGCCATCCCGCGCGGAAATTTCGAATGGGAATCCCATGTTTTTATATTCCCCAGAAGACTTTCAAACCGATGACAACGATCATCAGGATAATCACCGTCAGCATGCCGCCCACTTTTAAATAATCCCGAAAGGAATATCCGCCCGAGCCCATAACCATCATATTCACCGGGTGGCCCAGCGGGGTTAAAAATGCCAGCGAGCAGCCGAGGGCGACGGCCATCCCGATTGCACGCGGATTCGCTCCGGCGATGGAAGCCATCGTAAGTCCGATCGGCGTGAGGACGATCGACGCCACCTGGGCGCCCAGCAATTGGGCCAGGCACAGGCCGCCCGCCAGCAATCCGATCGCCAGCCAGGCGGATCCGGAATGCGCCAATCCTCCCAGAACCGAACTGGTGAGCGAGTCCGCCAGACCCGTCGAGCGGATGGCAATACCCAGCGGCCACATCCCGGCGATCAGAAAAATCGCCTTCCATTCGATAGAGCGATAGGCATCGTCCATGCTCAAGCAGCCGGTGAGGATCATCAGCAGGGCGCCCACCAGGCAGATCTCGGCGACGGGCAGCCAGCCCACCGCGGCAATCCCGAGCACCGCGATCATGATCAGCGCGGCTTTTCTCGCTTTGTTGGGTTGCAGCACCGTGTCCGGATCTTCCTCCAGAAGGATGAAATCCCTTTCGTCGCGCAGCAGACGCATCTGCATCGGGCTTCCCTGAACCAGCAGCGCGTCGCCGAATCGCAGCGGGATATCCCCCAGCCCCTCGGTCAACGGCTGCCCTTCGCGCCAAATGGCCAGCACGTTCAACCGGTACTTTTCGCGAAAGTTGATCTCCCGCATGGTTTTTCCGCCAAGGGTCGCCCGCGGAGAGAGCACCACTTCGCCCAGCGTTGTGTTTTCGTCGGCCACTTCCCTCGGGGTTTTCTGCCTCGGCAGGATTTTCAAACCGCAGATTTCGACTTCCGACGGGACAACCTCGCCCTGCACGATGAGAACGTCTCCAACTCGTACAATTTCATACCCGCGCGGTGCGAAGGCGATGTGGCCGGCGTGGGATATTCCGACGATGTTGATTCCCAAACGCCGCGCCCAATCCCCTTCTTTGAGGCTGATCCCGGCCATGCAGGATCCGTCCAGAACCTGCAATTCACTCAGGTTTTTCCGGATCCCGTACAAACCGGCCAATTCGGCGTGAAGGCGTTCGGTGCGCATCAATTGTCCGGCCGGGTACCGGACGGGTAGGATTTTGCGTCCTATGAAAGTGAGATACAAGGCTCCGCCCGCCACGACGAACACACCGATCGGGAGGAAATCCAACAACCCGAAGGGACGGTATCCCGCCATACGCAGGGCGTCGGAAACGATGATATTGGAGGTGGTGAGCAGGGTGGCCATCCCGCCCAGGATCGTGCCGAAGGCGAGCGGCATGAGCAGCTTTGACGGTGGCGTGCGCGTTTGCCGCGAGAGCGCGATCACCGCCGGCATGAGCACGCCGGCCGCGGCGATATTGTTCATGAAGAGGGAAAGCATCGCTGCCGTAAGGACGGTGACGAAAACCAGACGCGACTCGCTCCGTTTCGCGAGGCGGAACATTTGCCGGCCAAGGTAACTCGTCACGCCCGATTGATGCAGCCCCTCCGAGACGATGGAGATTGCCAGGATCGTGATGACCGCCGAACTGCTGAACCCGCTGAAGGCCCCCTGCGGCGTCACCAATCCGGTCAAGCCGAGGACCGTCAATGCCAATAAGCCCGTCAGATCCGGCCGTATACGGCCTTGAATAAGTAGTACCGATACCGCAGCCAGAATAATGAGAAGTAGGATTTCCTGAGAGGTCATGCTGAGGAAATTATAAGCCCAACCTCATCGAAGGAATATTCCCATTCCCGATTAAAAAACTCGTCCCAGACGCAGCCGCGACGAAAAACGGAAGCGGGTGGCTCACACCGGCAAGCAACCGCAAAAATTCGCCGTTAAGCTCCAGGCCACGCTACAACAACCGGGTTGAGAAGCGCCCACAACGCGCCGCCGTCGTTGGTTTGTACCAGACCGTACCCCGAATCTTTCTTTGCGATGGCAAATCCCAGGGTTGAGGAGACGAAATCAAACTGCCCGTCCCAGGTTACGGTGGATATCTTCGTCCAGTTATTTCCTCCATCGTCCGATCGGTAGATATCTTTTCCCAACGCCCAAATTCTATTTCCATTCAATGTGAAGATATCGCCGCCTGGATACGCTTGGGAGGTCCACGAACTTCCGTTTACAGGAGAACGGTACAGGAAGGGAGTGCTGGTTCCGGGGTTGGTGCTCATATCCTTGCATTCGACGCCCAAATAAATCTGATCGGCAAGGATAAACGGAGCGTCGATTCCACAGGCATACTGATCGCCCGTAAACAAATCCGCATGGCCCGTTGGTACAGGAAGGTGGATGGAGTTCCAAGTCGCGCCTCCATCCCCGGTTTGGAAGAGCAGTGCGCCCGGCGCTACCCCGTTGCAATTCCCAGTGAGCCAGCCGTTCGATCCGTCGGAAAAAATGATCCCGGTTTTCTCACAACCCTGGATCCCCTCATCCGTGTAGGGATTGATGACCCGCGACCAGTTGACGCCACCGTCGGTCGACCGGTAAAGGGCGACGTAGTCATGATTCATCCCCGCCCCGACGTGGATCAGGATCCAGCCCGCGTTCGGCGAGGCAAAGGTTATGTTGGATACGGTATAAACCTCATTCAGGTCGGACGTATTCATAGGGGAACTTGCCTGCCAACTTCGGCCGCCATCCACTGTCTTCCAGACCACGGGGTTCGCCGGGACCTTGGGCGTACCGGTAAATTGATATGTAACCCAACCGGTATCGGCATTCAGAGCAAATCCGACCGCTCCCAGAGAATCTACTTCGGATACAAAAGAAGCAATCATCGGAGGGGTGACTTCGAACCAGGAGACGCCACCATCCGCGGTGCGAAACACGTGGCCGGAGTTGCCGCTGGAATGCGGGCCTCCGCTTGCCCAGCCGTTCTGAGAGTCCAGCATTTGAATGTGCGTCAGATCGATCGTTGATCCAATGTCCAGCCGAGGGATCGCCAGCGGGTTGATAGTCGCCGTCGGCGTAAGCGTCGGTGTGACGGGCGCAGGAGTCGAACTGGGTTGGGCATGGGCCGGGATCGTATCGGTTCCGGTTGATGGAAACGACGGCAGCGTTGGCGGAATGGAGGTGGCCTTGCCAATAATCGGCAAATTGCACCCCGCTATAGTGATCAGAAGGACCGCTTCCGCAATAAAAATATCCATGCGTCTCATTAGAATCTCCTTCCCGCCTTTCCTATTGGTAAATAAAAGTGTATCACTCTTTCTCCCACCAAGGCTGTCCCTGGGAAACCGGGAGATGCGGATTGGAGATTGTTCCTTCTTTCTATCGATCCAATTTGACACGCTGAACCGTTTGAATTATTATTGAGAAAGCTTATCAATAAAATCATGCGGGATAATTCGAGTGCCGTCGTTTCCTGGTCCAACTTTTTACATGAGGACGGGCATCGTTCCACGGCCTCCCTGCGCGCCATAATGTCGGTTTTGGGAGAGAGCCGCAGAGCTCTATCCCCCGCGGAAATCCGTATGGCGGCCCGTCGATGTTGTCCCAGATTGGGGTTGGCCACCGTATACCGCATCTTGGGCCGGCTGGAGAAATTGGGATTGATCCACCGGATCCATCAGACCAAGGACTGCAGCTTGTTTCTCCGCGCCACGGTCGGGCATGAGCATTTGCTTTTATGCACCGCCTGCCGCAAGGCGGAATATTTCCATGAAGACGATCTAACCGACTTGGCGGCGGATGTTTCCCGCCGGAGCGGATTTATCATCCAGGGCCACTTGCTTCAATTTCACGGCCTGTGTTCCACCTGCCAGAAAACAAAATCGAAACGGAGGAATCCCTCATAAAGATTTTCATCCGTTATTCCCTGATATTTCTTTTTTGTCTCGCGGGTTCCGGCTGCGGTCCAAAAACCGCCTCGCGTGCCACGCTATCGGTGGTCGCGACAGAGAATTTCATCACCGATATCGCCCAGAACGTCGCCGGCAGCCGCGCGACGGTATCCGCTCTTGTTCCTTCCGGGATCGATCCGCACGATTTTCAACCCAGCCCGAAGGATCTGGCCGTGGTTACCCAAAGCCGGATGCTGATCGTGAACGGAGCCGGCCTGGAAGGTTGGATGACTCAGGCGTTGAATAATATAGGGGGCAGCCGGATCGTCGTGACCGCGTCGCAGGGCATGCCCGGCAGGACAGGCGGTTACGGATTGGGTTCACCGGCTTTGACGGGAACAGCCACTGCCGCAAGCACCGATCCGCATTTTTGGATGGATCCCATTCTCGTAAAAACCTACGTGAACAACATCCGCGACGGATTTATACAACTTGATCCGGCCGGCGAGTCCATTTATCGACGGAATGCAACGGCGTATTCCGCCCAATTGGATGATTTGGATCAATGGATTCGATCCCAGGTTGCGCTAATTCCTGCGGGGCAGAGACTGATGGTTACTGATCATGAGGATCTTGGATATTTTGCCGACGAATACGGTTTTCGATTAATTGGAGCGATTACTCCCGAAACCAGTTCCGAAGCGGAGCCGTCTGCCTCCCATATCGCTGATCTGGTTACTCAGATTAAAGTATCCGGCGACAAAGCAATATTCCTCGATATCGGAACCAACACGCAACTCGCGGATCAAATTTGCGCTGAGGCCGGCTGCCGCGTCCTGCGGGAGTTGTATATTCATTGGTTGTCCTCGTCGAGCGGTCCTGCGGCAACCTACTTGGAAATGATGAGGCATAATGTCACGGTAATTGTGGAGGCACTGCGATGACAGATCCGGAAATCATTCCACAACCTCAAAACGCTTGGCTCGAACTGGAACACGTGGACGCAGGATATAACGGAAGTCTAGCGCTCGATGATGTCTCCTTTCATCTTCCCGAAGGCATCCGGGTCGCCCTGGTTGGTCCAAACGGCGCAGGAAAATCCACTTTGTTTAAAGTTTTAGCGCGCCTGCTTCCCGTTCGCAAAGGGAAAATTCTTATTCACGGTCTTCCCTTGGGTCATCACTGTGATTGTTTGGCTTACGTACCTCAAAAAGAAGAGGTTGACTGGCAGTTTCCTGCCACCGTTAAAGACGTTGTTTTAATGGGTAGATATGGCAAATATAGCTGGCTTAGCAGGATGAAAAAGGAAGATAATGATGTGGCTATGCGCAGTATATCCCAAATGGGGATAATGAACCTGGCCGACTCTCCCATTTCCGATCTATCCGGCGGCCAACAACAACGAGCGTTCCTGGCGCGCGCGCTCGCCCAAGAACCCCATATTCTGCTGATGGATGAACCTTTTAACGGCGTTGATATGACCACCCAGGAAAAATTATTTGAAATTCTGGATGAACTCCAAAGGCAATCCGTGACCACGATTGTGGCCACCCATGATTTGAATCTTGCAATGACGAATTTCGACCAGGTGATCTTGCTCAACCATCGGTTGATCGCCATCGGGCCTCCGGCACAGGTGCTCCGGCGCGATACGATCCGCCAGGCGTTTGGCAACCAGGCCCTGGATCTCGACCAATTGATCGTCGTCGACGAATGCTGTCCGGAGTAGATTCCGCCATGCTGAATTTCTTCCTCTCCCCCCTTCAATATCAATTCATGCAGCGCGGATTACTCGCGGCGGTTTTGGTCAGCGCGCTGTGCGCGATTGTCGGATGTTTTGTCGTTCTGCGGTCGATGGCGTTCCTAGGGGATGCCATGTCGCACTCCGTGCTGCCCGGCGTGGCCGTCGCCTACCTGCTGGGTTGGAACCTGACGATCGGCGCCCTGGTGGCGGCGATTGCGGTGGCGCTCGGAATATCCTTCGTCTCCCGGCGGGGCACGTTGCGCGAAGACACCGCCATCGGCATTCTTTTCAGTTCGGCGCTCGCTCTGGGAATTGCGCTAATCAGCACGATCCGGTCGTATGCGGTGGATCTCAGCCATATTCTTTTTGGCAATTTGCTCGGTGTGGGACCCAAGGATCTATTGCTGATCGGCGGGCTCGGCATCGCGGTGCTGCTGGCGCTCGCGCTGGCCTACCGGCCGCTGCTCGTGCTTGCGTTCGATCCCATCCTAGCGGCCACCTTGCGCCTGCCGGTTGAAAGATTGCGGGCGTTGTTGCTCGTGCTGATTTCGATCACGATCGTCGTCTCGCTGCAGGTCGTCGGGATCGCGCTGGTGGCCGCGATGTTGGTCACACCGGCGGCGACGGCGTATCTTCTCACCCGCCGACTGCCCACCATGGCGGCCGTCTCCGCACTGCTGGGCATTCTTTCCGGAGTGTTGGGTCTGTACTCCAGCTACTATCTTAACATCGCATCCGGCGCCGCCGTCGTGCTTTCGGCCACCTTTTTCTTTCTGCTTGCATTTTTCTTCTCGCCCCGGCGGGGCGTGCTTACGGCCAGATTACGGAATTCGCTTGCACGTCAATCCCGGAAGATTATTTCGTAAGGCCGATTGCGACGATGGATGAATCGCCGAAGGTCGCGATCGTTTTTCCCTACTTCCGCACCCGGTCGCCGATGGAGATGCTGTTTCCACCCCTGGGAGCTGCCAGCCTCGCCGCTCAACTACGCAAACTCGATCTCAATGCAAAAATCATCGATTGCACTTTTTTGAACTGGCGGCAGGTTCAAAAGACCCTCCGCGAATGCCGTCCCGATATCGTCGGCATCTATTGCATGATCACGCTGACCCGCAGCACCCTCCGGCTTGCCCGGTGGGTGAGAACCGAACTGCCCGACAGTCTTCTCGTCGCGGGAGGGCCACTGCCGACGCTTTATCCGGACCGCTTCGCCGCGGACTTCGATGCCGTCTTCCGGGGAGAAAGTGATTTAAGTTTTCCGCACTTCTGCCGAGATTTTATCCGTCAGGATCTTTCCCGTTCCACTCTTGGAAAACTTGCGCTCCAGGCTTATGCCGGTTTGTACATTCGCGACGGCGGACCGACCGTCGATAATCCCATCATTCATCATTCGCGCCGTGAAATCGCCGGCTTTCCCCTTCCGGACCGGAGCAGCTTCGATCATGCACATTATCAACGGGAATGGGTTCGTCGCGACGGAACCAAAACCACATCCATCCTGACCACGTTGGGTTGCCCGTTCAATTGTGATTTCTGCTCGAAACCGATCTTCGGAAATATTTTCCGTAGGCGGAATCTCGACTCCGTTTTCGAAGAGATCGAACAAATCCGCTTGCTGGGTTACGACAGCTTGTGGATCGCCGATGACAGTTTCACCTTGGACCTGTCTTTCCTTGGACAGTTCTGCGAACGCATCACCGGCCGGAATATCGGTTGGAGTTGCCTCTCCCGCGCAACGGGAATCAACCGGGATATCGCGGAACAAATGCGCAAGGCCGGATGCCGCCGGGTCTATCTCGGCCTGGAAACCGGAAGTCCGGAAACGCTAAAGCGGATGAATAAGAAGGCCACGCTGGACGATGGAATCCGCGCCGTGCACGAGTTCCATGATGCCGGTATCGAAGTGGCCGCGTTTTTCATCGTCGGATATCCGGGAGAAACCGAATCCAACGTGGAAGAAACCTTCCGGTTCGCATTGTCGTTGCCCTTGGATGATATTTCCTTCAATGTTCCCTTCCCCCTGCCCGGCTCGGCATTGTTTCACCGGGTGAGCGGAGTCGACCCCTCGAAAGATTGGCGAATGGAAAACGATGTTTCTTTTATCTATCGCTCGGAATTCGATCCCGTCCGGCTGCGCCGCGGGATCAATCGGACAATGCGGGTATTTAAGGAAAAACAGAAGAAAAAATAGAATCCTCTTGAAAATCACTATTCGTCCGGAGCTGAAGCTCCGAACTTTCAACAGCCCCCGCAAAAACCGCGGGGGGAGCCGCCCGGCTTAAAGCCGGGCTTTAAAGCCGGATTTATTCCCCCGACGAACGGGCTTTCTCAAAGGCTCAAATAATAATCATCCCCCAGGTTCGGTGGGAATAATAGCCAAAGCGCACTTTACTTTAGAAGATCAAAAATGACATCCGTGGTTTTATCAAATATTTTCAGCAGGATGGGTGAGAGGGAGCCCGTCTTTCGCTTTAGCGCGAGATGCATCTGACCCTTAAAAATACCGAACTGCATTTTTATCTCGGAGAAATCGGATTGGTACGTCAACTCGTGGCTGAACAAGAACCGCCCGCCCGGTTTCCAATCGCGGGTAATGCGGTTCTTGATTCTTTCGAAGAGCGCGGTGCCGGGCAGAGGATACGGCATCGACAGGCCGAGATAATCAACCGGCAGGGAAGCGGCAAACCGGAGCGTCTCCGTTACCGTCGCATTCGTCTCGCCGGGGTAAAAAAGAATGAAGAACGCGCCCACTTCCAACCCCGCTCGATGGGCCGCCATCACGGCTGCTCGCGCCTGTTCCGCCGTGATCTTTTTATTCATTTGTTCCAGGATTTGAGCGTTGCCGGATTCGATTCCGAAATAGATCCTGCGACATCCGGATCGTTTCATCTCGCGCGCCGTCTCTTCGTCCAGGGCATCCACCCGCCCCAGGCATTCCCAGGAGAATATCAATGCCCGCCGGCGGATTTCTTCGCAGATTTTCAGCACCCGTGTTTTCCGCAGAGTAAACACATCGTCGGCAAAGGAAATCCGGTCGTACCCGAAGGCGAGCGCTTCTTCGACCTCATCGATCACATTTTCCACCGACCGCTCGCGATACGAACCGCCAAACACCACGTTGCTGCAAAACTCGCAGCGGAACGGGCATCCCCGCGTGCTCAGAACGGTGGTGATGGAATATCCGTCTTTCTTTCGGCCGTGACGGATGTAATCCTGGTTGGGAAGCAAATCCCGCGCCGGAAAAGGTATGGCGTCCAAATTCTGGATGGTCCCGCGCGCTTCGGTACAGGACCATTCCGGGAGATTCACTTGCCGGGTGGAACGATCCTCCCGGTACGCAATGCCGGGAACGGATTGGAAGGTTCCCCCATGCTCGAACGCTTGAAGGAGCTCGAGTACAGTCTGTTCCCCCTCACCGCGGACGACGACATCAAAAACATTCATAAACGGTGACGGATCCCAGGATGGATGCGGTCCTCCAGCGATGAGCAACCGGCTGGCTGCGCGAAGTTCTCGGCCAAACCAAAGACAATCATCGACCATGGTCGCCATGCTGTAAACTCCCACCACCGGAGCTTGAACATCCAAAGCCCGCTTCAAGGCTTCCTTCCGGCTGAGGAATGTGCAATCCAGCAAGTGGACCTCGTGGCCGCCTTTGCGCAGGCTGGACGCGATATACGCCACGCCCAAGGGTGGGAAACGAAACACCGACCGGTCCCAGCGGGGTTTGAAGTAGGGATAGATGAGCAAAACGGAGGTCATGAAACCTTTTCTATCCGGAGATCGAATCCGAATTTGCCGGTTACGGGCGGAAGGAGATATCCAAATCCGGCCCAGGCCAGACGGGTGCCGACCAATTCCCTGCCACGAAACAATCTGGCGCCTGGAACCTGCCGCAGGGTAAATGCCACCTGGTGGCGATCGCAAACGAAGGACGCTTTGTCCGCCATCACTTCATCCCAACCGTTGATTTTATTGCCGGTAAGAACCATCCCGCCGGAATCCCGATACCGCACAAAATACCTGGCCCCTTGCTCATTCATCATCACAACCTCTGTCACACCATCCCGTTCCATGTCCGTCAAATCCGCCTCCACCATTATCTGGCCTTTCCCTTCCGTTATGCGATATTTTATTTTGATCGCTGATGAATATTCGCTTTTTTCAAACACAGTCCTCCAGCGGAACATTTCCCGCAAGGCGGAGGAAATAACGGTCAGCGGCGTCCGCAGCGGCGGAAATCTGCGATATAAACTCGCGAGGTGATTCTTGAAAGTATAAAGAATATCATTGCGCAGAATACGCCGATCCGATCCGGCGATTCTCTCCCCCAGGTTCATGGAATAGACTGCAATAATTTCCTTGCCGGCGCCGTTCCGGCGAGTTTCAAGATCGACCTTTCCAGGAAAGACGGTGGTCAGTCCGCGCTGGATAACCGGCACACCAAAGCCCACCCCTTCTTCCGATAATTCCTCACCGGATTTGCACAGGAGCCAGCCTTTCTGCAATCCGGCCGTGGAATATTCCTTCCCGCTCGAAGGATGCGGGGATATTTTCAAGGAGAAATCTTCAAACAGAGGAATGACGATTTCCATCATCGTCCTACTGCTCCTGATTCCGGGGAAGGCAGCGTGCGACAATCCTCCATCCGGCAATCTGCCAGAGGATGATGATGACAATTTGGGCGGCCAATAGAACGGCGCGGAATTCGCCATCGGATTGCATCAACGTCGGCATCGATCCGAAAAGAATGGGGAAAAGCAGCTGGGGAATGGAGTTATTCAATGCGGTAAATATGAACGGCAAAATCCAAACCGCTGCCAATGCGCGGGAGCTTATTCTGCCGACGGACGCCAGCATCACTGCAAGCGGAACAATCAGAATGACGTTCGGTTCCGACAGCCAGCTGCGCGTCAGGAAGAATATTAAAACCATTGCCGCGCTCGCTCGCAGGACATCCTCCACTCCGCGAATGCGGGATCTCAAGGCCATCATTCCCAAAACCAGAGCCGGGATCCAAACCCAGCCCAACAGCCGCCAGGCGCCAGTAAGTTGGCCGAAATTATTGAACAGCGAATAAATGGTCATCGGCGACATCCCCCCGGCAACGGTGAAATGGAAATTCCAATGTGCCAGAATGGGGGCGGGATCCCAACCGAAAACCGGGAACGGGAGAATACAGAACAGGATTATTCCAGCAATAAAAAAAGCCAAGAACCGGACCGCATGCCAAAACGATTTTCCCGTCCAATAAATCCAAAAAACGCACAGAATGGGAATGGCGGTCGGTTTGAAGGATACGGCCAGGGCCAGCATCAGAGCAGACCAACCCAGCTTCTGGTCCTCCAACAGCATCACCGCCATGAGGGAAAACACCGCGACGATCGCATCGAATTGGCCCCAGGCGGTCCCGAAATAAAAAAGAAACGGATTCAGTAGAAGTAAAACGCGCGCATTCCGGCTAGCAGACTCATCCGCGCCCAGCCTCGCAAGCATCGCTCCCACGAGGTAAGCTATTCCGATGTTGGCTGCGATGATCGGAAGTTTTATGGCAAAGTTGTAGACAAATAAATTGGCACTGATCCAGTTTGCGATCCGGTACATGATCCCCAAGACCAGCGCCCAGGGAGGTGGATACCCTATCGTGGTGATCCCCTGAAATATGGAAGAGTGAAAAACCGCGCTAAGATCCTGCGCCTGATACGGGCTTTGACCGTTGGCGACAAGATAACCAGTTGCGAGGAAAATACGGTCGTCGTAATAATGCCCAAATAATAACGCCAACGGAAATTGTATGGCGAGGCTCAATATCACAACAATGCGGTCCCGCATGGGAAACATCAGCCGCCATCCCATCTTGCGGGGAATGGAGGGATTATTCGCCGCCAACGGAAGATATCCCGCAGGATGTGTCCTGCAAAATCACGCTAATCATGGCTGGAGAAAAGTTTTCAGGTCTATGGAGTCGCATTGTATACTGTCGTAAGTTTGCCGTTAGGAACCACCGACATATACAACGAGGTAGACAACAACCCCCAGCGCAGTCGACAACAAATACAAAATATAGGACGTACGCATAAATAATTTATAGTTATTAAATCGGAGCGGTTGGGGAACCAATTGATTTGCACGCAGGACAACAAAAATCCCGAATACGACGCTGATCGCGCCGATCAATCCGTGCACAACCGTGATTCCATAACTGCCCTCGAATAACTTTGCGGGAATTCCCGGAAGGATAACGGCAACGAATGTGCCGATCATCACGACAGCAACCACGGCGGCGTTGAGAATGACCGCCGCTGGTTGTATAAAACAATGGAGTCTTTTACGATGGTGGATTCTCAATTGCCATCCGACGGTAAATAACACCATAGAAAGCAGTATGAGAACCAGCGAGGCATCGGACCGAAACGTCGCATGGGTTCCAAGAAACCCCTGAGCATTAAGAAAATTATCCATGGTTCATCCTTGGGTGGTTCCATCCGAAGATGGGTTTTTCGAATCGATCTTCCCGCAATCGTTTTTACTCCAAAAGGCAACACTAGACTGCCAGAGCATGCCCAACCCTATTGAATGAAGACAACCTGTAGGGCCCGTTCGACCCCCAGCAACGCCGATTATACGGCCTTTGGATCAAGGCGAAGACCCCGATAAGCCGGTCTTGACACTCCGGTTGATTCAGGTAATATTGGGTTGGATATTCCTATTGCGAACCCACTCCCCGGGATGTCAGCAGGCCCGGAAGAATGACAAGCATATTGGCCCACTAGCTCAATCGGTAGAGCAGCTGACTCTTAAGAGAGAAAATCACTTTTAGAGTCAGGGATCACAAACAGGGCCCATTGATTCGAGAAAAATAGGGTCATTTCGCCGATTTCCCGACGTCCAGAACGCTGTTTTGGACGTTTTGCGTTTAAAGGGGTGCAGCTAACTCGCCCGATTCGGATCGGAACTTTTCTTTAAGGTTCCACCATACGGAGGGCGAAATGGAAATCCAATTGGAACGCGCTGTGCTCGGATTCCGATTAAGCAATGAAGCCAAAGGCCTGTCGCATCGCACGATCGAATGGTATCACCAGAACCTGGTCCTCTTTCAAAAATGGATTGCAGAACTCATCGGCCATAAACCTTTCCTGGAAGAAATTACGGCCGAACAAGTGCGTGAATACTTCACCCATCTCCGCACGGACGCGACCGCATACCGCGGCCATCCCTTCCACCCCATCGAAAGGCGGCCGCTTTCCCCCCGCTCCATCATTTGTCACTACACCTCCCTTTCCTCCTTCTTCAACTGGTCACTCCGAGAGGAACTCATCAGCCATTCTCCCATGAGAAATGTTCCCCGCCCGAAAACCCCGAAGTTCATCCCGGATCCTTTCGCGGAACATGAAATCCGCGCCTTGTTGCAAGCCTGCAAGGACCTTCCGGACAAATCCAGTATTCGCGCGACCGCGATCATCATGGTCCTGCTCGATTCGGGTATGCGGTTGGGTGAATTATTGGAGATGCGGATGTCCAACCTCGATCTGGAACACGGGAAAGTCAAGGTGATCGGCAAGGGCGCGAAGGAGCGTTTTGTGTACTTTGGAAAAGCGGCGAAAAGATCACTGTTCCGCTATATCAGCATGGCCCGACCGGAACCCGCCCAGGGAAACGATTTTATTTTTCTGAGCGAGGAAGGGTTCAAAATCACGAATCGATACCTGGCCCATATCCTCAAGAAGGTGAGTAAAATCGCGAATGTGCCCAAAGTGCATCCCCACCGGTTCCGGAGAACCGCTGCCATCCAGTTCATCCGCAACGGAGGAAATATCTTCGCCCTCCAGAAACTCCTCGGGCACGAAACGCTGGATATGGTCCGGCATTACGTGGAACTGGCATCCGAAGATGTCGCAACAGCCCACCAGAAGGCCAGCCCAGTTGATGGATGGAGGTTGTAATCGAAACCCATTTCCTACCGATGGATCGGCATGGAACCGGGCTTGCATTCCGGAAATTGGGTCACTAGAAATGCGGCTGGAGGGGAAAATATATTGCCATTCCCATTCCGTATTGGCATTGGGATACTTCCGTTACACTATGATATACTGAAAATAAAGGGGGATAAAATGAAACGCACAAGACAGACAATAAAAGCGGGAGAAAGAGGAACAGCTAAGTACGTTCAAAAGTATGGTTTGAATCTATTATTTGTTCGATATTATTATGATTGGGAAAAGAAACGAAGAATTACAACTGCAGAGGTAATTATTGATAAAAAGGATTGGATCCCAAAGAAAATAAAACCAACAACTATTGTAAAAGTAAAAGTAGATTGGGCGGAGACGGGCATTCGACAATCCATTAAGGCAAATGGAGGAAAATGGAATAGTGAACGTAAATTATGGGAAATACCATTCGGAAAAGTAAAGGAGCTTGGATTACAGAGGAGAATTATCCGAAAATAAAATTCTTTCCGGAAGGAAAAAATACTTACCGGTAGGAATTAATTATTAAGATGAAAGATGATAAGATATTCCTACCGGTAGGGACTATTTTTGGACGGGTAGGAATTAATTCCGTCTAATCAAATGTTGGGCGTTGAAAAAGAGATATCCAAAATGGAAAATAATCTAAAAATCGATAAGAAGGATGCTAAAGAGTTTGACCTGAATTTACCGGAGTGGCGTGTATCAGGAAATGCGGTGCTGGGTCTTGCGGCTATTGCTGCAGCGCTTTACGCCTGCGGACCGGGGACACCATTACGTCCGACAGATGCGATTGCCTCTCCGACGACAATTGCAACCGAGACATATACATCGACAGCAACGCAAACACAGATTCTGGAAACGCCCACAGTGACATTAACCCCGTCGGAAACAAAGGTTTCGGTTCCGAAGTACTACAAGGGTGTCGCGCCGGATCTGGCTTCGTTTACATTAGTCATGCCGGAGCAGGAAAAACTCATCATGGCTGACATCATGGCACATCTGCAGCTGACAGGTAAACCTCAGGACACTATTGTTATACAGCCTTATGATAATCCAGATTTTTCTGGAGTGAATCTCCGTTGCCATTACGGAGAAAATTGTGTTGTGCGCGCATCAATTAGTAGGAAAGATCCTTATGGCGGTCCCGATATAAGGATATTAGTATTTGAATTTCTAAATCCCGACGGAACGCATGGATATCTAAGAGGATATTTGGGATCAGATGATAATCAATATGTAGAACATGATGCTCGGCGTGATCTCAATTCTTTACTAGGTTTTATAGAGGAAGATAAAACGTTTACTTTGGGGATAATGACATACATTAAACCAAAGCATATACTTGAAGTAACGAATAAAATTGTGTTAGATTTTACAACGAATTCTCCGGATCAGGACAAACTATCCGAGCTCGATAAGAGTACGGATTCCATACCGGCAGACTTATCAGATACGACTGTATGGATTTATGTGATAGATTTTTAAGGGACTGGAAAATACACACTATTTACACCCTTCAGTTTTACGCGTCAGTAGTTATTATGTATTTATTATTCAAAAAGAATCTAAATAATATGAAAATAGTAATCAACGCCCAACACGCGGCTGCAGTCGACTTGGCCATGGCTCAAAGAGAGAACACCGAAATGCAATTTTAGAATTCCTGTTAAAATGGTAACCAGAAAGCGAAAGTTGCCAAGCGGCTGAGCCGCCAGCCGTTGGGCTGCAATCTCACAATAGGAGTATATATGAATATAAATGTATTTATTCTTGGTGCAGGTGCAAGTAATGATTATGGTTTTCCAACTGCACGAGAATTAATATTTGACATTTATGAATCTCCCATTTTATTAAAATCACAAAATACTAATCCAAAATTATATTCTGGATTAAATATATCCGCTGAAGAATTTGAAGAATTTAGGTTGAGGCTTCATCAAAGTCCATCTCAATCCGTTGATATATTCCTAGAAAATAATGAAAAATATGAAAATGTAGGTAAATGTGCGATCGCTAGCCAATTAATTGCTTGTGAATTAAAGGATAGTCTAATGTTCAGAACTAAGACCAATTATAGATGGTATGAATATCTCTTTAATAAAATAGGAACGACATTAAATGAATTTAAGGATAATTATCAAAATTTTGCTTTTATAACATTTAATTATGATAGATCGTTAGAATATTATTTATATTATCAATTAAATATGGCATATAATATTCCTTTACCTACTTCTGCGGCAATGATTCGCTCAATGAAGATTATCCATGTTTATGGTTCTCTTGGAGAACCAAAATTTCTCTCCGAGAATGGAAGGGATTATTTACCTGAAATTAGTATAGAGACTATAAGAAATGCGACGGAAAATATTCAGATATTAAAAAGTAATACAAAGGAAACGGATAAATTTCAGGAAGCACATTTAGTAATAGGATCAGCAAAAAGACTCGTATTCTTGGGATTTAGTTTTGGGAGAGAAAACGTTCGAAGATTAATGCCAATATTTGATAGTGAGTACCATTATCCCTTTACCATAGGAACTGGATATGGTATGGAACAAGCAGAAGTAATCAATGCAAAATCATTATTCGATAGCAAATTCAATATTATTATTACAAATTATAAAATATTGGAATTATTAAGAAATGAACCATTATTTGATTAGGTATTAATTGCAGCCCAACACGCGGCTGCAGCCGACTTGGCCAAGGCCCAAAGAGTGAACGCTGGATTTCGATTTGAAAATTCTTGTTAAAATAGTCCCTATATAAAGTAAGCGGCCAAGCGGCTGAGCCGCCAGCCGTTGGGCGTAATTGTTCTATAAAAAGAGAAAATAATGAGAGATACAATTATTTTATTATCCGGAGGAATGGCTTCTTTCGAGGCATCGATACGGATTATTAAGAAAAAACGATATGGGGTTAGATTATGGTTTTTTGATACACTAATTGAAGATGAGGACTTATATAGATTTCTAAATGATATTGGGTATTTTCTTAATGTTAATATAGAATATTATTGTGATGGAAGAAATCCTTGGCAAGTATTTAGAGATGAAAGATATATTGGAAATACAAGAGCCGATGTTTGTTCAAGAGTATTAAAAAGAGAACTATTGACGAAAGAGTTAAAAAAACAATATCCAAATGGAAATGTAAACCTTGTATTTGGTGTTGATTGGACTGAAATGCATAGAATAAAGCCAATTAATGACAATTGGAATGCGCTAGGTGTAACAACAAGCTTTCCATTAGTAGAATCGCCATATTTCCTGTATAAAGATTATAGAAAATCCTTGGAAGAAAAGGAGATAAAAGTACCAAGGCTCTATTCACTTGGATTCTCTCATAATAATTGTGGTGGTGCGTGTGTAAAGGCTGGAATTACGCAATGGCTAAAAGTGCTTGAATATTTTCCATTAAGATACAAATGGCATGAAGAAATGGAACAAGCCTTAAGAAAAGATCTTAAAAAAGATATTTCAATATTGAGAAATAGAAGAAATAATAAAACAAGATCTATGACATTGAAGTATTTACGATGGAGAAATATTGAAAGTTCCGGCACTATTAAAAAGCAATTTGATACCATGGAGTTGATAGATGAAGCATGTGGATGCTTTATTCCAATGTACAATGAAAGTCTTATTGAATAAAAAGGAGAGAGAATGAAAACAACGAAGAGTCTCAACCAATCCGAAAAACGTATCAATAATAACGAAAAAATAGATGAAAAATGGCTTTTAACATTTTACACTCGAGTTGCTGAAGAAATTGGGATAACACGACAATGTCAAACCGAAACCCATACTTGGGTAATAACACTAACGGCAGGAATTGTCGCTGCAGTCATTGCAATTGGTAATGGTGGTGTCATTTACCCAAATGAATCTTCGTATTTATTGCTTCTAGCTATTACCCCACTATTGTTTAGGTTTTTTGTTAGATCCTGTCTAGAGTATCAAATCATGCAACGTTGGATTGCATTAAGAAATGCCATTGATACTTATTATTACTATAAAGGAAAAAATGAAATATTGGCTCAAGAAGCAATAATTTACTTTAATGAAATTAATAAATCCTTTTATTTGAATTGGAATGCAGCAAAACCAATGCGAAAAATGATATTAGATAATTTATTGTTGGCATTTGCTTGGCCAATGATAATTCTTGTTATATTGCTTATTTTAGGAGGAATAACTCTATCTTCCACTCCAATTATGGTTGCGACTGAAATAATTGTTGCAATTTGGATGACATTCGAAATTATTGCATTTATTACTTATAGGGGTTTCAAATATGTTAATCCGGTGGCTTCATTGCCAAAAATACAATAGAAAATAAATTACGCCCAACACGCGGCTGCAGCCGACTTGGCCAAGGCTCAAAGAGTGAACGCCGAATTGCAATTGCAGAATTCCTGCTAAAATGGTGATTAGTTAGCGAATGCGGCCAAGCGGCTGAGCCGCCAGCCGTTGGGTGGGATAAGTTCATCAGGGTTTTACCTCAAAAAAGAGGAGAAAAATTATATATATGAAATTTACCATTCGTTCAGCACTTTTTGTCTTATTAATAACCTTTTCCGCAGCCTGCGGGCCGGTCGTGACGCCGAAACCGACGGAACATTCGGCCACTCTGCCGGCTATAACGCAAACATATGCGCCGACGGAGACCAATACGCCGACCGTAACAAATACTCCTACCAAGACAAATACTCCGTCCGAGACCCCCATTCCCACACCTGACTTCTACGACGGTCTTCCGCGAGACCGCGGGGATCTCGTTAGAATTACCCCGGAACAAGCTTCTCTTAAAGTAGCTGATATTCTTGCACATCCAAAATTGAAAGAGAAACCAACACACAAATACACCATTGAGGTTAATAATACGGGTGCAGAGGAAGACATATTTATCACATGTTGGTATGGAAACAGCTGCCTTATAGATACGGGGGCGACAATTATTAATCCCGACGGAGGACCGGACATGGACGTGCTGTTTATCGAATTCATTAATCCGAATGGAACTCACAGGGCCGCCGTGGTGTGTATTGACGGGGCAAGTGTAAATATTATTACGAGCGTCGCTGATAATGAAATAAATTGGCTTCAAGAGGTTATTCCTGGGCAGGCATTAATAATTACTATAATTAAAACAACTACTAGCGGGGGTCCAGATAATCCCGACAATCCAGTTATGATTGGTCTTACCAACAATGCGCCTGAAATAAACAAGACTATTTTGAAAAAATTATGGCAAAATGGGCAAAGAGGAGGCACCAGCGTCCTTCCTGATGATATCGAAAAAATAATTCTGTATGGTTCTGTCATCGTCTCACAAGTACCACAATCCTAATAACCTCATTCTTCCTCATCTAGGCAAAGGGAAAATATTCCGTAAATAATATATATGGAATGAGAGTTATTACTGCCATATGTACGATACCTCGGCGCCACCCAACACGCGGCTGCAGCCGACTTGGCCAAGGCTTAAAGAGAAGATGCTTAATTTGCATTTGTATTTTCCTGTTAAAATGGTGACTAGGTAGCGGACGCGGCCAAGCGGCTGAGCCGCCAGCCGTTGGGCGGCAATGGAAAAGTGAGTAATGACACTAACAAGTTTTATTAAAATGTCAGAAGTATCTATTAAATTAAGACCATTACATCCAAAAATGAATCGGAATATAAACAAACAAATTAAAATAAATCCACGATCAAATAATTCCAGTATTATCGGGACGGCCTTCGATTATTTATTACGATTTGAGATAAAGCGGAGATATAAGAATGCTGTAATGGAGCCATGGTTAGCTGAAGGAGTTTTACAAGTTAGGCGTCAAAAGAAGAGAATAGAAGATGATATGGGACCTGTATATAATAATATGTTTCCTGTAAAAGATAATAAAAAATCATATATTGAAGAAGTATTCAATGAATTTAGAAAAATAGTTGGAGAATCAAAAGAAGCCGTAAATAAGTATATTCATTGTGAAGAACCAAGCATGGAAGTACAAATAAGCCTTGCAGACTATGCAATACGTCTAGCTAAAATTGATATATTTTACAGATCGGGTTATCTTGATCCAGAAATTGAAGAAGTGGATCAAAATGATAAACAAGATTTGGTAGATTTACTGTCAATAGTACCTTTTGGAGTACTTATAAATAGTGAAAAAGTAATACTAAATCCAGGATTTGGAGAATCTACGTTATTAGTTGATGGAGCAGATGCAGATTTAATTACTGGTGATCTTCTTGTAGATATTAAAACTACGAGTAGTCCCCTAATAAAACCATATTATCTAGATCAACTACTTGGATACTATTTTCTCGCCAGATTAGAAAATCATAATAATCCAAATTATCCCGTTATCAATCGAGTAGGGTTATATTTTAGTAGGCATGGATATTTATGGAAAATGAGTACTAGTATATGGATAAATAATCCATTATTTTCTGAAACAGAAGAATGGTTTATAAAGAAAGCGAAAGAAGTATTTACTTCCACAGATAAATAAAAGTAATAAAAAAGTAAAAGAAGCCGCCCAACACGTGGCTGCAGGCGACTTGGCCAAGGCTCTAAGCGCGAACGTTGGAATGTGATTTTAGATTTCCTGCTAAAATACCAGCAACAAACAGGAAGCGGCCAAGCGCCTGAGCCACCAGCCGTTGGGCAGAATTATGAGCTGTATTGAAAATGTCATTTTGGAAACCGGGTGAACATATTGTAATAAGAGGTGTTGGTTTTGGAAGACTATGGTGGGTTATGCCAGCGACCATAGTAGAGGATACTCCCACTTTAATCGCCGTTTACTGGAGATCTGGAACTCGATGGAAAGATGTAAGGGAACACGCAACGGCTGACGATTTATTATCGAATGAGAAGGCAGATATTATTGATAAAACTTGGTCGGAAACAGATGTATTAATGCTAGCAATTCCCGGAGAATCCCATTCAGTGTGGATAATGTGGGAGGAAGGACATACTAAAATTCGTTGTTGGTACATAAATCTTGAATCACCATTAAAAAGGACACATTTTGGATTTGATGAGATGGACCATGAGTTAGATATTGTGATCAGTCCAGATCGTTCCCGCTGGCGGTGGAAAGATGAAGAAGCATTCAAGGAAATGGAACTAAAAGGAGTGTTTACCACTGAAGAGGTTCAAGCGATCCGTCAAGAAGGGGAGCGAGTAATTCGCCAGATGCAAATGGGCGAATCGCCTTTTTGTTGTAACTGGGAAAACTGGAAGCCGCCATCGGAATGGAATATCCCGGAGCTTCCAATAGGTTGGGATAAAATATCCGTTGAATGAATATTATTCAAAATATCTATATGGAGATAGGTAAAAAAATTAATTCTGCCCAACCCGTGGCTGCAGCCGACCTGGCCAAGGCTCAGCGAGCGAACACCGAATTGCGGTTTCTATTTTCCTGTTAAAATGGTTCTTACTACGCGGTAGCGGCCAGGCGGCTGAGCCACCAGCCGTTGGGCGCAATTACGGTAATATTAATATGCATTTGTTTTATTGTTGGTATATAATAAATAATTGAAAGAAAAAAGAGAGGAGCAATATAATGCGTAAAATATTTTTCATTCTTTTTACAATCACATTATTTATTACAGGATGTTCAAGTTCACAAAATACAATATCAACATTAAAAACCCAATATCAAATCATTGGACAATCAGGAAGTACATATATGGTTGTTGTAAAACCGGAAATTGAGAATAATAAAAATGAATTAATGCAAATCTCAAAATATATTTGTAACAAAAAAGAATTTTGCTATATTGATTTTTGGGATAATATTAATCTTGCAGCAAGGACGGGCAATATCACGGATGCGCAAGATAGTGCAATAATTGCAACATATGGGATCAATAAAACTACAAATTATGAACAACTTTTAGTTTGTGGTCTTGGAGAATGCTAAACAATTAATTAAATATATGCGCCCAACCCGCGGCTGCAACCGACTTGGCTAAGGCTCAGCGAGAGAACTCTGGATTGCGATTATAGATTTCCTGTTAAAATGGTTATTGCAAAGCGGAAGCGGCCAAGCGGCTGAGCCGCCAGCCGTTGGGCGGTAAAAAGAGGTACTTTTAATGATTATGAATGATTGGCGCATTTCATACATTGAGCAGATAATAAATCATCTTGGAAATACTTTGGATGAGATTTATGAAACAACAACTGAAGAAATAGATGTAAATCGGGTATTGGAAAAAGAGCGAATAATTGAAAATGTTATTGGAATGGTTTTCGTAACTTGCCAAATATATATTTCGGGAACAATTTCAGATGCCAACTTATTTTCGCAACAGAAGCTTGGAAAGCGTGAATTAATGAGGAATAATAGTGAATTAATTCCAGGTACTAGCATTACTTATGTAGAATTATGTGATGCGTATGCAAATTACTATAAACATAATGAGGAATGGAAAATAATTGATAAATGGAATTTTGATACTATCCAAACCTTAGAATCTGCTGGGATTAATATTAGCCTTGATAGAAATGAAATGGTAGAGGTGCCATGTACAAGGATATTGGAAATATTATTACCAATTGAAAAAGGGAACGATTTATCTGCTCTCCTTCCACCAATATCAGATTGGCGAAATCGTACACTTTCTAAATTAATAGAAAACATAAATTCTTACCGCCCAACACGCGGCTGCAGCTGACTTGGCCAAGGCTCAGCAAGCGAACGCCGATACGCGGTAATAGATTTCCTGCTAAAATAGTGACTACAAAGCGGAAGCGGCCAAGCAGCTGAGCCGCCAGCCGTTGGGCGGCTAATCGTGGCATGAAGCCACTCAACTCTGCTGAAACAATCTAAAAAGGAGAAGTCAATGAAAACTAACATTAGCTATTACCGTTTCGCTGCATTTCTATTGATAGGTTCAATCATATTAGGCGTTATTGCTGTTGTACAGAAATCTCGCCAAGATAAAGGAACAGACGTCGCATTGCAAGAAATACAAGCTACTGAACAGTATTTGCGAAATAACACATCCAACTATGAATCATATTTATCGGGCGTAACTGACGCTGCCAAATCAAGGGGATACAAAATTGCGGAGGATGGTAGCTTTATACGAATTGTATCTGTCTTTGATTATCTTTGGTTTGGTTTATCATCAATATTCCTCGTAGCGGCAATATCATTTGCCATCATTGGCGTAATTAAGAGAAGCAAACCACAACAGCAAGATAATTTACCTGAGCAATCTCAATTATCAATTAAAGCCAAGCGAGGAATCTCAATATCGTTAATTATTACAGTCGCGGCATTAATCGTTGTAGTATTTGCTGTCGTAGGGGGATGGTACTATTTTTATGGACCTTGTGGAACTGTAAGGGTGGATAATGCATCCAATGAACTTGGAGATTTGATTTCCCGTTGGTTGGCGGCAGATAATGTAGCCAGTTCAACACCTCGTATCGCTCTCTCTTTACAAATCAACAACCTACAATCATTGCGTGACGAGGCTGGAGATTTGGTAGTACCTTCTTGTATGGATGGTACTAAGCTTGAACTTCTAGCTGGAATGGATAGTGCAATTCAAGGTTACATCGCTTTTTTAGGGCAACAGTCTGATACAGTGGTAAGTGGATATTTTTATAGCGCGAAAAGACATATAGCCAATTTCAATGAATTATTATTGAAAACCAAGGACTGTTCACCGTTCTGCAAATGAGTGCTAACAATCTCTGGAAGTAAATCTTGATTAAATCGAAAGCCGCCCAACCCGCGGCTGCAGGCGACTTGGCCAATGCTCAGCGAGTGAACGCCTAATTCCGGTTTTAGATTTCCTGCTAAAATGATCATTGAAATGCGGAAGACGGCCAAGCGCCTGAGCCGCCAGCCGTTGGGCGGCTTACGTTCATCGATATATTGTTATTGAAAAAGGAAAAATAACTTGTGAAACTTTGCATTAGATCAATATCCATCATATTATTCATGGTTCTTGCCGCCTGCGGACCGGCAACACCATCACGTCCGACAGAAATCGCTTCTCCGACAGTCGTTGCAACCGAAACATATACTCCGACGGAAACACAAACGCCGACGGTCACCCTGACTCCGACAGAATCCAAAACACCCACCGAAACTGCAATTCCCGTGCCGGAATACTACAAGGGTATCGCGCCGAGCTTGGACAAGTTTACGCTCGTGACGGAAGAACAAGAGCAGCAAATTATGGTGGACATCATGGCGCATCCGGAGTTGATCACACCGACGGACAAGAAGAATAGAATTGGGCGTCGCTCCTATAATTCTGTCATAGGTGGAGTCGATTACGGATGTACTTCGTATGGTGAAACGTGTATGATTCGTGCATCGATTAGTGAGAAAAACCCTCATGGGGGCGACGATCTATGGAAAGTCATATGGGAGGTCCTGGACCCCGACGGCACACACAAATACATCATAGGTTATATAGGTTCACTGGACATAGGTAGTGATGGTTCTGCACCTGAGCAAATCGCGAATCAAACATTAACGAGTATATTAAAACTTAAAAATGGATATAATTTTGCAATTACAATTCTAACAATATATACGCATCCAACGAGTCAGATCCCAAATCCATATGCATTGGATATTACTAGTGGAGCCAAGAATCAGCAGGTTCTTCGTGATCTGGAAAAGAGCACCAAGACCGGTATTCTTCCCGAGGGGCTTTCCGAAGTCACTGTTTATACGATAGTAGTGGAGTAGGCCGCCCAACCCGCGGCTGCAACCGACTTGGCCAAGGCTCAAAGGGAGAACGCTGGATTACGATTATAGAATTCCTGTTGAAATGGGAACTACAAAGCGGAAGCGGCCAAGCGGCTGAGCCGCCAGCCGTTGGGCGCTTTCCATAATCAAACTATAAGGTAATTGGAGGGATACATGAGTAATAAACAACTTGCATCACAAAATAAATCATCCAAAAGTCCTGATACTTTCGATGCTTGTAGCCAATTAGCGAATGCCATTCAACTTTCCTGTAAACAAGATCAGATTACCTGGGCGATTTTCGGTGTTTTCTGGCCCGCGAATGCCCTACTACTTGTCGCACTTTTTACAACGGGAGATTTTCCAAAGCAGAATGTCGGCATCGTTGTTTCAATCGTAGGCTTTATCCTTTCAGTTGTGTGGACACTCATTCAATATAGGGCACTCGCACACCTTGTGTTCTTTGAATCGGTTATTCAGCGGATTGAGACTAAATACATCAACCTCCCTTCAGAAGTATCAGTGAGTGCGCGCATCAACAAGGATCTCTTCGACCAAGCTTCCAAAGGCACAGTTGGCGTACGCAGAATTATGAAAGCTATTGGAGTGGTTTCCGCAATACTCTGGCTCATCTCTTTTATTTATTTCATATGTCTTATTCCAAAGCCGATTATTTGCCCATGAATATAACCCGGGCAGTGGGCTGGGATTTATCAATAGATGCTATAACCTAGTTGATAGAACTAAATCAGAATTAATAATTCTAACGGAATAATAGCGCCCAACCCGCGGCTGCAGCTGACTTGGCCAAGGCTCAGCGAGCGAACCCTGATATACGGTTTTAGTTTTCCTGCTAAAATAGCAACTACAAAGCGAACGTGGCCAAGCAGCTGAGCCGCCAGCCGTTGGGCGTAATTTCAAGAACTTGCATCATATAGGTGACGACATGAGTAATTTAAGAAAACCAATAAACGAAGATTTTGCAGGCTTTTACAGTAATCCAACACTTGTTGGGTTGAGAGATATATTAAAAAACAATTATGGAGAATTTCCAAATATTGATTTTAAGGTTGAATGGCCAGCTCTTTCAAAATTGGCTCGTCATATATTGGGTTTCGCAAATAGTGGTGGTGGGTGCATTGTTATTGGAGTTACTGAAAAAGAGGATAATTCCTTAGAATCTATCGGATTATCTATCCTAATAGAGAAAACAGAAATATTCAATGGAGTTAAGAAATATATTCCCAGTAAATTATTAGAAGACATTGATATTGTAAATTTCAAATACGAAGCATCCGAATATCCTCGATTAAAGGGTATGTCTTTCCAAGTCCTATTTATTTCGACTGATAAAGGTTCCCTTCCGTATATAAGTCAATTTGAAGGTGATGGTATCAGAAATAATGCAATTTATGTAAGGAGAGGACCAGCAACAGAAGAAGCAAATTATGACGAATTACAAAGAGTTATTAATATTCGAATAGAAACAGGTTATTCATCACAAACAGAAATGGATACAAGGACTCATTTAGAGCAATTAAAATTATTGTATGGACAAATAGAAAAGTATCATGTCCGAATAACTGGCGGTATATATCAAATATTAAATTCCATGGTAAATATGCCTTCATTATCAGGTAAACAGGAAAATGTACCGAATCCATCTTATCCAGAGGAAGATTACGAAAAATTTATAGTTCGTATGATTGAAAAGAAAAAGAAGCGGATTGAGATGGAGCTGGATGTAATTTCCTTAAAATAATCAATTACGCCCAACCCGCGGCTGCAGCCGACCTGGCCAAGGCTCAGCGAGCGAACACCAAATTACGATTTCTAATTTCCTGCTAAAATGATGACTAGAACGCGGAAGCGGCCAGGCGGCTGAGCCGCCAGCCGTTGGGCCGAAATAAAGAAAGGACATATTATGGCGAACGTCTCTCGAATTAATGTAGACTCCAAAAACGACCGCATCTCTAAAATAACTCTTATTCTTGGTGGTATAGCGGCATTATTGATTGTGGTTTTATTCATATTCGGATTAATTGGAATAATTACCACAATGTTCGGTGTTAACCAAACAAGTGATTTGTTTTCGGAATTGCAGAATAACTGGCTTGTTATATTATATAAAGTAAATATAGCAACGAGTGGAATCCATGCAGATCGATTGAGTGTAGTAAATATATTAGATATTACTATCATGGCATTAATGGGTATTGTGTTTATAGGGCTCTATGTTAAATTAGGATCAAGTAATAAGATTTGGAAAATAATTGCAATATTGCTTCCTTTTGCAGGAATTATAGTATTCCTTATAACAGCGACTGCAGGTCGGAGCGCACTAATGATTGCTGGAATAATTATTTCCATTGTGATGCTGGCAAGTGACCAGCATGCAAAAATACTTGCATTATTCGGGATATTAGCTGGAATATTGCTGTTCTTTGCCGGTGATCTAGGCACAACTATATATCCTGGAAATCCTATTGTTGCATCATGTATCGTCATTGGATATTTTCTTTGGATTATTTGGTTTATATTGGTTGCTCGTAAATTATTAACAAATTCATGAAATAGATGGAGAGCGAGATTCATTTCGGCCCAACCCGCGGCTGCAGCTGACTTGGCCAAGGCTCACCGAGAAAACGCCGATATGCAGTTTGTAATTAACTGCTAAAATGGTAACTACAAAGCGGAGGCGGCCAAGCAGCTGAGCCGCCAGCCGTTGGGCAGTATTAATTCGATAATAAGTAAAGTTTGGCATTTTGTTATTAGAAAGTAAATGGAGGTAAAAATGTCATCTTGGATATGCCAAAAATGTGGTTGGGAAAATGCTGGAAAGTGGGAGAAATGCGCACAATGTGGTTCATCAAAATATTTATCACCGGAGGAAATTCGTCTTATTGAAGAACGACCGGAAAGGCTAAATAAATTAATTTTTTCTACAACGCAATATATTGAAGGAGCAAATATTGATAAGTATCTTGGTATTGTTTCTGGAGTTGTAGTGTTAGGTGCAGGTATCTTCTCTGAATTAGACGCCGGTGTAGCCGATATGTTAGGAATAAGATCTACGATGTTTCAATCCAAATTAGAAAAAGCTCGAACGGCTGCACTAAACGAATTGAGTAAATCAGCCGTTGATAAGGGAGCTAATGCAGTAGTTGGAATTGATATAAATTATTTGGGATTGGGGTCAAATACGCTTATGGTTAGTGCGAATGGTACAGCTGTAAGTTTTTCTAAAAAGGTGTAATCTTTCCATATTGAAAACTGCCCACCGATGAATTGCAGTTGTCAAGGGAGAACATAGGACTGGAAACAGGAACGCTTCGCCGAACCGTTCTCAGGGGACGGTAAAAATGAAAGAGCAGAAACGACCGCGCAGGAATTAAGCCTGCGCGGTTGCTTTTTTGGACAGAACGGCTAGTAGATCCTCTTCAGACGCGATCCTCCGAGGCATATTGCCATAGGAGATGCAGGAAAGATCATGACCAAGGTTTAGCCGCATCAAGTGATAACGGATAAATTGGCGACTGGTAAGGCCACCCCGTTGCTCATCGGTCAGCTCCCAAGACCAACGCATCAGCTTGGTGGCCACCCGGACCGGATCCGCCTGGCGATCGACGGTTTGTTTGGAAAGGACATACCAAATCGTGACCAACAATTTTCGGGCGATAGCAACAATGGCCTTGTTTTCTGGCATGCGTCGGGTTAGCCGGTCAAATTGGGATTTCCAGTAGGGGAAATAGCGAACGGCAGACCAAGCAGCTTCCACAAGGGCCCAACGTAATTCTCGTCGGCCGGTTTTTGTGATTCTTCCGGTGCGATGAGTCTGACCACTGTCATGGACGCTGGCGCCCAGGCCGGCGTAGCCAACCAATTGCTTGGGATGGGGGAAGCGAGAAATATCGCCGATGGCAGCCAATATGGTCATGGTTAGCAGGATGCTGAAACCCGGAATCTGCAAAATGAAGGTGGCTTGGTCGGACCAAGGCTTCTGGGTGCTGAGGCGGGCAATTTCAGCATCGAGCTCGGAGATCTGACCGGAGAGATGCTCCGCAGTGGCCAGGTCCTGGCGGATCCGCAGTTTTTCGGTGGGGGAGACGGAAAGTGTCTCCCACCAAGGGAGATGAGCGGCGCAGAAGGGATTGCCCTCCGGACCGGGAAGATTATGGCGGAGGAGAAGGCTCTGTAGGCGGTTGGTGATCATGGTTCGATTTCGAACCAGCCGACGGCGATGAGCCATGAGGCCGCGGGCTTCGCGTACAACTAGGGGAGGGACCCAGACCTCGGGGATGAGATTGACCGCCAGTAATTTGGCCAAGGACATGGTATCGACTCTATCGGTCTTTACCCGAGCAGCGGCGATGAGTTTAACCAGGCGGGGGTTGGCGACGACGGCGCGGCCGACAAGGGGAGCAACCTGGTCGTAGAAATCCCAGGCGTTCGAAGTGGACTCGACGACCAGGGCATCCGTGGGCTTCAAATTTGTCGAGGCCCAACGAAGCCAGGCATTCAACTCGATTCGGCGTGGCGAGAGAACGGTATCGAGATGGGGATTGACGCCGCCGACGACGGCGTAATCCTTGTGGAGATCGACGGCGAGAAAGCGGGTGCAGGATGGAGGAAGAATGGGATTTGTCATACAATTCTCCATAAGAGGGTTCGGTGGGCACGGATTTTCGGGCTGAGGACTTCACCTACCGATGCGAGTTCGACGTTTATGTCGTCTCAGATGAGATGTACGACGGGGAAGTCAAATAACAGCACGAGTTTGGTCCAAGACCATCTCATGGGCAGTAACGACTAGCCCGCGCGATCCTTGCCCTCGATGCGCGCCCCGTCACTCTTCGAAGTGTGACAAGGATAGCATCGACCGTGCCCACCGGCCTTTCCTCTCCGAAAGAGAAAACGCGGAAGGCAATTACATTCTAATAACACGCGGCTGCAGCTGACTTGGCCAAGACTCAGCGAGCGAACGCCGATATGCGGTTTTAGTTTTCTTGTTAAAATGGTAACTACAAAGCGGAGGCGGCCAAGCAGCTGAGCCGCCAGCCGTTGGGCCGTAAAACACAAAGCAAATACCAATAATAAAGAATGAGAATATTACAAAATCATTTAAGAACAAAGGAGGACATAATGGCAATTAAGGATCCTGTAAAACATGAGCGAAGTTCTAGAAATATTGGACTAGTAATGATTGGTCTTCTTAGCATCGAATATATCCTAGGGATGATCAATAATTTGTATGTTCAATTTCCAGAAACAGGTACGGAAGCTCAAATGTGGGAATTTGCATGGAAGCAAATTTCTGTAGGGGCTCATATTATTCTGGGTATAATTTTGTTGCTGGCTGGACTATTCATATTTATTCGTGCAATTAGAGCCGGAAATCGAACAATTACAATCGTTTCGGGAATCGGTTTTATAGCTATCTTGGTTGCCGGTTTTAGTGGAGCCATGTTTATTCCAGCACAAATGGATTTATATTCGCTTTCAATGTCGATCGCATTTCTAGTTGCATTACTCTGTTATGTTTGGTTTACATTCGTTTAGGAGAAACAATATATTTCCGAATTAATAATGTGGGGCAATAATAAATCCTTACGGCCCAACACGTGGCTGCAGGCGACTTGGCCAAGGCTCTGCGAGAAAACGTTGGAATGCGGTTTGTAGTTTCCTGCTAAAATAGTATCTACCAATCGGAGGCGGCCAAGCGCCTGAGCCACCAGCCGTTGGGCGGATAATCAAGAAAGACATTTCAAAAATTATGAAACAAGATGCAATTATAGTGGAACATAATAGAAAATTAAATGGTTGTATAGGAATAATTTTCCAAATTATAGGCATATTAATAATTATTTCCTTTATTTCAGTAATTATTCAAGATATAAATTATCCAATTAAGAATCTCATCTGTATTATATTGATAAGTTTTCCATTATTGTATTTAATTATTTGGATTAGCATATGGTATTTAAAAGCCCTATTGCGAATTAATCCAGCATTTGTGATAAATAAATATGGATTTTATGATAATACAGAACCATGGAGTCCTGGATGTTGGGTTTATTGGAATGAAGTTAAGGGTTGGTATTATCAAAAATATCTTTTCTGGAAAGTAATTGTTATCAAATTAAAGACACGAGATGGAATTGTAAATAGACAAATAAGTATAATAAGAAAAATATATTTTCGTAGTAAATTGATGTATCCGATCGATGAAGTAAGGGGTAGAATAAATACGCTGAGTGATTCGGCAATGGGATTCTTAGTAGAACAAATTAATGAAGAAAGACGATTATTAGTAGATGAAAGGGATTAATAATATCCGCCCAACCCGTGGCTGCAGGCGACATGGCCAAGGCTCAAAGAGAAAACGCCGAATTGCGATTATAGATTTCCTGCTAAAATAGTAACTACATCGCGGAAGTGGCCATGCGCCTGAGCCACCAGCCGTTGGGCGTTTGAGAATAATCCAAATTCCATAATTAGAGAGGGTATTTTATATATGAAACTGACAACTACCACTCAACTTTCGCTTGATGGTGTCATGCAGAGCCCCGGAGGTCCGGACGAGGACGACAGAGGCTTCAATCGTGGTGGGTGGGCTCACTTTGATAATGAATCAGCGGAGTTCGTCGACCAAGTCTTTCAACGCGCGGATGCTTTCCTGTTCGGACGCAAGACCTACGACATCTTTGCCTATACGTGGGGAGTGGCGCCCAAAACAAGCAAAAGTCCGATTGCCGCAGCACTGCACACAAAACCGAAATACGTAGTGTCAAGCACCTTGCGCGATCCAGAATGGGACAACACAAAAGTCTTATCAGCAGATTTCGAAGTTGCAATTGCCAATCTGCGAGCACAGGCAGGGGGTGAACTACAAGTTCATGGCAGTGGTCAGCTCATCCGTTGGTTGCTCCAAAACCGTCTGATCGATGAGATGAACCTGATTATCTTCCCTGTAATTTTGGGTCAAGGAATCCGATTGTTCCCTGATGCCGGCAATGATTTTGCGCTCCAACTTGTCGAATCAAGCGTTAAGCCGAACGGAGTGACAATCCAAGTCTATCGACCCAAGGGGCACCCGGAGTATTCAACGATCACCAAGAAGGAATCGCACAATATGTTCAAACAAAACTTCGGATAGGACAAAAACACTGGAGTTTGGCGCGGTTTTGATGCGATCTGATATATAGCACTAGTGCTTGCAGTCGAACGCCCAACACGTGGCTGCAGGCGACTTGGCCAAGGCTCCGTGAGCGAATGTTGGAATGAGGTTTTCGATTTCCTGCTAAAATAAAAGCAACAAAACGGACGCGGCCAAGCGCCTGAGCCACCAGCCGTTGGGCGGTTTTATGCTTTGTTTTGGTATATATAGAAAGGGAATGAATTCACATGACGATAGATTATATACAGATTGCTTTCACCGCACTTGTATCAATATCTACCTTTGTGTATGCTCTACTTACGATAATAATGGTTAGAGAAACTATAAGGTTAAGAGAAGCTCAAACGGAACCAGAAATAGTAATATTTCTCCAATCTATTGAAGCATTTCCATCGGGATTTGAAATTATTGTTCGGAATATTGGTGGCGGGGTGGCATACAATATTCAATGGGAATTTGATCATAATGCTCCTTTGATTAAGGAGAAAGAAACGCGATTAGATATCCAATCATTCTTTACCAAAGGTGTAAAGCATTTTGCGCCTGGACAAATCTATAGTTCATTATTTGGAAAAGGTCCTGAATTATTAAAGAATCCTGCACCTCCTTTACCTATGAAAGTTTATTTCGAAAATCGACGTGGAAAGAAATATTTTCGAGAATATACAATTGATCCGATGTTTGTCTACGGAAGATCATGGCTTGGTGGAAGCGGCATTCATGAAATATCAGATAATATTAAAGATATTCGCAATGAATTTCTACATATAATTTCAGATTTCAGTCGAATGAATATAAATACATATAATTCCAATGATCGAATGAAAGAATCAAGAGCAAGAAGAAGATATTTATCCGATGCAACGGCTCCAAAAAAGAAAAAATAAAAACCGCCCAACACGCGGCTTCAACCGACTTGGTCAAGGCTCAAAGAGAAAACGCTGAATTGCGATTATGGGATTCCTGCTAAAATGGTAACACTAAAGCGGAAGCGGCCAAGCGGCTGAGCCGCCAGCCGTTGGGCAGTTTTAGGAAGAGAATTATTGATGATAAATTGGCCAGATGACTCGATCGTAAATGAAGAAATTAGGGCTAGGATTTTTGAATTACTTAATAATGGTTCCTCTACTGCCCTAAAAGAAATAGAAGTAATTCTTGGTTGGAAATCAAATGGTATGTGTATGCCATTTAGTCTTATTGCTCGAAAAATTGGAATTACACCAAGCAAAATCTATTACATATTGAATCACAAACACCAGAACGAAAAAGATAAACTTCGGCGAATCGCTAAAAGAAAAGCGAATAACATTGATTTTGTCCGGTATCATAGCGAAATATTGCATTTTTCAATAAACTTACCACATTCCTGGAGTGTAATTCAAGATTCGATGATTAATCCGCTTAATGGCGAAGACCCAGATAAAATTATTAACCAAATAAACCGTGAAATGCCAGAGGATATCCGCACAAATACAGTAATTCCTATCATATTCTTTACTAGAATAAACATAATAAATTTGGTTCAATTAGCCTCAATGACTAATGCTATTTTTAGATCCTCATCGGGGAACGTTAAAGACGATCCTGCTGTTGAAATAGCGTTGCTATACTTTTCAAAACCAATGACTGCAATGGATATTTACGAACTTTCAAAACCGCCACATCATTTTGTTCCTACAGGTTCACGACCGAAAAATGGAATAATTGTAGATGGAATGGAAGGAGTAAAGTACTACTACACATTTATTGAAAAGGATAAAAATAGGGATCAAGTATATCAAAAGTTTCTGAATATATATCTGACCGAAAAAATGAGGGGATGGATCATTTCTTGTTCAAGTCTATATGATCAATTTTTAATTAATAGGCCATTATTTGATAAAGTGATTATTAGTTTCATAAGGGATAAATTCTTAATAACTGCCCAACCAGTGGCTGCAGGCGACTTGGCCAAGGCTCCGCGACCGAACGCTGAAATTCGGTTTTAGATTTCCTGCTAAAATGGTAACTACAAATCGGAAGTGGCCAAGCGCCTGAGCCACCAGCCGTTGGGCCATGCTGAGTAAATTACTTTTTCGTCGATTTGGAGGTTAAATGGGTGGTGTAAGTATTCGGAGTGTATTGGGAGTATTTTCACTAATATTTGGGTTTTGGCCTTTAATGGTTTTAGCGCCACTAAATTGGCGAAGAAATATTCTATGGGGAATGCTTTGTGTTTGGTCAGGTTTTGCAATATTACGTATTCTATTTTTTATATTTTCAATTTCACCAAGTAAATTAGTAATTGACGAACCTTTAGATACAATAATCTTTCTTATTACTGGAGGAATCTTATTCATCATCTACAATATTAGAAATGCGTTTAGCAAATCCAAGAATCTTCGTCATGGTAAACGGAATATCTATGCTCAGCCATTACATTCAGAAGAAGCAATTGATAACGATCTACCTGAATCCCAACTAGTCCCTCTATGCCCAAAGTGTGGACAAAAAATGATACTTCGAATTGCGAAACAAGGACCAAATGCTGGCAATAAATTCTGGGGTTGTTCCGATTATCCAAATTGTCGTGGCATAGTAAATATTGGCTGATAATAATTAATCACAAAATATGTCATGGCCCAACAAGTGGCTGCAGGCGACTTGGCCAAGGCTCCGCGAGAAAACGTTGAAATGCGGTTTTAGAATTCCTGCTAAAATACAAGCAACAAATCGGAAGTGGCCAAGCGCCTGAGCCACCAGCCGTTGGGCGTTTTTGGCAGAATCACCAATCTAGTAGATAGAGACTATGACATCACAAGAATTTTGGTCAAACTTTCTTTCTAATTCATTTGCAACCCTTCTAGGTGTAGTAATTGGTATACCAATTGCTCTCTGGGTAGAGCGAGTATTAGAAAAACAAAGAATTAATAAACAATCTCGTCTAAATCTAACCAAAATAGAAGACCTACTTACCAGAGTATATTTTCAGAATACTAATATAGAACAGAAGTTGTCTCCTCTCGAAAATGATAAACAGCACCAATATATGATTTACACATTCTTTCCAGAAGTGGAATTATTAGAGATACATCAAAAAGAGCTTTCAAAACTAGAGACTAAAGAAGAAATGTTATTGATAATTGATATTGTAATCGGCAATATTAAATCCCTAAACAATCTTCTGGCTGTGAATAGAACATTATATTCTTACAGAATGAACAGCCGAAAATCCAAAATAAGTCATATTTCAACTGCCTTGGATGAAGAGTTTTCTCAGTTAAAAACTAGAGCTTTAGACAGTATAAGAAGTTGTAATATTATTCTAGGCAATATGTACCCAGGCATTGCAAGGAATTTTCCTTTATGAAAAACGCCCAACCCGCGGCTGCAACCGACTTGGCCAAGGCTCAGCGCGAAAACTTCAGAAACGCATTTCTTAATTCCTGTTAAAATGATCCAAGTGATTCGGATGGGGCAAAGCGCCTGAGCCGCCAGCCGTTCGGCGTAATTATATAATTACGGGCGGAGATAACCTAAGCTGTTTGGCCTGTTCAGGTGGATTGCTTATTCTGTCGTACCCACTCTAATAGAGCGTCTCCGGTGTTGATCAATACCGCCCCAATGGCCTTCGCACCCAGGTCCCGGGACTGATGGAACAATTGCCGGATTTCCTCCCGTTTCCTCGGGTACTCTTCCCAGGAAAACACAACCGACATGGTGTCCATTTGATTCCAGTCCTTCCCATTTTCGGAGGGATCCATCGGAGCCAAGGGGAACGCATACACAGACAATATTGTTTCCTTGGTTGGTTTCCGGGCCATTTTCACCCGGGCGTCCATCCAATTCATGAATTTGTTTTCAGCTTCCGGGTCCTCCAATTTGACGCCGAATTTCTGCAGTCCTATCCCTTGTTCGAAAATGATGGGGGGAAGCACCTTCTCCATCTTCCGGCGCCAGAATTGTTCCTGGACTTTTTGAATAATAATATTCATGATGGGCGTTTATCCCCCTTGGGCTCTATTTCAAACCCATATACCTGTTGTATGCCATCGGGGAAAAAAGTAATTTTTGCTTCGGGTCTTTTCGCCAAACCCATGACCAAGTCCACAAGAGCATTAGGAGATCCAGCGGAAATCTGGGATTTGGCCGCCTTGGGGAGCGACTGATAGTCTTTTTGGCCGAAGGCAGCAATCGGGATTCCGCCGACCGAAAGGATAAATTTCTCATCCATCCTGGTCAGGCGGGTGCGAAATTCCTCCTGTTTCCGCTCATAGAGATCCGCCACTGCCAATGTAATCACATCCGTGGCAGTAAGACCTCCCAAACGCTTTGCGAGCCATTCGATCTGGTATTGGGTTGTGTTTCCCAACCGGAAAGAAGTCATCTTTTTATTAGCCATGCGCCACCTCCAACATTTATATTATCCGTTTGTATGTACAATGTCAATACGGGTTTTACTACTCCATTTCCGATCACTCTGTAGAGGTGTTGGTTGCCTTCAATTTCGCGTTTTTCGCTTTTCGGATAGAATTTAGCCAGTAATTGGGCGGCAGCGACTGGTGCTCGGCATTCGGCGGGCCATGATGGAGTAAAGCTATAGCAATGGGCAAAAATACATCGCGCAAACGGCTCGGACGTTCTAGCGATTCAAAGAGCGCGCCAACGAAAGTGGAAAACAAACCAATGAATCGAAGCTTGAGCGCCGCCAAGGTGGCCAAGCAGGACGAGTTCTATACCCAGTACTCTGATATCCAGAAAGAGATCGAGGCATACCTCGAGTTCGACCCTGACACGTTCCGCGGCAAAATCGTCTACTGCAACTGCGACGACCCCTTCGAGAGCAACTTCTTCAAGTACTTCGCCGCCAACTTCAACAAGCTCGACCTAAAGAAGCTCATTACCACCAGCTACGACGGCTCACCCATCGCCGGCCAGTTAACCATGTTTCCTGAATACAACGAGGGCAACGGCAAGCGGCAAAAGCCCAAGGCCCTGGCAGTCATCGTCGACCACGTGAGTGACGAGGACGGTGACGGCGCCACCAACGTGACTGACGTCGAACTGTTCCTCAAGCGCAATAAGGCCGCCCGCATGTCCCTTAAGGGCGACGAAGGCAGATACCCCGGCGGCGATTTCCGCAGTTCCGAGTGCGTCGCCTTCCTCAAAGAAGCCGACATCGTCGTCACAAACCCGCCGTTTTCGCTGTTCCGGGAGTACGTCTCGCAGCTCGTTGAGCACGGAAAGAGGTTCTTGATCATCGGGAATCAGAACGCGATCAGCTATAAGGAAGTTTTTAAGTTCATCAAAGAGACCAAGATGTGGCTGGGCTACAAGAGCGGCGACATGGCATTTAGGGTCCCCGACTACTACGAGGCACGGGAAACCCGCTATTGGAAGGACGACAATGGCCAGAAGTGGCGCAGCATGGGAAATGCTTGCTGGTTCACGAACTTGGACCATGGGCGACGCCACCAGAAGTTAGAGTGCATGACCATGGCCGAGAACCTTAAGTTCAGCAGAAACTTGCGGGGCAAGCCCGCTTACGATCGGTACGCAAACTACGAAGCGATTGAAATTCCCACGTACAGGGAAATCCCCAGCGACTATGAGGGCATGATGGGCGTTCCCGTCACCTTTCTCGACAAGCACAATCCGGAGCAGTTTGAGATCTTGGGGAGGAGTGAGAACGAAGACTTATATGGACTGAAGACTCGCGTTTACACCACAAAGGAGTGCCAGGAAGCCTACCGCAGACTCTTCGGCAAGAAGGGCACATACGACATGAACGCCACGCCTGTAATTGACGGGCGGAAGGTGTATCAACGAATCTTTATCCGCCACCTCCGCCCAACAAAGGGGAAGAAGAAGTGAAAACCACCCTCCGCACCGACCTCACCGTCGCCGACATCTGCGACGGCTTCGTCTACAATCAACTCGAAGGCAAGGGCCTCTTCGGTCTGGGCGGGAAGCTCACCATTCAGCCGGAGTATCAGCGGAACTACATCTACGCCGACGGTGGCGGTAAAAAGGAGCAGGCGGTCATCGAATCGTTACTCAAGGGATATCCATTGGGGGTGATGTATTTCAACAAGGTTGCGAAAGATAAGTTCGAGGTGCTGGACGGTCAGCAGCGCATTACCAGTATCGGGCGGTTTGTCACGAACAAGTTTGCCGTCATGGATGGCACCAACCCGCAGAACTTCGACAGCCTCCCCGCCGACCAGCAGATGCGGATCAAGGACGCAAAGCTGCTGATCTACGATTGCGAGGGGACGGAGACCGAGATCAAGCAGTGGTTCGAGACAGTCAACATCGCCGGCGTGCCACTCAACGAGCAGGAGCTTTTAAACGCCATCTACTCCGGCCCGTTCGTTACCAAGGCCAAGGAAGAGTTCAGTAACAGCCAAAACGCCAACATCCAGAAGTGGAGCGCCTACATCAAGGGCAGCGCCAACCGGCAGGACTTCTTGGAGCGGGCGCTGGATTGGGTGAGCAAGGGCGACATCGGCAGCTACATGAGCGCCCACCGCAACGACAAGAATATCAACGAACTCAAAGCTTACTTCAATGCCGTGATCGATTGGGTTTCCATCGTATTCACGGATGTTTTCCCCGAGATGCGCGGCCTGGAGTGGGGCAGGCTGTACGAAACGTACCACAGTAATAATTACGACCCGAAGAAGATGTCGGCCGCAGTCCAGAAGCTCGCGGCTGATGACTACGTCACGAATCGCAAAGGAATCTTCGAATACCTCTTGGGCCGTTCGACCGACAAAAAGCTGCTGGCCGTGCGGGTATTCGACGAGAAGACCAAGCGGGTCGCATACAATAAGCAGACGCAGGATGCACAGGCCAAAGATAAGTCCAACTGCCCGCTATGTGCCGTCGGCGAGAACCCCAACAAGGGCAGAATCTACGAGCTCGACGAGATGGACGCCGACCACGTCTCCGCGTGGAGCAAGGGCGGCGAAAGCTCGACCAAGAACTGCCAAATGCTTTGTATCACTCACAATCGGGCGAAAGGCAATCGATAGTGGGCGTGCCGCCGCCAAGTGGCGGGAGCTGGCTAGGCCGCCGAACAATGGCACGCAGCCGACTGCTCAAGGCGCAAGTTGTCATCAATTTCCAGTTTTTTGCTTTTCGGATAGAATCTAGCCAATAATCGGGCGGCAGCAGCTGGTGCCCGTCCGTTGGGCGAAATGCTCCGCTTGACGGAAGTAATGAATAATGGTAGGATTATTAGTAGGATAATTTATAGGATAACATGACAACTAAAAAAATCTCAATAACAATTTCATATATGACCGCAAGAATGATAGATGCGCGTGCGAAAGCAGGCGAGCGCTCATCATTAATTTCTAGATCCCTTGATAAATATGAAGTAATCTTATCATCTTATTTTGATAAACTCAGAGATTATTTTACCCCTGAAGAGTGGATAATAATTGGGAAAAAAATGGAAGAATTACATTTTGATGAGATCGAAGCAAGGACAATCCCAATAACATTAACTTTAATTATAGATGAAATAAAGAAGCAAGTTACAACAAAAAAAGAAAAATTAGTTATTGAAATAATCGAAGATAAAATAAATAATCTATCTATTGCAGAAATGATGGTTTTATCTGACGTATTTCGAGATTTAACAATAGCGTTAACGCAATAGAAAGGAAAAAAATGAATACGACCATCTATGAAAGTATTAAGCAAGAAATCTCTTCATTTCGGAAACTTAATGAAGCGGTAAGATTAATGTTATTCGGAACATAATTCTTGGCGCTTGGATATGCTGAAGAAAATAATTTAGGTGGATCAAATGTGCGCTTAGAATTTATTAGGAATACATCTCATAAAAAGCGAATTATTCTTGAAATACATAACGGTTTCATATCTACTTACTTGGCTAAAAAACCATGTACAATTGCAACGGCATTCCAGTATTTATCAGATCGTATTGTTATCGATGCAAAAGTTGATAAAAAAGGAAACCTAATTATTTTTATTGGAAAAAACATATTACGGACTTTTATGCATAATAGCTGAAATCACTGAAAAAGTACCATTAACCTATTGAAAAAAGTAGCGGAATTTAATATAGTCTTCTCAAATCATTGAGGAGACTGCGATGCTAAAGAAGAAACAAGCCACTTTTTCTTTTGCCGA
>Ga0187886_1000632_pt1 | contig 39851 bp, 36 predicted proteins | sample June2016WEW_20_1_FD_133001 | JGI IMG/M metagenome (GOLD analysis project Ga0187886, IMG submission 133001) | Peatland microbial communities from SPRUCE experiment site at the Marcell Experimental Forest, Minnesota, USA - June2016WEW_20_150 | ecosystem: Environmental > Terrestrial > Soil >...
AAACCGCCGGCGATTCCGCGTCAATCTCGTGCGCAACTGCAAAACCTAATTGGGCCAGGTCATCGACTGAGGCGCGATACGTAGCCGAGGCGATATCATCCAGAATCGTGGCATCGGGGGTAGCTATAAACAGGGGTCCCTTTTCATTTTGAATCGCGTCGCGAAAAGGCGAATCGTTCCAGCGGTCAATTTGCAGCTTTTCAGCTATTGCCGCGGGCTTATTCAGCGCCGCCTGCCTTAACGCCAGCTCCAGCATCGGCGCCGTTTTCGAAACATCCTCACCCAAAACTAAAACCGCATCCGACTTAGCTACGTCGTGCAGTGAGGCAATCCTGACAGGACTGCTTTTGAGTATATCGACCGCGGCTGAAAGCGTTTCATACTCCCCGGCTGATACTCCCGCGTAAAAACGCTCTGCGCCGACTAACGAACGCAACGCGTAATTCGATTCGAGAGACACCCTCGGCGAACTGATTCCGATTACGCCTTTGCTATCCTTTATAATTTTGGCAATTTCAGTTATCGCCGACTCTTTCGAAACCGATTCGCCTCGGAAAAGTGTTTTCTTAATCCGGCGGTCGCTGTTTACGAATTCGTAGCCGAATCGCCCCCTGTCGCAAAGAAAGAAACCATTAATTTCGCCGTTGTAACGATTGAGTATCCGCCTAAGCGTTCCATATCGCTCGCCGGGCAGTATGTTACAGCCCAGGCCGCAGTGAACGCAAATCGACGGCGCCGTCTGCAAATCCCATTTGCGGGTATAATGCTCCGCCAGCGTCTTATCGGTAAAAACCCCCGTCGGGCAAACTTCAACAAGGTTACCGCTGAATTGACTCGCCAGCGCACCGTCTTTATGTCTTCCGAAATAAACGCTGTCGTGCCAGCAAAAAACGCCAAAATCCCTGCCTCCCGCGTAATCATTATAAAACCGCACGCATCGATAACACTGAATACAGCGATTCATTTCGTGTTTTATGTAAGGTCCTAAGTCCTGATTCCGGTGAGTGCGTTTTTGGAAGCGATACCTGCGATAAACCTGACCCGTCATAAGCGTCATATCCTGTAAATGGCATTCGCCTCCCTCGTCACAAACAGGGCAATCGTGCGGGTGGTTCACCATCAGCCATTCGAGGACTGCTTTTCGAAATTTCACCGCCTCCGGGTCGCTTATCGAAATCCGCACGCCCTCATTTGCTGGCGTCATACACGACATCACGATTTTGCCTTTTGTGTCGTTCTCGTCTTTGAATTGTTTTACAGCGCATAATCGGCACGCCCCCACCGACCCCAAAGCCGGATGCCAGCAAAAATACGGAATATCGAATCCCAGCCCCAAACACGCATGCAGCATATTTTGTCCCGCGGCAACCTCGTATGGTTTATTTTCAACGTAAATCACAGGCATTTTTTTATTTCCAGGGGCAGCGATGCTCGCTGATATGTCTTCTGAAATCATCCCGATAGTATTGCAGCGCGCTACGCAGCGGGTTCATCGCGCAAGGTGCCAGCGCGCAAAAGGTATGACCTGTTTCCAGTAAAAACGTGTGTTCTTCTAACAATTCGATATCGCCCTCTTGCCCCTGGCCAAATTCCATCGCGTTCATAATTTTCGACACCCAGGGCAAGCCCTCCCTGCAGGGCGTGCACCAGCCGCAACTCGACCGGGCAAAAAACTTTTCGAGGTTATCAACTAAGCCGACCGGGCAGGTCTTGTCGTCGAGTATGGTAATCGTCCCCGTTCCAAGGCCGCTACCCGTCTTTGCCATTGACGCGAAATCCATTTTGACGTCTAAGTGTTTGTCTGTAAGAAAGCTCGTTGACGCCCCTCCCGGCAGCAACCCTTTAAGTTTCAGCCCCTCGCTCATACCGCCCGCGTAATCCTCAATAACCTCGCCGATAGTCGTCCCCATCGGCAGCTCCCACCAGCCCGGCCTTTTGACCTTTCCGCTGGCCCCGTAAATTTTCGTCCCGCCCTCTTCAGTCAAGCTCAGTTTCCTGAACCACTCCGGCCCGTTTGTTACTATACCAGGCACATTCGCGACCGTCTCAACGTTATCCACTACCGTAGGTCTGCCCCATACTCCGCAGGTTACCGAATGAGGAGGTTTCGGACGAGGCACTCCGCGTCGGCCCTCGAGGGCATTTATCAAGCTGGACTCCTCGCCGCACATATATCTTCCCGCGCTTGTGTGAATGAACATATCGAGCGAGTAAGGCGAACCCATTATGTTCCTGCCGAGATACCCCTTTTTGTATGCCTCGGCTATCGCCTTACCCATTCTCTCGGTCGATAGTTTATAACCCCACCTAATGAAAATATAAGCCGTCTCCGCCTCGACTGCATAAGCGCTGATTATTGCCCCCTCCACAACCAAATTCGGGTCGCCTTCCATAAGCACGCGGTCCTTGAAACTGCCCGGCTCCATCTCGTCGGCGTTAACAGCCAGGTATTTCGGTTTGCGCACATCTTCGCCCATCGGGACAAAATCCCATTTTTTACCTGTGGGAAACCCCGCCCCTCCCCTGCCAAGCAAATTCGCTTCCGTAACTATTCTCTGTATCTCTTTTGGTGGCATTTTCAGCGCCTTGCGCAATCCCTCGTAACCGCCCCGCTTCTCGTATTCGCTTAAGCTAAGCGCCCCACCATCCGGCTTTATATTCTTTGTAAGCGGCTTTTCCATTAACTATTTATACCTGTTGAGAATTTCATCTATTTTTGCGGTATCAAGCTCAACGTAAAGGTCGTCATCGACAATCATCACAGGCGCCTTTTCGCACACACCCAAGCAACTGCTCGGTAATAGCGTCCAGCGACCATCCGCCGAGGTTTGCCCCATCGTGATTCCCAGTCGTCGGCTCAAGTATTCGAGTATGTTTTCATAACCCTTAATCCAGCAGGCCATCCCGTCGCATACAAATATCACGTGCTTTCCCACCGGCTTTCTGAAAATATGGTTATAGCACGTCGCAACACTATCCATCTCGTCGCTGGTCTGTCCAATCAGCCGGGCGACCTCGCTTAAGGATTCATCCGAAATCCACCCCCGGTGCTTCTGCACAATTTTCAATATCTCAAGCCCCGCCGCGTCTTTTCGCGGGTATTTGCCAAGCTCAACTGTTATTTCCTTTTGCTCTTCTTCAGTAAACATCTGTTATTCCGTTTTCACCTGTCCACGTCAGCGAGCACAAAATCGATACTGCCCAAAATCGCAATGAGGTCTGCCACCATTCCTCCTTTGCTGATTTTGCTGAGCATCTGAATATGCGGAAACGACGGCGTCCTGATTCGCGTCCTGTATGAGACGGTGTTGCCGTCGCTGATAACGTAGTAGCCGTTGTTTCCCTTTGTCGCCTCGATTCCGAAAAACGCCTCGCCCACAGGCATCACCGGCCCCCAGCTTACCGTTAAAAAATGCGCAATCAGCGTCTCAATGTCCTGCATCGTGTGTTCTTTCAGTGGCGGCGTAGTCAGCGGATGGTCCGCCTTATAAGGCCCCGCGGGCATATTATCAACGCATTGCCGGATTATGCGTAAACTTTGCCTGATTTCCTCGACCCGCACCACCGCCCGGTCGTAGCAGTCGCCGTTTTGTCCCGTCGGTATCTCAAAATCGAAATTCTCATAGCTGCTGTAAGGCGTTTTTTTGCGAAAATCCCACTCAAGCCCGCACGCCCGCAACCCCGGCCCCGTTACCCCCCACTCAATCGCCTCATCCTGCGTATAAGCCCCGACGCCTTTGGTCCTGGCTTTTAGAATTTCGTTATCCATAACCAGCTTGTCATATTCCCTCATTCTGGCGGGCATATAATCGAGAAAACCCCTGACCATTCCGCCCCAGCCGACAGGTAAATCCTGCGCCACCCCGCCTATTCGAAACCAGTTCGGGTGCATTCGCCCGCCAGTGATTGCCTGCACGATATCGAAAAGGTATTCGCGGTCGGTGAACATATAAAAAACCGGCGATAACGCCCCCAAATCCTGTGCAAACGTCCCGTACCAGACAAGATGAGATGCGACGCGAAACAGCTCGGCCATCATAACCCGTATGACCTGTGCCCTTTGCGGCACCTCAATGCCGGCTAATTTCTCAACCGCCATAAGGTACGCCAGGTTATTCATCACTCCCCCTAAGTAATCGACACGGTCGGTATAAGGTATATAGGTATGCCAGCTTTGTCGCTCCCCCATTTTTTCAGCGCCGCGGTGATGATAGCCGATGTCAGGCACGGCGTCGATGATTTCCTCGTCGTCTAATTGCAAAACAATCCTGAGAACCCCGTGCGTGCCGGGATGATGAGGCCCTAAGTTAAGGAACATAAAATCGCTGTCCTGCGAGCTTTGCGAGTGGCGTTTCATACCCCAATCCTCGGGTTTGAATTCGAGCATTCGCTGCTGCTCAACAAGCTCCTTCTCACTAAAAGCGAAATCCTGCATTTCGGTCGCCCTGGCGGGATGCTCTTTTCGCAAGGGATGTCCCTGCCACCAGTTCGGCATAAGAATACGCTCAAGGTGCGGGTGCCCGTCGATTTTGATGCCGAACATATCCCAAACCTCGCGCTCATACCAGTTTGCACAGGGCCACAAGTCCGTAATCGTCCCGATTGATGGGTATTCCCCTTTCAGCGGAACCTTAACACGCAGGTATTGATTGCGCCCGAACGAGAACAACTGATATACAACGGTAAAATCGTTATCGAAAGCCAAGACCTTATTGCTACGGGACCGTTCGTCGATAGCCGTAAGGTCATACAGCATTTTATATGGCTCATTGATTTGATTTTTCAAATATCGCAGAACGCTGCCAACGTCCGCTTTATCAACCCACACCGTCGGCACATCATCTCTTGTCTCCTGTTCGGCTATTTTCTCACTGCCGAACTTGTTTTTAAGCTCATCGGTGATATTCAAATTATTGACCACTTGTTAAATCTCGTCCGGCGACCGTAAATCGGTCATCTTTTGCCTCTCGGCTCTTTTGATGATTCGCTGACAGGGCAGTTCCTGCCTGCGGACTCCCTGTGGGCCGACCACCCAGCTTAACGGCCGTTTTTCATTTCCCACGGCTTTTTGCAGCAGCAACAGCCCCTCCATAAACGCCTCAGGGCAAGGCGGACACCCCGGCACATACACGTCAACACCGAGAAACCTGTCAACCCCCTGAACAACGCTGTAAATGTCATACATCCCGCCCGAATTGGCGCACGACCCCATCGAAATAACCCACCTCGGCGCCATCATTTGTTCATAAAGCTGCTTGATGACCGGCGCCATTTTTACAAAGACCGTCCCCGCGATTACCATTACGTCGGCCTCCCTCGGCGTGCTTCGTATCACTTCCGAACCATATCTGGCGATATCGTATTTGCTGGTCAAGCTCGTTGCCATTTCAACGTAACAGCACGACAGTCCGAAATTGAAAGGCCACAGCGAGTTCTTGCGTCCCCAAGCAACAAGCTTTTGCAATCGGCTGAAAAGGACGCAATCCTGCACTGCCTGTTCCATTGTTTGTCCCTGAAATTCGGTCATTTCCGTTTAACTCTCCCCCAGTCAAGTGCCCCTAATCGCCACAGGTAAACCAGTCCCGCTACCAGAACCGCTATGAAAACCACAACTGATATATATCCCGCCCAGCCCAGCTCTCGAAACGCTATCGCCCAGGCAAAAACAAACATCGACTCCACGTCGAAAATGACAAAAAACAGCGCCACCAAGTAAAACTTGATTGAAAACCGCAGGCGTGCCGACCCCGTTGACCTTATACCCGACTCGTATGGCTCCGCCGTGGTCTTCTCGCGGTGCTTTTCACCTAAAAAATATGAAATCCCTATCATAGCCGCTACAACCGCTACGACAGAGACAAAATAAACAACAAACGGCCAAAGTGTCATTCTCGTCAAACCCCCTGCGGGTTACTTATCAGAAAACTGCTGTGAAATGTTCCTCCCCTGTTAAGAAAGCAATCCTCCAGCTTGATTTGTATAGACTCCGTCCCCATCGGCTGCCGCGACTGTCTCCCACAATAATTGTCCCCGGCGATTTCTCTTATAAGCCGTCTAATCCATAGCTTACGTCACTGATTTTGTCAAGTTATTGCTCCCCTTAAAATAACCGCAGCTTTTGCGCCAAAAAATAGGCAAATCCCTAATTTACCAGTGGGATATTACTTAACTTCCGGGCAAACAGAAATGATAAGTCCTCACATTACCTGGCAAACAATAAAATTCAACTTACCCCCGATAACGCGCCCGAAGGGATTCGAACCCCTGACCTACGGATTAGAAATCCGTTGCTCTATCCAGCTGAGCTACGGGCGCCGGATTTTTAAGTGCTTGTAGTATAACAACTTCCCGGCTGTTTTGCCAATATCTGAAATGTCTTAGAGAGGTAAAAAGTGTCAGTCGCCCCATATTTTGGCTTCTCTTAATTTCTTAAAATCACTATAATCTGCTTTTGCCCGAATCTTGTACCACGCATTGTAAATGGGTTCTATCATGCCGGGGTTCTAATCATAAGTGGTAAAGTTTTAGGGGGTAAAGTAAACCGATAATATGAATAACCGGAAAGTGCAAGTTATGAAGCATTCTGAAAAACTTAAAATTCTGTTTCTTTGCACCGGCAATTCCTGCAGAAGCCAAATGGCAGAGGGCTGGGCGAGAAAGTTAAAAAGCGATTCTATTGAGCCGTATTCGGCGGGGACTCATCCAGGCAAGCTGGACACTAAATCAGTCCACGTTATGGCTGAGGCAGGCGTTGATATTGCAAATCAGCAGCCCAAAGGCGTCGATGATGTAAAGGACATCGTTTTCGATTACGTCGTAACTGTTTGTGACCAGGCACGAGAGGCGTGCCCGTATTTCCCAGCCAGAATAAAGCTTGTTCACGTCGGCTTCGACGACCCGCCTCATCTTGCCGCAAACATAAAAGACGAACAGAAAGTGCTGAGTATCTATCGCAGAGTAAGGGACGAAATCAGGATATTTGTGGAAAAGCTGCCTGAAATTCTGGAAAATAATAAATGAACCTGTGAGCCACTATATGTCCAGCGACTCCTCTGAACAGCTCTGTTTGAAGTCAATATAACCCTGTTGCTGCAGTTCATCTCCCAATTCACAGCCCAAGGGCTGATACTCGCGTCTGCAGGTTTCCAGTATTTGATGGTTCTCGTAAAGCCACGATTCCATTCCGGCGTTTTTACGCATATCGAGGACAAATCTGATATTGACGCTGATGTCTCTCAGTGGGCCGATACCCGGCTCACTGGTGGCAAATTCCATTATCTCGTCGATGTCTTCTATGACTATCCCGGTGTAAAACTGCTGATGTTCCCATCGGTGCGGAGTAATCAGTATGCAGCTCAAATTATTAAGCGGCGTCGGCCTGTTGAGCAGCAGAATGGCAGGGTCTATAACGGGCACATATAAGCCGTTAAATTCTATGACGCCTCTTATGTGCGAGGGCTTTTTGAAGTCGAGCTTTATCAGCTCCCTGCAGCCCAGACAACGCAGGTTCAATTTTCGCTCATCGGCCTGGTAAGCAATAAGAAAAGTCGTAAACCAGGAATATCGGAACTGAGTGATTGTGTCGGTTTGCCGTGGTTTTTCCATCATCGTCACCATTTGTCCGCTCCTTAAACATCGAACCATATCTAACTTCTCTGTATTAGCACATCCTGAGTTTAAGCAGGGATTGTCAGTGTATGATTATATGTTTGTTAGAAAGGGATTAATTATTGTCGGTATTTGTGGTATCAGTGTGACATCTGAACCCGTAAAACCCGGCATCTATTTGTAATCTTCGGTGCGATGGCGGGCGATTCGGCCCTCGACCATATAAATGACGTCCTCGGCGATATTGGTGGCGTGGTCAGCGATACGCTCAAGGTGTCTCGATACCGACAGCAGGTGAATCAGGGATTCAAGCTTCCCGGGATTGCTTCTTATTGCGTCCTGAATTTTAAGATACATTTGCCTGTTCATAGCGTCGATTTCATCATCCGCGGCGCAGACCTCCTGGGCAAGCCCTGAATCGAGATTGATAAGAGCATCGAGTGAATGTTTGAGCATATCCTGTGCCCTATCAGCCATTTCAACAAGACCGAGAGAAAAGCCGAAAGGAGGGTGTTTCGACAGAAATGCCGAACGCTCCGCGATATTTACCGCCAAATCGCCGATGCGTTCGAGGTCGTTGTTGATTTTCAAAACGGCCACTATAAAACGCAGGTCGATTGCGACCGGCTGGTGCAGGGCGAGAATCTTGAGGCAGTCCTCCTCTACCCCGACCTCCATACTGTCAATCCTGGGGTCGTTTTGAATTATCCTCTGGGCAAGCTCGTAATCGCGGTTCTCAATCGAAAGTGTTGCTTCCCGCACGGCCGTCTCAACCCTGGCGCTTAGCGTTAGCAGTTTCCTTTTCAGATTTTCAATTTCTCGCTGTAAATGAACCGGCATTTATGAATCCTTGTTATTAAAGTGTTTACCCGAATCTGCCTGTTATGTAATCTTCTGTCTTTTTGTTTGATGGATTCTCAAAAATCTTTGAGGTAACATCGTATTCAATAAGCTCGCCGAGGCAGAAAAAAGCGGTCATATCGCTGACCCTGGCCGCCTGCTGCATATTGTGCGTAACAATAACGATTGTGTAATCGTTTTTGAGCTGGGTGATAAGGTCTTCGATTTTGCTTGTCGCCAGCGGGTCAAGGGCAGAGCAGGGCTCATCCATAAGCAGCACTCTCGGCCTTGTCGCAAGAGCACGGGCGATACACAATCGCTGCTGCTGGCCGCCTGAAAGAGCTAAAGCAGATTTTCTCAAATTATCTTTGACTTCTTCCCACAGGACAGACGCCTTCAAACCCTGTTCAACTACTTCATCAAGGTCCGCCCTCTTGGTGATACCCTGCAGACGCGGCCCGTATGCCACGTTATCGAATATGCTTTTGGGAAAGGGATTGGGCTTCTGGAAGACCATTCCCACCTGCTGGCGAAGGTTGACGAGATTGACCCGCTTGTCGTAAATGTCCTGGCCATCGACGCAGAGTTTGCCTTCGGTTCTAATGTTCGGTATGAGGTCGTTCATACGGTTTATGCTGCGAAGAAATGTGCTTTTGCCGCAGCCGCTCGGCCCGATTATTGCGGTAACACTGCACGGATTTACATTCATAGTAATGTTCTTCACGCCCATCGTTGCGCCATAGTAAAAATGGAAATCCTTCGAGCTTATTATTGGACAGGCGCATTGTGGGGTTTGCCTGTTTGGGGCCGTCTCGTTACGCAAATTCATTTTCATAATCGGCTCAATCCTCTTTTGTTTAACTGATTGTAAAAGTCGCATCGTAGCCATTGTTTAATGACCCGCCAGTTTTTTAAATACCTTTGAACGAAGAACAATTGCCGCAGTGTTAAGGCAGAGAATCAGCAGCACCAGCGTTACCACCATCCCGAACTGGTTATGTGGCACCATCGCAGCGAGCTTATCGCCTACTGCCATATCGTAACTGCCGTAGGAAAGCGTTCTCGTCGGGTCAAATATGGATTTCGGCACCGGCCCAAGCGCAACTGCTCCTGTAAAAAGGACAGGCGCTGTTTCCCCCGCAACCCTGCTCAAACTTAATATGACACCAGTTAAAATCCCCGGCAGAGCCGCAGGTAAAGTTACTTTGACAAACGTCCGAAATCTACTCGCTCCTAATGCCAGTGATGCCTCTTTATAAGCGTGAGGCACGGCTCGTATCGCCTCCTCGCTTGAGCGTATCATAACCGGCAGCGTCAGTACCGCCAGGGTCATCGAGGCGGCCAAAATACACCCTTTTGAAGGAGCCCCGAAAATCGGGAGGAAAAACAAAACAAAAAACGCCAGACCGAAAAGGCCGAAAACTATGCTCGGAACACCCGCGAGGGTATTTATGCTCATCCTGATAAGCCGGATAGCCAGGTTGTCGGATGCGCATTCGACAAGATATGCCGCGGAAATAACGCCGAACGGCACGACGAAAAGCATCGCCAGCAAGGTTAACAAAAGCGTCCCTAAAATCTCGGGGCCTACGCCGCCGAAATAATGTCCCGGAGTGCTGTCGTCTATAAAATATTGCCAGTAAATAGTGGTTTTTGGTTTGAGCATTTCAGGCAGGTTCTGCTGAATGTAAGTGAAAAGGCCCTCAATCTCCGTGCCGGCAAATCTTTGCGAACGAGGCGTCAAACGTCTGACCATCGGCTGCTCTGGTCCCTGTTTAGTCCATTCCTCATACCATAACAGTCGGCCAAGCAGCTTTTGTGCCAGGTCCCAGCGGGTAGCTCCGAAACGATTCATCATCAATGCTGGCGTCTGCGCCCCCGGCGCAGGCCCCAAAAGCTCGACTAAAATATCTTCTACCTGCCGAATTTCCTGGTAATACCTTTGTCGTTCAGCAAGATTAACCCCGTGTATTGCATTACGATACTGTTCGGCAAGCTCGATAAGCCCCGCCGCAGAGGTGTTTTTGAATCGCGAGTCATTTTTGAAGCTTAGCACGTATGCGAGCGACTCATTCACTTCAGCCGCGTTTGAACTCGCGAAAGCTGATTCGAGCCGGTCACGAATCTGTCTTGTAACAGACCTCAATTCGGTAACTTCCCCGGCAGACGTATTTACCTGCCGCAGGTCATTTCCGAACTGACGGTAAATCTGTCTTGCCTTTTCAGTTAAGGTCTGGGCGTCGATGCCGGCTTTGAATTTTTCGATTTCGCTGTAAACCTTCGCCCGTGCAATTTCTGCCTGTTTGACCTCAGCCGCTATTTTGTCTTCATTACCCCGGCTAAATAACGTCAATTGCATCCTTCTGAATTCGACCGTTCCTTTGAAAACAACCGCCGAGCCGCCGCGCCAAAGCATAGGCCCCAGCACACCCACAAGCACAAGGCACAGGCAAACCACCGAAGCTCCCGCTACAACGGTGAATATTTTGTCCAGCGTGATGCGTAAACCTGCTTTCATTTAATGTTTTCCGCCCGCCCTTTTGGCCCGTATCAGGAAATATTCGCTAATCAGATTCAGGCACAAAGTAATAACCAGCAGCAGCAAACCCGCCGCGAAAAGCGCCCTGTAATGTGGCGACCCCTTTTCCGTTTCGCCCATATCGCCCGCGATTGTCGCAGTCAGCGTCCGCACCGATTGCGACAAATCCCACCACGGATGCGGAATCTGTGCGGCGTTTCCCGACGCCATCCATACAACCATTGTTTCTCCGATTGCCCTCATCATCCCCAGCACTATCGCGGCAATTATCCCGCTGTGCGCAGCCGGTATGACGACTTTGAAAATTGTTTCCATTCGCGTCGCACCGCAGCTGTATGACGCCTCTCTCAATTCCCTTCCTATCGCTGAAATTGAATCTTCTGAAACGCTTATAATCGTGGGCAGCGCCATCACGCCTAAGACGAGCGACGCATTCAACGCGTTTGTCCCCGTTGAAAACCCGAACTTTTGCTGCATCCACGGGGCAAAAACCATTACCGCGAAAAAGCCGTAAGCGACCGATGGTATCGCCGCGAGAATCTCAATAATCGGTTTTATAATGTTCCTGATTTTCATCGAAACGATATCGCTGAGGAATACCGCGGCCAAAATCCCCACCGGCACGGCAAATATAATCGAGACAATCGTTACGTAGCCGGAGCCGGCCAGGATTGCAAATGTGCCGAATTTGGGATTTGTCGCCTCGGGATACCATTCAGTGCTCGTGAGAAACTCACTTATGCTGAACTTTGCGAGAAACGGCAGCGCTTCCCTGATTACGAACAGGAAAATCAAAAACACCGCCAAGACAGACGTGCAGGTAATGGCAAAAAGGAGGGACCTGCCGAGGTGAAGCGTAAGGAAACCCTTAATATCCTCGGTCGGCGTAAGCACCAGCGGCCGATATGAATCGGCCGCCGGCACTAACGTGTCTTTTAAAGTTCCCTGCTTGGCTTTAATAGTCGAACTCTCCAACAACAGGTAATTGCAGTTTAATATTTAGTAACGGGAACAAACCCCTTCGCCTCGATAATTTCCTGGCCTTTTTCGGTCAGGTAGAAAGTGCAGAACTTGTAAACCATCGAGCCGAGCTTGGGATAGCCGTTCGTGAACAAAAACAAAGGCCTGGCGACGGGATACGTGCCGTTGACGATTGTCTCTTTTGTCGGCTGGATACCGTCAATTTTCAACGCCTTAACATCGGCATCGACAAAACCGATACCAACATAGCTGATTGCCCCCGCGGTGGTTTTGACTCTCGCGTGCGCCTGTGGATTGGAATTGACGTATTCAACATTCTTGGCCATTTCTTCCTTGTTCATAACCTTTTCGTGAAAGGTTTCGTATGTTCCTGATGACGTGTCCCTGCTGACAATCACTATTTCCGCGTCAGGGCCGCTTATTTCTTTCCAGTTTTTGATTTTGCCCTTGTAAATATCTCGCACCTGGGCCGAAGTCATTGCGGTTACGGTATTCGACGGATGCACGATGATGCAGACGCCATCCATAGCGATAGCGTGCGCGACAGGTAATACATTGTGGTCAACGGCGCTTTTGAACTCCTTATCCTTCATAAATCTGCTCATCGTGGCTATATCGCAGCGACTGTCTATTAGCGCCGCTGCCCCGTCGCCGGAGCCCGTTTTCTTAACGGTAATCTCAAGACCGGGGTTTGTCCTCATAAAGTATTCCGCAAAAGCATCCGCAATCGGGCCGACGGTCGTCGAGCCGTCGATTTGCAGCTTTTCCGCCCGAACCACACTGGTAACCGCGAGCATCATTAAAGCCAAGCTACATAAAAATCTCTTCATTTTTTGGTCTCCTTTTCACTTAATTTAAGCGAACATTGTTAGGATTATGTTAATAAACGGTTAATCTTTCGTTAGAGCAAATCATCTCTAAAATTTGAATACCAAGTCCGCCTGCAGTCGGCGATATTTATCATCCGTGGTTTTATTTTCATCGAGGAAGTATGTCAGGGCACCCGTGAAATTCTTCGCTAATTGATAGGTGAAATTGAACCAGTGCCCCCTGGCATTTGTGCCGCCGCCGTTGAAATCGGAATCATTGAACTGCCCGACCACTGCATCAGAGTCGATATTGCGATAGTTATAGCCGATTTGCCAGGAGCCGGGGTCTTTGGCCCTGTTGAACGTCGTGCCGATGAGCCAGCCGTCGCTCTTGCCGCTTGGCGCCGCGGTATTGTGTGCAAAATCGCCGTAAACCGCGACGGGGAAATCCGCGATTTTAGCGCCATATTCCGCGAACCCCTCGACAATGTCATAACCATATTTGTAATCACCGGCGACAGCGGTGTTGCCGAAGAAGCTGGAACTGCCCTTCCAGAGCTTGGTAACGTCGTTTTGGTCCTTTATATTTCCGTATGTGAAATAGCTCATACCGCCAAGCAGATAACTTTTATCCTCAAACGTGTTTTTCAAATAACCCTGAATTCCCCAAAGCGAGGTTTCCGCCGCGGTTGCGGTATCGGGATGTCCAACCCAGAATCCGCCTCCGCTTATATATGCCTTTAACGAATCATTCAACGGCAGCTCGTATTTGACCGCCAATCCTTCAGGGTTCAGGTCGTCATCCCAGATTAACTGATTTTCGCCGACGCGGTAGAATGGTTTGGGCATTTTGCCGCCTATGAAATCGAACCCTTTTATATCTTTGGGATGCCAGTCAAAATATGCCTGGTCCAGCCATATCGACTTTTTGCTGAAGGCATCCTGCTCGGTCTGGTTTGTCGAGACAGGGTCATTGCTCGACCCGGTGGCCAAACGGAACCCAAGGTCAACCTCATCATTGATTTTATCGTAAAGGCCAATCCTGGCGCGAAGCCGATTTCGATTTATGCTGTCCGTCCATTTGCCTTTGCTTTGTGAATCAATCCCCTCGTAGCGGTATCGCAAATCGCCGCTGATTTTCATGTTCTCTACCCACTTTAGTTTTTCCGGCAATGCGGCCTGTTTTTGCTCTACTGCCTTGTTGACCTCCTCGGCAACCACCTTCTTCTGCTGCGATTCCATCTGTTCGATCCTGGCCTGCAAATCAGCTATTTGCTTTTTCATATCGCTGATTTCGTCCGCCCTGACGCTACAGGCGAAAACCAGACCCAGCAGCAGGCAACCACAAATAACCATTAACTTATTCATTACTCGTACCTCCATAATAAATTCTTTTTCTGTGAACGCTTACCCGAGACCACCCCGGCTAGCGTCGTACCCGTTTAGGAGGGATATTATTTGAGCTTTGCTAAAGGACGGTTAAATTGATGTTAGAATTGTATTAAATTGGGTGCTATTGTGTAAAAAAGAAGATGTTTATTTTATCGGCATGTGAATCGTGAAGGTGCTGCCTTGGCCTGGGGTGCTTTCGACGGTTACTGAGCCGGAATGCAACTGAACGATGTGCTTAACAATCGCAAGGCCAAGACCGGTTCCTCCCAGTTTTCTGGTGCGGGCCTTATCGACTACGTAAAACCTTTCGAATATGCGTTCGAGATGCGGCTTTTCGATTCCACAGCCAAAATCCTTGACGGCAATTAGCACTTCCGTGTCGGTTTTCCGGACGGTTAACTGTATTTTACTTTCAGAAGGACTGTATTTAATGGCGTTATCAACGAGATTAAAAACCGCCTGCTCAAGCAACGTCGGGTTCATCAGGATTTCAATCTCATCGTCGCAGTCAATTTCTATTTTGATTTTTTTGTCGCCGGCTTTGGGGTCTGAAAGCTCAATTGCCGATTCCAGCACAGGTCTGACTTTCAAATATTCCATCGCGACCATTCTGGTCTGGCTGTCCTCTTCGAGACGCGACAAACTCAGTAAATCCTCGATAATTGCCATTAGGCGGTCCGTATGGCCCGCTATGATTTTGAGAAATTTCTGCGCCTCTTCGGGTTCGTTAATTGCGCCGTCTAAAAGCGTTTCGACAAAACCCTTGATTGACGTAATCGGCGTCCGAAGCTCGTGCGAAACATTGGCCACAAAATCCCGCCTGATATTTTCCAATCGCTGTAATTTCGTCATATCGCTCAGGACAATAACGGCCCCGTTTTTATTTCCCTGATGGTCTGTAAGATAAGTTCCTCTTGCCCGCAGCGTTATCGGCAGCTTTGCCGGCAGAATAAATTCCTCCTCAGTTGGCATTAAAGACATCAGGGTGTGTCGCATAAATCGCTGGATATCCGCGTTTCTTACAACTTCCTCGATACTGCGCCCCTCTGCCGAGACGCTTTCTATTTCAAGAAGCTGTGCCGCTTTTTTATTTATGTTCACGATTTTCCCGTCTGAATCCGCCGCTACTACCCCTTCGGCCATACTGCTTAAAATCGCCTCAAGCTGATTTTTCTGATTTGTTATAGTTTCGATTGTTTTCTTGAGACGGTCGGCAGTTTCATTAAGCGCCCCGGCAAGTTCCGCCAGTTCCGCAGATTCCGGAACCGGAACCCTGTGGTCCAACTGCCCTGCCGCAAAGCGTTTGGCGGCATCTTTCATTTGTTCGATGGGCTTGGTTATCTTGCGGGACACAACCAAAGTTACTCCCGCGGCACAGATTGCCATCCCCACTACCCCCCAGATTATTTTCACGTAAATATCTTTCAGCGCCTTGTCAATGGCAGTAACCGACAACGCCCCGCGAACAACCGCCAGCGGTGAGCTTGTCGAACCCGCTACCGTCTGCCCCTGTTCTTTAAGAGGCACGGCGATATACATCATATTCTTGCCTAATGTATCACTGAATCGCACGCTCCTTCCGGTTTGCCCGTTCATTGCCTGCCTGAACTCCGGTCTGTCTGCATGATTTTCCATACGGCGAACATCCTGGTCCGAATCCCCTGCGACCCTGCCATCGGGCATTATTACTGTTAAGCGAATTCCCGCCGTCTGACCCAGCGTCTTGCACATACGGTCAATCTCATCGAATTTCTTCTCCTCCAATGCGGTTAAAATATCCCGTTCCGCAAGCTCAGTCCTCGATTTGAGGTTTTGTGCAACATCATCGTAATAAAACCATCGAAACGAATAAGACGCATACCAGCTTAAAAGAACCAGTGCCAGAATAGTGATTATCAGGTAGGGAAGATAAAGCTGCCAAAGCAAACGCCTTTTCGCCATCAATTAGTCCTTGAAACGATACCCTACGCCCCGGACGGTTTCTATATATTTACCGCAGGGACCGAGTTTTCGCCGCAATGAGACAATTTGCACATCTACGGCCCTGTCGGTAACAACATAATTACTCCCGCGAATCGCGTCAACAATATTGTATCTGCTCATCACAAGGCCGGGTCTTTTAGCCAGCGTATAAAGAATCATAAATTCAGTAAAGGTCAGCTCAACCGGCTTATTTTTCACTGTAACTTCATACCGAGCCGGGTCTATGGACAGCTCGTGAATCTTGACCGGCGTCTTTTCCTGCTGCGCCGCCGTCTGCCTGTGCAAAATCCGTCGCACCCTGGCGATAAGGACCTTAGGACTAAATGGCTTTGTGACGTAGTCGTCCGCGCCAACCTCAAGGCCCGAGACAATATCCGATTCCTCACCTTTGGCAGTCAGCATTATTATAGGTATAGAACTGGTTTTCGAATCCAGCTTTAGCTGCCTGCAAACTTCAATACCGTCTATTCCAGGCAGCATACGGTCAAGCAGTATCGCGTTAGGCGGGTTGGCCTTGGCCTTTTTTATCGCGTCTTCGCCGGTCGTGGCCGTTTCAACCTTAAATCCCTCCTTGTGAAAGTTATAACGCACCAGCTCCAGCACATCTTCCTCGTCATCGACAGCGAGAATACTTCCTCTGACCACGAGTATCCCTTTCATTTATTGTTTTTTAACCAGTATCTGCCGCTTATGTTAGCATACGATTAGTTTTTTGTAAAAACTTTGTTAGCCCACATTTTTACAGCCCAGGATTTAGAACAGGCGCAGGAATCCATCCATCAAATGTAAGCCCATTAAAACTGAGCGGCCCTGAAAATTTAATTTTTTTCTAACTGACGGCTAACAGCCCCTCAACAAAACCGAATTAGAATGCTCTCCGCAAAATTGAAGAAATAGTTGTTCAGGCAAGGAAAAATATAAATGAAAAAAATAAATGCCGGCATTGTGACAAGCGAGGAGGTGCAGAAAAAGCAAAACCAAAATTTGTGTTTTAATTCGGCCACCGTTCCCACGCGCCGAATGCCGGCGTTTTTTGAATGTAAAAGGGCAAACGCGGACGTTTTGCCCCGACGGATAATAAGAGGACCATTTATGAAGGAGTGCGGTTATGAAGGAATTGGCTGTATTTGAACGATGTTCCAAAAGTAAAAATCGAATTTTTGAGCGGCGGGACGGATTTACCCTCGTAGAGCTGCTGATTGTCATAGCAATCATAGCGCTGCTGATGGGAATATTGTTGCCGAGCTTAAACAAGGCAAGGCAAATTGCATACTGCGCCAAAACAGGCGGCAATATGCATAACGTTGGGATTGCGATGGATACATTCACAAACGATTACGGGCTTTATCCGCCCTCGTATATGTATCCCCCCAATGCGACAAATGAAGATATCAAGCAAATGATAGGTAACCAGGATGAAAGCCATCCGTTCGGCTATTTAAACTGGTCGTGGTTTTTGTTTGAAAGCGGGCGCGTGGATGCAAGCGCGTTTACCTGTCCTGCGATTAAAAACGGCGGTTTGCCGCGCACCAACCCGGGCAAAAAAGCAAAGGACTGGGAAAAAGGCCAGATTGACCAGACCGGAAATACCGTACCAAACCCCTCAGCGATTCAGGACAAGCAGGCGCCTCGACTGGCATTTACCGCCAACGCGGTAATCATACCGAGGAATAAGTTTAAGGACGATGACAAGACTAATGCTTATCCCAGACATAACCGGCTTGTGAACCCCACGGAAATCCAACGCCCTGCCGAGGTAATCCTCTTAACCGAGTTTAACGAGAATTGGCAGGCCATTCAAGGGCAGGAAAGCGCCACCGGCGGAGGACTGGTAAGTAAAAGCCACAGACCTGTTCTTCCTTTTACACATAGCGCTGGCGGTTATGCCGGCTACGGCATATATATGGATGCAGGGACCCGTTTTGAATATGGGACAGGATATAATACCGCGAGTTCTTCCTGGGGGCTTCAGTCCTTGACGGATATTTCAAATCCGAATAACCATTACATTGACGGAGATACAGGCCATCAGCTTAACGCGGTAGGCAGACATCATCCCGGCAATTGGAAATCCACGGACCAATACCAGGCCGCGGGGGTCAACGGCGGCGCGAACAAAGATATGGGCGGCACTACAATGTTTCTTTATTGTGACGGGCATACCGAGAGAAAAACAATTCTGGAGACGCTCATAAAACTCGAATGGGGCAAAAAATTCTACAGCGTAACGGGCGACCAGCTGGTCCTTTATTGATAAAGGCAGATACGGCGATATTTGCATAACATATCAGAGAATAACGGAGTTTATTATGAACCTAAAAAGAGTGAAGGAGAAAGGAGCGAATGTAAGGCAATTGCCGCAAGGCAAAAATGAACTGGCGACGGGTGAGGGTGTTGAAACCTATAATATTTTAATAACGCATATAACTTTTGGTATTAGTAGGAGGACAAAATGAATATTAGGAAAACGATTTTTACAATTGCAGCTTTATGCTGTATGCTCCAGACCTCAGTTTTTGCAGTTGCATACGGCAACAGGAACCAGGTAAATATCTCAGGCGCAACTTTGTTTGCGAATTTCTTCGCGGCGCCGGCAGGAACCAACGACTGGATAGGCGTTGACCAGGGTCTTCTTTATGCTGACAGCACCGGGTCGGATCTCTATACCGACGGGGATTTCTTCCTTGGCTATGACCCGTTTAATCCCAATCTCCCTGACCAGTTGGCCTTTAACGACTGGACTTCAGTTGACCCGAATAACCGCTGGGTAGTGCAGAGCCGCGGTGTCGGCAGCGGTAACGGCTTGAAAGAGCTCGACCTGTTCTACAATATCGCTCCTCCAGGTCCGGGCGACCCGAACTTTGTGCTCCCGAACGACAAGTCATACATCAACCGCACACAATGGGGTTATTCCGGCGGACTGATGGGCCCAGGTAATGCAGCCAATCCGGGCGGATGTCCTGTAGTGATGAACAGAATTGATATGGCTGTTATGGATGTTCCCACAAGATGGTTTGTAATGCAAGGCGTTACTGCAAACGCTTACTGGCAGGCACATCCCCTCGATGCGGCAGAGGGCTATGGCCGTAACCCGGTTAAATCATGGGATACTGGCCAGAGTAATCTATTGAAAAGCCTGACCAACCTTAATTTGAACAGCCCCCCTAATTCATTGACCATAGTCGATACACAGGTTGCCTGGGTTCCCATCGCGTTTATCACCAACCAGGGAACCGGCCTGAAGAACGTTACTCAGAATGATTTGCAATATCTGTATTTAACCGGCCGTATGCCCGGCGGTGAAAACCTTTATGCCTGCACACGCGACTCCGGTTCAGGCACTCGTAATGCAGCGATGAACTCTATTGCTGTTGACCCGAGCTGGGGCAGAGGCGACAATATCGGCACCAAGAACTCAAACGGTAACGTCTCTTATGTCGGACCAATCCATCAGTCAAGCAACCTCGACGGTACAAGCGTTATGGCAAATGCCGTTACCAGCCAGCGTCTGGCAGTCGGATACGTCGGCCTTACCACGGCTAACACAGGAGCATCCGGCGGGGCTAATGCGGCTTATCAAATACTGAACCTCAAAAAGACCGGCGGCACACAGTATGTCAGGCCTTCACGCGAAGATACCGTGGATAACGATAACATCGATACCGGCTGGCAAGTCGGCGGAAGCGAGACCTTCGCCACAGTCGGCACTCCTGACCCCGCTGGCCCCTACACGATGCCTTACAACAGGTATGCACGCGACTATCTCTGGAACATCAGCAGTAGTATAGCTGATTTTATTGAACCAAATACATCTGACGACCAGAATAATATGCCCGGTCAGTATCTGGCCAGGAACTGGTCGCTGGTTGCCGCTCTCAAAGCGGTTCCACAGGATAGCGCTCCGAGCGTTTTCGTTGCAAATCCGCAATACAACGCTGGCGTAAACGCATATTACAAAGCAAACGGCCCGATTACGCCGGCTTGGGTTGATGGCCCGGGTAAAGTCCCGACAAGAATTGTCGGCCCTACCTACAGCGACGGCACAACCGGCTCGTTCTACCTTGCTTCGGACGGAACTACACTTGCCAACGGCGGAAATCTGAATGCCCGTAACACAATTATGGGCGACTTTGACAACGACGGAAAACGCGACATCGGCGACATTCACGATATGATGGTTGCGTTCGCCAATCCTCGCGGTTTTGAGCCGGGTACAGGCGTTTGCCCGGAAATTATCGGCGACTTTACCGCTGACGGCAACTTCACGGCCGATGATATTCGTTACTTTGCCGATGGTCTGGCGGTAGTTGACCCTGTTACCAAACAGGTCAATCGTTCAGTTGGTTTTGCATTGGTTGACCAGGCCTGGACAGCGACCCTTGCCGCCTTGGATGGCAATCATCCGACAGCAGGCAACTTCTTCAATACGACTCTCGCACACGGCACATATCAGCCCGGTTCCGGCTGGTCAAAGGCCGACGTTGTGGATTCGAACTGGAGAACAATTAACCCGAATGTTGGTTATGCCCCCAGAACAGATGGCAAAGTTGACGCCTGCGACATCGACTACATCTATTACATAATGCGCGGCGGACTTAAGGCAAAGGCCTTTGGTCAGACACTCGCTGCCAACTGCAACGCATGGCGACACATTATGAACTGGAACAACCTTGATGACGCTGTATGGATGGATTTGACCTGCGACCTCAACGGCGATATGAAAGTTGATATCGACGACGCCAGAAACATCGTTGTAACCATTCTCGGAACACATTTCGGCGATGCCAATCTCGACGGCGTTGTTAATGCAACCGACATTGCGATTGTTACCGCTCACCTTGGACAGCAGGGCGGCTGGGCGCAGGGCGATTTTGACGGCGACGGCTGGATAACCCAGTGCGACCTCGATATCGCAACCGCCGCTCAAAGCGGACAATACGGATTAATCGAAACCGGCGGACAAGTCGGAAGCGCAGACCTCAACGGCGATGGCATAGTGGACTTCCTTGATTTCGCTATCTTTGCCGAACAATGGCTGCAGACAATTTAACTTAGGATTCCTTCATAGGCCGAGACAAGCTGAAGAGACGAGTACCCGTCGAACCTCCGGCAGGTCCTGGGAGAAGCTTACGCATGCTTCTCCTGGGGCCGCTCGGCTTTTAAAAACGTCCCACACAAGCAAATAAATAAATACCCCAGATATTATACCAGGCCGCGAATATATATACAACAGAAGTAATCATGAAAATTAAATAAGCGAATTTCCTGCAATAAACAGCCAAGTACAGACATGCCGTCCATTTCCATAATGACCCCATCATCGGCCCGACAACGGGGCCAAAAGCAATAGAGGCGCCCCGAACAAGGGGATGTACCTCCGCTGAAACGCCGAGATACGACATAAAATATATGGTGCTTAGCCCGTCTGCAATCAAAGCCAGGGTAAATATGAATATAGCCGTATGATAAGTATGCCAAAAGCCGCGGTAATTTAACTTTAAGCGATTAGAGATTGGAAGAAGCCCCGCCCCCACAGCTACCTGCTCGTACGAAAACACGTTAAAACTGATTTTACCGGCTTGCCCTAACTGCATTTGGACTCATCCCCAATTTCTCCGAGACCATTAAATCAGCCCTATAATCGGCAATTTACAGCACGACCTTTATATCTTTTACGTCGGCAATATTTGCGAGTTTATTGAAAAAATAATGAAAAACTAATAAAGTTCTAACGAATCAAGGAGATTGTTTCCTTTTTAGCTTTTGCTAAATACCCCTGAAACTTTAACTGTATTTTAATTAGTTGCTAACGCAAAACAAACGTATCGCAGGTATCTTAGGTTCTTGTGTTGCGGGCAGGTTTGCTGCTTACAGACGACCGTATTCGGCAGCAGGGTAATTATGTAGTTAATGCAAAGAATGGTTTGGGGACGGAGATAAGAATGTCTCCTCCCTGAAGGAATCGTAGAATTGTTTTTTGGGTAATGGATTGAGAAGGAGAAAAAGATGCGTATGAAAAGAAAAGGATTTACGCTCGTGGAACTGCTGATAGTTATCGCAATAATAGCACTGCTGATGGGCATATTGTTGCCATCGCTTGCCCGTGTGCGGGTAATAGCGAACAGGATGAAATGCGGGACTCATCTTGCCGACCTCGGCAAAGCAATGATGATGTACTCAGAAGAAAACCGGCAGAATTATCCGGTCGGAGGCGTCCGAAACAGCACTTGGGAACAACTCAGTGGAACTACGACGGGCATTTTGAAATGGGACGCAGCGACAAGGGAACTGGCATTCGCAAACAACGGCAAGTATGCCACAATATCTTCGTGCCTGTATCTGTTGATTAAATACGGCAATATGGTACCTAAACAATTTGTCTGTCCCGATGACGCCGATACCAAAGAATTTAGTTTAGCCGATGAGTATAAGACCATGGGTATTACAGACCTCACCCAAATGATCAAGGAGCTTGCGGGGGCATGGGACTTTGGCGGCAATCCCGGCGCCAGGTGCAGTTATTCGTATCATATGCCCTTTCCGAACACCGATGACATTACGAAATCATACGCGGCGGAACCGATGGCAAGTCCGGGAAGTCCGCTTTGCGCCGATAGAAATCCATACCTTGATAAAAACGCCGCCGATTATATTAAAGACCCGAGGATTACTAATCCCTATCTGGGAACATCAGACGGGGAATACCACGATGACAAATTAAAAGGCAATTGTGCCTCTCATGGCCGCAAGGCGCAGAACGTTTTATTTAATGACGGCCACGTCGCTGCCGAGATGTATCCAAATTGCGGGATAAACAACGACAATATCTGGAAGTACTGGCCTTCCTATACTAATACGCCGACAGATACGGAACGTGAAGTTGGAGCAGGGGCATCTCCTCCTCCTCTGACGTCGGCGGGCAATGAAAATCTCCAATATACACCTGGTGCCGGCTCTGCATCTCCAAAGAATAAAGACGATGCGTGCCTTGTCAACGAAAGAAACGACAATATACAATAGCTGCGTAAAAAGGCGGACCGATTATGTGGCCGCTGCTATTTGTCGCGGTTTTGTCTTTATGCACGGTTCTCGAACGCATTTTCTTCCTGCTCAACGAAAAACTTAAACGCAGCCCCAAGTCGCTGGAAAAATTCTTTGCCGCGATTGGCAACGGCGACGTAGAAGGCGCAATCAGCGTCAGCAAAAAGTCGAAATTTTACGTCGTTCGCACGTTGAGCTACGCCCTGTCGCACAGGGGAAAATCGCTTACAAACGCCCTGCTTTACGCCCAGGAGCAGGAGATGAAACGGTTTCGGCGGGGGGGATTCCCATTCTGGATACTGTGATTACCCTTGCGCCGCTGCTAGGCTTGCTGGGTACGGTTACGGGAATGATGGGGTCGTTTTCGCTGATAGGCGGCGAGCTTAGCGCACCTGGCGCGATTACAGGCGGTATCGCCGAGGCGCTTATTGCCACGGCGTTTGGCCTGGGTATTGCAATAACTTCACTGATTCCGTTCAATTTCCTCAACACGAGGATGGAAAACGCACGCATTGAAATCGAAACCGCCGCCAAAAAACTGGATTTTCTGATGCACCCCCACGAAAGCAAAATCGCGGGTGCACGGGGCAACCGGTTCGACCGCCCCGTTGCAAAGCGGTTACTCACGAAAGCTGTTTGAAGTATAATAAAAACGAAAATGACAAGATTGAAGATTGTTTCCATAACCGGCCTTATAGTACTTTTGACAACCGCAATAATATGCTGCGTATTGGCGCAGAGCGCCAGAGCGGATGCTGTAATACCACAGTCAAATACAGGCGAAGAGGTAATGAAAATATGGAACGACCCGGCTTTTCAGAAGCAATTTATCGCCAGCTACGGCATAAATGCTGAAATCGAGCCGCGTCTTGCGCCTGAAGAGGTTTTGGTTCTGGAAAAAATCAGGCCGATGATGGCTGACGACATCAACAACGCTGAGGCGACGCTTATAAAACAAATGAAGCCGGATTGCTCTGCTACCCTGGATTTCACTCTCGGCAGTATTTATTTACAGCAGGATAAGATTGCCGAAGCGACGGATAATTACCTCAAGGCCGTAACAAAATTTCCCAGTTTTCGCCGTGCATGGCGAAATCTCGGGTTTATTTACACCCGGCAGGGTAATTACGACCAGGGAATCAACGCATTCACGCGGATGATTGAGCTTGGCGGAGGCGACGCTTATTCTTACGGCCTGCTTGGATTTGCATACGCGTCGAAACAGGATTATCAGGCGGCCGAAGCCGCATACCGCAACGCCCTGTTGCTTCAGCCGGAAAATACCGAATGGCGGCTCGGTATTACCAGGTGCGTTTTCAGGCAGCAGAAATATGCCGACGCGGTTACGCTTCTGGAGGTGCTCATCAATCGCTACCCGGACAAGGCCGATTTCTGGTTATTACAGGCACAGGCGTATCTTGGTATGAAACAGCCGCTCAAAGCCGGTCAGGATCTTGAAGCCCTCGATAGTATGGGTAAAGCCAGCGTGGATTCTCTTTATACGCTCGGCAATATTTACCTCAGCGAGAATCTGACCGACCTTGCCGGCAATGCTTACCTGAGAGCCATTAATATTGATACAAATCAGCCGCTTGCACGGCCGCTGCAACCGACCGAAATGCTGATTGGCCGGGGCGCGTTTGCTCAGGCAAAACAAATCCTGATACATATCAGGGACGTCCGAGGCAGCCGGATAGACGAGGTCAATCAGCGTAAACTGCTCAAGCTCGAGGCGCGCATCAGTATGGCCGAGGGCGCGGGTAACGCGGAGACGGCTAAAATCCTGGAAAAAATTGTGAAGCTCGACCCGCTCGACGGCGAATCCCTGATAATGCTCGGCCAGTTTTACTATCGTCAAAATGAGCCGGATCAAGCCATTTTTTACTACGAACGCGCCGAAAGCATCGACGCTTACGAGGCCAACGCCAAAATCCGCCACGCCCAGGCGCTTGTTGGAATGGGCCGGTACACCGATGCCATCCCGCTGCTGCGGCGGGCACAGGAAATCAAGCCCAATGACGATGTGCTGCGCTATCTGGCGCAGGTCGAACGCATCGCCAAAACCCATTAGAAAATCATATCAGAACCGCTCTCTGATTCGGTGATACAAAGTTTATACTATTAGACCTCAGCGAATTCCTGCTGGGGATAGTTTCTCATATTCAGGGATGCGGATTTATGAGCTTTCAAAATATGTTCCGCTAATTTTTCAAAATCTTCGGACTCGAAGCCGCAGTCATAACATCGCCAGAAATCCCCGTGAAAGATGGGCAGATGACATCTGTGTTGTATAAGCTCAGAAAAGATTTCAAGCTCTCTTTCATCGAAGAAGCCGGCGATGACAGTTCTATCCGAAGGCGAGCTGCCGTAATCCGCTCGTCGTTTTGGTGATACGGCTCTTATTCCCATTTTTAACCTCCTTGCGTCATATAATCACACCAAACCGTTACCAAATTCATTTTCAAAGTGTAGAAACAAGACGTTAAGGCGGTGTTAGATTTTGTTGTTTTTAGGATTAATTATTCTGCGAGGGCTTTTTAACCTACATTCGCTTAAAAATCGTTTGTTGATATTAGCTTGTGGGTAAAAAAAATAAAACATACTATTAGTTGTGGATTTGCTGTTGAAAAGGCCCTATTGGAGCCGATAATATCTATGAAAATGCGGTAACAGGGATGTTCTATGAATTTAGCGCGTAAATTGATGGTGAAGCCAGGCAGGAAGGCAAATATCGCCGACTGGGATGCCGATTTTACCGCAAATTTCAAGAGCAAAGAGCAAACCCTTGAACTGCTTGAAAAAAACCTCGAAAAAATAGCCAAGCTTCAATACCTGCTTTACGCTGAAAACAAGCATGCAATCCTCGTGGTGCTTCAGGCAATGGACGCAGGCGGCAAAGACGGAACAATACGAACGGTAATGGGGCCGATGAACCCGCAAAGCTGCAAGGTTACGTCGTTTAAGGGGCCAACCGATGAGGAGCTGGCGCACGATTTTCTTTGGCGTATTCACCGGTTTGTGCCCCGCAAGGGCGAGGTCCGCATATTCAACCGTTCCCACTACGAAGACGTTCTGATTGTCCGGGTGCATAATCTGGTCCCAAAGTCGATTTGGTCCGCTCGTTTCGAACAGATTAACAATTTCGAAAAAATGCTGGTCGAAAGCGACATTCATGTCATCAAGTTTTTCCTGCATATCAGCAGAGAAGAGCAGCGTAAACGGCTTAAGGAGCGGCTCAATGACCCTTCTAAATACTGGAAGGCAGACCCTGCGGATTTCAAGGAGAGCAAATTCTGGAACGAATATACAAAGGCATACGAAGATGTCCTGACGCGCTGCTCCACCGATTACGCCCCCTGGTATGTGATTCCGGCCAATCACAAGTGGTTTAGAAACCTGGCTATATCAGAAATAATGGTTTCCCAGCTTGAGCAATTGAAAATGAATTTCCCGGAGCCCCGCTATGATATTTCAAAGCTGCGAGTCAGGTAAAACGCTAACACAATCTTAATCATAAAATAACATTTAACTAATCGTGATATTAGACAATAGTTTGCGATATATAAGATTAGATGAAGACGAGATTTAGAATAAGCCGTTATCAAAAACTTTGAAAAAAGAATAAGTTCATCGTAAAAGAACGAACGTTAAGCTGGGTAAGATTTTGTCCGATAGTGTGATAATAAGAAAACCGAAAATTAGATAAAAATTTAATAAGGGCCAAGAGTTGAAAATCACAACGTTACTCGAAGATGTAATCGAATTAGGCAAACGCCACGACTTTGACCAGGATCACTCCGTTCAGGTTTCTAAGTTGGCCCTTCGTTTTTTCGATGAGTTCCAGCCCCTGCATCAGATGGGTAACAGTGAACGAATCTGGCTTCGCCTTGCCTCCCTGCTGCACGACGTGGGTAAAAGCGTCAGCGGGCCGTTCCATCATAAGGCTTCCCGGGATATTATTGTTCAAGAGGCGGACCTGCCCTTCAGAAAACGTGTCCGCAAAATGATTGGCCTTGTCGCCCGCTATCATCGCGGCGAGCTTCCCGAAGATACGCATAAGTACTACCGCCGGCTTGATGACGAATCCAGGCAGTGCGTCCGAAAATTAGCCGCCCTGCTGCGACTTGCCGATGCCCTCGACGCCGAGCATAAGCAATTGGTTAGTTCCATCTCCTTCACAATCCGAAAAGACCGCGTCATTCTCTATATCCTGACCCGCGACGAAACCGACCTGAGGAAAGTCGCGCGTAAAGCCGACCTTTTTGAACAGACGTATGGCAGGAAGGTCGAGGTCAGGACCGTGGTCGCCAGCCGGCTTCGCAGCCCCCTGCGGGGACTCCGTGAAGCGCTCCGCTTAAAGCTTGACTCAAATCCCGCCAGGGCCTATGCTCGCGTCGCTTAATGCGCAGCATGCCTTGCGGCAATAAAACGCAACACACGCATAGTTCGGTAATCAATACCCGTTCGTTATTGACCGCCTGTGAATCGTCCTGTAGAATATATCCGGGTACTTGCCTTATTTGAGGAAGCGATAATATTGTTGTCGGTAATTTCGGGAACAAATGTGAAATGACCATCTCTGACAGAGCATATCAGATGTGGGCCTGTCAATACGTGGAAGGACAGGTCAGGATACTGAAACGGCAGGTCCGCGGGGCCCGCCTTGCACGAAATATCGAGTATGTTCATCAGGCCAGAGTCGCCTCCCGGCGATTGCGCACCGCACTGCAGATGTTCGAGGATTGCTTTGCGAAAGACAAGTGCGACAAATGGCGAAGGGAAATCAGGCGACTAACCAAACGTCTCGGTGCGGCCCGCGATACCGACGTCCAGATAGAATTCCTCAAAAAATTTATCACGGATTTGCCGGCCAAATCGAAAAAACTAAAACCCGGATTGCGACGACTGATGCTCCGGTTAAGGCAACGCAGACAATCCATCCAGCCGAAGGTTGTCAAAGTGCTGGACCGGCTCGACAAGAAACAAGTCCTCGACGAAATTATCGCTGAAATTAACGAAATCACGGTTCGTTGCGGCAAACAACATTCAAAAATTCAAAGCCAGTTCGTATTTCAAAAGACACAGGAACACATTAGCGACCGGCTTACCAAACTGTTCTCTTTCGAGCATTCTCTTAACGACCCCGGTGACGGCAAAGGACATCACCAGATGAGAATCGCGGCAAAGCACCTGCGATACACCCTCGAAATCTGCAATTTGCCGTTTGAAAAAAAGCTTGATGACCATATCAAGGGAATCAAACAAATCCAGTCATTACTCGGCGAACTCCACGACTGCGACGTCTGGCTCGATGATATTAAGCAATTCAGCGTCGATGAAAAAACACGCATGGTGGAATATCTCGGCTCCATCCGGGCGTTCAAACGGCTAAAACGTGGTATCGACCACTTTGTCAGGCAGATTAGAAAAGAACGAAAGAGGACTTACGAGCAAAGCGTTCAGTATTGGAAGCAGTTCGCAGGGCAGGATTTCTGGAATAAGCTCGATGCAATTCTTAAAGAACACAACACTACCGTCGCCAAAATCGGGATCGTTAAGGAAAAGACCGATGCGGTCAAAAATCCTTAAAATAGCAGTTCTCAGCGATGTTCACGGCAACCTGCCTGCTCTCGATGCGGTGCTGGCTGACTGCGCCAAACAGGGCGAGGAGCAGATTTGGTATCTCGGGGATTTCGTCGGCTACGTTCCCTTCCCAAATGAGGTCATCGAGCGCCTGCAAAAAGAGAACGCGATAAGTATCATAGGAAACTATGACCTGAAGGTCATTGCGTTTGTAAAAAATGCCCGGCAATGGAAGAAAAACAAATTGCCCGAAAAGTATTCCGCCTTCGAATGGAATTATAAAACGCTGACGTCTGCCAATAAACGTTATTTGCAACAACTGCCGAAAGAAAGACGGATTAAAATCGCAGGACTTGATGTTCTTTTAACACACGGCAGTCCTGCCGATAATGAAGAAGGCATTAGTTCTGCGATGCCCGCAAAACGGCTAAACGAGCTTGCGAAAATCGCAAAAGCGGACGTGGTATTATGCGGCCACACTCATCGACCTTTCAAAAAACGCGTAGGCGGCGTCCTCTTTGTCAACGCCGGCAGTGTAGGCCGGCCTGAAGGAGACACCAGCGCCTCGTATGCGATTCTGAATTTTGCGAATGGTCGTGTAACAGTCAGGCATTGCAAAGTGGAATACGACATAGATAAGGCGACTAATGCAATCCGCAAGGCGGCCTTGTCAGCCGGCTTAGCGGACGTTATTGAAAAAGCCGCCAGTTTGGATGCCTTAAAACAACAGCAAAAAAGCCGGGTATCAGACAACGTTACTGATGAAAAAAAATTAGAAGCCGTTCTGTCGCTTGCGGAAAAATGCAATTACGAGAAGCAGCATACTCATCAGGTTGAAAAACTCGCGTTGCAGCTTTTTGACGGGCTTACAGGGCTGCATCGATTAGGAGACAAAGAAAGGTTTTTGCTTCTCTGTGGCGCGATTCTTCACGATATCGGCTGGATTGAAGGTCAGAAGGTTCATCACAAGGTCGCCCTTAAAATTATTATGGATGACACAACGCTGCCTTTTGATTTCCGCGATAAAAGCATCATCGCACTTCTGGCACGATACCACCGGAAGCGTCTGCCGGCCGACAAGCACGCGTATTATCGCGAACTAAGCGACAAAGACAAAACAATCATTCAAAAGCTTGCGGGTATCCTCCGTCTTGCCGACGGTCTCGACTGCACCCACAGTAACCTCGTTGAAAGGATAAATTGTAATATCAAAGGCAATTCACTGCTGCTGAACTGTGTCTCTAAAGAGCCGCTTGACGAAGAATTTTCGGCGGCTGACGACAAAGCCGACCTGCTTAAACAGGTCTTGGGCAAAAAAATAATCTTTCGCCGTAAAACAGGATGAGAATCCAAAATAGCGTGCGTCGTCCTAATAAATTGCTAACAATTTATTAACATAATACGGACTTGAAAAACCCGATTAGGCGATTTAGTGTATAGGGCCTCAATGAACCCTGTAACTTTAAAAAAACCGGATTTATCCGCCGTCCGTGCTGCGGATTCACCTTCAGTAAAAACGCTGGCGGCGATTGATATCGGCTCCAACTCCATTCGGATGGTTATTGCGCAGGTTTTGCCGGATGGACAAATCGAACTGCTTGAGCGTTTGCAGCGTGCGGTCCACCTGGGTCAGGACACCTTCCGGACGGGCAGAATTAAACCGCCTGAAATCCGCGCCGCTATTCTCATCCTTCGCGACTTTCAAAATGTTCTCAAAACCTACAATGCAGGTTTGCTTAAGGTCGTCGCGACAAGCGCCGTCCGTGAAGCAGCCAATATGGATACCTTCCTCGACCAGGTTCTTATGGCCACGGGCCTTGAGATATCGGTTATTAACTCCTCCGAAGAAAGCCGGCTGATGGTAGCCGCTGTTCGTCACGCCGTCGGCAAAACCCGCCTGGCAAAACGAAACTCGCTGGTGGTCGAGGTGGGCGGCGGCAGCACGGTTCTTAACCTGCTGCGTAAAGGGCAAATCACCGCCTCACGTAATCTTGCTATGGGTTCCATCCGGCTGCAGGAAGTCCTGTCGACCAGCACAGAATCAGCCGACCGCGCCGCCGAGATGATTCGCCACCAGGTTGCCGGCACTATGTCCACGATGCAGGGATTGCTCCCCCTCAAGCAGATAAAAACCATTTACGCGATAGGAGGAGACCTGCGATGGGCCGCCGACCGCGTCGGAAAACCGACGAGTATCGAGAATCTTCGCCGCGTGCCAGCCAGGGACCTCGACAAGCTCATTGACGTCTGCCGGCGTCAAACGGTCGATAAACTCGCCAAGAAATACGGCCTGCCGTTCAGCGACGCAGAAACACTGATACCGGCACTGCTCATCTTTCAGGTTCTCCTGCACTCGACCGGAGCAAATGAAATTCTCGTATGCAACGTTTCTATGCGCGACGGCCTGCTGCTGGACCTGGGGCAAATTGCCCTGGGCGCCCGGGAAGAATCCACTTATGGCGACGTCATACGTTCCACTTTGTCGATGGCAAAGAAATATCACGTTGACCTCAAGCACGCTCTGCACACCAGGGACCTTTCGGTGCGGTTCTTTGATGAGCTGATTTCGGAACACTCTCTTGATAAACAATACCGCCTCGTGCTCGAAGTCGCCTCCCTGCTTCATGAAATCGGGACTTTCGTGTCCAGCAGGAGTCATCACAAACACAGTTTCTATTTAATCGCAAGCTCCGAGATTCCCGGGCTTTCCCAGGAGCAGTTGCAGTTAGTCGCGCACGTAGCCCGCTATCATCGCAGAAGCAGGCCGAAATCGACCCACGCCGAGTATATGGCCCTGCCTCGTGAAAGCAGAATGGTCGTCAACAAGCTTGCCGCGATTCTCAGGGTCGCCGACTCATTAGACGCCAGCAGGATACAGCACGTCAAAGATTTTGATTTCAAACTGGACGACGGCGGTCTGGTCATTGCGATTCCCACGACTGCCGACCTGAGTTTGGAAGAGCATACACTGGCGATGAAAGGCGATTTATTCGAAGACATTTACGGATTACAGATTCGCCTGGAAAGAAGCTGAACTACTGGATTTGAGTTATGAGCAAAGACGTTGACCTTAAAAAACCGCAATTGCTGATAAACCGTGAATTAAGCTGGCTTGAGTTCAATGACAGGGTTTTGAAGGAAGGACTCAGCGAAGAGCTTCCTCTCGGCGAACAGCTCAAATTCCTGTCCATTGTCAGCTCGAATCTCGACGAGTTTTTTATGATTCGCGTCGCCGGCCTCAGGCAGCGGCACGCATCCGAGCCGAGAAAGCAGGACCCCAGTGGGCTTACAGCCGCCCAGCAGCTCGATTCGATAAGCAAACGCGTCCACACAATGGTTGCTGAGCAAACAAATGGTATCAAAGAGACCTTTAACAAGCTTAAAAAGCAGGGATTCAGCGTCCTGCCGCGTGCCGACTGGACCGAGCAACAGGCGCAGTTTCTGCAACAGTATTTTACCACTGAAATTCTGCCGGTTCTTACGCCGATGGCTGTCGAGGAGCTAAAGCCCTCGCCGCTTCTGCCGGGCCTGCAGCTGTTCGTTGCCTTCACCGTGGCCTCGGGCAAATCCAAAACCAGTATCATAGTAATCCCTGTTCCGGGACTTTTGCAAAGGTTCGTCAATATCCCCACCGAAGGGGATACTTTCGTAGCGCCCGTGGAAGACGTCATTGCCGCCAATGCGCAGGTTCTTTTCAGTGACGACTATATCGTATCCACGGCTTTTTTCCGCATAACACGTGACGCGGATATCGAGATACAGGAAGACGAGGCCGCTGATCTGCTCAGCACTATTGCCAGGGCTGTGAGGGAGAGAAGAAGACGAGCTGCGGTTCGGCTGGAGATAACCGCCGGCGCAGATACACAGTTGAAGAAATGGCTGACGAAATTCCTTCGGCTTAAGCCGGAAGATATTTATGAAATAGACGGCCTGCTCGACGCTTCTGCCCTGTTTAAACTAATCGACCTGCTACCCTCGGAAAAGTTAAAGGCCGAGGAGTGGTTCCCTCAGCCGCCACGGGACCTCATAGACAGCGAAAACCTCTGGACTACCATCCAGGAACGAGATGTTATGCTTTTTCACCCATACGAGAGCTTCGAGCAGGTTATGAAGCTTTCAGCGGAGGCGGCAAGCGACCCCAATGTTCTGGCCATCAAACAAACGTTATATCGAACAAGCGGTAGCAGCCCCATAGTCCGGTCGCTGGTCGATGCCGCCCGCAACGGCAAGGAAGTAACCGTCCTGGTCGAGCTTAAGGCCAGATTTGATGAAACACGCAACGTCAACTGGGCCAGGGAGCTTGAAGACGCCGGCTGCCACGTCATCTACGGCATAGCAAAATTTAAGACCCACGCCAAGGCAATGCTCATAGTCCGTCGCGAAAAGGAACGCATTCGCCGATACGTGCATCTTTCGACCGGCAACTATAACGACCGCACCGCTAAACTTTATTCCGACGTCGGCCTTATGACCTGTGACGCGGATATTACCGCAGATGTGGCGGCTTTTTTCAACCTACTGACCGGCCGCTCGGAAACAGTCGGCTGGCGGCAGCTGACCATCGCGCCAACCGACCTGCGGCAGAAATTTATCGACCTTATAGAACGCGAAATTACGGCCGCTTCTCCCGGCGACAGAGGCCTCATTATGGCAAAGCTTAACGCAATCGAGGACCCTCCTATATGTCGTGCGCTCTATCGAGCAAGCCGGGCAGGCGTGAAAGTAATGCTCAACGTCCGCGGAATGTGCTGCCTCAGGCCGGGAGTCAGAAACGTCTCGGACAATATTGAAGTTCGCTCAATCATCGACAGATACCTCGAACATTCCAGAATCTTCTACTTCCATAACGGGGGCAATGAAGAGGTTTACCTCAGCAGCGCCGATTGGATGCACAGGAATCTGGATCGGCGACTGGAAATTTTGTTCCCTGTAAGAAACGCCGCAGTAAAAGCCCGCCTGATAGATGTCCTCAAAACCTTCTTTGCCGACAATACAAATGCCTGGCAGCTCCTGCCCAACGGCACTTACAGACGTGTATCCTCGCGAGGCAGCAGGATTTGTGCCCAGGAGAAATTTTATCAGGACGCCGTCGCCGCCGCAACAGAGGCACGCCACAAAAGGGCAAGGTTTCGACCGTTAAGCCGGCCGGAAAAATAATGATGCGGGATTAAAAACTCATTTAAATCGAAAGCCCCGGAATAAATCGCGTCTCTTTTTGATTTGCCGGTTTTTTATAAACTCTGTAATATCACAGCCCTGCTGTTAAACACCTGCCTTCCCCCCATTTGCCTGAAACCCGATTCTTCGGCAATAGAGACGGATTTCTCAAAGTTTGTTTTTGAGACGTGAAATTTCGGCTCTATAAATAATGCCTTTCCACTTGGCTTTAAAATCGAACGCAGCTCCGTGAAAAATCCCTTTTTGTCCGGGACTTCGTGAACCACGTAAAAAGCCAGAACAAAATCGGCTTTTTCCGACACCCCTATCCGGTTTTGCTCGCACTTGTGCAGCGTGATGATATTTTGTATTTCTTTGCCTGTTGTTTTTCGTTTCAGTTTTTCGAGCATATCCTCCTGCAGGTCCGCCGCGATGACCCTGCCCGACCTTCCGACCATTTTCGCCATTTCTACGGAAAACACTCCCGGCCCGCACCCGATATCCAGAACAACCATTCCTTCTTTAACAAGGTCGGCCAGTATTTTTTTGGGATTGTGAATCCACCGCCTGAAAATATTATCCAGAAAAATTGCGTATTTCGCCGGACATACATCATTGTTTGTCATTGAAATTCCCTTATTAAAAAGTCAGTGCCTTGAATTGGTTATTGTCTCTTTTGCATATTATCCGCGTTACTTCCCTGCCGTTTATTACTTCTTTCATAGATCTTTCACCTTTGTTTTTTGCTATACAGAATTTCAATATATTTTATTTGCCGGCATAAAAACAAGGGTTTTTATGTGCCCTTATATAATCATTGTCTGCCGCGACGAGACGTTGTCAAGTTAAGTTCTCATTAACCCAAACTTAACAATGAACTAACTTGACACATCCTTGTGCCGAGCATAGGGTTATGCTTTGGTTTTTGAAAGAATGCGGAATGCATATCGTCAAATTTGTCAGAACGACAGGATCCTGCCAGGAAGAATACGGACAGATAAGGTTCGACGGGGAGAAAATATGTTTCGACGGCCTGACCTGCATTTTTCAAAAATACCTCGAGAAAGGGGTTACGGGATCTGATAACAGGACATATAAACCTGCCGATGGAATTCAGTTCCTCATCAACCTCAAACATCACCTTGCCCAGGATGCCTTGATGGCAGCCGACGTGGTTGAAGGATAACCTGGTCAAACAATCTCAACGGTGTCAAAAAAGTGTCAGTCGCCAGTGGTTTGCCACTGTAAGTTCACTTGTTAATGATTAGTTATCCACTTGTAATCCTCGTTTTCAGCTCAAAAACGGGGCATAACCCATTACTAACACTATACTTACAACCACCATTTTGGATTAGAAATCCGTTGCTCTATCCAGCTGAGCTACGGGCGCCAAATTAAGTGCTCGTGACTGCTCGTAATATAACAACTTTTCGCCTGTTTTTCCAACCTTTGAAAAATTTATAACTGTCCCAAAGATTGCTGGGGAATTTCGGGTGCTTGACAAATTGTGTGTTGGCCGGGATATTGGGCAAATGCAAAACGGGAATTTTGATATTGTTGTTATCGGCGGGGGGATAGTGGGTCTTGCGACGGCGTTCAAAATCTCGCTGGGCCGGCCGGACGTTCGTTTGGCGGTGCTGGAAAAAGAGGCAGCACTTGCGAGTCATCAAACAGGCCACAATTCGGGCGTCATACATTCCGGCTTATATTACAGGCCCGGCTCGGCAAAGGCCAAAACTTGTACCGATGGCAGAAAGCAGCTTGTCGCCTTCGCAAAGCAATACGCAATCCCCTTTGAAATCTGCGGCAAAATCATCGTCGCGACGCACCAGAGCGAATTAGCCGGGCTGGAACGCATCTTCAATAACGGCATCCAAAACGGTATCGAGGGTATCGAAAAAATCGGCCCAGAAAAAATCAGGCAAATCGAGCCGGCCTGCACCGGAATCGCAGGCCTGAACGTGCCCTGCACAGGCATAATCGATTTCGTGGCCGTGGCCAATAAGCTGGCGGAATTGATACAAAAGCAAAACCCCAATAATAAAATCCTGACTTCGCATAAGGTCATCAAATTCGAAAAAACAGCAAGCCAGACGAGCGTTTTAACAAACCAGGGAGCCATCCCAACGCGATTCATTATCAACTGCGCCGGCCTTCAAAGCGACAGAATCGCCCGATTAGACGGCGTCGATACCAGAATGCGAATCGTTCCCTTCCGCGGCGATTACTACGACCTCAATATCGCGGCACAGGGCAAGGTGAAAAACCTCATTTACCCCGTGCCCGACCCGCAGTTCCCGTTTTTGGGCGTGCATTTTACGCGTGAAATTAAAGGCGGCGTCGAGTGCGGCCCAAACGCCGTATTCTCATTCAAACGCGAGGGCTATGGCAAACTCGATTTCAATTTTAGAGACGCGTGGGAATCGCTCACCTATCCCGGCACACTGAAATTGTTTTTCAAAAACTGGCGATACGGCCTCGGCGAATACGTCCGAGCGTTATCGAAAACGCTATTTGTCCGGCAATTACAGCGACTGGTTCCCTCGATTCAGAAAGCTGACCTGACCCCCGGCAACTCAGGCGTCCGCGCTCAGGCCGTCGGCCCAGACGGCAGACCCATTGACGATTTTGTGATTGAGTCCCGGCACTTTGGGATCCACGTCCTCAACGCACCTTCCCCCGCCGCTACCGCCTCACTGGCAATCGCCGACCACATAACCAAACTCACCGCCGAACAATTCAAATTGTAGCCACAGAGGTCTCGGTTTTTAAGCCACCCCGCCCCCAAAAGGCGGGACTCCCTCGGAAGCCGAGACTACGCAAGGCTTCGCGCTGCGCTGCGCAGAGGACACGAAGCCCTTGGCGGAGTCTCGCCTTAGCGAGACAGAGGTCACAGAGTTTTTAAGACAATGATTAACACAGGATTAACACTGCTTTTGTTTAGCCGCAAAAACATCTTGTCTTCTTCCACCGTTTAACAATATAATGATTCCTTAAGCTCGGAAGGTTTAATTTTTGTCTTATAAAGGGAAATAAATATGGCACCGGATTTGTCGCAGAAAAGATATAAGGACGCTATTCTTTTTAGCGCTAAACCAAAGATGGTAAAGGTTGAAGATGCCATAAGGCATTTATCAAACCATGAAGAACTTTACTGGGAGGTTAATTTTCCAATTAGCCGTAAACAACTTGAAAAGTTTCGTTATCCGATTCTCGGCTACATCCATATTTGCAGAAAGCAGGTCGAGTATGTGGCAACAATTAAAAACATTATCCCTTTTTCACCAAGCCATTTCAACCAGAAATTCAAGCCAGTTCAATGGTTAACAGAAGAGAACAAGAATTCCCCTTGGAAGCATGCTTTAGTCGTAACACGGATCGATCCATTTCCTTATGACACATATCGGTTAGAAATGCGCACTGGTGGTACAGTTTGCCATCCTCCGCAAAAATATTTTAACGTTCGACCACCTACGGCAGTTATTCAATATGTATCAATTAAAGACGAGCGAGCTTAAAGGAAACAGTAGGTTTTATTCTGTTGGCGGCTCCCCACCCTTAGCTCGGTATGCTAATAGAATGTTCTTGAGAGCCTCTTTTTCTATTGGGCTTACATCCCGGTCGAAATGATACTGCTGTCCTTCGTATCGCATCATTGTTTTTTCTGACTTTGCAATCTTGTTGATAAGATTCCATATATACTTATCAACTAAGACATCCTTCCATTCCCAGTAGATATGGCCGTTAGTATCTCTTTTCCAATCATCAAAAAAGCCATAAGTTAATTTGAAGTCCTCCCCATCTACTTTGAATAAGACGGATTTAATTAACAGCAAGTCCCCGGCGTGATACATCTTAAAGCATAGCCATACAGAGTAGTCCTTCTTTGCGATATAAGCCTCAATATAGTCTCTACCATGTCTTATGTCATCAAGAGATTGGGCGTGATAAAAATCTACTTCTTCCATCTCGTCTCGCGTTTTAACAAGATTTTTATTAGCTTCTCTAATTACTTTCCCTCTTTCACGCGCAACGCGCTCTTTATCCAATTCTTGAACTCGTTTATTTTCCTCTTGCTCTTTACGTTGTTCTTCAACAATTGGATTATAAGCTATGGTCAACCTCGTTTCTTCACTGGATTCACTATATTCCAAACTCATCTCAATATCTTTGTTGCTATTCCCAAGGACAGACACCCACAACCATTTTTTAATATTTTTGTTTTCCTGCTTACCCTCACCATAATAAGCAAAGACGGCATCTTTTAAGGCAGTAAAATTTTTATATCCTTTTGCTGTAATAACCACCCCGCAGAAACGGTCTTTGTAATAGCCATAAACTATTGCCTTTAACTTGGCATTACCGAAGCTGAGTTTATCATTTGAACGTCCATAGAATTCAAATCCATTACTATCATTAATGAAAAACGCCTCATGGTCTTTTATGTCCTTGATATTTGTCGCCCATTTCAAACCTCGAAACCCGTCCCATCTGCTTGGATCAGTTCCAGCGCAACCTGAAAAAGATAAAAGCAAAAGAATAATTAGTGAACCGATTGATATTTTCATTGCTATGTCTCCCTACTTTCAAAGAGTTTTGCCTATAGCTTGCATTTTAACATAATCTTAATGTTTGACTACTATTAAAACGTATATTAACGGTTTTTGGCTGTCTCCGTCTTTCTAAGGGTAATCTTGGGACACTTTATTAAAAATAGTTGGCTGACCCCAGTTATTCCCACGGTTATTACCGAAGATGTTTCTTATCTTAACCAGACCGCGTAAGGAGACACTAATCTTCCTTTAGCAATGACTTTTCGTATATGACTTTTCATTCCAATAGGAAAAGGTTCCTTTTCTCTGCGAATGCCGCAAACTGTTGAATGAGGTCTCATGGTATTAATCGTGCTTTGTAAGTCGTAAAAGTCGGCATATTCCCATAGGTCGATTTCACCAAAATATCCAACTTCAAGCTTGTCAAAAATGAGTGCGTAGGCATTTTTGTCCATAGTGCCAGTTACTGGGCCAAGACCTTCGGGTAGTGGATGCCAAGTTGATAAATCAGATGAATATTTCAATGCTCTATCGCTTGATTTGGTTTGTTCTCCGCCTGGAAAGAACAAACAGAGAGGATTGCAGTTTTGTTTTATTGCTTCTGCACAGAGTTTCTGTACCAAACCTGGTTTGGCCTTTGAGGAACGTTCATACCAAAATGTTTGACCAGTTTTAGTTTTAATGATATCGTCGATTTTTCTGGCGAAAATATTAGAAGAATCTTCACTGGCATGAGGACCATTTATGCTAAAAATTACATACTTTGAATTTTCTTTCATATCCATGATACCACCATAATACAACCGGAATCCGAAGATGCAATACTTATCTCTTCTGATATCCTCAATTTAAACTACCCACTATCCGCTGTCCGCTGAACGCTCTAAAGAACCACCGCCACCATATTCGGCGCTGCGCGAGAAATTAGACAGGCGAACGGCCGAGCAGTGTTAATCGGTGTCAAAAAATCTCTGTATCCTCTGTGACCTCTGTGACCTCTGTGTGCTCTGTGGCTATCAATCTTTTTTCTTCTCTGTGGCTAAAAAACTCTGCGGCTAAACTCACTACCAGCCCAAGGCGTTCAAAATTTCACCGCGTTTTTTGTAGATGGCGTATCGGCCGGCGGCAATGAGGAGGTTCTGCTGGGATTTCGGAATCTGGTATTCGAGGCCGTGCTTGCCCCAGAAGACAGGCGCGGTCATCGAGATACTGCGTAAAAGATAAAACGGCGTGGCGCTCGGACAGTGTTTGGGCTTATCGGCGGCAAGCTGCCTTTTATCCTGCTCGGTCAGGCCGAAAGGCAAAAGGTCATTGAAATCGGCTTCGACAAGGTCGTCGAAACTTATATAAATCGGCTTTATATTA
>Ga0187886_1000633_pt1 | contig 39724 bp, 51 predicted proteins | sample June2016WEW_20_1_FD_133001 | JGI IMG/M metagenome (GOLD analysis project Ga0187886, IMG submission 133001) | Peatland microbial communities from SPRUCE experiment site at the Marcell Experimental Forest, Minnesota, USA - June2016WEW_20_150 | ecosystem: Environmental > Terrestrial > Soil >...
TTTGCTTGGTGGAGACCACTCCCTTTCTTTAGGGGCAGTTCGAGCTTTCAAGGAAGCATTCCCCAGACTCTCCGTGTTGCAACTGGATGCCCATGCTGACCTCCGGGATGAATATCTGGGGACTAAATATAGCCAGGCTTGTGTTATGCGCCGCATCTTTGAGCTTTGTCCTATCTCCCAGGTAGGAGTGCGCAGCCTTAGCTGGGAAGAAAAACAATTCTTAACCCAAAACAATTTGAAGCCCTTTTATATGGCTGACTTGGCATTGAGTACAGCTTCCATAGATCAAATAGTGAACTCGCTTAGCGAAGAGGTCTATGTCACCATAGATGTAGATGTTCTCGACCCTTCCGTTATGTCGGCAGTAGGTACCCCTGAGCCCGACGGCATGTCATGGCGGCAAGTCTTAGATATAATAGAATCAGTTGCCCTTCACAAGCATGTAGTGGGCTTCGATTTAATGGAATTTTGCCCCGGGGAGGGGCCAGGTTCTTGCGCTTTTCTACTGGCTAAATTAGTTTACAAGTTTATCGGTTGCACTATGCGTCAAGAAGGACGATGAGTGGTAATATAAGTTTAGGTAGAGTTTTCGGTATTCCCCTGCGAATCAATTATACCTGGTTTATTATCTTTGCCTGGGTTACATTTTCCCTCGTATTTTACGATGTAAACCAAACTTATCCCATAGGGCAGAGGATAATTTTGGGTATATTAACCAGTTTGCTCTTTTTTGCTTCCATCATTACCCATGAACTAGCCCACAGCATCCTGGCTATTCGTAATAATATCCCGGTTAAAGAGATTACCCTCTTTGTTTTCGGCGGTGTTTCTCAGATAACTAAGGAAGCAACCCACCCCAGAGCAGAACTATCAATAGCCATAGTTGGCCCGTTGACCAGCCTGGCTCTGGCTGGTATTTTCTACGGATTGCATCTTTTACTGGCTGGAACCCATCAAATCCTGGCCGCCGGCTTAATGTGGTGGCTAGCTTGGATAAATGTGCTTTTGGCTGTATTTAACTTAATTCCCGGTTTTCCGTTAGACGGGGGCAGGATATTTCGTGCCCTCGTGTGGCAAAGAACCCGCGATTACCATAGAGCAACCCGCACCGCTACCAAAGTTGGGCAAGGAATAGCTTATGCCTTCATTGCCGGAGGCATTGCCCTTATCATCTTTTTCCCTCAATACTGGCTTAACGGCATGTGGCTAATATTCATTGGCTGGTTCCTTAGCAACGCAGCCAGAGCTAGTTATCAGCAGGTTTTACTCCACGATGCTCTTATGGGTATCACAGTACGCCAGGTTACGGACTATGATTGTCCCTTAATCCCTCCCCATATGAATCTAATGGAGTTAGTTCAGCAATATGTATTGCCCACGGGGCGAAGCTGCTTTCTAATAAGCTGGGGAACTGACTTAGAAGGCATGGTCACCATCCAGCAGATAAAGAAAGCCCCTCGCAGCCGTTGGCCAACCACCACCGTGCAGGATATCATGACCCCGGCCAGTAAATTAAAGGTAGCTTATGCTGACCAAGATATCTTGAGTGTGCTTCAGGAAATGAATGGGGAAAGTGCCAACCACATACCAGTAATGGAAGCCGGGAAAGTCATTGGAGTAATAAACCGAGAAGACATAGCTCGCTTTCTTCGCACCCGAGCCGAGTTCGGGACAAAACCAACACCCAAATAACTATTATCGATACACTAAACAATATCCCTTATCCAGGAAAAATTCATTTCCAGGGTTCTTGTCAGCCAACTGTCATCAAGTGACACGCCCCATGCCATTTGAGGGTGATACGGTATCCAATGTGAGCCGCCAGGGAATCGAACCCTGAACCTGCTGATTAAGAGTCTGATTGCCTGCCTCATTTAATTACCTCACCATTCCCTGCCTTAATTATATTCATAATCTGGGTATGGCTTAATTTGAATATCTTAGCCATCCTGCGGTATGTGGTTTTATGTTCTCGGCGATACCGTCTAATGTTCTCATCTCGTCTCTGTATTCGCTTTGTTATCATGGTGCTCTTATTGTAAATCCCCTTTACAAACTTGTCAAGCCCCCTTTTAGCTATAATTTACATGCAAAAGTCATCACCTTTTGGAAAATTTTACATAGAGGGGTTGACATTTTCAAGAAAGGAATTAGAATAATAATGGGTGGTTAAAATGAAGAAGGCTGGGATAATTATCAGTGTCATAGCAATTATTGCTCTTGTCGTTTGTCTTGTCCCCTTGAAGGAAGTGGCTTATGCTGTCACAGTTGATTATGAAGACACTGCGACTTATTACGAGAACGAACCCTATAATGCCACAGAGCCCTATACCGAGACTGTCCCATTAGATTATGAAGTCGTTGACACTAAAGAACGCATTGATGGGGATACGACTGCGGTTTCTGTTGTTGTACGAAATAAGGACAGCATCGCTGGAACATTCACTGTTGACTTCTCAGTTATCTATGTTTGCACTTTCATAGCACCAGGCAGTATCAAAGCTACTGCCATGTTTGCCTCTGACCAACGAGAATTGCATCTGGATCCAAACGATACAGAGACCGCCAGATATACTGCCGATAATCCGTATCCCGCAAACTGCGGTTTCGATTCTTGGAGCTATACAGTTACGCCCAGCACAAAGGAAGTAGAGGCAGAGAGAACAGTAACAAAATACAGGCAGGTAGAAAAGCAAAGAACTGTAACAAAGCAGCGACAGGAAACACGGTATAAGAAAGTAACCATGCTGGATTACCTTTTACATTACTAAAATAAAAAAGGCTCCCTGGCTTTTACACCAGGGATAATAGACTAGGGGGTAAAGATTACGCAAAAGGCGGTTAAGGGGCAGCCTTGGGTCTCTCAGGTGCATTCCCCAGCGTTTTGAAATAGTATGCCGTCCCTTCTCGGAGTAGAATCCACGCGATTGTTTCATCGGTCATGTTTAATTTCTCTTTGGCATCCTTGAGCATCTTGTCCAGCCAACATTCAAATTCTGCCACATCCTCTATGAAAGGCATATTATTCCTTTGGTTTGTCGCCGTCTTTGGAAAGTCGTTCTAAGAACCTGACTTCCCCGTCCAGTCTTAGAGCCTCAGCCAAGAGAGATTGTCTCTGGTTCTCTAATTGTTGCTTTTGCTCGGCTAAACCATTGATTTGGTTTACCGTCTCTTGCCTTCTCTGCTTTGCGTCATCTAATTCTTTTTGAATGTCCATTCGCCTCCTATGTGAAAGTGGTTATGTTTCTCCAAGCTCCCTGAAAATACACTTGTACTTGATGAACAGCGGTATTAAAGAATAGTCTGCCATCGCTGGCAGCAGGGGCAGAACTTAACTGAGGCAAGTCAACAAAATCGCATCCCAGAAGGTCAAGACCATAACCCGATTGAGTTGCTAAGTCTATCCCACCTGATGTTACGGCCAACGATAATTGTCCTTGAGCCCAAATTACCAGCCCGCCGGTAACGCCCTTAATGTATCCCTTATAGCCAGTGCCATAGTAAAATTGAAGTGTCTCCCCTTTAAGGGTGATACCAACACTATCCAATTTAACATTCCCTGCAGCAGCATAAATCGCTCCATCCGAGCCTACATAGCACTGGTCAGGCCCATTTTCGGTTGCCCTTGTTCGGAGCGCATAATCTTGACCATATATGAGAATACCAGAAGCCCCGCTGATCTTCACGCCGCCAGTCTGATACCAAACACCTTTAGCTTGAGCATACCCGTTGAAATTGGCATACCCATACATGATATTACCCTCAGCCTTACTTTCAGCCGCAACCCCAATGTCATAAGCATTGGCAGCAAGGTCATAAATTTTGCCGTAAATAGCGTTGAGAATGTCTACCTTTGCCCCAAAATATGACTCCCATTGAGAGTTCCATGTAGTTCTAGTGACAGTAGTAGTGGCTGACATATCATTGAAGACCCCGAGTGTTGTGTTGAGGTAGGTATTTAGGCTATTATAGGCGCTAATATAAGCAGTGGTTGAAACCCCAACTGCCGTAGCTGAGATAACTATTCCAGGCTTCTCATCCACTATGGCATCCCAGTCCACCTTAACTGCCTTTTTTTCAACTGGCGTTACTTTACTATCTGAGGCTATATCAGCGAGTTTGAGAAGTGCCTGCGCGGCATCATCCGCATATCCTTCCCATGCTGCTATTTGGTCTTCAGATACCAATTTATAAAGTGCACTCTGGACGATTGCTGAAGCCTTAATACTTCCGGTCGTTGCATCAATATCAATAGTCTTGATTAGGCTGTAACCGCAAGAGGTATCAAGCCCCGCTGAACTTAGCTTTATCTTGCCTGCCGATAGAGCAGTGCTCAGTGTCAGTCCGTAAGTGCCTACTTGCACTCGGTCTAAGACTACTAGCCCATCAGCTGTCAAGGCTACGGATTTTAATTCTCTGTAAATCGTACCTCTATTGAATTCAGCGACTTGTGCCGCTGTTAATTCAGCCCACGATGTCCCATTCCACATCTTGACCTTATTAGGTATGTAATTAGTGTCAATCCAGAAATCGCCGACCGCGGGGCTAGATGGTGCCGTAGCTTGTTTGTGTAGACTGTGCTGTGGCCCTCCTGGTAATCTGATGGTGTAAAGTGTATTCTCTGTTAGATAGACTCCCGTAGCGTCCAGATGTAATGACTTCTGCCTTACATAGACATCAGGACCATCATTTATCTCATCCAAATAGGCATCAAGATTTTCAACATAGAGGTCTCCAACTTTTAGCCGTGCAAAGTAGTTCGTTAAGTCATCGCTGGTAACACCCAGGTCAGCTAATGCTTTGCGGACATTTTGCCAATTTCCAAAGGTAAAGGTCATTCGCCATTCGTTCTTATTAGCTGTGTAGTGGCGAACCAATCGCCCTATGCTACCTACACGATAGTCGCCTTCCCTTTGGTCAGTAACCTTAACATAATCGTAAACCTCAGCACCGACATTCAGAGGAACGTCAGCTGAGCCCGCCTCGCACCACATCTGAGCCTTAGCTAACATCGCTTGAGCTATAAGAGTTGCCTGGTCATTGCTAGCGAGATATGTCTGATAAAAGTCCTGCTTAGGAAGGATTCCATAGGATACAGCGTCAGTCGCAGTCCCGCTATATTGAGGAGTGTCATCTTTACGAGACATTACCTTGATATAATTGGGAATGACCAGTCTATTCCGTAGTGCTTTAGCAAAGAAGGTATGCCCACTCTGTAGGGTATATTCGTAATCATAGGTTGCGCCACTGGTAGTAGGCACAAAGATATGTATGCATCCGTCTCCTCTTGCCCTCATCACGCACTTGGTATAATCCAAAAGGCGATTGACGGCAGATAGCCTATCTCCACCGGCATAAATCCTAAATCCATCCTTAGGAGTGTAGGTGTTAATCAGGCTGTCTTCACTATCCCAAACAACTGTGTAGGCTGTGCAATGACTGAAACAGGCTAGTGTCGCCCCTAGAATCTGGTTGATTATTGTCTTGACTGGCTTGGTGTCGGTGGCGTCTGGGATATAAGATTCGCTGGCTTTATCATCAGCCATTAGATTACAAATGCCGACTAAGGAAAGAGTGCATACCAGTTTACCGGGGACGGAATCAAACCTTTGCGGGATCACCCACATAGGAGCACAAGCAGAATATTCATCCCCAGAAGTTACTGCCCCAAAGGAGAGAACGCCCTTATATCCTTTCAGGTCAAGATTAGTTAGGACTCCATCGCTATTGTCTAAAACTATGTCGCAGGACTGAAGATTGCCGTCTTCTGTGTGTGTAATATCCAGTATCCTAGTTCTGGTATAGATATAGGAATATGAACTATAAGTCAGGACAATATTGGTCAAAGCATCTATAGAGACAGCTTTCTGGGCTGCCAATAAAGTTGATGTTAGTGTTCTCATGTTATCTCGAAACTATAATTCCCCATGCTAGTTCTAGCAGTTGGCCCCGAGCCGTCAATAACTTCGGCTATCCCGTGCCACCATCCTTTTATAGAGTCGGCTGCCGTATTATAGTAGTGGTCATAGATACCTTCTGCGATTTTCCCGCTTGTGATGATTTCCTCTGCCGTGACTTTTACTAGCCCGTTCGGGTCAGTAATAGTAATCAAAATTGAAGTCGGGTCAACCAGCTCATCGTTATCATCAAAAACAGATACGATTGTTCTGACCGATGATTTCGCCGTGTATTGAATGATGCTCTCAATGTGCATTTTATTCTCCTGTCATAACCTCGACCTTGCGTTTCTGTGAGGTGGATATGGCTAATCTCCGAGCCTGGCTGGTAGAAATGACCAAGTGCAACTTCCTGCCTTCCCAGCCCTGAGTCACCGCAGGACTGATAGCCTGAGCAATAGCTCTGAGAAATGTCGGGGTGATAGTCATTGAACCTTCGATAACAGTCGGTGATAACCCTCTGGCTATGGCCTGCGCTGAGTCTGGCGATATTAAAATTACACCAGCATAGACTGTTGGAGCAATTACCTGCCCTAATGCCCAACCATAAGCGGGAGTTATGTGCAAATCGCCCTGTCGGACATTCGGCTGAATGACTTGCCCAATGGCTGAATCAGGATTCGGTATTACAATGATAGAACCTAAAACTACGGTAGGATTTACCGTATCGCCGAGAACTTGGATATACTCAGGAGTGATGTATAGCTCTCCGCCGACTAATACATTGGGAATATTCACTTCTGCGATGGCTGTAATTTCCGTGGGAGTTATTGTCATCGAGGTCAGGATGATAACGGGAGCAACAATACCAGCAATAGCACTTACAGGTTCGGGAACTATTCCACTAAGTATGATAAATGGGTCAATAGCCCTTGCTATGGCACTGGTCGACTCCGGCGTGTAGAGTATATTTCCTTGAACTACATTTGGCTGAGCTACTTGAGCAATACAAGACACCGGTGTGGGTGTGATAGTGGGTGCAGTAAGTCCTACTGTCGGAGCGACAACACTTCCTACTGCCTGGGCAGGAGAAGGTATGATAATTAAGCCTGCAAGAATAGCATAGCCAGCTAGATAGAATCCAACAGCGGTTGAAGCGATTTTCCCTTCTACGAGGCCATTAGCATCACAGGGTACAATCGCAAAAGGATGGAAGTAGGCATTGTGATAATAGTCATTTACATCGCCTTTCTTACGTAGGGCATAATTGACGTTTGTTGTAGCGTTAACTTCAAAGAAGCCAAAGCTGGCATTACCGCCTATGGCTGGTAAATTATGGTAATAGCCATCGGCTGTTAAGGTCATGGCGGTAGCATTAAGGTTCATTACCACGCCGAAGTTAATATAGCCGAGTAGGTAAAATCCTACTGAAGTATTTATCCTGTATGCCTCACATCTACGACTACTATCCAACCCTACAATGAAAGTAAACTGATTCTTATAACGGGAAGATGCTGCTCTATTATCTCCACTACCATACATACGGAGTCCATAGCCTCGGGCAGTAGCCGAAGAGTTATGAACCTCAAAGATAGCTGCCTTTGTTCCTACTGGAACATAAGAGGATAGGTCTATGGTTTGCCAGCTACCAGTAGTGGGAGCAAACGATACACCATTGACTAAGCCAGTTACTCCTGCCAGTGTGTAGCCAGTAATGTAGATATCTATGCTACTTGACCCACCAGTTCCAATCCAGGCTTGAATGTTTCGGTTAGTGCCAACCTTAACCATTGCCCAACATTGAGTGGTAATATCAAGTTGAGCGTATCTGCTATCAGTTACGGCTGGGTCTTTAGTTCTCAAGCCATACTGGTAGGCAGCACTACCACTATTCCTTACATGGAGAATCGCCATTGTCGCTTCGGCGGGAATATACGAAGACAAATCTATATCTACCCAGCTTCCTGTAGTTGCTGGCGTAACTCTTTGACGAGTGGTCTCAACAAAGCTCAGCACCGTGACAACTATTGATACCGTAGGTTGAGATACTGTGGCAATGGCAGACACGAAATCAGGAGTAACCCTTGCCTCACTTAACGCTGTTGGTTCTATTACTGAGGCTATAGCCTGAGCATAAGAGGGAGTAATACTGAGCGAACCCAATACTACTGTCGGGGCTACTATGGAGGCTACCGCTTGCACTGGAGACGGAGTAATGCTGAGTGAGCCAAATACTACCGTCGGTGCGATAACCGAGCCTATCGCCTGGATAAAAGAAGGAGTAAGGGCAGTAGTAAAATACGCCGAACTGCTCCAGATTCCTTCCCCTGCTGAGTTCTTGGCCTGCACCTGATATTCATATTCGGTAACAGCAACTAACGAAGTTAAGTTAGAGAGGAAGGTGGCGTTTGTGCGATAGTAAGAACCTCCGTTATTATCCCAGTCCGTAGGAATCCAGTATTTGATGATAAGTTTGGGGCGATAGGAGGCGGTTGCATAGTCACTACTGTAAAAGTCAAGAGAGGTGCGATTTGTAGTTTGGTTTTCAGCACTGAATTTCACGAGGACTTCGACAGGAACAGAGTTTGTCTGGGCATATAATACTTGGTTGGTTATGTCCCATTCCACCCACCCATAAGAGGCTGGCATGGCGACACTCACCCCATCAGTTGCAGTGTAATCCCCACCAGCAGTAGTCCATGCAGTACTTGTCTTGTAACTATTCCATGTAGCCTCTAGTTCTACCCAATCAGCTCTCGTCCCACGATAAGCCCACACCGTTTTCCCCACAGGGTTATAGTTATAATAAGATGCGTAATATAAATCTAATTTAGCAGACTCAATTATCGCCCCTGTTGGGATTGAAGTTATAAGAAATTCAAGTAACCCTCTTCGTGTATTGCTAGAATAGTCATAAATAGTAACTCCAGTTCCGCTCCCATAATTAGTATCAGGAGCACTACTTTGAAGGTATGTATCCTTTGTAGCTGGCTGGATAGTAAGTAATACATTTTCCCTATACCTGAATCTTCCCTCGCAGTTAGCCCCGCCATCGTCTGAAATCTTGCCGTTAATGGTGGCAGTGGTAGGGACTATATTTGAGGCAGGCTGAGTAATGCCTACGGGTGACGTTGGTTCTGATAACTGTACGATTGGGGAGACAACAGAAGCTAACGCCGAAACAATAGAGGGGGTAATGGCGATTGATACCCCCTCTATTGTGAATTTAACCTGTGCTTGCTGTGGTTGCGGTAGTTTCCTCCAAATAGGCATTTAATCTCCTAATAGAGTTCTTCAAAGTTTACTGTGCAGTTCCACCCTGTTAAAGTAGCAGGATCGGCCAGAAATCTCACTACAAAGGCCAATGCTCCTGTTACATAAATCTCCTCATTGGGAGTTGGAATCCATAGCCAGCCATTAAGACTGTTAAATGAGGCAACATGAGTGTCGGTATAAGCCGGAGTCGCGTCTGCCGAGCCCGTGATTCCACACTTACCCGCAGCTAATGTGCCCGCTATACCGACAATAGCAGAAGCAGCGCCACCAGCCTTTCTCGGAGTCGGTGTGACAGTAGCAACAGTCAAGTAGCCACCAGTTCTGAATGACATAGCAGCCCTTACCTGTACGGATGTGGCATTAGCGTTCTGGGAAATCTCCACCCTTTTAACTATCAGCACCGACCCTGCAGCAGGTGGAGTGGCAACAGGATAAATGCCCACCAGGACATTAACCCCAGTTACCATTGTTGCGTTAGTAGCTACTATACTGTAAATTCTTGGCATTGTTCACCTCCTTTAGTGAGCCAAAATATGCGGATAATAATTTCTAAATGGTACTACAAATATTTCCTCACTTCCCCAATCTAATAAATCATCTCTTTCAGTCTCATAGGTGGCTTTTATCCAAGCTACTGTTCTCGCTCCATTGGAAATTCTGACCTCATCCTCTTGCCCGTCCAGATACCCATCAGGGGTTGCGCTTGCTCTATAACCAAGAGTTAGGGGCTGTGTAGTATTCTGCAAGTTTCCACTTACAGATACATAGGCTGCGTAGGACTGCTCTGCTCCATTAAGGAAAAGTTTTATAGTAGTTCCATCATAGGTAGCCACACAGTGATACCCTGTTCCTGCTTGAAAAGTGGTAGTGCCTCTCCTATATCCTAGTGCGTTCGAGGTATTCCAGACGAAAAATATTAGGTTGCTGGTATCCAGGCATAAGCTATACTCGCGGTTTCCAGTCGTAACGTAATCTTTATTCGCAAAGTATTTATAATCTGCTACGACGTCCATGTTGACCCAGCACTCTATGGTTATACCGGGTACATAAAATGGGTCAGGGATTGTAATGTAGTCATTCGTGCCATCGAAGTTCTGTGCACCAGCTATCTTCCCAGTTATTTGGGCAGGTTCAAATGTTCCTCTCTTAGTGCCATCATATTTCCCTGAAGTGCTATCAATACCATATTGAATAGCATCATAGAAATCATCCAGACTCAAATCTATGCAGGCTTGTCTATTGCCACCATCGCCTTGATTATAAAGGTATGATATTACGATGTTGTAATCAAAAGCATCTCCAGCAACGACTAGGTGGGGGTCAGTACTGTGTATGGCGGGATACTTGATGGAAAAGTTCCGGCATTGAGTCCAACTTGCAGCCAGCGATAAATCGTCTGATACGCTTGCATGGAAGGCATTTATATCCCAATAATCCGTAACTAAAGCCCGATATGTAGTCATAAGGAGAATGGCATTTCGGTCAGGAACATAAACAGGCTGGCAGTTACTCGCTCCAGGTATGATAGCGGTTGCCGTCCTGTGCGTGTCCCAGTTCAAATCGGCTAGGGTAGAATAAGAGTAGGCTACCCCGACGTCACTCTGGCTGCTTTGCGAGCCACACTCAATAAACATATGCCAGGTGGAGCCTATGACTACCACCCCGATATTCCAGATGTATTTGTACATCCCGCTGCTTACAGCATGAAGAACTGGGTTTCCACTGTTCATAATTGTCCAAGTGGTTTTGTTTGTACTACTATATAAATAGAGATCGCCATAGCCAGAACTACCTTGATGACCAAACAAATAGTAGGTACTGCCCTCCTTCAGAACAAAAATTCGCATTACATTTGAAAGGCAGAGAGTAGAAGTAGAGTATGAATTCAAATCGCTATCTGTGGCATAGGCATAATATACGTTTAAGTAGCCCGCATCTGCGTTATACCAACAATCACATTGACTCCCATCCATTATTAGAGAAACCTCACCAGCGACTCCTGATGCTGGATAAGTTGGCAGATTAGTAGCCATGTCTGTAAGGTTAAGATAATCCATGTGGTTGACAAGCTTGAAGTTACTATCCCAAACAGTTTGAGCAGCAGTAGAGCCAATGTCACCTACATAAGTTGTATTATCAGCATGCGAGGAGCCATAATAGAGATAAAAGTCATCGTCAACCGTGCTACTTAAAGATGGGGCTTTTACCCAAAGCCATGCCTGTTCATTGGCATCATCCCACTTTTCTATTTCAACATAGCATTGAGTAGTGCCATCAGAGGTCGTAACCGCAATCTTGAACCTATTGGCATCGCTTTGAAGTTCATCAAAGACACAGGAAACGTCATCGTTATTGCGGCCACAAGATGCACTGACGTGAAGAAGAATAGGAAAGTCACTCAGTGCCAAAGTTATATCTGTATGGTCAGTTGTGAGTTTTACTCTTTTACCCCAATCTGAAAGCCATGACATAAATGCTCCTTACAAAAAGGGGCAGGGTTATCCCTGCCCCTGTGTGTTGATAATCCTTGACCTTGCTTATCTATTAGGATTCTGTGATGCGTAGTTCGCAGTCTTGAAGGGTTAATGTCTGACCACTTGATACTGTTCTGTCGCTTGCCAGGTCCCAGTATGCTATGACTTGCCGACTGCCTACTGTGGCGTTGTAATCGGTTAATACGGCATACCTGGCTCCGTTACCCGAAGCTGGGATTGGCCCGCCCGATGCTGTCCAGACAATATCTTTGAGCTGAATCTTGCTTAAATCACTAGTGTCATCCTCACTCCACACGTCAAAATCCGTGGCGTTCTCAGTTAACTGATAGCCACCTGTGGTATATCCGTTGCCAGCAGCAATCTCGGTTAGCTGACTCAGGGTATTGGTGTCTGCGGTTGGCGCAGTCGCCGATGTTACCAGAGCTACGTAAAGATTCGCTGGAAGGGCTGATGCTCTGAAGAGATACCCCATAAGTAAGTATTTTCCCCTATTTGTCCAACCTACGGCCATGTTTGTTTACCTCCTGTTTAGTATTCCCAAACCTTTGGTTTGGTTATCATTCGAAGACTATTTTGATAAATCATGAGTTGATTATTTGCCCAAGCCTGGTATCTAGTGGCAGACGCTGCCACATCTAACTGTGCCGTTAGTGTACGGAAGTAACCTGTAGCCTTATTCAGATAGGCGACTGCGTTATTTAGTTCCCGCGCAGCATAATTGCCATATTCGGATGAGGGTGTATCCTCTGACAGATAACCCCTGCTCTGCTCTAGGTATCGTGCCGCATTGTTGAGTTCCACTGCAGCATATTGGGCATAGTCATTTTCTGGTGCGCCACCGATATTGATTTTATTGATTAAGGCTCTGCCAGAAGTAAGGTCATTTATGGCTTGGCTGATACGAGTCGTCATATTACCTATAGCTGTATTGGTCTCTGTTTTCTTGCTGCCTATCAAGACACGGCCTGAGGCTAAATCGTTTATTGCTTGGGTAATCCGGGCATCCATGCTTCCTATCGTTGTACTAATTGTGTCTATCGTACTAATGGCTAAATTTGTTTGTGTCCGGATATTATTCACCCATGCCAGAGCAGCCTTCGCCACAGTCCCTTCCACCAGAACTCTCTCAAGGTCTGGACTTAAACTAGATGTAGATTCGGTTAATTGGTGAGCCTTATAGCAATAGAGATAGATATTAGCCCCTAAAGCTGGTGTGGTATCTTCGATGCGTAGGGTATTCCCGAAGACGGTGAACTTTACGAAATCTTGAGGGTCACTACCAATGGGATATTCCACCTTTATTATCTCCAATAAATTGGTTATAGTGCTAATGTCCACTTCCTTTGTACCATTGCTAACTACTGTTTCCCGAACTTCTTGGGACTTGTATTCTGAGATCTCTATAAGCACTTCGCCAATATGGACATTGAGTTCCTCATCGTCAAATTCAAATGGAGAACCCGACAAATACTCATCCCTGAGTAATTGCCTTACTGTCGCCCGAATGGATGATATATTCTTTACACCCATACTTCACCTACTTTTTCTTGCGCCCTTTGGAAAATCCGCGCATCCTCTTGGCGAGATTCAAGGCAGACAATAGAGATTCCTCATCCGGTGTCAACCCTGCCCCCCCGACTTCCCGAGTTTTCTTATGCAATAATGCTATCTCCGCGTCTATCTTCTCCGGGGGAATTGTCTCGCCTTCCTTAACGCCGAAATGTTTTCTCAGTCTCCCTTCAGCGCCGATAGCCCCTTGAATCCATAATTTCTTTGCCATTGTTCACCTACTTTTGAACTGGCTGAAGGCAAAAGTCCTTCAAGTCCTGTTCATCCATTGAATTTGCTGCTTTGATAATCGGTCCAGGATTCTTGACTCCCTTTAAGACACCCTTCCCATGTCTTTTGACCGCCAGTGCCATGCACATAAAATGTTTTTCCGCGTCATTCTTTGCTGGCATAGTTCACCTCCTTGTGATTAGGTATTAAACTTTGAACTTGAATAGGGCTTATCGTAACCCCCTACTCCGAACATTATTTTGATGCCTAGTTCCCCACAGACTTCTTTCTCAGGCAGATTATTTATGTCCCAGGTATCGCCACCTTTGGCAAAGATGTCCGGCTTATAGAGTCGCAGGGAAGATTTGCAAGTAATGTCCGTATCTATGTTCTCTACCACCTGGCCTCTTCCCCTCAGTCCCCATTCCAAGATTTGTTTTCTGGCTTGATAAGGGATGACGCATTTACCTTTCTTTTTGATTAGTTGGTCGTCCCGAGCCAGAATGATTATTATTTCACCGAGCTTTAGAGTCTCCTCTATATGCTTGATATGTCCTGGGTGTATCGGGTCAAATCCGCCAGCGATTGCTACTTTCACTTCTTAATGCACCAGTGCTGGTCAAAGACGACCAACCCCGCTTCTTTCAACCACTCGTTTATATGTTTACTGTGGTCAAAGTGCATCGGGCTTATTTCATGTTCCCAGAAGCAATCATAATGATAGAACCTGGCACCTTCCTTCATTCCCGATCCTATCTTCAAGAGAAAGCTACGTAAGTCCTCTATGTGTTCCAGGGTGTCTATGACGATGATGAGGTCGAACTTTTCTATCTCTGGAAATTCGCTGGTGAACTTCACATTTCTGGCTCCCAGTTTGTTAGCTCTGAACCTCGCAAAGTCTAATGCCTTCTCGCTGATGTCATACCCGACCAGGTTCTTATTTTCCCAGCAGAGTTCCAAGAGAGTAGTCCCTATGCCACAGCCGATGTCGAGGATGTGTAAATGCTCGGCGTTCTTGATCCCAGCCATCCTTTGTTCCTTATAAAAGGTTGCTGAATTAAACCCCACTAAGTCATAAAGGTAGAGCTGACCAATTTCGGGGTCTTTGTAGAATTCCTCTACTGTGCCTTGCCAATCCTTCCACTTATCAGCCAGTTGCTTGGTCGCTATGGCTTGTGGCATAAGGTCTTTTGTCCCCAGATATTCAGCAAGGTCATTCCAGATATCCTGTTTCTCTGGCTTCCATGTCATGTTTTCTATGGCTTCTCTGGTCGTGTAGATTTTTTCCTTCAGATGGGAAAGTTGAATCCCGGTATGGGCATAAACCTTTGCCCCAGCCTGTCTAACCTTATTGCAAAAGTCCCAATCTTCGCTGATAAAGATGTTTTCGTATTTCCCATCCTCAAAGACTGGGCAACATTCCGACCAGTTTCCTTTATTAAGAACGGGCATATCCTTCGTGATTTTCTCAAGAATATTACGAGTGATACCAACGAAGCCTGTCGAGACAAACTGGACTTCCTCCAAATCGCCTGAGATGTGGAATTGCCCATTCCAGCCCCTTTGAGCTAAGAATGCCCCTCCCCTGACTGGATATAGCCCACCTACAACGTCTAAACCGCCATTCAGGGCATCTAGTAACTTCTCTATATCTTCGACCCTAAAGATGATGTCCCCATCAAGGAATATCAGATAGGGTGCACAGTTTTTCTTTAAGAATTGGTAGGCTACTATGCTTCGACTTCGGCTTATGAGTGCGTCCCCTGTTTGGAACCACCACTCGAACCTGTGATTTGTGTTGTGTAACTTCTCTACACAGGTAATTGTTTCTACAGTAACCTGTCCGTAAGAACAGGTGTATAGAACGAAATCTAGCATAGCAGCCTCCTGGTTACGGAATTATGTAGTCTACGTAGACATCCCCTACGAGACTATCGGCGTTAGCAGCTACATCCACGCCAACGAGTAAGAAGGCGTTTGTAGTAGTGCCCTTAGGTGATAGCCGGCAATTGCAGTTTATGCCAGCAGCGGGTCCAGTCACACTGTGGCCAATGTTCAACGCATTGGTATTGAGAAGATACCCCGCAGCGTTCAGAACATTATCGCTGGCGTTGTCGCCTATGCCTACCACTAATTGTGAAGCTGCCTCCGCTACCGTTCTGATTTCCGCCACTACCTTATCAACGAGGATAATCGCATCTTCAGGGTTTTCGAGAGTGGCAGCATTACCGGCAGCATTAGCATTGCTTATTGCTAACTTGAGCAGTCCCCTACGGACAACTGATGTCTGTCCTAAGCTATACAATGTTCCCATATTTAGTTCTCCTTTATTAGATTAGGGGGTTTAAGCTAGTCCCCCTTAACTGGTAGCATCTATCGCCGTTGTCTGGCAAATGCTATGAATACGAGCCACAGATGTGGTTGCACCCATCGCCAGGGCAACATAACAGTAAGCTCGGATGCCCTCAGCGTTGTAGTCCTCCAGTTTGTCAAAGTGATCGACCTCGAAGAAATCTTTTCCACCGGTTGAACCGCCAACAACGAGGCTGACACCGCCATCTTCAATAGACCCGGTTCTGATAGCGTAAACGCTCACCAGGGCTGTGGAAGCCTTCCCGCCGGTGTTGTCGGTCTCGGTAGTCATAAAATCCGATACGACAATGGGAATACCATTGACGAAGGAAATCATTTTGCCGAACTCGTCTGGTTGCCGAGCCATCACAATAGCCCCAGCCTTGCCCATCGAGTAGATGAACAACTTGTCTTGAATTGTCCCAGGCATCAGGATGAAACTCGGTCTTGGTTTGCACGCCCTTATAAGTCCGAGCAGGGCTGCGATTGACAGACCAACAGTTCCACCGCCCATGTCATAGTCTTGGTAAGTAGCCCAGGCATTATGACCGCCGGTGGCAGCACAAAGCTTGTCCAACCCATCAAACTGCTTGGGGTATGTGGTTGCATTGCCATAAATGAGCTGGTCCTCAATAGTTCTCAGTGCTCCTTTTATGATTTGAGCCTGAATAACCCCTCTGTAATCATTGGGGTCTTTGTAGGTCTCCTGAGCACCCTTGACCAATGCCCACTGGTCACCATATTCCTTTAATCCCAGAGTAACCTGGGAGTAGGTGGCTACTTCCTTCCACCCATATTGCTCGCCCTTCGACTTTTCAGAGATGCTAGGCTGTGTTCCCTCTCGGTTCCACTTTAGTGTATAAGCATCAACGGTTGTGACTGGCAATCGGGGTAAAAGTTGGCCAACCTCATAGACCTGTTGAACAACACCGGGCAATAGTTTTGATTGCGTCAGCTTGTTCATTTCGTCTGGACTTGAAAAATATCCAGTAATTGCCATGTGAATCCTCCTGTAAAATTATTTTTCTTTTCGGAAGGTATCAGCATAAATCTGTGGTGCTGATTTGCCCGCCGTAGATTCTTTATGGCCAGATGTCACACCAGAGTCAACTTTAAGAGGTTCGCTTTCCGCTGGTCGTTTCAGCGTTTCGCTTATCCGTTTTGCGAGTGCCTTGGCTTGCTCAGCAGTTGTCAGGTTGAGATCCTTCATCGTGTCCTTGAGAGTCACTGGGTTGACATTAAATTCAGCCCCGATTTCCCATAGTTCAATCTCTAACTGAGTTTCCTGGGCTGCTTTAAGAGCTTCGGCGTGTTCTGTCTTGTCACGCTCAAGTGCTGCCCTATCCTTCTTGAGTGCATCCCTTTCGGCTTGCAGATCTAGTTGGTTTTTCTCCCTAGCCTTCCGTTCCTGGTATGCAGTCAATTTAGTAGGGTCACGCCGGGCATCCTCTAATTCCGCTTCGTCTCTCCGCCTTTTAATGTCGTTTATCTCAGCCTCGTGAGCTTTGATAGCTTCATCTCTAGCATTAAGACTTGCCTCTTTGTCGGCTAGTGCCTTGGCATCCCTGCCCTTAGCAGCGAGGGCATCGCTTATCCTCTTGTTTACTTCGTCCTCGGTGTAAGTCTTGGTTGTTGGAGTAGTCCCCTCGGTTCCCTGAGAAGTCTGTCCAGGCTTCTGAAGAGAGTCCTCTGGTTTCCCTTTGGTTTCGTCCATTTATACCTCCTTAAATAAAAATTCCCGCATTTAGCGGGCTCGACTTTTTGCCACTCTTAAAGGTGGTGGCTCACCCAACGACCCTAACTTGACAATTATTTATTTCGGGTATAGATTAAAATAGTATGAAAAATCGTTCTAGGGGCAAAGAAACATTCATAGAATTAGTAACAAACCCTGTATTCTGGTTTGTTGTCGCCATGATTTGTTTTTTAATTTTTGTTGGAATCAACCAATCCCAAGCTGCGATGTGGTATGGTCAACCAGGAACTGGCGGTTAATTATTTATTTCGCTTTGCAATTTCATCTTGATAGTATTCTATGCTCTTGTAGTTTGCAGTGCCTACCCATCCCCAGTTATCCATCGCCCAGTTAGTAAAGTCAGGATGGAGTAAACGCCACAATTTAGCGTCAATGCTATTCCCGCCGTATTGACCAGCGAGTTTAGTATAGTCAAAGTAATCTGGTACTAGACTTTGGGGCGGCAATCCTAGCCCCATCTGGCCTAATGAGATATTGAGTTCCTGACTCCACTTCACCACTAAGTCATAGGCTTGTTGAGTTTGTAACTTCCCACCATATCCCCATAGAGCAAGCCTGGCATCATCTTCGGGATGAGAAGCCCGCCATTCTGCTCTCCAATCCTTTGATAAATCAGGATTATCTGTTAAGAATTGGTCTTTCTCAGCATCGGACAATCCCTGATATTGTGACCATAGTGTATGATATTCGGCTGGCACATCGGCTTCAGCCAGTTGATAAAGCGGTTTGTAAGGCAACTGCCAGTATCCCAAACCTAATGTGTCCTTGTCCTCTGCTAATCTAACGAGAGCTGGGTCAAGTCCTGCCTGGTATTTCTTATCCGAGTACATCTGCCTGATCACGTTGTACATATCCTGACCCCATCTTGTGATGTAATCGTCAACCGCTTTATCCTTGGCATCCCAGTCATAGTCTCCTTTATCATTCGTGTAGTCTGAAAACATAACCTGTTGATAATCGGCTAGGGCTAAATCAATGTTCCAGTCATATTTATTCCCCTTCGCTGCCTGCGAAGCGAAGTAGTCGTATATTTCTTGATAGTGAGGGTCTTTCTCTAAACTATCCAGCATCACACCATAGTTCTGCCCAGCATCGCCCCACGCCGTCCTGAGGTCTTTGGTATTAAGTTGCCCGCTTCTGATTTGCCCCATGAGGTCATTCCCTCTGTTATAGTAAATCGTCTGTTCCTCAGTCGTCCTCTGTGTCCATGCCTTCCACACGCCCGAACTCCGCAGAGCATTATCAGCCTGAGCCGTTGAGTAATAATTATTTAATTCGGGATACATTGATAAAAGTTCCGTCTGAAGTGGACCTGGCAACATACCCCATTCCAATTTGCCTTGTTTCTGAATATCAAGAATCTTCGTTAACTCATCCTGAGTAAAGTATTTAGCTAACGTATCTTTGGGAATCGTGTTAAGTATCTGGGTAGCCTGGTCATAGAATTGCACCCAGGCACTTTCGGGAAATGTCCTGAGACCAAATAATTCCCCCGCAGCAGTCGCTACCCGCGCTGCTCCTTCGGGTATCTCATAGTCTCTGGCCCCACCGGGAATCATCCAGTTGATTCCTTGCTCCATCCAGATAGGTTCAAATCGGGTAGCGATATATTTAAGGTATTCCATTGGTGTCTCAATAGGATAGCCGAGATAATCTCTACCAGTGGCAAGTTCATACCCCACTCCCACCAGCGGTGAAGAACGAGAAAACCACCAGGAGACAAAGGGATTGTCTATCTTATTTAGAGAGCCATTCTTCATTATGCGAATCAGGTCTATCGGCTCTTTCCCGCCGATGCTCTCAATACAACCTAGAATGTTTCCTGCTAATCTCACCATACCGTACCAGAACCCGCCGATGCCATAATTGTAGTTTCCAACCTTTATGCTCATAAACTGAGCCGATGGTTTCCATGTCGTTTCGCCAGTTATCGGGTCTGTTTGAATACCAAACCCCTGCATGACGGAATCCCAGGCTTGCTCACTTGATTTGCCTTCCAAGGTTGATAATCCGTATTGCATACCCGCATACATCATTGCCCCAGCACCTATCATTCCCCCGATAGCTTTTCTGGCCATGTCTCCTGTATAACCACCTCGAAATATGTCGGCCAACACCGTTAGGCAGGCTCTCGTATAGTTCGGTGCAAACCAAATAAAGGTCGTTTCTAATTGCTTTGTGATTATCGGCACACCTAAAGCTCTTGAATCAACAATGCCTGTCATCCTGTCCAGGAATCGAGCCAGTTCAAATTCCTTCCCTTGAGTAAGAGCTTTCGGAGATAGAATCTTCCAGAACTCATCTCTTACAATTTCCGTAGCCGAAGAAAAGGAAAGTTCCGCTCTTTGATAGATAGGTAACTTATCAAATAATCTTCCTAATCCCGATGAAGCCTCTAGCCGAAGATAATCACTTCCGATTGAACTTCCGCCAAAAGCTAATCTCTGTAAGATAGTATCTGAATTCTTTGCCATCAGTCTGAAGATGCCGTCAGGGTCGAAATATGCCCTTATAGAGTAACCGAGTGCCTTATACCAACTCCCCATTAACTTCATGCCAGTCTGAGGGTCAACTAACATATAAGCATGAGCCATTCCCCAGGACGGCATACCCTGAATTGCCATAGCGGAAAGGTCTAAGGCAGCCTTAGTGATTCTCAGAATTCCCGCGACATCACCAACGACACTTAACCCTGGCAATCCCGCTTCACGCCCGAAGAACTTATTGAAGGCATCAATAAATTCCCTATCGTATATCTTCCCGCCGGCGAAAGGTTGCATGATGAATCCTTCTCCAAGACTGGGTTGCCTTACTTGCTCCATTGCAAAGGATTGAGCATTTCTGGCTTCCCAATAAGCACCTTTTCTAGTCTCGCCTAGTGTCTTGACTTCACCCTTGAGTGAATTGAACTCTGCCTTCAGGTCAGCGGCAGACTTCACTGGTGGTAAATCATAAGTTACCTTAGCAATTTGAGGTTTGCCTTCTAGCCCCTTAATTCCCTCTATCTGAGGCTTGATAACCACATCTGGCGGTGGCAATCCTGCCTGCTTGTGTAGTTCAACTAATTTGTTGTAGTCCTCTAGGGATAACTGGGTTAATTTGCCTTTCCCTGCTGGTTGCACAGAAGTTTCATAGCCAAAAATATCCTTTTGTAATCCCGCCTCTGGCATCCCCGGGGCAGCCTTTGGAAAATACTCTGCGGTATTCTCCACATTGTCTAGCACCCCCAGAATCTTCCACATACTGTCTTTCCTCTTAGTAGCCTCGCCTATTAAGATACTGAGGTCATTTGCCTTGATCTTCAGAGTGCTTATTTGCTCTATCTTGTTGATAAGGTCTTGCTCACCCATGTTGAAATGGTCGGCAAGTTCGTCTAGTACATATTCCCAAGGAACTCTACCCTCTTGATTTATGACTTCAGGAGCAACCTTAGCCCCCATTGTCAGCATTTCGGCTTGCTTGACCGTTACAGTCTCAGGCCATCTCCCACCCTTTAGTAATGATAGGAGGCTGGTTTCTTGTTCCCCTACATGACCGCGGTATGATGCCACGGGGTCACTTGCCAGTGTTTCCCTTATCCCAGCAAGTTCATTACCTTGGTCACTAACCATCTTTTGAATATCCTCAAATTGGCTCGTAATCGTTGAACGGAAAGCTAATCTATCTTCCTGGGGCATTGTGCTAAAGACTGCGGTTAATTTCTCTGTATCGGGTAAGGCTTTTAGTGGTTCGAGTGCTACTGTCTCTTTTCTTTGCAGTGCTTCAGTTAATTGAGTGATGGTCTTTTGGTTCTCTGCCAATATGTCTCTTAATCCCTTTTCGCTAGTGTTGCCTCCCTCAACTAAAGTTCTTAACTTAGCCCCTTGCTCTGGGAATCGCCTCTCAATAGCTTTTAATGTCCCTTCGGGTAATGTTTCCCCCCTCATCGCCCTATTGATAACATCGCTGAAATGATTAACATTGGCCAGTTCTTCGGTTCTTAATACCGCCTTCCTTGCCAGTGTTCTGCCTTCGGCAGTGGGTATCTCCTCAAATAACTGTGGGTATAGATTTAATAATCGCTCGCTTGGCGTTTGCCCTTCTTTGCCAAGTGTCTCTAATCCTTCGCCCACATAATTGATAAATCTATTATCTCCGACTTGCTTGAAAGCCTCTTGAAGATAGGTAGCCATTGAGGTTTCAGGATTGATGTTATATTTAATTCCATCGGCTATCCCCTCCGCCATTGTTTGATAAGCTCGATGCTTTTCATAAGAGGCTTTAGCCCCGATAGCCCTTGCTCCTATGCCTGGCTTTCCCCTAACTTCGATTATCTCGCCGGTGGGTGCTGTCTTGCCTTCCACGACTCTGTGCATCCACCATTCGTCTAAGACATTCTGTGGCGCGATGCCCTCCTTCTTGAGCATATTAAGAATTTCAGTATTTAGTTCATGGAACTTGGTTACATACTGCAAACCTTTATCAAGATTCGCCCAGCTATACATCTCAGGGTGAGTGAACACGTGCTCTAGTGTTCCCGCTGCTTCTCTTTCTGATGCGTATTCTGGTAGTAATCGCTCAATCATCAAGGCTGATTCGGCTTTCTCATTAAACCCGAACAATTTAACAGGGTCGGAGACAATCGCCCTTAATTCCGATATGACAGGGAAAACGGCTTGCCTCCCCATCCTGGTGAATTCAACTTTTAAGACAGCTCCATGAGCCACCATATCTTCTATTGTGGTCGCCTCAGCATCGGTTATGATTCTCCAGCCTAAAGTCTTCTCGATAATTGATTTTATCGGTGGAACCTTAGAAACCGTCTGCAAGGCACTCTTCATCCAGTTATCCTTCAATGTCGCTTGTAGAAGCTCATCGCTCCCCGGCAAGTCCATTAAAGTAACAAGGTGGTCACTTTCATTGAGTAGCTTTTTGGTCAGTTGTTCGCCTAAAGCAGCCCCCACTTTCTGCAACCCTTGAAGTCCTAATTCAAGAGGTTTCGTTATTGGATAAGCTATCCCTCTTTCAATCGCTTGCACTCCAGCTGCGGTCTTCATGGCAGCCTCGCCTATCACTGGAACTTTGCTTAATGATTCGGCTATCCCACCCGCTATATCCCCAACGGGGATTAAATAGATAGGATTCAGCCATTCCATAATCTCAACTGGCATCATAAAAGGCACCCTTTCCATTTGCCCCCACATGGATTCTTTAGTCTTATATCCTTGATATATCTGATTCGCTTCATCCGAAAAGACTGATGCCCAGCCATATTTGTCCCAGACTGTTTGCATATCTTGTGCTGTTTGCAAGGTATCGACATTGCTTCTTCCGAGTAAACCTTCCATAGCCAATTTCTGCCCCAGAATGAAAATTTGCCATGGTCTATCAATATACTTATTCCATGTGCTAGCAACCACACCAAAGGTTGCCAATGCAACGTCAGCAAAAGTTTTAGGGACCTGAGTAACAGTTTCAATCTTCTGTATATTCGCTTGCTCAATTCCCCCGGGTTTCTTGCCGAAGATTGTTGAGATAACATCTGAGATAGCGCCTGTTATCCCGCTCACTATATCCCCTATCTCTTGAGTGAGTTGCTGCCATATATTAGGTGCCGAGGTTACGGGAGTTTCGGTAGTTTCCCCGAATATCTGAGATATTTCCTCGTTGGTTATATCGGGATTAAGAGCTTTTAATAAAGTCTCGGTATCTGGAGTTCTGCCAATAGTCCTCAAATCGGTCAAAAATCCTTTGGGGTTGGTGTCAATGTAGTTTAAGACTTCATCAACACTTTCCTGAGGAAAAACCTTGCCGAAGACTTGCTCAGTTTCGAGTTGTTGCTGCTCCTGTAGGTTGTACCATCCCGCGACATCTAGCACCCCTCCACCTTGCTGATATGTTTGATATGCTTGCTTTCCCTGGTCTGTCAAGTTATCTATGGTTAGAGGTGCCGTTGGTAACTCTTCATTCGTCAGCCCACCTGTCGGCACACTTAGGAGCGCCTGCATATCCGCTTGTGAATACTTCTCTCCAGTCGGAGAGATGTAATTGTTATCCTGTGTAATTTCCCACTTTGAAGGCGTTATAAAGCTGATGCCATAACCAGACTGATCCTGATTCGGGGTCATCTTCAGCATCCAACCTTCCTGAAGCGAGAGCCCCATATTTTGAGCCTCGCTGGGTGTGAAGAATAACGGCTGGGACGGGAAAGCAGTCGTAAGTTGTCTCTGCGAAATAGCAGTCGTAAGTTGGGGATACATCTCACGCACTTCTTTTAAGGAAGTACCATATTGGCTTAAAAGTCTTTCAATCTCCGTATCCTTGGCATCCCTGTATTGCGTCAGTAAGTTTTCTGCGTTTAAGTCAATGCTCATTGTCCCATCCCTTGAGGCGGGGGATTACCCTTATTTAACTGTGCTTGTGCCAGTAACTTTTGCATGGCAGTTGGTTTTGGAACCCCTCCTTGCCCTCCACCTTGAACAGGCTGTTGTTGGAGAGCATCAATCACCATTTTGTCTAAATCCTGTTGAGCAAACTTAAAGTTAGCCATTTCTTCCTACCCCCTGAGCCACAGTCGGCTCGGTTCCAGTAGATGACGGTCTGTCTTGCCCGCCTCCTCCACTAAGAAGTGGTATCAATTCCTTCCCTTGTTGGGTCTCTCCTGGCTTAACCTTCTTTTCTATCCCACTTAACGTCCCTGTCATTTGCCTTTGTCCCAGGATAGTCACTATCCGTTGTGCCAAGATATAGGCTTCAACTTGATTCTTTAAGGTTACTTTCTTCCCCTCAAGGAGACTGCTTGCCCTTCGATAAAGGAACAATACCTCGTCAACCTTCTCCGCTTGCTCTGATTCGTATTTAATCTTCTCTCCATCGGGGTCCTTGACTTTCAGTATCTCCCGCCTGATTGTATCGCTGGAATAGTAACCCTGAGCAGCATTAGCAATAGAGAGGTCGGCAATACCTTGTTCCTTCGATATATTAAGGAAGCGGTAGGTGATTGTATAAGCACCCTTCAAATCACTTGGGGAGTAGGTATTCTGACTCCCTGGTTGCCCTAGGTTTAATGTCTTATTCAGCATTATGCACTGGTCAATTATCATTCGGCTAAGAGCCTGATTGAAAACAGCTTTATTCTGTACATATGGCAACATAATGTCATTTCTGGCAATAGTGAGTTTCGTAACCGTTATTGCAGCAAGGGGGAAGGTTAAAGACCCATAATCCAGAGCCGTGAAACCTGTCTTTTGCAAATCTGCCTCAATTATCGAATAAAGTAGTCTTGTGGCACTCTTAATATCGTTAATAGGCATTGGTCTATAACCGCCACCTTTTTCTACAGGATTGACCTTTTCAGCTCCATAAGGTGACTCTCCTGGTTTAGTGGCATTCATCCCCTTTTCGTTTTCTAATTGCATCCCACCCCGCAATGCCTCTATGGTCATTGTTGTTAGTATAGTAACAATCCTATTTTTCTCATCATAGAGGGTGCGGTTTGGCCACAGTATACTTTCCCCCTGATGCGCCGTAGCATTTTCTGTACTAAGCATTGAACCAAAGGGGGCAATAGCCTCTATAAACGGCGGATACTTATAGGGGTTTTCTTGCTCTTTAACTATGTTTTTATCAACAAAGACCACATTCTTTTCAGGGTTCCAGAAGTCAACAACCTCGCCAAATGCACCCTCAACCTTGATATTATCTCCGTACTCTTTTTGAATCTTTGCCTTTGACCTCATAAACCAGGGAGCACCCCAGGTCATATCTTCCCCATCGTTATCAGAGACAAAGCACCGGGCATCTAAGGGGAGAACATCAGGGATAAAGTTCCCTTCTTCATCTATTTTCATACATGACCTAGCGGGGATACGCCCGCGGACGCAATCTTGCTCATTAGTAAAGCCGTCTAACCCTAGTTTCCCCTGCTTTACTAATCGTTCATCTATCATGTAATAAATGTCGTCAAGAAACTCCTCAATTTTGGTAGTTTCCTTATCCGTCTTATCACGCCCTTCAATTACCTTCTGCATATCAAGTCCACCTAAGAGAGCCTTCGCTTTATTGACGAATGCTTGAGAGTCAGGTAATGTCACATTGGCTATCCCCTCCATATTCTTACTGTCTTGGGGCGGGAGTTTCTTCATCTTGTAGGGCGTAAGGAAATAGAGTCCTTCGTCCGTGTCCATACGGGCAAAGATGCTCGCCATTTCCTCTTTTCTAGCTATGAATAGTTTATATTCCTCTCGTGATTCGTCTGCCATAGTTGCTCCTTAATGTCTGCTAAAGTAGTGTGTTAAAAATGTAATGATGGCACTGATAATTGCAGCAACGGCACCCCCGATTCCTGCCTTTTGCTTCTTACTCAAGGAATGGTGATTTGAATCGCAATTTGAATTGCCGATTCTTTCCTTGATAGTTGCCAGGTCTTCACCATGCTTAATAACAACCTTTTTGAGTTCGATGGCTGTTTCTTTCACTTCCTTGACATCTTCCTGTATGTGTGCAGTTCTTTCATCAATTCTAGCTACTATTGCTGGTAATTTTTCCTGGACCATAGTTATCCTCCTAAAATTGCCACACAGGCATTATTTGCCCTGGAGTTGCCGTTGCAAAGCCAAACCGTTCTGTTAAGCCTAGAGAGCCATATCTCCCAGCGTCGCAAGAGTGGTCCCGAATCTTCACTGGCTCTTCCAGAACTTTGCCGTCTTTGTCTTTCTTACGGCTGTAGTTTCTAACTTCCTTGATGGTGTCCACACTTGACTTTGATATATGCAAGGGTTGTCTTCTTACCAGGTCGAGCCCCATCTTCACATCTTTATTAGCCGGGTAAATAGTCCAGCCAGCCCTTGATATTTCCTCAATCCTGTCTGGCTCCGCCGAATCAGCATAGATATCGGCTTTATCCTCATGCGTAAGCCGTTCTATCAAGTCGGCATTGGTCAGCCCTGTTTGATATACCCGTTCATCCCAATACAGCTTTTTATTTGATAGGATGACCTTAATTAGTGCTGTGGGGTTTACGAAGCCGAAATCTAAACCATAACCCCATGCCTGCCAATCACATTTAGGCGGTAACTCATCAACTATCTGAAAATCTGGCCAAATCAAGTTCTCCAGGTGCCCTAACAAACCTAATCCGTAGACATTCCACCAGTTTGCGTCTTTGCCTTTGTTGGACTCGATATTCTGGACAACTTCCTTTGGTAAGACTTTCAGAGCATCTAAGTAAGTGCTGTGGATATAGGCACTATCGGCTTCCTGTATCCAGCCCGGGATTTTCTTGCCCTGAGCCTCGTACATATGTACCCAAAACTCTGTCACCGGGTTCCAGTCCACGATAGTGAACTTAGATGTCCGTATGTCTAAAGCCCTTGCTGTCTCCCAGGGCACATTGTTGCCCTCATTGATGAACAGAATATCTCTTCTGGGACCGCGCACCTTGTCCGATTCGTCAGCCCCGAAGAACTCTATCTTTGCCAGCCCGAAATCATATCTGAATAAAGTCTTGGACCACCGGGGGTTATTGTCCTCTGATTCACCGAGGACTCTGAAGAAGTCTCGGATACAACCTCTCCGCAAATGAGGCAATGACTCTGAGGTAATCGTTGTAAGCAGAGGCGCCTTAGCCCCCTGAGATATTAGTATTAACGCTTGAAGGATTGACCATGTTTTGCTTGACCAAGTACCCCCCTCATGCAGACAGCGCCTATATCCCCCTAACCATGCTTTAAGGGTATCCTCAAATACCCTTGTCGTCTCTAGTTGCATCACTTCGTTTCCCTGATAAGACTTCGCCCACCATGTCTTTAACTTGCTCGTTGCTCACTACTACCGTGAAGATTAAATCCTTCCCTCCCTCTCCCCCTATTGGCTGAGTAACCTTCCCCTCTAGTCTATCAAGTAGCATTTCAAAGTATCTGGTATCGGTTTTCGCTTTCTCATACCAGACTTCAGCTAGCAATTGTTCTTTAGTCTTGCCTTTCCCAGCAGGTGTCTTCATAAGACGGCGCAGACATTCGGTAACTGATTTTTCTTTCAGTGGTCGGCCATGAGGATTATGTGTCTCACCCTTTTTACAGGGTATTAAATTTGCCAGCGACTTAGCACTTATATGTCGCCCATTTTTAGCCAGTTTAATCTCTTCCATCTTGTTCCTCTAAAGTCGTTGTTTCCTCTGGGATTGTTATGTTACTCTCAGCCCAGCTAAAAGCATCATTCTCAAATTCCATTATCTACCCCATAGTAAGGCGACAACTAATGCTGCACTCAAGATTCCGATTATGACGAGTAAAACCTTATTGTTCATGTTTTCCTTTATGGTCCTAGAGCGGGTGAACCATTTAGCCCACCCGCTCTAGGTCTTTCCCCTTCTGCCGAAAATATTATGGCTTTGAAGGACCGGTAGTTGTGGGGCTAATGGCAGCCTTGACACCGCTAACGATGGTACCAACGGTGCGGTTGCTAACAACATCAACACCTGCGCCATATAAGACCGCCCCGATAATAATTGCCCAGTTAATCTTGTCTATTACCGGGTAGGCTAGGGCAGCAACTCCAGCAGCTAAAAATGCCATGAGTACACTTATGAGAAACTTGCGGGCGACAAAAACCTCACCTGATTTCGCCCACCCCAGAAGAGCTGCCAGAAGACCACCACCCCACGCTGCTAGTGCCAACCATAAATACCCTAAGTCTGTTACTTGTCCGCCTGTATCTGCCGCTACGGCAATAGGCACCATCACCATGACCAGTAAGGTTAGCAGAAGAGCAATACTAATTATTTTTTTCATGTTCACCTCCATTTTTCTTTTTCATTTAAAAGAGCGTTCGACTACTCGCTCTGATAAATGCCTGGAAATAGAAAAGCCACCCTTTCGGATGGCAACAAAAAACCCGCCGAAGCAGGCTTGGGACGTATTTCGCCCCGTACATTTTCACACTATCACATACTAAAGTCTTTGTCAAGTGACCATCTTGACTACTTTTTGGTAGTCATTTCTGCGGTATATCCTTTGTTTGAGCCAGGCATTAAAAGGCATGTCTTTCTGCCTCCAGCCCTTGACATACATCAGAGCATCCCGAGCCTCGGCGTCTAATGTCTCTAGCCCTCTTCCTGCCTCGATTTGGGCGACTAATAGTTTCCCGTGTATGCCTGTTCTCCTTAATCTGAACTCTACTTCGGCAAGTATCAGAATCGGTTTAGTAAAGGATGCTTCGGTCTTGATGTTTCTTTGTCCAACGTTGTCGCTTGAGTTATCGGGGTCTTGCGGCCAGCGACCAGCTCGTAATGTTGTTGCGCAGCTAATTATCCACACGACTTGATAAGGGCAGAATCTAATCTCGGCATAATTGAACCATTCAGGAGGGATGCATAGTCTATAATCCTTACAACGCTGGCAGTCGCCGTTCACCCTTCCCTCCCTTGAACATCAACCGAGTAATTAGGAGACTGTTGCATGATCCTTTCTAACTCTTCAGGTGCTTCAAGTTTGGCTTCAACGTGAATCTTTCTTTTGTCCTCATCCTTCGGAGGCACGAAGTCTAATCCTGTCAGGTTCTTATAAACCTTTGCTAGGTTCACCTTATTTATTGGTGAAAGCATGTCCCAAAGTTTTGCCATGTTAACCTCTTGTTTATTAACTTTCCCCTTATTAAACAAAAAAAGGCGAATCTTGAGATCACAATTTGTGACCTCAAAACTCGCCTCCAGTTCCTATGCTGGTCAGCTAATTTAGCTTAACTGTTTACCCATTCCTCTCCGTTCCAGATTTTGTTGTATTTCTCCTTCATCGCAAAAGCCAGCCAGAGTTGCTCCATTGACTTTAATGACTGGTCAAGCACATAATCAATTTCATCATGCACCCACTTAGCAAATCGAGCAATAAAGGGACGTGCATATTCATCACTTCTTTGCACCATCATTTGCAACTGGTCTTGGCGAGGTAGCCAGATTAATTTCTCCCGTGGATACCTAGTATCCTTAGCGTGGGAACCAAACTCACTGTCCTCATATTCTAAAAACACTCCTTCTTGATAGCCGCCAGGTTGCGGAGATTGTAATTTTTCATAAAACATATCACCATCAATCCATTCATGCCCACACTCTATCTCCTCCGCCTTTTCGCACATCTTGATATAAGTTTCTGAAGTATCCATCTACCCTCCTATTTTATCAAATCTCACTAACTCTGTGCCAATCCCATCTTCGGTAGTTACCACAAGTTTCATGGGTTGCCCGTCCACAAACTCAAGTTCCTTAATCCGACTATGGGGATGTTTCACACCCCAGTCTAAGAGAGCCTTCTGGGCCCTGGTTAATCTACACTCTATCAGCTTTGCGCCGTCAATCATTGCTCTTTGCTATTTCTCGGCTTTTACCTCATCCCATAAGTTTTTCAGCCCAACAAGCTTGTGGGATTCTTTAGCTTTTTGTAGTTGTTCCATTAGCCGACCAAAATCTACAGGTACACCACTAATAGCAGAAGATAATCCTCTTAGAAACTTCAACTCGGTTTCTATTCGTCCCCGCTCTTCTTCAGTGGCCTCAATCATTACTGCCCCGACTGCCATCCTAAATTGCCCTTCCTCATCAGTAACAAGCCAATGGTTCAATGCAGCCCGCATAGCAACTTTAAGTCTCTCTTCTAAGGGTTGTTTGGAGTCAACTCCAACTCGTAGTTCCGTTATCCCTATCATTATGCTATTTTCCATTTATCCCTCCTTTTCTAGTTCCTTAATAATCTGCGTAGCCACTTTAGAAAATTCCATCGTATTCCCTTTAACTGTCTATCACTCCAGCCATTGCCCAACATATCAACCTCATATAAAGGAGTACCATCACAGTCCTGATACACTCTAAGCACCTCTGTCTTTATAGTGAAAATTACACTATCCCCTACCTTGAATCGAGGCGGCGATTTAACTATATTCTCTCTACTGTATTTGCTCCAGTCATATATATTAGTTCCAGGGATTCGGTACTCCTCAGATTCAAATTTCTTCATGGTTCTCCTTCAATAGTTGCTTTCTAGTTCCTTAATCTTCTGGGTGAATTCCTCTTTGAGATTTAGAAGCTCATCCACAGTAAAGTGCTTGATTTCGGTAGCCATATCTTCCAGTTCATTCACGGCCTCTTCCCCATAAAGTGCTATAAGCGCCCGCCGGTACTGGAGGATATTGCCGTCAAGAAATATGTTGCACCGAGGGCACTGTGCGTTCACGTTCACGAGGTTAAAAAGTGTAGCACTGTGCCTTCTATCAACGAGATGTCCTGCTTGGGCAGTTTTATAATCAATCAGGCGCATACACGAAATGCACTTGCAATGTGTAAGCGTTCCTGTAGTTCGCAGACAATCTCGAAGGCGAACATACTTGCTTAAGAGAAGCAAACATTCCTTTTTGAGCTTCCCGATGCTTTTGGTTTTCCTTTCTTTAGTCTTGAACATCATCACCTAATTAACCTTCCTTCAAATACTCCAAAATCTGCTCAGCTTCAGTAGATAAAGCTAGTATGTCTGTATAGAAAGTGAAAACAAGTTTCTGCCAACGGTCATCGAGATTATCAATGATAAAATTCTCTCGTAGCATTATCTGTGACTCTTCCTCAATCTTATTCTTCACCACTTCAAGAAACTTCACTACTGTTACACTCTGTTCTTTATTCATTTCTCCTCCAATGCCTTGAGAATCTTCTGAAGCTGGGCTTGAATAGAGTTTTTGACTAAATCGGCGATATCTAATTCCTTTGGCGGGTTAGTTTCTAAGGCTTCCTTGTGCCAGTCAACAATAAGCTGAATTATCTCCTCATCCGTCAACAGTTCCTTCTTAATCTCCTCTTTTAGTAAGGAATACAAATACTTTCGCCTGTGGTCAACAAATGGCCTACCACTACTTTTCTGGCTTGCCCACCATTCATCTGAGCACTCACGCCCAAAACTCAGAATTGACCATATAAGTTCATCTATCTTCTCTCTCATTTCCGTCCTCCTGTATATTTGGACTCAAACCTTTCCCAGCACCCACAAGGGCAACTAGGTGTCGCCTCGCTGTTCTCTATGGCCTCAATCATCTCCCTTGCTACCTCAGTCTTTGCTTGCTCAATCTGTTGTTGCCAAATCAAATCCTGTTTGTGTATTCGCTCTTGATAATAAGCTACATCGGCATCCAGTTGGGCTTCCCTACTATGAAGATATGTATATGCCTCTAAGTCTTTGTGGTTCAATTCCATCCATTCCCCTACTTCATCAGCCGTTAATATCTTTGGCTTCTCCATGTTCCTCCTTTGCTCTATCCTTGCTTTGCAATGACTCAATTCCCGTGTGAACCAGATGACCATATTTGCCGCGGGTATATTTGTTAGCATCCTGGTTTTTATTATTCGCTCTGCCGTATCGTTTCCAGTTACTTAGAGTCCAAGCGACATAAGACCAATTCCTTCTATGTCGGCTCATCGCCTCGTTGATGGCATCTCGGACCCACGGCGCCGAGAATATATTTACGGTCTTCTTAATGTCGTCTTCTATTACCTCATCAAGGGATTCTTCCTCCCGTAACCCCACCATCTTTTTATAAAGAGCTAAAATATCTTCTATAGATAAACTACTACTTTCTTCTTTTATTTCATTTCCTTTAGTTTCCTCTCTTTTCCTTTCGTCAGTAGAAATGGCTATTTCGGGTGTAGTTATTGGATTTCTACCTGTAGTTATCAATTTAATAGGTGTAGAAAAGGGTTTTAAGGGTATTTCCCGACGGCGGTTGTGGTAGACCTCAGCCAGGTTATCAACAAGATTTTGGCACCAGATTATTCTGTTAGTCTCCCAGAGCTGTTTATCTATAGCCTTCATTTCTACAAGTAGATTAAGCATTTCTACACCTTGGTTTTCCGTAATGTGGATTTTCCCGCAAAAGACCTGTAAACGCCGGGGATCACTCCAATCAAGAAAGTGCCCATCCGTAGATGCTAGCTTCTCCAGGAGCTTGAACCAGAAAGCGTAGCCATCATTGTTATACTGCCCCTCCAGGACGGCAAGGGTCGCACTTTCTGTGCTGGCATGGGCATCATGGGGGAAGTAATCTACTGTATTCTTTAACGTTCTAGCCATTCATCTCTCCTGTCATACTAGCTCCATAACTTCTTGAGAACACCGCCAAACTATCCCCATTGTTCCGCCATAACTTCAGCGATTGCCAAATATGTTCTGCTCCGATTTTTCCACCTATCAACACCTGGCGGTTCACGATGAACCTTATCAATAATTCCTTCGCCACCAGAAGTCTTGCAAATTAAAGGTGGTAAATTTTTTAACCAGAGACACGTTGCCTTACTCTCAGCGATACCAAAATAGTAAGGCTGAATTATCTGGTCTGGCTTACGAAGCCTAGAGGATATAACGCCGATGGGATTCTCAATAGCTATCTTCTCTATCGGTACTGTCATTAGCAGAGCAACAAACATCAAGGCGTCCCATTGTTCCTGTTTCTTATCCTTAAACCACCTCGCCCCACTGACTGCTAAATGAGTACACGGGGGGAAGGCGAGCATCATATCCCAGCCGTCATTGAGTACGTTGCGAACATCACCCTGGATGTGATTCCCCTCAATCTCTGTAGGCAATAAATCGCAACTCCAAGCATTATGTCCCTTATGCTTAAAGGCTTCCCTGACTATCCCGCTAAATTCACACGCTATTAACACTTTCATTAGTAAGGTTTCACCTTCTCACCTTATCCCAATAACTCAGGGTTCTCATAGATGTTGCCGATGACCTTAGTTTCAATACCCTGCCGTTTACGAGCATATATCCAATCAACAAGAAGTGTGCTATGGGCTAATCTAAACATACCATCCTCAAATTCCACTTTATAGGCCCAGCCCTTTTCGCCGACAATATCCCCCTCATAAATCTCCTTGCCGTTCTTATCCTTGAGTCCCGTAAATTCTCCAACTGTTTCAGGGCGGATAGCACCAGCATGAACATTTGCAAAGAAGGTAGCAAGGTTGACGTGGTTTTCACCTTGCGGATTTGGCTCTCCATACCACCATTTACCATCTACCCCTAAACCTCTAAACTTAATCTCTCTCATATTCTCCTTTCACCTTATCCTGAATGTATAAACAAATACCCAAGGATTAACTTCGCCGATTTGCGGATTTAGTTTAAGAAATTCCTTATTAAATTCATCAATCGTGGCATCGCCAAATCCCTCTTTAATGACATCTGCTAGTGTTATCTCCTGCAATCTCTCTGCCCTGACATCTGTTATCACAATAAAGTAACGGGCTGCTTCTTCTGGTAAGGCTCGGCTTGATAGATACGGTTTCTGCCATCGCCAATGTAATCGGTTAAGTGAACGATAAAACATAACTGGTTGCCTATCTGAAGCATAGACGGCGAGTTCACCATCTTGTTGGATTTTCTCTTTGATATAGACAGTCTCGCCTACTTGGTAGCGAGGAATATGTACACGTTCATAGCTATCATCAGTTAGTCCAGAAATCCAGTATGGCGAATTTGCATGTTTTATTAAGTCTGTCTTCGGCTGTGGCTTAATCACCCTTCTAGTCTGTGTTTTCCTGCCTTCAATGATGGCTTGTATCATATCGGGCTTAAACATGATGCCTTTCATAAATCACCTCTTAACTGGTGGCGAGAGCCGTTGTCCCCACCACCTATTTCAAAAAAGGAGGGAAGAACTGAAAGATGGTTAATTGTCATTTATAACCTCTTTGACTTCCTCTATTGTCATACTCCACCTATCCCTGAATTGTTGGGCTCGTATTGAGCCTACGCCCAAACTGCGAATTGCATGGTATCTCTGGTATCTTACGACCTTCCTGTGCTCTAATCCTTTGGTACTTCTGCACGGATACTTCTTCCCATAACTCGGATAATCCTTTCGGCTCTTGACTTCTGAGATAATCTTCGTCCGTGTCTCCTGAACTCGCCGGTATAAAGAACACTGCCAGTTTAAGCAGAGATAGACAAAGTGCTTATTGAAGTTAGTCTCTGTTAAGGGCCCTTTACATTGTGAGCAATTCATTCTATCCCTCTTAATCGAGCCTCTTAACCTTTGGGATTACTTTTTAACTCTTTAAGAAGCTCTCAAAAAGGATTAAGCTCTAATGTACTATGTGATTTCCTTCCAATGTTTTAACCACTCATCAAATCCCTCTTGGGCTAATATCTCTAGGATATGAGGCATTACATCAGAGAATTGCTTTTTAATTTGCTCCCAGCAAAAGCGGTGAACAATGATTTGCCCTATAACTGCCCATTCGGCTTCAATAAATACCTTTATTTCCAGTCTTCTGACTGTCTCGGCAGCTATATCGTGGGAATCTTGATAACCTTTTATATTCCTGAGGTCTGCGCCACTGAGGTATGCGCCCCTGAGGTCTGCGCCACTGAGGTCTGCGCCACTGAGGTATGCGCCACTGAGGTCTGCTCTCCTGAGGTCTGCACTCCTGAGGTCTGCGCCACTGAGGTCTGCGCCCCTGAGGTCTGCACCATTGTTTTCCTCAAGACATTCTTTGGTGCTCTCGTAGTTTCCCTTTACGATAATAGTTCCTGTCATTTTATGCCTGATTTCTATTTCCATTTACTTCCTCCATATTCTTAAGGTTCAATCCCTTTTGCTTTCTTTACATCATCCCAAGCTTTATTCAATCCCACTAGCTTCAAGCCTGTTCTGAACTTCTTTTACGAACTCCTCTTGCTGTTCTTTGGTGAGACTTTCCACTAAAGCCTTAATTGAAGTCCCTATGGCTTTAGGGTATTTCTTCTTTAACCACTTACTAACATCAGTCCAGTTCAGCGTTTCCAAGGACTCTTTTAGCCAGTCCATATCTATATTAGGCTTAGTAATCGGCGCCGTACTCTTACCTTCGGGTGAGTCGAAAATCTCAGTCCCTAGCTTGGGTTCCGGTGCTTTGGGTAGTCCGTTCTTTTTCAACCAGTTATAGAAAACATCGGCCTGGTTGATTATCTCAACCACTGGTATCTTGTCCGCCACAGCTAGGTCCTTGGCATAGGAGCAACACTGTGACCTTACTGACTGCTCTATCTCCTCGGGTGACTTCCCACGATAGCCTTCCTTCTTCACGCTTACTGGCTGGCCATCAAGATAAATCTGGACAACCTTATGATTTGTATATTCACCCCTTTGTTCAGTCTCTACATTGGCAATGATTGTCTGACCCACCTTAATCGCTTCAAATAGGCTAGACCTAGCCGTGAAATATGAGTGCTTCTCTTCCTGGCCTTTAACCCTGAAAGGCAGTATAGGAAATTGCTTATCTCCTATCTTCTTGATTTCTTCGACTTCTGTTATTGTTAGATTCTTTCGTTCAGACATTTACTTACTCCCCCTGGCGACTGTAACGTATTTCTTTGTTATGAGGACGCCTGGTATCTCCATGACGCCTGACTTTACCCTGGCTCGAATACGGCTAAGGTTCGGCTCGCACAATTCACGTGGCACTAGGGATGGGTTCACAATGCTAATGTCAAAGTCCTCTCGATAGGTAACGGCACCCAGATGTGCATGACTGGTTTTAGATGGTGCTTCGGGTATATCCGCGGTCGGGCATATCTCAACTACTTCGCCTGTTTTTTCTGCCTCAACAATCTTCGCTGCTTGCTCAGCAAGGGCTATCATCCTTAATTCCTCTGCTTCCTTAGTTTGCTGGGTATGATAATCCTGTAAGGCTTTATTGACTACGAAGATGCCCATGTTTAACTTGTCTGATAACGGTTTGAACAAAGCATTGATTCTGTCCCTGGTTTCATTGACTGGCTCCAAGAGTTCCTTGCGTTTGGTTTCAATATCTCGCAAGGATTGCCTGGCATGTATCAGCATATCCTCAGCGTTGCGTTGTTCCTCATCAGATTTAATAATCTCAGTGGCTCCCATCCACTCTAGCAACTTGGACTGATTCTGCTGTAATGTGGTAACTTCGGTTTCTACCCTTGTTTCTATTGTTTGCATGATTCCTCCTTTATATCTTCGCCCTTACATTCTGGGCATTGACCATTTCTGTATTCTTGGTTGGTCTGTTCCATCTCTGTAAATTCGGCTCCGCAATCTTGGCAAATCATCGTTCCTCCGCATAGCAAGGGTCATGTGCATTGAGGTATGCCTCATATCTTTGCCTATCTTCTGGCGAAGCCCCTTTTAGTAGAGCCTCAACTATATCTATGGCTGCCTCCGCTCGCTGGTGTAGCATAGTGAGACCCCGTCCCTGAGCAATCCTTAATGTCTCCATACCAATCTCGACGTTCTCGGCACACAAAAATTCCTTTGTCATTTCACTACCTCCCGAATAACAGCATTGAATTTCTCATTAGCTTTTACTAACTGCATCACGCCCTCTGTTAAGACAGGATCGCCAGCGTTATGATGAAGTTGTCTCACTAATTCCGCAGAACCTAATTTAAGGAAAACATCAACCACAGCTTCAGATAGTCCTATTCTTACCCGCTTGTTCAATTTGCTCCTTTCCTGATGAGATTCAATAGATGTCGGTTTTGCCATTTCCGTTCGGCAGCCCCAGCGGCATCCCAAGCGGCAGCCCAAGCGGCATCCCTAGCGGCATCCCTAGCGGCATCCCAAGCGGCATCCCCAGCGGCATCCCTAGCGGCAGCCCAAGCGGCATCCCTAGCGGCAGCCCAAGCGGCATCCCTAGCGGCATCCCTAGCGGCATCCCTAGCGGCATCCCTAGCGGCATCCCTAGCGGCAGCCAATTTCTCCCGATTTTCTTCAGTTGGAAATTCCAGATATGTTTTAGCCGCCTCTAGTGCTTGGCGAGGCCGTTTATCAGTAGGATATTTCTTCTCAAAGATATGTAATACCCTCCAAGCACAATCTATGGCAAATTGCTGGATTACCTTATTGGGAATTTCCTTAATTATCCTCATTTCAGAGGCACAGAATTTATCTTCGCCCTTTAGGATTTCCCCCCGTGCCTCACACATAAACCAACGAACACCGAAGATATTATTGAGACTATCAATAGGTTTCTGGCTGGCATGGAAACCACATCCACAAAGAGTTAATCTGCCTTCGCACTTCTGCCACTTGCCGATTACCCATTGGATATACCCATGTTCACTCTTAAGGTCTCCCGTTACGAATCTATAACCTTTCATTTCTCCCTCCCCAGCTCTTCAATCCTTATGTTCCCCTTCTCTTTGCAGAAAGCATCGAAGAGCTTGAATACTAGGCTTGCTTTTCCTTTTAGTGTTATAATGACTTTATTCAATTACTACTCCTCGGGGCTGGGATCACCAGCCCCTCTTGTATTTGATTCGACCTTTTATTCCGATTCAGCGTTTGCTGAGACGTTTTCAAATACCCTCCCTGGACTGTGCTTATGGTGAATCTCTATTACATCTTCCTCCAGAAGTGGCGTATAGTAATCAGCCGTGGTTTTTATGTCTGTGTGCCCCATAATTAACTGAAGTGCTCTCATGTTCCCACCGCTTCTCAGGTGATGAACCCCATGGGTTACCCTGAGTGTTTGAGGACCAAATCTTCTACCAGCGTCATAGCCAGATAAGATAAGGTACTTCTTTACTATCTTATAAAAACCAGTCTCCCCTAGTGGCATATTTGCGTAGCGTGTTCCTTCTGTCCCATGAAAGACAAAGCCATCTTCATATGCCGGTAGGCTTAAGAGTAGGTCTCTAGTGACCGGGGACAGTGGAGCTACTCGATAGCCAGTCTTACCATGAATTACTACCCTATCATCCAGAATGTCTTTTCTTTTGAGTCCACAGCCCTCACCGCTACGGCAGGCTGTGTCAAGAAAGAAAACGATTATTGCCTTGTCTCTTGGGTTTGCATCTTGCACCCTCCAGGCTAGCAGATTCAGATTTAGTTCGGTCAAAACAGGTTGAATTTCTCTACGAACCCGTGGTCGGGTTACCGACTTCATAAAATTAGCAGTTCCGAATCGTTTATGTGCATAATTATCTGTAGCACGGAATGTCCGATAATAGGAATCGGCATTGTGGGGACCTTGGACAGTTGCAAGAAACTCCTGTATGATGTCGGGTTTTGGGGGGAACTGTGGGGATAGTTGAATAAGTCGCTTAGTATGGCAATCATAGCCTCTTAGCGTTCTGGGAGATAGTTCCCTGAGCCTACAATTAGCCATGAAACTAGCGACAACCTCCGTTGTCCTCATAGCTTTTGTCTCCTTTCGTTAATTCATGACAAAATTGTAGGCGAGCAGTTCTAATGAATGATAGAGGGAGATTAGAGAGTGAGCCGCCAGGGAATCGAACCCTGAACCTGCTGATTAAGAGTCAGCTGCTCTACCAATTGAGCTAGCGGCCCGAGGTAATAATGTTAGCATTAAGGAACAGCGCCGACAAGTAGGCTGTAACGAATGAATTGACTTTACGGTTTATGGTAAAATGAACCCTTGTCAATGAAAATTCTTCGTGAAGTCGTCATAACTGTTCTTATCGCTGTAGCCGTTTTCTTTTCGCTTCGGCTCACTGTACAGAGCTATACTGTGGTAATGTCCAGTATGGAGCCCAATTTCCAACAAGGTGAGTGCATTATGGTTAACAAGGTGAGTTACCACTCCTCTGGCCCACAGCGAGGAGATGTAATAGTCTTTAACCCACCCCCGCCAAATGAGGAATCCCCATACCCTTACATTAAACGTGTTATTGGCTTGCCTGGCGATACCGTGGAGATTAAAGATGAAAAGGTCTTTATCAACGGCATCCCCCTGGATGAGGCATATATCATGGCGCCGCCAGACTATACGATGCCGGCCACAGAAGTTCCCGAGACCGAATACTTCGTCCTCGGTGATAATCGCAACAATAGCAACGATTCGCATTACGGCTGGATGGTGCCCCGGGATAACATCATTGGCAAAGCTTGGTTTGTCTACTGGCCACCAAGCAAATGGGGCGTGATAAAACATTACAGATACCCGGAGCTAAATAAGACCGCTGGGCAAGAGACAATAGTTAGCCGGTCGCTTGGGGTGCAACTTGAGTGACAAGGTATTAGAGATATTCAAGACGGCTGGAGCGATAAAAAAAGGCCACTTCCTGCTTGCCTCTGGATTACACTCACCTGTCTATTGGGAAAAATTTCGTATTTTGCAGTACCCGTACCTTACTGAGAAACTGTGTCGCCTCATTGCCCAACACTTTAAAGAGCAAAAA
>Ga0187886_1000634_pt1 | contig 39723 bp, 40 predicted proteins | sample June2016WEW_20_1_FD_133001 | JGI IMG/M metagenome (GOLD analysis project Ga0187886, IMG submission 133001) | Peatland microbial communities from SPRUCE experiment site at the Marcell Experimental Forest, Minnesota, USA - June2016WEW_20_150 | ecosystem: Environmental > Terrestrial > Soil >...
CGACGCCTTCCACCCGCGCCTGCCGCGCGATCTCCGGGTACACCGGCTCCACCGAATGGACGAGCTTCGGCGGCTTGATCTCCCCGATCGCCCGGACCGGGGCTTCCACCTCGCCCACGACACCGCCCAGGACGCCGCCCACGACGCCCCCCAGGACGCCGCCCACGACGCCGCCTTCGACGCCGCCCTCAACACCGCCCTCGACCCCGATGTCCGACAGCTTCTCCTCGGCAATCTGGTCCGGGATTTCGACGGGCGCCACCAGACGCCCCGGCTCCACGGCCGCCTGGGTCTGGACCGGCTTGATCCGCGCCGTTTTGGCCGCGGCCTTCTTCTTGGCCGGCGGCGGCGGTGGCGGCGGTGGCGGCGGCGGAGGCGCCAGGAACGCGCTGTACACCTCGACCTTCGGCAGATCGCCGGTCGAAAGCAAGGGGATGACGATCAGCGTGATGATGAACGTCGCATGGACAAGAATGGCGATGGGGAGCGCTACGGCTCTTCTCTGTGTGCCTTTCTCACGTCTGAAGAAAGAATCTTTGAAGATCGAGGGCACACCGGTTTTCGTGATCTGCTTTTTTGCTTCCGCCATGGTCCTTACCTCATGCTCGCGATTCTATAGAATAACACAAGAAATAGTATAAAGTAAAAAAAGCCTTTTGACAAGAAAAAAATTATCTCCGGGCGCCTTTTTTCGGCTTGAAAATCTGCGTCCAGAACAGCACGACGGGGCAGGAGAGATAAATCGTTGAGTAGACACCTTCTATCGAGCCGAAGAGCATGATGAAGGCGAAATCGTTGATGCTCTTCCCGCCGAAGAGAAAGAGAGCCAACACGGCCAGGAACACCGTGCCCGTCGTAATGATGGTCCGGCCCAGGCTCTGGTTGATGCTCCGGTTGAGGATCGCCTCGAACGAATCCTTCCGCATCCCCTTGAGGTTTTCCCGCACCCTGTCGAAGACGACAACCGTGTCATTGATGGAATAGCCGACGATCGTCAAAAGCGCGGCGATGATCGGCAGGTTGATCTCCCGGTTCGTGAACGAATAGACGCTCAGGGCCATGAGCACGTCCTGCGTCAGGGTGACGATGGCCGACACGCCGTATTCCAGTTTGAACCGGAAGCCGATATAGACGAGCATCCCAATCAGGGACCAGATGACGGCCAGGGTCGCCTTCTTCCTGAGATCGGCCCCGGCCTGCGGCCCGACGGTCTCCTTGCTGATGACAGTCAACTTGCCCAGATAGGTCTTGGCCTGGAGCTCCTTGACGACGTCGGGCCCGACGCCGGCGCTGGCAAGGCCCGCGAAGTCTTCGATGATGCCGCTCCCCGTCGTCTTCGTCGTCCTGTAATGGATAACGGCCTTGGCGTACTCCTCGGCCTTGTCGCGGAAGGCCTGCCTGAGCAATGCGGTCAGGCTGGCCTCGTCGATGGCATTGAGGTCCTTGAGCTCGCGGGCCTGCTCAGCCTTCCCGTCGTCCCCCCGCAGGGCCTCGATGACGCGGTTCCCCAGCTTTTCGTGGGCCTCGATCTCCTGCTGGGCGTCCTTGGTGTTCAAGACCTGCATGGTCCGGATCATATACTCGCGCCCGGGCTGGCCGCTCTCCTGGATGACGCTCTCCCCGAGGCCCACCCGGCTGAGCTCGGCCCGGATATCCCCGGTCGTCGTGGGGTTCTTGAAGACGATCCGGATGAGCGTCCCGCCCCCGAAGTCGACCCCCATCTTGATCCCTTTGCCGAAGAAGACGTTCAGGAGGCCGGCCAGGATGACCGCCCCCGTGACCGCCAGGGCGATGAAGCGGTACTTCATGAAGTTGATGTTGGGTGTTTTGAAGAATTCCATGGCTATATGCTCAACTTTTGGGTCTTGCTCGAGTGTGTCAGGTCAAAGATGAGATGGGAGACGAAGACGGCCGTGAACAGGTTGGCGACGAGGCTGATGATCAGGGTGACGGCGTAGCCCTTGATCGGCCCCGTCCCGAACTGGAAGAGGAAAACGGCCGAGATGATGGTCGTCATATGGGAGTCGAAAATCGTCCGGAAGGCCCGCGAGAAGCCCAGGGAGATGGAGTTCAGGACGGTCTTGCCCTGGTTGTGTTCCTCCCGGATGCGCTCGAAAACGAGCACGTTGCAGTCGACGGCCATGCCGATGCCCAGGATGATGCCCGCGATGCCCGGCAGGGTCAGTGTCCCCCGGAAGTAGGCCAGCGACCCGAAGAGGATGATCTGGTTGAGGACCAGGACCACGATGGCGTTGATCCCCGAGATCTTATAGTAGAAGACCATGAAGGCCATGATGGCGACGAGGGCCACCAGGGCGGACAGGAAGCCGGCCCGGATGGAGTCGGCGCCGAGCGAGGGCCCTATGGTCCGGTTCTCAAGGGTCTTGATTCCGGCCGGCAGGGAGCCCGACTTGAGGACGAGGACCAGGTCGTCGGCCGCCTCGACCGTGAAGTGGCCCTGGATAATGCCGCTGTCGCTGATGCGGGCGTTGATGTTCGGGGCCGACTGGACTTTCTTGTCGAGGATGATGGCCAGCGGTTTGCCGATGTTCTCGCCCGTCACCTGTTCGAACCGCCGGGCGCCGTCCGGTTTGAGCTGGAAGGCGACGGCGGGCTGGTTCCATTCGTCCACGGACCGGCGCACCAGGCGGAGGTCCTTCCCCGTCACGGCGGCGACCTTGCTGACAAGGTAGAAGCCCTCGGTCCCCCGTTTGGGGTCGCCTCGGACGATTTCCATGTCCTCGGGCACCTTGCCCCCGAAATCCTTGAGAAGAGTGGCCTCGTCGGCGGCCGAGCCGGCCTTGACGAGCTTCCACTCCAGGATGGCCGCGGTTTTGATGATGCTCTGGACGTGCTCCGGGTTGTCGACGCCAGGGAGCTCGACGATGATCTGCTCCCGGCCGTAGCGCTGGATGATCGGCTCGGCGACGCCGAACTGGTCGATGCGGTTCCGGATCGTCTCGACGGACTGGTCGACAGCCTGGTCCTTCATGAGCTGCATGACCGAAGCCTTCATGGTCACCGTAGCCAGCGGGCCGCTGAAGGAGTAGTCCCATTCCCTGAGGTACTGGTCGAGCTGATCGCGGACCTTGCCTTCCTCATCCGGGCTAAGGCCCTGGATCGTGAATTTTCCCGGGGCCTCGCGGTTCATCGCCGTGAAGGCCAGGTTGTTTTTCTTGAAGACATCCTGAAGACGGAGGATTTCCTGGTCCGTGTCCATGGTCACGGCGTCTTCCGTCATGATCTGCATGACCAGGTGGACGCCGCCCTTCAGGTCCAGACCCAGCTTGATTTTTTTCTGGATCGGCCAGGCCACGATAATCGAAACAACCATCACGGCCAGGGTGAGGAGGATCTTCCAGCGTAGTGCTTTCTTCATGTGAGCCCCTTCGCTTCGATGGATCCGGTGATCAGTCCGTTTTCTCCGGCGCTGAGTCCGTGGCGCCGAGGATGACGCCGACGGCGCTCTTGGTGATATCGATCTTGACGGACGCGGCGATCTTGAGCTCGATGCGGTCCTTCTGGACGCCCATGACCGTCCCGAAAATCCCGGCCGTCGTGACGATCCTGTCCCCCGGCTTCAGGTTCTCGACGAGGTCCAGGTGCTTTTTCTGCTTCTTCCGTTGGGGCATGATGATGAGGAGGTAGAAAATCGCGAAGACCAGGACGAAAGGCAGAAGGGCCGTGAGCATGTTGGGCCGCGCCGCCTGTCCGGCCGCCGGCTGCTGGGCGAGTGAAAAAAGTGTCCCAAAGATCATGTTGATTCTTCCTTTGTGGCGTCTTTTGAAATAATACTCTTCTTCAAGAAACTGAAGGAGTTGGATTGAATAGCATGACGGATTCGCCGGAAAATGTCAAGATAAAAGTGGAGGTTGTGGATGGTATTGAGGACGGCCGCGCTGATCTCCTGTCGCTCGAAGAGGTGGCGAAGGTAGGCCCGGGAGAAATTCCGGCAGGTGTAGCAGCCGCAGGCCTCGTCGAGGGGCCTCGGGTCGCGGGCGTACTTGAGGTTCTTGATGGCCACCCGCCCCCGGCTCGTGAATAGGGTTCCGTTGCGCGCGTTCCGGGTGGGGAGGACGCAATCGAAGAAATCGACGCCCCTCTCCACAGCCTCGAGGACGTCCTCTATATAGCCCATCCCCATGAGATAGCGGGGCTTATCCCGGGGGAGAAGCGCGTTTCCGTTTTCCAGGACTTCGAGGAGTTGAGTCTTGGGCTCCCCGATGCCCAGGCCTCCGTACGCGTAGCCCGAAAAATCCAGGGCCGTGAGATCCTCGATGCATCGCCGCCGGAGGTCCCCATAGATCCCCCCCTGGCTGATTCCCCAGAGATGCTGCCGGGTGTCGTGCTCCGCGAACCTGGCCCTCGAGCGTTTCGCCCAGGCGGTCGTCAGCCGGACCGCCTCGGCCATCGCATCCTCCGAATACGGATACGGGGGAAATTGGTCCAGGCACATCAGGATGTCCGTCCCCATCCTGACCTGAAGGTCGACGATGTCCTCAGGGGTCAGGAAGATCCTGGTCCCGTCGAGATGGGAGGCGAACCGGACCCCCTCGTCCGTGACCCTGACCAGGGACGACATGCTGTAGATCTGGAAGCCGCCGCTGTCGGTGAGGATGGGTTTCGGCCACGAAATATAGGAATGGAGGCCGCCCATGGCCTCGATCGTTTCGACGCCGGGCCTCAAGGACAGATGGTAGGAATTGAGGAGGATGATCTGGGCGCCAAGACTTTCGACCTGGGCATGAGTCAGGGCCTTCACCGTGCCCTGGCTGGCCACGGGCATGAAGGCGGGAGTTTCGATGGTGCCGTGGGGCGTTTCGAGCAGGCCGGTCCTAGCGGCGGAGCCGGGGTCCTGGGCGGTCTGACGGAAGCGTTGGCTCATGGGGCGAAGCGAAAGTAGATGACGTCCCCGTCCTGGACGATGTAGTCCTTCCCCTCCAGCCGGATCGCGCCGTTGTCTTTGGCATGCTGGAGGGATCCGAGCTCGAGGAGGTCCCGCGAGGAAATGACCTCGGCCCGAATAAATCCCTTTTCGATATCCGTATGGATGGCGCCGGCGGCCCTGAGTGCCGGGGCGCCTTTCTTGACCGTCCACGCCCGGACCTCGTCCTTTCCGACGGTGAAGAACGAGATGCGGTCGAGCCACGGAAGGGCCTGGGCGTAAAACCGGGCCGCGCTCGACTCCCCGAATCCGTATTCGGCCATGAAGAGGGCCTTCTCCTCGTCGCCGCACTCCGCAATTTCGTTTTCGATCTTGCCGCAGAAGCCCATGGTCCGCCGGCCCGCCTGCTCGACAGGAAAGAGGTCCCCGGGGGCGGCCAGATAACGCAGGTCCTTCTCGTCAAGGTTGATCAGGTGGAAGAGGGGTTTCAAGCTCAGAAAAGCGAAACTCCGGATGAGCTTCTCCTCGGCCGGGACGATAGAAACATCGCGCAGGCCATGGCCCGATTCGAGGCGGGGCCGCAGCCGCCCCAGGAGTTCTTGCTCCCTTTCCCCCTCGGGGTCCTTCATTTTTTTCAGGTCCTTCCCCAGGCGATCAAGCCTTCCGTCCGCCGCGACAAGGTCCGCCAGCACGAGCTCCTCCTCCATGAGCCGGATGTCCTCCGCGGGCGCGATCCGGCCCTTCAGGTGCGGGATCTCGTCGTCCCGGAAGGCCCGGACGACATGGACCAGCCCGTCGGCTTTGCGGAGGGTGTTCAGGAAAAGGCTCGTCTTGACCTCCCCGAAGGAGATTCCCACCAGGTCCGTCAGGTCGAAATACGCGGGGACCTTCTTTTTCCCGGGATAAAGCGCCGCGATCCTGTCGAGGCGCTCATCGGGAAAGGGACAGGCGTGGACGTTCGGCTCCCGTTTTCCGTCCTCATAGGCCTTGACCTCGACATGGGCCCCCGTCAGAAGGTTGAAGAGGGTCGTCTTGCCCGTTTTCGGGTAGCCGAAGAGGGTGATATTCACGCGCTTAGTAAAGCCGGAATCGCCAAGCCTGTCAAGAAGTCCGGCGGGGCTGAGGGGTGAGACTGCGAGGGGAAATTGCGTCTTAAACGGAAACCTTGTTGCCGAAATTCGCGTTTTTGATTATAGTAGATGTTTCATAGGCGGTCCGAAATGGAAGAAAAAGCGATCAAGAAAAGAGACAAGAGCGTCGTCCGCGAGTACTTCGAGCTTGTCGCCGAAACCGCCGTCTTCGTGTTTTTCGTCATGACCTTCGTCGTCCAGGCATTCCAGATCCCTACGGGCTCGATGGAGCCGACCCTGCTCGTCGGCGATTTCCTCCTGGTCAACAAGCTGGCCTACACCCGGCCGGTGCTGCCGCTCGAAGGCGCGATCCTCCCGCACAAGGCCATCGCCAGGAAAAACATCGTCGTCTTCAAGTGGCCGAAGGACCTGACCAAGGATTTCGTCAAGCGGGTGATCGCCCTGGAAGGGGAGAAGGTCGAGATCAAGGACAAGCAGGTCTTCATCAACGACAAGCCGATCGATGAGCCGTATAAGGTCCACAGCGACAGCCAGGTCTTCGCCAAGAACGACACGTACCATTATGACGACGTCATCCGCGACAACTACGGGCCCGTCATCGTCCCGACGGGCCACTGTTTCGTCATGGGCGACAATCGCGACAACAGCGCCGACAGCCGTTACTGGGGTTTCCTGCCGCTGAACTACATCAAGGGCAAGCCCTGGGTCATCTACTTCTCCTACGGCGCGGAACGGGACGCCTGGCAAAAGACGAGCCTGAAGGCCCGGCTCAAGAAGATCGTCAGCTTCATCCCCAAGGCCCGCTGGGGCCGTTTCCTCAAGGTCATCAACTGAGCCCGCCTCCGGCGAGGTCCAGTCTCGTCTCCCTCAGCCCGGTTGACCGGTTTTTCGGAAACGTTTAAGATGAAAATCACGGACCATGGAAAACCCGCTGCTCACGCCGTCGACTCCCCTCAACGGAGGCGGGCCTTGAGCGCCGCCGGCCAGGATTCGATCGAAGGGACCGTCGACCAGATCGTCTTCTACAACCCCGAGAACGGCTACACCGTGTGCCGGTTCATCGTCGAAAGCGGAGACGCCCTGACCATCGTCGGTTCTTTCCCGCCGCTTTCGCCGGGCGAGATGCTCAAGGTCAAGGGCCAATGGGAGCTCAATCCGCGGTTCGGCCAGCAGTTCAAGGTCGAGCATTTCACGCTGACCCTGCCCGCGTCGGCCAAAGGGATCGAGAAATTCCTGGCCTCCGGGCTCATCCACGGCATCGGGCCCGTGCTCGCCGCCCGCATCGTGGGCCGGTTCGGCGCCGGGACGATCGAGATCCTGACCGGGGACGCGGACAGGCTCAAGGAGGTCGAAGGGGTCGGGAGCGTCAAGCTCCGGGAGATCAAGAAGTCCTGGGCCGAACATCAGGATATCCGCGACCTGATCATCTTTCTTCAGGAGCACGACGTCTCGACCAATCTGGCCACGAAAATCTATCGCCAGTACGGCGACCGGTCGTTCACGGTCCTCCGGACGAACCCTTACCAGCTTTGCCTCGATATCTGGGGGATCGGGTTCAAGACGGCGGACCAGATCGCCCTCAAGCTGGGCATGGACCCGGCCTCGATGGAGAGGGTCAAGGCCTATATCCTTTATATCCTGGAAAAAGACAACGAGCAGGGCCACATCTTCTCCCTGGCCTCGGGCGTCCGCGAGAAATGCGCCTCGGACCTCGAGGTCGAGCTGGAAAAGGCCGATACGGCGCTCGAAGAGCTTCTGCGGACGAAAAGCGTCGTGCGCGAAGAGCTCGGCGCCGACTCCGCCCTCTACCTTCCTTTTTATTACGAGGCCCAGGAGGAGGTGGCGCGGGCCATCCACCGGCTCGCGGAGTTTCCCTGCGGACCGCCGGACATCGACCTCGGCCAGGCGATCGCGGCCACGGAAAAGGATCTCGGGTTCATGTTCTCGGCCCTTCAGAAGCAGGCCATCCGGCAGAGCTTCGAGAAAAAGATCCTGGTGATCACCGGCGGGCCCGGCACCGGCAAGACGACCATCATCCGGGCCGTTGTCGACATCTTTCAAAAATGGGGCCGGGACGTGCTGCTGGCCGCGCCGACCGGGCGGGCGGCCAAGCGGCTGTCCGAGACGACGGGCCGCGACGCCCGGACCATCCACCGCGTCCTCGAGTTCAAGCCCAAGCAAGGGACGTTCAAGAGGAATGAACGCAACCCCCTTCGCGGCGAGGCTTTGATCGTCGACGAGGTGTCGATGATCGACCTGCCGCTGATGTACCATCTCCTGAAGGCCGTACCCGCGCCGATGAGGTTGATCCTGGTCGGCGACAAGGACCAGCTGCCTTCGGTGGGCCCCGGGACATTGCTCCAGGACATCATCGCGTCCGGGACCGTGGACGTCGTCCGGCTCGACGAAATCTTCCGCCAGGAGAAGGAGAGCTACATCGTTCTCAATGCCCACCGCATCAATCAGGGCGAGTCGCTCATCTACCCCCCCCGGGAGGACGAGAACGCCGATTTTTTTTTCATCCGCCAGGACGACGAGAAGAAGGCCCTGGACACGATCCTCAAGCTCTGCTCGTCGAGCGTGCCCCGCAGGCTGGGGCTGAATCCCCTCTCGCCCCAGATCCAGGTCATCAGCCCCATGTACAAAGGCCTTGTGGGTGTCGAGAACCTGAACCTGGAGCTCCAGAAGCGGTTGAACCCGCAGGGCGAAGGGCTTAAAGCCGGCCTCCGCGAGTACCGTGTCCGGGACAAGGTCATGCAGCTGCGGAACGACTATGAGAAAGACGTTTTCAACGGCGACATCGGGACGATCCTCCATGCGGACAAGGCGAAATTCCGGGTCTTCGTGGACTTCGACGGCCGGACCGTGAGCTACGAGAAGGACGAGATCAACGACATCACCCTGGCCTACGCCGTTTCCGTCCACAAGGCCCAGGGCAGCGAGTACCAGGCCGTCATCATGCCGCTCATGACGCAGCACTTCATCATGCTCCAACGGAACCTGTTTTACACGGCCCTGACGAGGGCCAAGAAACTCAGCGTCATCATCGGCTCGTACAAGGCCCTGTACATTGCGATCAAGAACGACAACCCCGTCAAGAGGAACAGCCTGGTCCGCGAGAAACTGATGCGTTTGGGGGACGCGGGACCGCGGGCTTAGGGGTTCTTTTCGGGCCGCGCGGTTGTTTGACAGTCCGGGGAAAATGCTTGATAATGTGCAAGTCTTGGGGACACCCCTGAAATCGAGAACGGAAGGAGGGGGCGGGGATGGCTGAGCGCCGCTTTCGCAGCGTGGGGGACGTCATCGCCTTTGCCATCGGGCGCGAGATCGAGGCGGCCGAGGGCTACGCCGGCCTGGCTGCCCAAGCCTCGACGCCCGGCCTGCGTGACCTCCTGCTCGAGCTCAAGGCAGAAGAGGAGAACCACCGCCGGCTTTTGGAGACAATGACTTTCGGCGGCGGGGGAGTGCCCGCGGCGCCCGCCGAAGATATGGGCCTCAGCGACGCCTTGGCCGACGAACCCCTCGTTCCAGGCATGACGTTCCAGGAGCTTCTGATTTTCGCCGCGCGCAAAGAGAAGAAAGCCGCCGACCTCTACGCGGGGCTGGCCGGGAGGCCAGATGCCGCGGCCTACCGGAAAGTCTTCGAGTTTCTCGCCGGCCAGGAACGCAGCCACAAGGCCAAGCTCGAGGCCGAATACGAAAAACACGTTCTGACTGAAGATTGAAGAAGGAGGACCTGATGGAAAAATGGGAATGCCAGGCCTGCGGGTATATCTATGATCCGGCGATAGGGGACCCGGCGAACGGGATCCCGGCCGGCACGAGCTTCGAAAATCTGCCGGACACGTGGATTTGTCCCCAGTGCGGGGTGGGCAAGGAGTTTTTCCAGAAGGTCTCCTAGCCGCTCCAGCGGCGAACGGATACGTCCATGAAAGCCGTTATCGTCGGAAGCGGGCTGGCCGGCACCATGGCCGCCAAGACGCTGCGGGAGCTCGATTCCGATGTCGAGATCGAGGTCATCGGGGAGGAGAATTATCCCTATTACCCTCGCCCCAACCTGATCGAGTTCGTGGCCGGCCGCCTGCCTTACGACAAGCTGTTCGCTTTCCCCCCGGACTGGAATTCCCGCCAGAGGATCGAGGTCCATCTCGGTCAGAGGGTCGTCCAGATTTCGCCGGGCGAGAAAAAAGTCCGGACGGAAGCCGGCCGCGATTATCCCTACGATGTTCTCCTCCTCGCAAACGGATGCCGGGCCGCCGTCCCCAATCTTCGGGGAAGCGGCCAGAAGGGCGTCTTTGTCCTCAGGAAACTGGACGATGCCCTGGCCATCCGGGAGTACATGAAGAACCATCCCCGCACCGCTGTCCTCGGCGGCGGCCTGCTGGGTCTCGAAATCGCCCGCGCTGTCAAAGCGGCCGGCGCCGATGTCCGCGTCGTGGAGTTCTTCGACCGCCTTCTGCCGCGGCAGCTCGACGCGGCCGGGGCGGCGATCCTCAAGGGACAGATCGAAAAGATGGGCATCGACATCCGGCTCGGAACCGTCACCGAAGAGATCCGGGGATCGGGAGAAGCGGCGGGCTTGAGATTTCAGGGCGGGGACCGCCTGGACGCCGACATGGTGATCATCGCGGCGGGCGTGCAGCCGGAGACCGGCCCGGCCCGCGAGGCGGGGCTGGCCGTCAACCGGGGCATAGTCGCCGACGACCTCCTCCGCTCGAGCGCGCCCCACATTTTCGTGGCGGGGGACTCCGTCGAGCACCGGGGCAACGTCTACGGGATCATCCCCGCCTCGTTCGAGCAATCCCGGACCGCGGCCTACAACATGCTCGGGGTTGAGAAGCCCTATGCCGGGACCATGCCGATGAGCACCCTGAAAGTCGCCGGCCTCGCGGTCACCTCCGTCGGCCTGGCCAACCCCGCCGAGAGCGGCTACGAAATCCTGGCGCGCCAGGTCCCCGAAGAGGGCGTCTACAAGAAGATCGTGCTCAAGGAGGGCCTCCTCGTTGGGGCCATCTGGATGGGGACGAAAAAAGGGGTCGCGGAAGTCAGCCGCCTCGTCAGCATGAACAAGAATGTCGGCCATCGAAAGAACGACCTCCTCGAAGACGAGTTCGACTGGACCGGAGTTTAGAAACTATGATCAAAAAGCTCTTCGTTATCGCGCTGGTGACCGGGATCGCCGCCGCCGGCGCCCCGGGGCTTCGCGCCCAGGTGAAATACGGCGGCTATGTCTCCGGCGAATACCTCAAGGGCGAGTCGGGGAGTCCCTACGCCGGCGGCTCTTTCCAGAACCTGGGGGCCGGCGTTCTCGCGACGGGGCTCTTCCCGTCGTCGCCGTTCGGCTTCTCCCTCGAAGCCCGCTTCCTGAGCGAATCGTCGTTCCAGATCGAGCAGGCCTGGGTCGGTTTCGTCTCGTCGAAGACCTTCGCCGTCAAAGCCGGGATGTATCTCGTCCCGTTCGGGATCTGGAACCAGGCCAGCCGTCCCCATGAAACCGCGCTCATCGGGACCCCTCTCAATCTGGAATTCCTCTACCCCGCGAGCTGGCGGGACCTCGGGGTCACCGTGGACGGGCAGTACGGCGTCGTGACCTACGCGGGATATATCGGGAACGGTCTCAAAGAGGCGGACAGCCTCGCGGACGGCCAGCAGTTCTCCGACAATAACAAGAACAAGGCCCTGGGGGGGCGGCTGGGCCTGTCCTTGGGCCAGGGGGTCCAGGCCGGGGCTTCCTACTACACGGGAAAGTACGACGACCTCAATTTGCGCAACCTTGTACTCGAGGGGGTGGATTTCTCCTGGGTGACGGACCAGTGGCAGTTCAAGGGAGAGGCCACGAGGGGGATCATCAAGAACCCGGAGCCGTTCGTCACGGGCAAGTGCGAAGGCTATTATCTCTGGACGCTCATGAACTTTGGACACGTCCAGCCGGTGGGGAGCTATCAGAAGGTGAAGTATACGGACCCGTTCCACGGGGGCGAGGGCGGCATCCTGCTCGACCAGGATCGCTGGACGGCGGGCGTCCGCGTCGTTCTCGGCCAGAGCCTGTTCATCAAAGCCGAGTACCAATGGAACGACGAAATCCCCAAGGTCAAGAACAACATCCTCCTGGTCCAGGTCGCGGCGAGCTTCTGACCTTGAGTCGTCCGCCCGATTCTGGTAGAATCCCCGGGCCGCACGTTTGACGGACCCGGGTTCAATCCCCTTCGCGGGATACGGACGTAAGTCCGTGGAGCTTCAGGAGACTTCACGAACAAAGGATGCCGCATGGCCAATCTGCTCGTTCTCGGCACGCAGTGGGGAGACGAGGGCAAAGGCAAGATCGTTGATCTGCTGACGCCCGCCTTCGACATCGTGGCGCGCTATCAGGGCGGCCACAACGCCGGCCATACCGTCTACGTCCGCGGGAAAAAGATCGTCCTCCACCTCATCCCGTCCGGCATCCTCCACCCCGGGAAGCTCTGCGTCATCGGCAACGGCCTCGTGGTTTCCCCGCCGGCGTTCCTGAAGGAGATCTCCGACCTTCAGGCTCTCGGCGTCCCGCTCGAACCGGCGCGCCTGGCCGTCAGCCGGAACGCCCATCTCATCATGCCCTGGCATCCGCTGCTCGAACGGATCAGCGAGGAGATCCGGGGGGACAAGAAAATCGGGACCACGTGCCGGGGGATTGGACCGGCCTATGAGGACAAGGCGGCCCGCTGGGGCGTCCGGGCCGGCGACCTCCTGGCCCCGCCTGTTTTACGGGAAAAAATCGAGGAGAACGTGGCGGCCAAAAACCATACTTTCCGGGCGTTCGGCCTCCCGTCCCTCGAAGCCGGGCCCATCCTCGAGGAGTATGCCGGCTGGGGCGCGAAGATGGCCCCTTACATCCGAGACGTCTCCGATCTCCTACATGACGAGATGAGCGCCGGCCGGGCGGTGCTTTTCGAGGGTGCGCAGGGAGCGCTCCTGGACATCGACCACGGCACATATCCTTATGTCACGTCTTCGAACTCGACGGCCGGAGGGGCGTGCACCGGCCTCGGTGTGGGGCCCAAGGCGGTCCATGCCGTTCTCGGGATCACGAAGGCCTACACGACCCGGGTGGGCGGCGGCCCGTTCCCGACCGAGCTCAAGGACGAGCGCGGCAAAATGCTCGCCAGCCGCGGCGATGAGTTCGGCGCGACGACCGGCCGGCCTCGGCGCTGCGGCTGGTTCGACGCCCTCGCCGTGCGCTACACGTGCCGGATCAACGGTGTGGACAGGATCGCCCTGACCAAGCCCGACGTCCTGGAGGAGTTTGACGAGGTGCTCGTCTGCACGGGATACACGTACAAAGGGGAGACGCTCAAGAGCTTTCCCCCCGAGCCGTGGATACTCGAGAAGGTAACGCCCGTCTATAGAACTCTCAGGGGCTGGCGGAATTCCGTCCGCGGGGCCTCGGATGTCGCGGTCCTGCCCCGGACCTTCCGGGACTATCTGCGGCTCCTCGAAGACCTGATCGAAACCCGAGTGGCTATCATCTCGACGGGCGTCGAACGGGAAGAGACCATCCTCCTTTCGGACGGGCTCGAGGGTCTCGTCGATCTCGGGAAACTCCGGGGGGACCGGGCGATTTGAGGAGGTCCGGCATGACCGCGGAGTCCTTGCAGCGCATCGAGATCAGCCGGGCGGCCCTCGTCCATAATATCCGGCAGTTCCGCCGCATCATCGGCCCGCGCCGGAAGTTCATGGCCGTCGTTAAAGCCAACGCTTACGGACACGGGCTCGTCGAAGTGGCCGGCATCGCCGTGAACAACGGCGTCGACTGGCTCGGCGTCAACTCCGTCGAGGAGGGCGCGGCGCTCCGTGACGCGGGCTTCCGTTGTCCGGTCCTCGTCCTCGGCTATGTTCCGCTCGGCGCGCTCGCCGAAGCCGTGGCCCGGGACCTCCGCCTCATCGTCTATAACCGCGAAACGGTCGAGCGGCTGGCCGAGGTCGTCCGGAAGCAGGGGCGAAAGGCCATTGTCCACGTCAAAGTGGAAACAGGTACGCGCCGCCAGGGCGTCGAGGTCAAAGACGTCTGGCCGTTTGTCCGTTCGGTCCGCAAATACCCGGGCCTCGTCCTCGAAGGCCTTTCGTCCCACTTCGCCAATATCGAGGACACGACGAAACACGATTATCCGCGGCGGCAGCTCGAGGCCTTCAAGGAGGCCTGCCGGGCCGTGCAAGCCCACGGCGTGCGCGTTCCCGTCAAACACATGTCGTGCACGGCCTCGACCATCCTCTTTCCGGAGACGGACTTCAGCATGGCCCGGGTCGGGATCGGGCTCTATGGCCGGTGGCCGTCCAAGGAAACTTATCTCTCATGCCTCGAAAAGAAGAAAGAACCGCTCTCGCTCCGGCCCGTCCTCTCCTGGCGGGCGCGGATCGCCCAGGTCAAGAAAACGGGCCCCGATTCATGCATCGGCTATGGCTGCACCTACAAAACGACGCGGCCGACCGTCCTGGCCGTCATCCCCGCCGGCTACTTCGACGGGTATGACCGCGGGCTCTCCAACGCCTCTCATGTTCTCGTCCGGGGGCGCCGGGCCCCGGTGCGGGGCCGGGTGGCCATGGATTTCTTCATGGCCGATGTCACGGACATTCCGGGCGTGCGGCTCGAGGACGAGGTGACGCTCATCGGGGCCGACGGGCGGGAGCGGATCTCAGCCGACGACCTCGCGGCGCTGGCCGGGACCATCAGCTACGAAATCCTCGCCCGCATCAACCCGCTCATCCCCCGCGTCATCGTCTGAATCCTTCCGCATCATCGATTGGCTGGGTCCTGTTACCCTGCGACCAGGCGAGGGCCGAGGGGATGGCCTCCACTCCAGAGCGCGGTTCTTTACGCCCGAAAATCACGTCCTTCTCGGCGCCAAAACAACTCGCTTGGCGTGCGCTGCGCCAAGCTCAAACAAGTTTTGTCGGTTCCCCCTGGAACTTCCCTCGAAGGGCGCGATTCTCGGGCTGAACCGCGCATGACGTTTCGGCCATTCCCCTCAGCCCTCTTTCATTCACCGTGATAGGACCCTCCATTTCGATGGAGCGATTTCGATTCCGCGAATTTATGTGCTAAAATATCGTGTCGGAGGATGATGATATGGTGCTCAAAGCGGCGAGCAAACTCGATCCCCTTCTCGGAATTTATCCATTCCTGGTGGAGTTCCTGGCCGGTCTTTCGCCGAAGTTTGAGAAGCTCAAGAATCCGATCCTCCGCAAGACGGTGGGCAAGGCCGTGAGTGTCGAGGTCGTCAACAAGATCCTGGCCGCCTTCAAAGCCGGGGCGCGCAACGAGGCGGAATTCTGGATCGAAACCGGGGGCAAAACATTCATATCCGCTATCTCGCCGTCCGTGACGCCGCCGGGCGTTACCGGGGATGCCTGGAGGTCAGCCAGGATGTCACCCGCATCCGGGCCCTCCGGGGTCAGAAGCGCCTGCTCGACTGGGCCTAGGCGCCGGGAATAAAACGAGGAGGATGGACATGGCCGCAAAAAAAACCAAGGTCAAGAAGGGCGAGGGCTACGCATGCCAAGTCTGCGGGGTTCGCGTCGTCGTCGACGAGGCCTGCGGCTGCGAGGAAGAACACGTCTTCATCTGCTGTGACAAGCCGATGAAGAAGGCCGCGGCGAAGAAGGCCCCGGCCAAGAAACGCGCCGGGAAGAAATAGCCCCGGCCGGCCGGGCCTGCGGGCCCGCCAATCTCTACAAATTAGATAAGATTACTTGTCTTTTGAGGGGGCGAGGCGTAAAATTTGTCGGTGAGGGAGACGTAATCTTGGATTATCCCCCACCCCCGGATTATGATAGGGAATATATTTCAAGGAGTCCGGAATGAAAGATAAGGTCGAACAGGCTTTGAACAAGATCCGCCCCGCCCTCCAGGGCGACGGCGGAGACGTGGAGCTCGTCGATATCAGCGCGGACGGCGTCGTCCGCGTCCGTCTCAAAGGGGCCTGCGGAGGCTGTCCGATGTCCCAGATGACTCTCAAAATGGGCATCGAGAGGATCCTGAAGAAGGAAGTCCCCGAGGTCAAGAGCGTCGAGGCCGTCTGACCGTCCGGGACTGAGAACGGATCGAGGCGCGGCAGGCGCGTCCGCGCCGGGGGTAAAGCGATGAAAAAAGCGTATTTCGACCATATCGCGGCCACCCCTCTTCACCCTGAGGCCCTCCGGGCCATGCTTCCATACCTTGGGGAAATCTATGGCAATCCCCAGAGTCTCCATACCGCCGGGCAGCAGGCCCTGGCGGCCGTGGACGCGGCCAGGGAAGAGGTGGCCGGCCTGATCGGGGCGGAGAGCGAGGAGATCCACTTCACCTCGAGCGGGAGCGAGGCCAACAACTTCGCCGTCAAAGGACTGGCCCAAGCCTATCAGGCGAAGGGCAAGCATATCGTGGTTTCGGCCATCGAGCACCAGTCCATCTTGAACCCTGTCAAGACCTTGGAGAAGCTGGGCTTCTCCTCGACCCCGGTCCCGGTCGACCGGACCGGGCTCGTCGACCCGGCCGACGTCGAGAAAGCCCTGACAAAAGACACCATCCTCGTTTCGGTGATGACGGCCAACAGCGAGGTCGGAACGGTCGAGCCCGTGGCCGAGATCGCCAGGATCTGCCGCTCGCGCGGCATCCTTTTCCACACGGACGCGGTGGCCGCCGCCGGATCGCTTCCCATCAACGTCCGGGATCTGGGCCTGGACGCCCTGAGCTTGGCCGGAGACCAGTTCTACGGGCCGAAGGGTTCGGGCGCGCTCTACGTGAAGCGCGGGACGCGCATCCTGCCGCTGATCGAAGGGGGCATCCAGGAAAACGGCCGGCGGGCAGGCACCGAGAATGTCGCCGCGATCGTCGGCCTGGGCAAGGCCGCGGCGATCGCCCGGGCGGAGATGGCGGACCGGGCGGCGCGCCTCACCCCGCTGCGCGACCTCCTCATCGAAGAGCTTCCGCGCCAGGTCGACCACGTCGTCCTCACCGGCCATCCGACCGGGCGGCTCCCGCACCATGCCAGCTTCTGCGTCGAGTTCGTCGAGGGCGAGGCCATGCTCCTGATGCTCGACATGCAGGGCATCTCGGTGTCCAGCGGGTCGGCCTGCACGTCCAAGGCCCTCAAGGCGTCCCACGTCCTCCTGGCGATGGGAATGGACCATGCTCTGGCCCAGGGGTCGCTCGTCTTCAGCTTCATCGACGGCAGCGGGCGCGAGGACGTCGACCACCTTCTCGCGTCCTTCCCGCCCGTCGTCGATCGGCTCCGGAAGATGTCCCCGCTCTACACCGAGTATCTCAAGGAGACAAAACGATGATCTACAGCGATAAAGTCATGGATCATTTCCAGAACCCCCGCAACGTCGGAGTCATCGCGGATGCCGACGGCGTCGGCGAGGTCGGAAACCCCGTCTGCGGCGACATGATGACCTTTTACATCAAGGTCAAGGACGGCCGGCTGGCCGACGTGAAATTCCAGACGTTCGGCTGCGGGGCCGCGATCGCCGTGTCCAGCATGGTCAGCGAAATGGCCATCGGCAAGACGATCGACGAGGCCATGAAGATCACCAACAAGCTCGTCGCCGACGAGCTCGGCGGGCTCCCCAAAAACAAGCTGCACTGCTCGAACCTGGGCGCCGACGCCCTTCACGCGGCCATCGAGAATTACCGGGACAAGCTGAAATCGGGGGAGAAGGGGGCCTCCATGGCGGTTGACCATCACGAGACCGAAGGATGCGCCTGCCCCTACTGCGAGGGCACGCTCGAGGAAGGGGAGGCGGCGTACTGCAAGGCCTGCCAGGTCGATCTCGAGGAATGCCCGTCCTGCGGGGGCATCACCAAGAAGGGCGCCGGCGCCTGCATCCATTGCGGGAAACCCCTGGCCGGCTGAAGCGCCCGGCAGGGGAGAAGGGCGGAAGGGGCGAGGATGAAGGCCGATACGACTCTCGATGGCTACGGGCTCCTGTGTCCCATGCCCATCATCCAAGCCGCGAAGAAGATAAAAACCATGAAAACCGGAGACGTGCTGGAAATCCTGTCCACGGACCCCGGCATCCGCGAGGACATGCCGGCCTGGTGCCGGACGACGGGGCAGGAATTTCTGGGCGTCGAAGAGGACGGGGAAGTCATCAAAGTGTACGTGCGGAAGGTCCAGGAGTGAAACGGGGGAGGCGTGAGTCCGACGGAACTCCGGGCCCGGGTCGATGAGCTGAAGCGGCGGCAGAACGCCGTCCTTCTGGCCCACAACTACCAGCTCCCCGAAATCCAGGACGCGGCGGACTTCGTCGGGGATTCCCTGGAGCTCAGCCGCAAGGCGGCCTCCCTCGGCGCGGACGTCATCGTCTTCTGCGGCGTCCACTTCATGGCCGAGACGGCGGCCATCCTTTCTCCCCGGAAAAGGGTCTTCCTCCCGGAGCCGGCGGCCGGCTGCGTGATGGCGGACCTGATCACCGCACGGGAACTTCGAATGTGGAAAGAAAAATATCCCGGCCGCAAAGTCGTCTGCTATGTCAATACGAGCGCCGAGGTCAAGGCCGAGAGCGATATCTGCTGCACCTCGTCGAACGCGGTCGCCGTGGTCAACTCGCTGGGCGATGACGAGGTCCTCTTCGTCCCCGATAAAAACCTGGCCGCCTATGTCGCCCGCGAAACCGGGCGCCGGATTATTGCCTGGGACGGTTGCTGCTACGTCCACGACAGATTCCGGCCCGGGGACATCCGCTCCGCCAGGGCCCTTCACCCCGGGGCCGAGGTCTGGGTTCACCCGGAATGCCGGCTCGATGTCATCGACCTCGCCGACCGGGTTCTGTCCACGGGGAAAATGGCCGCTGAAGCCCGCGTGACCAAGGCCCGGGACGTCATCATCGGCACGGAACAGGGGATCCTCCACCGGCTGAGCAAGGAGAACCCGGCCGTGCGCTTCTTCCCGGCCCGCGACACGGCGCTTTGCGCCAACATGAAAATGACAACCCTCGAGAAGGTCCTTTCCTCCCTCGAGGGGAAAGTCCCCCAAGTCACGGTCCCGCCGCAAGTCGCGGACAGGGCCCGGGGGGCCATTCAAGCCATGATCGAAATTTCCTAAAGGAGATTCCGTGTGAGGAAAATGACCGAAGAAAACGTCAAGGGGGCTTTTGCCGGCGAGAGCCAAGCCCACATCAAGTATCTGGCTTTCGCTGAAAAGGCCGCGGCTGAGAGCCTGCCCAATGTGGCCCGGGTCTTCAAAGCCAACTCCTTCTCCGAGCAGATCCACGCCACGAACCACCTCAAGACCCTGTCCGGGATCGGCGGCACCGGGGAGAACCTCGCGGTGGCCGTCGGCGGCGAGAACTTCGAGGTCGAGGAGATGTATCCCGCCTACCTAACCGTGGCCCGGGCGCAGGGGGAGAAGACGGCCGAAACATGGTTCAACGCGGCCCTGCAGGCCGAGAAGGTGCACCGCGCCGTCTACCAGGCGGCCAAAAAGGTCGTGGAATCCGGCCAGGACATCGCCTTCAAGCCCGTCCACGTGTGCTCGATGTGCGGCTTCACCGTGGAAGGCGAAGCACCCGAGAAGTGCCCGGTTTGCGGCGCCCCCCGGGAAAAGTTCGTCGCGTTCTGAGGTGCCACCATGTCCATCGATCGAAGACTGAAACCCTGGGAAATCCTCAGCGTCGGCATCCGGTCCGAGGTCGACGCCGTATCGTTTTACACGCGGCTCCAGGACCGGGTGAAGAACGTCATCCTCCTCCAAAAGCTCAAATTTCTGGCCTTGGAAGAGGAACATCACCGGAAGATCCTCGAGCGCCTGTTCGGCGAGAGGTTTTCGGACAAGTCCGTCGGGGCGCCCGAGGCGGCCCTGATGCCCCCGATCGCCGCCTCGGTCGGAGAGCAGGCCTCGGTCCTGGACCTCTTCCTGGCCGCGCTGAAGGCCGAGGAAACGGCCGAGGCCTTTTACGCGGAGGCCGGCGGGCTGGCGGAAGAAGAGAGGAGCCGGAAGATGCTCGCCTACCTCAGCCGCGTCGAGCGGAGCCATCAGGCCATGATCAGGTCCGAACTCGAGCTTCTCGAAAAGTTCCCGGACTATTATAATGTCGAGGACTTTCACATCGGCGGAGACCTGTTTCACATCGGGCCGTGACGGGGCCCTCGAGATTCGCCGCGGCGCGACGGCCCCCCGGGGGGAGGAGGGAAGATGAAGTACACGTGGCGCATCGGGCGCGTTTTCGGGATCGACATCAAGATCGATTCGAGCTGGATCGTTATTTTCGTCCTGTTCAGCTGGTCCCTGGCCGGGGGTTACTTTCCCAAGTCCCATCCGCATTGGTCGTTCGCGCTCAACTGGGTCCTGGGGCTTGTCACCAGCCTGTTCGTGTTCGCCTCGGTCCTCGTCCATGAGCTGACGCATTCGCTCGTCGCGATCAAGCAGGGCGAGAAGGTCCAGAGCATCACCCTGTTCATCCTTGGCGGCGTGGCCCAGATCAGCCAGGAACCGAAGGAACCGCTCAAGGAGTTCCGCATGGCGGTCGTCGGGCCCCTGTCGAGTTTCGTCCTGGCCGGGCTTTTTTATGTCCTCTCCCGCGAGTTGCTGCCCTTGAGCGAGCCGCTGCGGGCGTCCGCCCACTACCTGGCCATCATCAATCTCACCCTGGGCGCCTTCAACCTCCTGCCGGGATTCCCGATGGACGGGGGCCGGGTCTTCCGGTCCATCGTCTGGAAGATCACGGGCGACCTCAAGAAGGCGACCCGCATCGCCTCCATAACCGGAGACGGGATCGCCTACCTCCTCATCTTCCTCGGCATTGTCAGGTTCCTGCAGGGCGGCCTCGACGGGTTGTGGTTCGTCCTGATCGGCTGGTTCCTCCACAGCGCGGCGACCCGGGGTTACAGCCAGCTCATGATCACGGAGGCCCTGAAGGGGATGAAGGCGCGCGATCTGATGAACACGGAATTCGAAACCGTCCCGGCCGGGCTGCCCGTCCAGTCCCTCGTCAACGATTATATCCTGAAGAAAAAGGAGCGCGTCTTCCTGGTCACCGTGGGCGGTGACCTGAAGGGAATCATTTGCCTCGAGGACGTCAAGGGGCTGCCCCGCGAGGAGTGGGAGCAGGCTCCCGTATCGCAGATCATGACACCCAAGGACAAGCTTCATTCTGTCGCCCTCGACGCAGACGGCGCCCAGATCCTGGCGACGCTGACGGCGCGGGATGTGCACCAGGTCCCCGTCATGGACGGGGACAAGGTCGCGGGAGTCATCTGCCGCACCGACGTTCTCAGGGTTCTTCAATTGAAGGCGGAGCTCGGGGTCTGACATGGCGAAAATCAAGGCGGCGGACAAGGATCTGACGCGGGTCCGGGACATCATCAGGCTGCTCCGCAAGCATTATCCGCAAGCCCGGACCGCCCTTGACTACCGGACCCCGTTCGAAATCCTGGTCGCGACCATCCTGGCCGCCCAGTGCACGGACGAGCGGGTCAACAAGGTCACGCCGGGACTTTTCCGGAAGTATCCTTCGCCGGCCGATTTCGCCCGGGCCGACCGCGCCGAGCTCGAGCAGGATGTCCGGTCCACGGGGTTCTTCCGGAACAAGGCCAGGAATATCGTCGGCGCCTCCCGGATGATCGTCGACGAGTTCGGCGGCACCGTCCCCGACTCGATGGAAAAGCTCGTCACCCTGCCGGGGGTGGCCCGCAAGACCGCCAACATCGTCCTCTCGGCGGGCTTCGGCAAGGCCGAGGGCATTGCCGTCGACACCCACGCCCGCCGTCTGTCCCAACGGCTCGGCTTGAGCAGGGAGACAGACCCCGTCAAGATCGAACGGGACCTCATGGCCATCGTCCCCAAGAAGGACTGGCTGGATTTCAACTATATGCTCGTCGACCACGGCCGGGCCATCTGCCAGGCCCGCAAGCCGAAGTGCCCGGCATGCTTCCTCCGGAAGATCTGCCCCTCGGCGACGGTCCTGTTCCCGGAACTCAAAAAGACATGATCAAAGAGGCCATGCTCTGGGCCCCGCTCGAAGGCGGCAAAGTGGCCTGCGCTCTCTGCAGTCACAGGTGCGTTATCGCCCCATCGAAAAGCGGCATCTGCGCCGTCCGCGAAAACCGCGGTGGGGAGCTTGTGACGCTCGTCTACGGGGAGGTGATCGCCGTCCACGTCGACCCCATCGAGAAGAAACCCCTCTATCATTTCTACCCCGGCTCGAAGGCCTTGTCCATCGCCGCGGCCGGCTGCAACTTCAGGTGCTCCTTCTGCCAGAATTGGGAGATTTCCCAGGCGCCCAGGCGGGAGGGCGGCGTGCTCCGGGGGCAGAGGCTTTCGCCCGGGGAGATCGTCCGCGAGGCGGGGGAACAGGACTGCCGGAGCATCTCCTACACCTACACCGAGCCGACGATTTTTTTCGAATACGCCTATGATACGGCCCGGCTGGCGAAGGACGCCGGCCTGGCCAACAACTTCGTGACCAACGGCTACATGACGGAGGAGGCGCTGGCGGCTATCCGCCCCTACTTGGATGCCGCCAACGTGGACCTCAAGGCCTTCAAAGATGAAACGTACCGGAAAGTCTGCGGGGCGAGGCTCGAGCCCGTCCTCGAGACCATCCGGCGCATGAAGAAGCTGGGGATTTGGGTCGAGGTCACGACCCTGGTCGTTCCCGGGATGAACGACGGGGAGGAGGAGCTCACGGGCATCGCCCGCTTCATCGCCGGTGTCGATCCCGATATCCCCTGGCACATCAGCCGCTTCCACCCGGACTTTGAATACACGGACGCTCCCCCGACCCCCGTCGAAACGCTCCGCGCCGCCTATGAGATAGGAAAGACGGCCGGCCTCCGCTACCTTTATGTCGGGAACTTTCAGGGCGAGTCCGAGGATACGCACTGCCCGACATGCGGCCGGGTCCTCGTCCGGCGCCGGGGATTCTTCGTCGCCGAGAACAAGCTCGCCGGGAACGTGTGCCCGTTCTGCGCCGGCCACGTCGCCGGCGTGTTCGATTCTTAGGACATTTTTTTCAGCTTGTTCGCGAGGTCGAGGGCCTCCCCTTCGTTCTTGCCGCCCAACGAAAAATACTTCTTCAAGGAGACGGCAGCCTCCTCCTTTAGGCCTTTTTCCAGCAAGGCCTTGGCCATATCCAGATAGATATCGGCGTCGCCGGGGGCGATCTCCATCGCTCTTTTGAACTGATCCGTTGCCGCGTCGAGGCGTTTTTGTTCGAGATACAGGCGCCCGAGGGACGTATATGACAGAAAGGAGACCGGCCTGTTCGTGACTTTGAGGGAGTGCCTGAGCTCGCCGGCCGCCGTTTCCGGCGGAGACGTCGCCGGCTGAATGATCCCCTTTTGTCCCTCGCATTTGATCGCCCTCTTCCAGTTGAGTTCCGCCCGGCTTGCGTCCTTAAGGGCATAATAGGCCGAACCCAGATTATGGTGCGCGGAGGCGCTCCCGGCATCGAGCTGGACGGCTCTCTCGAATTCCCTCAAGGCCTCTTCATAAGCCCGGCGGCGAAAATACACGATCCCCATCAGCTCGTGGCACTGGGCGTCATTCTCTCTCCACCATAAGGCACGGGCGCAAAAGCTCTCCGCCTGTTCCAGGTTGCCGATATCGAATTGCAGGAGAGCCAGGTTGTGGTTGATCTCGAAGGACTTTTGATCGATGTGCAGGGCGTCCTCGAGAATCCCGATGGCGCTTGGGATATCGCTTCTCCTGACTTTTCTCAGGAATTGCTCATGAACGAGCCAGGCTAGGCTGCCGGGGTGACTTTTCAGGCGATGGTCGATCACCCTTAGGATTTTTTCTTTGGCCACGGGCTGCCCAGCCGTTTCATAGCCCGCCCCCGCGGCCGCCGCGAATTGTTCCCGGGCCTCCTCCTTCAGGCCTTTTCCCTCCAGGACCAGCCCCCGTAAATAATGGAAAAGCCCCTCGTTTTTTTCGTTGAACGCGTCAATATAGAGGACGGAGACTCCGGCGTTCTTTGTCTGGAGAAAAACGCCTTTTTCTTTCCGAAGCCCTTCGAGCTCTGGCCTCGGTACCGGCTCATCGAACTCGTTCAGGATTTTGAGGTCCGCTAAGTTTTCGAGCCAGCGTCCGTCAAAATAGATATTCCGGGCGATGTCATTCAGACGGGCGGCCGATTTGTCGATCTCGTTGTTCAGGAAAAAGGCGACCGCAATATAGAAGCGGACATCGAAATCCTCGGGGAAGGTCGCGGCGGATATTTCGAGGTAATCCAGAGCTTTCGAAAACTCCCTTTTTTTAAGGTAAGCATAGCCCAGGTCGTCCCAGGCGAGCCGCCGTTCTTTGTTGTCAGAGGAGGCAATGATCTTGAGATAATTGGTGATGGCATCATCCCAGCGATGGCTGAGAAGGAACTGATCCGCACGGGCTAAATCATCACCCGCCTGGCCGAAAGCCGTCCACACCGAGGCGAAGACGAGAAAAGAGACGAGAATGATATGCCGCCTGGAGATCATGCCACGCTCTTGAATCAAACGATCCGATCCGATTATAGAGGAATCGATCCGGGAGTCCAAGTCATGCTCCTGAAGGCGCTCATGTCGCGGGAGAAGCGAAACCCCTTTTGCCTCCCCGGACCCTCGGGCCGGCCCGTGCGGGCAGCCTTTCCCCCAGTCGAAAAAAGGAATAAACTGATAGCGATGGTCACCTGGAACGGTTGGAGACGGCGGGCCTGGATTTCCGGAACCCTCGCGCTCTTTTTGGTCGTCCTCGCGGCCGTGACCGCGTTGGCGCCTGAGCGCCGGAGAATCGCCCGCAAGCCGGCCCCCTCCGATTATTCGGATCTGATGAACGTCGTCCGCTTCCGGATGGCCGCCATTCCCGAATCACGGCCGGACCGGATGAAAACGGCGCTGGCCGACGTGAGGAGTTGCGATCTCTCCGGCCTCGTCCTGGCCGGGGAGAGGGACGCGCTCGCGGAGTCGTCGTTCGACAGCCGGACCCGCTGGCCCGCCCATTTGCCAGCGGCTTTCGACCCGGCCCGGGTTCTCGAAAGGGGAAAGGACCCCGGGCTGGGCGTTCGCCTTCTTCAGAGCCAGGGCATCGACGGGCGCGGCGTCGGAGTCGCCATGGTCGACCTGCCGCTGCTCGTCGGTCACGAGGATTATCGCCGCCGGCTCCGCCGGTACGAAGAAATCAACTGCGGCGATTCGGGCGCCAGCATGCACGGCCCGTCCATGGCATCCCTGGCCGTGGGCCGGAGCTGCGGCGTGGCCCCGGCCGCCGACCTTTACTATATCGCGAGCTTCAATCTTCAGTCGAACCCGAGGCGGGGGACCCGAATGCCCGCCTTCGATTACATCCCCGATGCCAGGGCCGTCGAGCGCATCCTCGAGATCAACGAGAGTTTGCCCGCGGACAAAAAAATCCGGGCGATTTCGTTCTCGGCGGCCTGGTCGCCGGAGATGAGGGGCTATAAGGCCATGACCGAGGCGGTCGAGCGGGCCGGGAAAAAGGGGATCTTCGTCATTTCCTGCAACAGCTTCGAAACCCACGGCCACAGGTTTTTCTATCAGGTCCTCGAAAGAGATCCGGCCCGGAACCCGGACGATTTTGCCGCCTATAGCGTCATCCCCTGGCGGGAATCCCTGTCGCTCGTCCGGAAAAGAAACTCCGCTTTCGACCGGTATTACGAAGAGCAATTCGACCGCTTCGCCGGGCCGAGGATCCTGCTCGTCCCGGTCAATTCCAGGACGTCGGCCAGTCCGACGGGGACCCGCGACTATGTGTTCTTCAGGAGGGGAGGCTGGAGCGACGTCGAGCCCTTCCTTGCCGGTCTTTACGCGCTGGCCTGCCAGGTCCGGCCGGAGATAACACCCGACCTTTTTTGGGAGGCGGCCCTCGACACGGGCGTGCCGCGGGAATTCCGCAAGGGCGACAAGACCTACGACGGCCGGATCGTCGACCCGGTCCGCCTGATCGAACGCCTCCATGGAAAAGTATAGAATTCTTCCCCACACGTCCGACGGCAAGTTCCGGGCTTACGGGCAGACGCTCGAGGAGGCCTTTGCGAACGCGGCCCTGGCCATGGCCTCGCTCATGTGGGACTGGCGCAAGGTCGAGCCCCGGCTCTCGCACGCCGTCCGGGCCTGCGGCCGGGACCGGGAACAACTCCTCGTCAAATTTCTCGGCGAGATCGTCTATCTCCTCGACACCAGTAGGTTCCTGCTGTCCGCCGTGGAAGGCCTCAGGATCCGCGAGGACGCCGGGGCTTGGACCCTCGAAGCCGAACTCCGCGGAGACACCCTCTCGGAGCGCCACGAGATCCACGGCAACGTCAAGGCCGTGACCTATAACGATATGAAAATCGAGGAGTACGACGGCTTCGTCGTGCAGGTCGTCGTGGACATGTGAGGGGCCCATGGAACTCCGGAAAATCACCGACCTGAGCTGGGAGATCCCCAAACAGGGAAATATGAACGTCCCGGCCCTCATCTATTCGTCCGCGCAACTCCTGGCCGACGTGAAACACGACATGACGCTCGACCAGGCCCGGAATGTGGCCTGCCTCCCCGGGATCCAGCGCATGTCTTACGTCATGCCCGACGCCCACCAGGGCTATGGCTTCCCGATCGGCGGGGTCGCGGCCTTCGATCTCGACGAGGGCGTCATCTCGCCCGGCGGCGTCGGCTACGACATCAACTGCGGCGTCCGGCTCCTGCGGACCGACTATACGGAAGAGGACATCAAGGGCAGGAGGAAAGAGCTCCTATCGGAGATATTCAAGGCGGTCCCCGCGGGAGTGGGGAAGGGGGGCGTCACAAAACTCAGCCGGAACGTCCTGAAGGATATTCTCGTCAAAGGGGCCGAATGGGCCGTCGAAAATGGATACGGCTCGAAAGAGGACCTCGAGCGCACCGAGGAATACGGCCGGATGAAGGACGCGGACTGGACCTCGGTTTCAGACCGGGCCATGGAGCGGGGGATTCCCCAGCTCGGCACCCTCGGCGCGGGGAACCACTTCCTGGAGATCCAGAAAGTCCGGGAGATTTTCGACGCAGAGGCGGCCGCGGTTTTCGGGATCGAGGCCGAAGGCCAGATCCTGGTCATGGTCCACTGCGGCAGCCGCGGCCTCGGTCACCAGGTAGCCACGGACTACATTGAGCTCATGACAAACGCGTTCGGCGTCCAGGGCCTGCCGGACCGCGAATTGGTCAACGCCCCCTTCCGGTCGGAGCTCGGCCAGCGGTACTACCGGTCGATGTGCGCCGCCGTGAATTACGCCTTCGCCAACCGGCAGATGATCGCCCATTGGATTCGGGACGTCTTCGCCAGGGTCCTCGGCAGTCCGGGCGGGATGCGGCAGGTTTACGACGTCTGCCACAACGTGGCCAAAGTCGAGAAACACCCGATCGGCGGACGCGCCCGCGACCTCTGCATCCACCGCAAGGGCGCGACGCGGAGCTTCGGGCCGGGGCGGTCCGAAATCCCGGAGGTCTACCGGTCGACGGGCCAGCCCGTGATCATCCCGGGGAGCATGGGGACCGCCTCGTATATCCTGGTGGGGACCGCTGAAGCGGAAGAATTGAGCTTCGGCTCCACGGCCCATGGGGCGGGCCGCCGCATGTCCCGCCACGACGCCCTGCGGCGCTTCCGCGGTGAGAAGATCCGTGACGACCTCGCGAAACAGGGCATCGATCTCCAGTCGACAAGCTGGAAGGGCGTCGCCGAAGAGGCCCCGGGCGCTTACAAGGACGTGGACGAGGTCGTCCGCGTCTCCCACGAGGTCGGGATCGGGCGGCTGGTCGTGAAGGTCGTGCCCGTCGGCGTTATGAAGGGCTAAGAAAAAGCCCGCCTGGCCAGCAGCTTTTTCGCGGTCAGGCAATTCAGGATGTTCCCTTTTTCGAGCCAGGCCCGGCGGGCGACGCCCACGCCGAAGCGCATCATCTCCATGCCACGGGCGTAATGCGTATCGGTCCCCAGGCTGATCTTGACCCCCTGCGCCTTGGCTTCTTTAAGGTGGAATTCGTTGAGGTCGAGCCGGTCATAATAAGCGTTGAGCTCGAGGGCCTTTCCGGCGCGGGCGGCCGCTTTGATCACGGCGTCGAGGTCGACATCATACCCTTCGCGCCGCGAGATCAGCCGGCCCGACGGATGGGCGATCGTGCTCAGGTAGGGATTGCCCAGGGCCTTGATCATGCGCTCCGTCACGTTCTTCTTGAATCCCGAGTGGACGGCCCCGACCACGAAGTCGAGCTCCCGGAGCAGGGCCTCGGGGCAATCGAGCGAACCATCGGCGAGGATGTCGACTTCGATCCCCTTCAGCACGATGAAGCCCTTCAGCGTCTTGTTCAGGGCGTCGATCTCCCGGGAGTGCTTCTTGAGCCGGTCCGGGCTCAGGCCGCCGGCGTACCTGGCCGATTCGGAATGATCGCAGAGGGCGATGTATTCGAATCCAAGGCCGCGGGCGATCTTCGCGAGTTCCGCGATCGTGACGTTCCCGTCGCTCCAGTCCGAATGGACATGGAGGTCTCCCCGGATGTCGTCGCAGGTGACGAGAACGGGAAGCTTGCCGGCCATGGCCAGCTCCACCTCCCCGCCGTCCTCCCGCATCTCGGGAGGGATCCAGGGCATCCCCAGAACCTTGTAGACGTCCTCTTCCTCGCGACCCGCGACCCGCTTTTCGCCCCGGAAGATCCCGTATTCGGAAATCTTGAAGCCCCGGTCCTTGGCCAGGCCGCGGAGCTTGATGTTGTGGGCCTTGGACCCGGTGAAGTAAAGGAGCGCGGCGCCGTATTCCGACTCGTCGACGATGCGAAGGTCCACCTGACGCTCGACGGTTCCGGTCTTGATCACGATGGATCCCTTGGTCCCGCCCTCGGCCAGGATCCGGGAGGTTTGGGGGAAGCGCGTAAAGTAGCGGATGATTTCCGCGCCCTTTTTCCCGGTGGCCAGAATGTCGATGTCGCCCACGGTCTCCTTCATCCTGCGGAGCGACCCGGCGGCGGAAACGCGCCCGACGAGCGGCGATTTTTTGAGGTAGGTGATGATGCCGTCGGCGGCCAGGCTGGCTTCGTAGATGGATATCCGCTCCGCGACGCGCTCGCGCGCCTCGATCCCCGCGCGGATGTTCTCGACCTTTTTTTCCCCCATGCCGTAGAGCGCGGCGAGAGACCCGTCCTTGATCACCCGCTTGAGATCGCCGAGGTTCCGGACCCCGAGCTTTTCGTGCATCAGGTGGATGGTCTTCCCGCCGAGGCCCTGGATCTCGAGCAGGTCCAGGAGCGTTTCCGGAACGCCTTTCATGGCCTCGCGGTGCGGCTTCATCCCCCCCGTCTTGAGGTATTCCTTGATGTGGTCGGCCAGGCCCTTCCCGATGCCGGGGATCGTATCGAGCCTGTCCTCCGCGGCCACCGCCTCCACGTCCTCGGTCATGTCGTCGAGGATCCGGGCGGCCTTTCTGTAAGCGACGACCCGGAAGCCCGACTCGCCCTTGATTTCGAGGGCGTCGGCGATGCGGTCGAACAGGCCGGCGATCTCCTTGTTTTTCATCGGCTTCACCCCTGTCCCTAGATTAGCGCAACCTCGGCCGGGATTCAATTTTTAAGAGGACTCCGGATGGCCGGGATGATCGGAACGTCATGCGCGGTTTAGCCTTTCCGAAGCGTTTTTCGAGGGAACCCTCCAGAGACGGACCCCTCCGGAGAGGGTTGCATCTCTAGAGGGCGGCGAGGATGTTTGAGCAAGATCCGGCGTGTGATTAGGGACATGGAAAAATGGGGATGAGGATCCCCATTTTTTAAGACGAGGGTGCGGGCTCGGATTGCTGAGCGAGTTCCGCAGACGCCGAGAAAGAACGGTTCGGAAAGGCGTTAAGAACCGTGCTCTGGAGTGTAGGCCATCCCGGCCGTCCGGAGTCATCCCTGATTGACCGAATCCGGTTGACATTTCGGGCGCGGCCTCTTAACTTAAAGGCGCCCATGAAAGTCGTCCTGGCCGGATACAACGTCGACAGCGCCGTCCTCGACGAGCTCAAGAGAAATTCCCCGCCCCGGGAAGACGTCACGCCCGAGACGCTGTCCGCATCCTACGCCCGGATCTCCAGGGACGCCCGTCCGGCCGACGAACTCCGGGCCGCGGCCCGGGCCGAGGTCGACCGGACCCGCCGTTCGAACCAGACCATCATCTTCAAGATGGGCCATCACTCGGTGGCCGAGCACGCCGTCTTCAATTTCGACATCATCGGGGTGAGCCGGCTGGCCATCGAGGAGATCGAGCGGTTCCGGCTCTGCTCGTTCACGGAAAAGTCCCAGCGGTATATCACCCTGGGCGAAGATTTCGTCGTGCCCGAAGAGATCCGGCGGGCGGGCCGGGAGGAGCTTTTCACTGCTACGGTGACGGCCCAGAACGTTCTCTATCATAAATTCTATGGCCGCCTCCGCCCCCATGTTTTCGACAAGTATAAGGAGCAGGCCGCGAATCCCAAGAACCATTCCGTCCTCGACGGCTGGGCCAAGGAGGACGCCCGATACATCGTAAGCCTGGCCACCGAAGGGCAGTTGGGGCTGACCATCAACGCCCGCAACCTGGAATTTCTCATCCGCCGTTTCGCGGCCAAAGAGAGTCAGGAAATCCAGGACCTCGCCGGGCGGCTTTCCGGTCTGGCCCGGGCTGTGGCGCCCTCCATCATCCTCTTCACCGGGGCCTCCGACTTCGACGCCCGGACCTACGAGGAGATTGAGCGGGCCTCCGGGGCAATCTCCGGCCCGTCCCCCCGAACGTCCCGCCGGAAAAGCCGGGACGGCAGCGTCGCGCTGGCGGACTTTTCGCCGGGCGGAGACGAACGGGTTCTGGCGGCCCTTCTGCACACCGTCTCGCGGGCGTCCTACGCCGGGTGCCTCGAACGGGTAAGAGCGGCCGCCCCGGCGCGGAAGAGAGAGCTTTTTCGCCGGACCTTCCGCTTCATGGAATTCTACGACTTCCCGCCCCGGGAGTTCGAGCACGCCGACCTGACGTTCGACCTGGTCGTTTCCGCGTCCTGCTTTGCCCAGCTCAAGCGCCATCGCATGGCGACGCTGACCCAGCAGAGGTACGATCCGGCCCTCGGGGTCACCATCCCGCCCTCGATCGAGGAGATCGGGGCCGAGAAGGAATTCCGGGCCATGATCGACCGGACGGACGAGGCCCATGCCGTCCTCGAGAGGTCCGCCGGCCCCGCCGCCGATTACGTACTGACCAACGCCCACCGGCGCCGGGCCCTTCTCAAGGTCAATCTCCGGGAGCTTTACCACATCTCCCGGCTCCGTGAGGACGCCTCGGCCCAATGGGAGATCCGGGAGGTGGCGGCGGACATGTCGCGCCTGGCAAAGAAGGCGATGCCGCTCTCCGGCCTGCTTCTCGGCGGCAAGGACGCTTACCCGGACCTGTATGCCCGGGTGTTCGGCGTCCCGCCGAAGGCGGTTCCGCCGAAACTCTTCCGCTGATGCCTATTTCTTCAGAAGCTTGAACGCGCAATTCCAGTTTTCGGTGCGGATCGCGTTCAGGATGTAGACCAGCGCGAGCGGTTCGATGAGCCGGGCCGCTTCGATCCCTCCCACGTCGATGACCCCCCAGCCGAAATCGCGGCAGATCCCCGCGATGAGCTTTTTCGCGGTGGCGTCGTCGCCGCAGATGAACATATCGGGCGGGCCGCCGGGGAAGGACGGCTTGAACATGTGCCCGCTGTTGACCGTGTTGAAGGCCTTGACGACCTTGGCCTTGGGGAGCCAGCGCTGGACTTGTTCACACGCGGAATCCCGGCCGCTGACGGCCAAGGCCGGCGGGGCGTTCGGCCGGAAGAGGAGAGGATTGGTCACGTCCATGACCACTTTTCCGGCGAGACGGGCCGGGCCGGCCAGTTGGACGGCGTTCTCAGTCCCCGACCATTGTGTTGCCAGGACGGCCATCTCGGCGAACGCCGCCGCTTCGGCCAGGGTCCCGGCCGAGGCCTTGGCTCCCGCCTTGGCCTTCCAGGCTTTGATGTCGTGCTTTCCGGGCTCCCGGCTGCCCATCATGACCTCGTGGCCGAGAGAAACGAAGCCCAGCCCCAGGCTTTGTCCGACGTCACCGGATCCGAGCATCCCGATTTTCATGAAACCCTCCTTCCTGACAATCCTTATTATTACAGGCCGGCCGAATTTGGTCAATCCCGTTCGCGGGATTCCACGAATGGGCCGGCATAAAACGAAGGTCCTTCCGTCGGGGCGATTAGGGTGGTATGCCCTCAGGCGGGGATGATGGCCGTCCGAAAGTCCCCGTAGCGGAGGGGGACCCGTCGGCTCTGCCGACGGGGGAACCGACGGGACTGGTTCCTGGGGGCGCGGGGGATAAGGACGGCCATCATCCCCGCCTGTACGGGGAGCCGCTATGAGACGATGAAAACGCGGCGTCCGCGGACCTCGATCCGGCCGTCAAAATAGAGCTTAACGGATTCCGGGTAGATCCTGTGTTCCTCGACCAGGATGCGGGCGGCCAGCGTGTCCTCGGTATCGTCCTGGAGGACCGGGACGACGGCCTGGAGGATGATAGGGCCCATGTCCACCTCGGCGGCGACGAAATGGACCGTGCAGCCCGAGAAGCGGACGCCCCAATCGATGGCTTTTTGCTGAACGTGGAGGCCGGGGAACGAGGGGAGGAGGGCGGGATGGATGTTGATGATCCTGTATTTGAACTCGTCGCAGAACTGCGGCGTCAGAAGCTTCATGTACCCGGCCAGGCAGATCAAGTCGATGTCCCTGCGGCGGACCTCCTCCGTGACGGCCCGGTCATAGTCCTCGCGCGTAGCGAAAAGCTTCGGGTTAAGGAAGGACGTCTCGAGCCCCCACTCCCGGGCTTTCAGGAGGCCGGGGGCGTCCTCTTTGTTGGAGAGGACGAGGCCGATGTCCGACTGGATGTCGCCCCGGCGGACGGCCCCGTGGATGGCCATGAAATTCGAGCCCCTGCCGGAAAGGAAAACGGCCACGCGGCCGCGTTTTTTCGGGCTCCGGAACACGACGTCGTCCATGGTCCCCCCTTCAGGTCCGGACCCGGAAGTGATCCGGGACGCTGTCCTTCCAGGCCTTGTGAGCTTCCTCAACGGGCACCCGGATGAGGTCGCGCCCCTGGTGGCGGAGGACGATGTCCGGCCCCCCGGTCTTGCCGATCGCTTTGATAGCGACTCCGGCCTTCTTGGCCAGGATCGCGAGCTTGTCGATGTCCGCCTTCCGGCAGCTGGCCAGGATGCGGGATTGCGTCTCTCCGAAGGCCAGAGCGTCGGGCCGGATCGGGTCGTCCACCTCGACGCTGCAGCCCATCAGACCCTGGCTGTGAAAAGTGCTTTCGGCCAGGGAGATGGCCAGCCCTCCCTCCGAGAGGTCGTGGGCGGAGCTGATAAGGCCGGCGTCGATCGCTTCGAGGCAGAAGTTCTGGACGCGTTTTTCCATGTCGAGGTCGATCCGGGGCGGCGCTCCCGCCTCGAGCCGGTGCATGATCCGGAGGTATTCCGTCCCGCCGAGTTCCTCTTTGTTTTCGCCAAAGAGGACGATGGCATCCCCCGGAGCCTTGAAGCCGGGGCTCAGGGCCTTTTTGACATCCTCGATGATCCCGACGATGCCCAGAACGGGCGTCGGATAAATCGACAGGCCCTCGGTATCGTTGTAAAAGCTCACGTTGCCGCCGGTGACCGGGATGGCGAAGGCCCGGCAGGCTTCCGCCATTCCGTCGATGACCTGCTCGAACTGCCACATGATCTCCGGCTTCTCGGGGTTTCCGAAGTTCAGGCAGTTCGTGACCCCGATCGGGCGGGCCCCGACGCAGGCCAGGTTCCGGCAGGCCTCGGCGACGGCGATCTGCGCCCCGGTCTTCGGGCTGAGCGACGCGTAGAGCGAGTTGCCGTCCAGGGTCATCGCGATGGCCTTTTTCGAGCCCTTGATCCGCAGGACGGCGGCGTCCGCCCCTGGAAGGGCCACTGTATTGACCTGGACCATGTGGTCGTACTGGCGGAACACCCACTCCTTGTCGGCGATGTTCGGCGAGGCGAGCAGCCGGAGAAAGACATCGTTGAAGTCGGAAGGGACGGGGAGGAGAGGCAGTCTCACCGCTTCCGGGAGAACGGCCGGCGGGCGGCTCGGCCTCCGGTAGGCGGGGCATAAGTTGACCACGGCGTCGACGGGGATATTTACAACGACCTCGCCTTTGAAACGGACGCGCGCCTGGCCGCCCTCCGTTACGTGCCCGATGATGGGGGCGTCGAGGTCCCATTTCGCGAAGACCTCCTGGACTTTTCCGACGTTGTCCTTCGTCGCCACGAGGAGCATCCGCTCTTGCGATTCGGAGAGCATGATCTCGTAAGGGGTCATCCCGGCTTCCCGCTGGGGAACGCGGTCAAGGTCGATCTCGATGCCCAGGCCCGCCTTGGCCGCCATCTCCGTCGCCGAACAGGTGAGCCCGGCGGCCCCCATGTCCTGGATGCCGAGGATGAGGCCCTTGTCCATGACCTCCAGGCAGGACTCGACCAGGAGTTTTTCCCGGAACGGGTCGCCGACCTGGACGTTCGGCCGCTTGTGCTCCGTCTCTTTTCCGAATTCCGCCGAGGCCATGGTCGCGCCGTGGATCCCGTCGCGGCCGGTCTTGGCGCCGACGTAGAGGACCGGGTTGCCGACGCCCTCGGCCCTGGCATAGAAGATCTTGTCTTTTTCGGCCAGCCCCAGGCAGAAAACGTTGACCAGGGGGTTGGCGGTGTAGCACTCGTTGAAATACACCTCGCCCCCGACGGTGGGCACGCCGATCGAGTTGCCGTACCCGGCGATCCCCGAGACGACACCTTCCATGACCGACCTATTCCCGGGGCCGGAGAGCGGTCCGAAGCGGAGGGAATCCAGGACGGCGATGGGCCGGGCCCCCATGGTGAAAATATCTCGCAGGATGCCCCCGACGCCGGTCGCCGCGCCCTGGTAGGGCTCGATATAGGAGGGGTGGTTATGGGATTCGATCTTGAAGACGACGACCTGGCCTTCGCCGATGTCCAGGACGCCGGCGTTTTCCCCCGGCCCCTGGACCACGTGCTTGCCCGCCGTCGGCAGCTTCTTGAGATGGACGCGGGAACTCTTGTAGCCGCAGTGTTCGGACCACATGACGGAAAAGATGCCGAGCTCGGTCAGATTCGGCTCCTTGCCGATGAGCTCGACGATCCGCCGGTATTCCTCTTCGGTCAGGTTGTGCTGGTCGAGGATCTTTTTATTGATCATGGCGGGCTCTCGTCCGGACGGGCTTGGCCCCGCGCCCCCGGGGAGCGGCGAAGCCCTGGATGATGGATTCGAAGATGACGCGGCCGTCCTCGCCTCCCAGCAGGGCTTCCGACGCCCTTTCCGGATGCGGCATGAGCCCAAGGACGTTGCCCGCCCTGTTCATGACGCCCGCGATGTTGTGGATGGAGCCGTTGACGTTGGCGCCTTCGGTCACCCGTCCGGCGGCGTCGCAATAGCGGAAGACGACCTGCCTCTTTTTCTCGATGTCCGCGAGCGCCTGCGGCGGGGCGTAGTAGTTGCCTTCGAAATGGGCGATCGGAATTCTGAGCACGCGGCCCTCTTTTCCGGCCCGGGTGAAAGCCGTCGCGCCGTTCTCGATCCGGAGGTGGACGTGCTGGCACAGGAACTTCAGGTTCTTGTTCCTGAGCATGGCGCCCGGCAGGAGCCCCAGTTCGAGAAGCACCTGGAAGCCGTTGCAGATGCCCAGGACGAGCCCTCCGTTGCGGGCGAAGGACTTGACCTCTTTCATGAGCGGGGAGAAACGGGCGATGGCGCCGGCCCGGAGGTAGTCCCCGTAGGAGAAACCGCCGGGCAGGACGACGCAGTCCACGCCCTTGAGGTCGTGCTCCTTATGCCAGAGCAGGACGGCGTCCTGCTTCAGGACCTGTTTGAGGGCGTAGTGCGTATCGTAATCGCAGTTGGACCCGGGGAATTGGACGACTCCGAATTTCATGGTCACTTCCCCGACGGCGACTTGATGAACTCCCAGGTGTACTTTTCGATGATCGGATTGGCCAGGACTTTTCGGGCGATCTCAGCGATCAGCGCCTCGGCGTCCTTCTTGGTGACCCGGTCGAGCTCGACCTCGAAGACCTTGCCCTGCCGGACGTCCTTGATGGCGGAGTAACCCATCGTGTGGAGGGCGTTCTTCACGGTCTGGCCTTGGGGGTCGAGGACGCTGTCCTTGAACGAAACGAGGATCCTAACTCTCATCGGCGAATACCCTTTCAAAGATGCCGTCGATCTTGTCGAGATACGGGGCGATCGAGAAGCAACGGTCGATGTCCGCCGGCCGGAGGAGCCCGGTGACCTCCGGGTCGGCGGCGACGAGGACCCGGAAGTCGAGGCCCTCGTTCCAGGCCTTGAGGCTGTTCCTTTGGACGATCTGATAGGCCGCCTCCCGCGTCAAGCCCCTCTTCGTCAGGGCCAGGAGGACGCTTTGGGAGAAGATCAGTCCGCGCGTGGCATCCACGTTGGCCCTCATCCTTTCGGGACGGACGGTCCAGTTTCTGATGATGTCGACGGCCTCGGCCAGAAGAAAATCGGTCACAATGAACGAGTCCGGGAAGACGACCCTTTCGGCCGACGAATGGGAGATATCCCGCTCGTGCCACAAGACCATATTCTCGAGTCCGACCTGGGCGTTGGCCCGGACGAGGCGGGCCAACCCCGAGATCCGCTCGCACCGGACGGGGTTCTTTTTGTGTGGCATCGAGGAGGACCCCTTTTGCCCTTTGGTGAAGGGTTCCTCGACTTCACCGACCTCGGTCCGCTGGAGGTGGCGGATCTCGACGGCGAACTTCTCGATGGAGGTGGCGAGCAGGGCGAGGGTGGACAGCACCTCCGCGTGGCGGTCCCTCTGGAGGATCTGGGTCGAAACCCTGGCCGGTTCCAGCTTGAGCTTCCGCAGGGCCAGCGTCTCCACCCGGGGATCCAGGTGGATGTAGGTCCCGACGGAGCCCGAAATCCGGCCGACGGAGATGACCTCGACGGCCCTGTCCAGCCGGCTGAGATGGCGCTTGACCTCTTCGTACCAGACGAGGAGCTTGAAGCCAAACGTCACGGGCTCGGCGTGGATGCCATGGGTCCGGCCGATGCAGACGGTTTTCTTGTGTTTGAGGGCCTGCCTTTTCAGGAGCCGCTTGAGCTCTTCGAGTTCCTCCCGGATCGCCTCCAGGGATTCCCGGATGAGAAGGGAGAGGGCCGTGTCGACGACATCGTAGGACGTCAGGCCGAGGTGGATGAACCGGGAGTTGGGGCCCACGTTCTCCGCGACCGACGACAGGAACGCGACGATGTCGTGCTTGACGACCTTTTCGAACTCGTCGATCCTCTCGACGGAAAAGCCGGCCTTGCGCTTGATTTCGCGGAGGGCCGGGCTGGGGATTTTTCCGAGCTGGGCCCAGGCCTCGCAGACGGCGATTTCGACGTCGAGCCACCTCTTGTACCTGTTCTCATCCGTCCAGACAGACCCCATCCCGGGGCGGGTGTAGCGTTCGATCATGGCGTCATACCTTTCCAGAGGGAAGGCTGAATCATAGCAGTACGCGGAAGGGCTTGTCAACGAAATCGGGCAGAAAATGCCCCGCTCGCCGTGCCGCAAAGGATTGGCTATAATGGGTGTCTAAATATGCGAGGAAGAGATGGATGAGCGCCCTGATGACGTCCTCGTGGAGCAGGCCAGGCGGGGCGGGGTCGAGGCCTTCTCGGAACTCGCCCGGCGCCATCAAAAGCAGATCTATAGGCTGATTTACGGCATAACGAGAAACCATTCGGATACGGATGACCTGACCCAGGAGGTCTTTTTGACGGCTTTCAAATCGATTCCGGGATTCCGGGGGACGGCCGGTTTTTATACTTGGATTTACCGGATTGCCGTCAACCGGACCCTGAATTTCCTGAGGAAGCGCGGCCCCGATAAGCAGGGGGCCGAGTATCACGATAACCTCCTGTACCGCCAACAGGCGGCCGGCGGCCTTTCTTCGCCGCAGTTAGGCTCGCTTCGGAACGAACTCCGGGGGCGGATCGCTGAAGCCGTGGATTCGCTGCCGCCTCGTTTCAAGGCGTCCTTTCTCCTGGTCGCGGATCAGGGGATGAGCCACGCCGACGCGGCCAGAGTGCTGGGCTGCTCGGAGAACACGATTTCCTGGCGGATGCACAAGGCCAGGAAATTGCTCCAGGCCAGGCTCAAGCCGTATTTGAATGAGGTCGGGCCATGAGATGCGAGACATGTGAGAAATGGATCTCCGACGCTCTTGACGGAGAATTGTCCGGGAAACGGAGGGGCCGGCTCGAACGGCACCTCAAGGCCTGCCCCCGTTGCCGGGCTTACGGGGAGAGCCTGACCCGTCTCCAGGCGGGCGCGGAAGGCCTGGCCGAACCGGGCCTTGCCCCCGGGGACTGGGCGGATTTCAGCCGCAGGCTGGAGTCCGGACTACGCGGGGCCGTCCCTCCCCGGGAGGTCCCCGCGCGGGCGCCCTTCTTTTTCCGGCGGAAATGGGCCTGGGCCGGGGCGAGCTTTCTTATCCTGGCCTTCATAGGCGTCTATTTTGCCGTCCTGCGTCCCCGGGGCGTCCGGGAGCCCGTTCTCGTTTCCCTCGAGGATTCCGTCGCCCTGGTTTTCGGCGAGATCGGGTCGAATCGCGAGCTCGAGGACTCCTTCGATCAGGAGATCATGGCCTCGATCGCCGAGTCCGTCCGTCCGCCGGAGGATGAGGCGCCCGTCGCCTTTGACGACAATCCCATGTTCTGGGAGGGTTTGAGCGACGGGGAGCTGGCCTATATCGAATCGGCATTGCGCAGAGAACAGGGTCACGGAGGTCCGTCATGAAAACACGCAGGATCGTTGTCCCGGTGCTTTCCATCGTGATTCTCGGGACGTGGATTCTGGCCGCGCCGCGCCAGGGCAATCCCCAGGCACGGGCCAGGGTCAGGGCCAACATCAACACTTTGAAACTCCTTCGGATGACCGAGGCCCTCGAGTTGACGGAGGACCAAACGGCCAAATTGTTCCCGGCGCTCACCAAGATCGACAAGGAGAAGGCCGAGCTCCAGCGCCGGATGGGGGCCGAGATTTTCGACCTGCGGGCGGCCCTGGAGAAAGAGCATGTCCAGGACGCGGATGTCCTGGCCAGGGTCCAGCGGATCCGGGACATCCGGGACTCCGTCAAAAGGAAGGACGACGAGTTTGACGCCGTGCTCGACGCGAACCTGACCCCCGTCCAGAAGGGGAAATACCTGATCTTCCTTGTAGATTTCGCAAGGGGCCTGGGGGAAAAGCTCAAACAGGCCAGGCAGGGGAGGGGAAATATTAGCCAAAACCCTTGACAACTCGGGGGAATTCATATAGCATAATTCGTGCGGGTCTGTCTATTTCAGATTAACCCTCTGAAAAAGAACAACTTCGAGCTCGAGGAGAAAATTTTTTTATTTTTCAGCTCTTCTTCTGTACATCTACGTTACCACGCGGAATCGGGATTGTCACGGATGACTGTACGCCAGCGTAGCTCAGTAGGTAGAGCGGCTGATTTGTAATCAGCGGGTCAGGGGTTCGAGTCCCTTCGCTGGCTTTGAAGCGGCGATTGAGCGGATTATCGGACAAACGAACATCCTCAGCGCGGCGGCGGGATGTTCAATTCAGGCAACTGAGGGCTTTCGAGGATGGTGCATAGGCTGGGCAGGTTCCAGAGTGGCCAAATGGGGCGGGCTGTAAACCCGCTGCGGAAACGCTTCGGAGGTTCGAATCCTTCCCTGCCCATTTCCGCGGGAATAGCTCAGTTGGTAGAGCGTCAGCC
>Ga0187886_1000635_pt1 | contig 39707 bp, 38 predicted proteins | sample June2016WEW_20_1_FD_133001 | JGI IMG/M metagenome (GOLD analysis project Ga0187886, IMG submission 133001) | Peatland microbial communities from SPRUCE experiment site at the Marcell Experimental Forest, Minnesota, USA - June2016WEW_20_150 | ecosystem: Environmental > Terrestrial > Soil >...
AATTGAGTATTTGTTCTTTGATTTTTTTATATGTTTGATTTGGGAAAAGAGACATTCTTAATTGCTATTTTTCCTACATCCTTATTTGCCAATTTTCCTACATTGTAAGTTGCCGCTTACATAATGCCATTTAGGCCACTATGTACAAGGCCACGTACAGCTACTTTTGAAGGGGGTTCAACTATTTATCATTAAATGCAACATCCAAATCAGAATTATTAACATGGACGTCAAAACAGACTCCCCCGTTAATTAGTGACCCTTTCTGAATAGATAGGTCCAACTGGTATGAGTTAATCAAAACGGGGGTAGCTGTTTTGGGGTACGGGGGGTCAAATTTTAGGGGGGTTGAAGTATCAATATTCAGAATTGGTTCATAGGAACATTTAGGTGGTAAAGTGACACTATTCTATTCACAAGAAGAGATTATTCTTCCTATTGTCTATGGTAAGACAATTTGGCGCTTTATGGCTATATTGTATATAGTTGATATATTGTATTATACGATAATTGATGATAGTTGGGGAATTGGGGTTGCGAATTTCAATTATTGTGAAAAGAAAAATATAAAGCACTCTATTGTTGAGGTTTCGTCTGTTATATCAAAGGTACCTACCTTGGGGAACCAAAAACCATGATTTACCAAGTAATTCCAAAGTATATCAGGCCAATGATCTAACCTCGTAATTATTATCTAATTCTGTTAAAGGCAATAAGACAATCCTATTCCAAAACTTGGTAATACTGGAAAATTAAAATCAAACTCCCATGCATTTGAAGGATTTTTTCTAATTTCGTTATAGAACAGTCGGAAAAAAGCACCAGCTTCTATCTCAATCGCTATTTTTTTTGAAATATTAAAGTCTCTTCCAATCCTTGAATTAAGATACAAATATTTATCTAATAAAGTCTCTGTTTCATCTTTAAGATAATCCAATCCAACCCTCCCATACCAAGGATGTCTTGTTGATAATTTCGAATATCCTCCAAAGTGGTAAAAAACATCACCCGAAACGGAAAATATACTTTCATCTTTTTTAACCGGGATAGAACCAACGCTCAAACCTATTTGTACTTGCTCAAGTTGGTATCGTACACCAATATTCAATAACTCTGGAAGTCCAAAACCTGCTGATATATTTACATTCTTTTGCCCAGAAGTTTGATTCCCGTAACTAAGTAAAAACATAAACAATAGCGTAAAATTACTACTGAAACGTCCAATATGCTTCATTATCTTATAGTTTTAATGACTCATAAATCAATACTGGTTATCCTCAATCTTAATAATAATTGTTTATTAATCTTATCCTCTTCATGATACTAATATCAAATTTAAACCTTAATCTTATTCAATACAATTTTATTTTGCCCTCCCCAAAATCCCATGCATAAAAAAGTTGCATAATTGATATTTTGATCTATATATGGTTTGTACATGTTGCAATTAGAAATCCGTTATTTAATATGCTGTTTTATAGCGTTTTATGTAACCTTTATGTTATTTAATCGTATACAATAATAAATCAGTATTCGTGTCAATCCGAACTGGTTTAATCATATAACTCCCTGTACTTAAGATTGGCAATCACACCACAATTCTAAAGGGAGATCAGCAATAACAATTTAATAACACACAATAATGAAGATACTGAAAACACATTTTAGGAAGAATGATTTATTCTATACTCTAGTCTGTAGAAATGATAAAGTGGCCATATATGAAACAAGACAAGAAGAAGATATGATTCGTTGCCATTTTGAAGTAGCTAGAATATATATAAGACCGGCACATACAGCATTTGATGTAGACTTTGAAGAAGCAGAAGTACCAACAAGTAATGATCAATTTTACTATGATGGTAGTGGTGCATTTATTAAAAGAGATAATGCAATGAAACATTTTCTTAAATTATCAAAAGATTTATACCGTGGTGTAAAACAGCCTAACCGTTTAGACACTGATCTTCCTGAATAGGATAGGTCCAACTGGTGTGAGTTAGTAGAAACGGGTAGGGCTATTTTGGTAGACGGTAGGTAAAATTTAAGGGGGGTTGAAGTATCAATATTCAGAATTGGTTCATAGGAACATTTAGGTGGTAAAGTGACACTATTCTATTCACAGGAAGAGATTATTCTTCCTATTGTCTATGGTAAGACAATTTGGCGCTTTATGGCTATATTGTATATAGTTGATATATTGTATTATACGATAATTGATGATAGTTGGGGAATTGGGAGGTTTAATCTTGAATATTATGGTAGCTCTGGTTTTTGGCAGCAAGAAATTAACTATTTCGACCGTGTGTGTAGTTTATTTGTTTTCTGTAATGGAATTTATGATTTTTTCTCTTGTTTTACCCATAACCATTCCCGATGTTTTTCCGATTTTGCTATAGTAATAGGCTGCGTCTAAGTTGTAAGTCTTTGTCCTGTCAATATTTTTATAGGTTCCTTTTACATAAATATAGAGGAAATTGAAATTTATTTTATTAGAAAAATTAAAGTGTTGTACAAATGCCGCATCCTTCAAAATTTGCAATTCGTCTGAAAGTGACAAATTATCTTTCAAGTACAAAAAATTGTTTAATGAATCAGCAATTACAATAAAAGCCTTAATATTATATCCAGTACTGGCAGCTCCATTACTACAAAATAAAAGGTCAAAATAATAAGAATCATTTTCAATTCTTGCAAGTTTAATTCCTTCAAAACTACAAACTGACAAAACTGGTTCTTCTGGACTTATTATTTTCATCTTAGAGGAATCTTTAATAATTCTTACAAGTCTTTTTTGAGTTGAATCTAATAAATAACCATATTCCCCAAGTGTCTGGCTTACAATAGAAACGGTGTTTAAATTGGTTGTGTCAAATTTGTTTTTTAAAACATATAGTGAAGAATCATAGTTTGATTTTAAGATTGAATCTCTTTTTGTTTGCTTATTTGATGCCTCAATCTCCTTTTGGTTTAATTCTTTTTCGTTAAAGCTATATTGTAGAACTGATAAAATTATTACTCCAAAATTTAATGCAATAATAAACCAACCTCTTAGTGTTACAATTTTTAGCCCTTTCCATCTTTTGTCAATTAGTTTTCCTGTTGACGACACAAAGGAAGAGAGAGCTACAAATAGGGCAATCCCGATTATTATAAGAATACCATGCATTTAAATAAAAAGTCTATAAATTTAATAAGAATGCTTATAAATTATACACAACTAATAAGTGCTTTATATAGTCTTATTACATCTCTACCAAAATTAACCCTTAGTCATTATTAAAACAATTTTATTTTGCATCTCCCAAAATCCCAAGCTATACAGTTGCATAATTAATATACTGATATATAAATAGATAGGATAAAGAGCAGCTACAACAAATACTCTAAGCAGCTGTATATAAGCGTTTTAAAACAATGTTGCGTTTTGTTAATGCAGAATACTATAGGGTAGTAGAAAGTGGCTTAAACGGGCTAGAAATGGCCTTAAATGGGAATGCTATAATGTTGTAAATAATTTAAATACTGTGTTATACAATAATTGAAATTAGTTGTGAAGTTAAAGGACAGGGACACAATACACCATTAATTTTACATGGTCTTGATAAGTTGATATCTAATATTATAAATCTTAAGTTTTCTCATCATCTAATTTTGCAAATCTCCATTGTAAATGCTTGCAAAATCCATCCATATCTGGAAATACGGTTGAACTATTTATCCCTAAGGTGTCTAACTGTTTTCTTATTAAAGGGAATGATTTACACGGTACAGTTAATTTCGTGAGCTTATTTTTAAAGTGCTCATGTGTTTCAAATCTTACAATTCTTCCGGTATCATTTATTTTATGGACAGTAAATACTCCAGATTGAGCGGATATTCTTCTAGAAACAACAGTTGAACGAAAGATCTTAGTAATCTTGTTCGACAAAGGGTCAGTAGTCTCTGTATCAGTCCTAAAATCTTCAACATTAGCGGCCATAATCCATATTACTCCATCCTGTAATTCGCCATCTTCATTTTTTTCAGAACTTCTCTCAACTACAAACCATAATGCAACCAATGCACTATATGACCAATCTAATAGTCTTGTGGGTAATCCATGATGTTGAGCTAGGGCAAGAAGATCCCAATTATTATCAGGTTTAAATTCTGATAATGGTAAAATACCTCTTTTAAATTCAGCTAAAATTAGTTGTTCTGTTTTAATCATACTATTTGTCCTGATTCTCAAATCTAATCTTGCTAATCTAGGCAACAATGGTTTATCAATAGGTTGACCGCGAAAAAGCAAATCAGCGTTATTCCCAGATTTTTCATTGGCCTTTTTTATAAGCTCAATGTAATCAATAAATTCCGAGACATTTTTAATTATATTCTTTTTTAATAGTGGCATAATTTTGATGATAGACAAATCTTTAACACTAGGCCAATTATGAATTGTTTAATTCTCATTTACCTGATTTGTAAAATTTGATGTGATAACATTTCAATATGATTTCTAAAGCAGTTATTTAATTCTTCCAGTGAAGATAATGCTACATTATAATCATTTATATTTAAAGCAAGATGAGCATGAGCTATGGTACTATCTTTAGTTTCCTTTATGTGCAAATGTGGACTTCGTTTATAATCTCCATGTACCGAATCCGTATCTATCGGATCTGTATGGAGCAATATATACTCCTTATCCTGTTCGCTTGAATATAAATGGAAGTAAATTCTACTTAATCTATAATTCTGTTTCGAATCGATAATTTTATCCCATATCTCATAATAACTTGCATTAAACAAGGGATTTTTGGTTTTAAATCGTTCGTTAATTTCCGAAGTTATATTAAACTGTTTAAAATCTGTAATACGTTGGTTGTCAGTTACACAAAAAACAATTTTGTCGTAGCCCTTGGAGGGGACTCTGCTAGGATATATATTCTTATTTGCGGATATTATTTTAACTAATTGTCGAATCTGATCAACTCTATAAGTATTTAATTCTGTTTCATTTACTATAATGTTTTTTATCCCCATTTTATAGACCTAATAATTCAATTTCGTTGGGATTCAGTTGATATAAATCGCAGGAAATTTGATTTATACTTCTTTCGATCTCCATTTTCTTTATATCATTTTTTTCAACGATTCGACGTTTAACATTTAATATCATTTTAGAAACCAGATTTAAGTTTTCAGGTAGTGTTGGATCTGGAACCGATACAGTATTAAGAAGATTTAAATGAAAAATATTGTATCCACCTGACTGCTTTTGTGATTGTACTGATAATGACCAATAGCATGGAGTAGAGTTTAAAATTCCTAGAAAATAATATAACAACTCCTTCTCATATCGAGCATCTTTTAAGATAAAAAATGGAGAGCGAGAAGTTATGAATTCACCGTCTATATCTAGAGCAAATTTTGGGAAAATTGAAACATAAGGAGAGATAATTTTGGGTGAATTAATATATTCGGGTCTACCTGGAGAATGTAGTTTCCACCATAGTAACTTTCCCTCTCTTACATCTGATCTTTCCTTAGTCAAAATATATTTCCTATCATTTAAATACTCCCAAGTATCTGGAAAATTACTAGATAAATCTGCTTCGTCAATTATCTTATTGTTGAGAAATGGATAGAAAACCAATTTATGAATTTTGCTTTCAACCGTATAAGAATTAATTTCTTGATCAGGTAAAAAAGCCTTGTAAATTGATCTTTCATCTTTTTTTACTTTGTTAATATCTCTTATGAACACGTTATCTTTACCTGTGACGATACCTTGACTTATCTTCAGGAATTTATCAATAGTGATATTTCTTTTTAGTTTATTAAGTAATTCTATTTCAGATTTATTAAGTAAAAACCAATCAATTCCTGGTTTGAAATAATCTTCTGTTTTGTAAACTTGATATAATTTCTCCTTTGATTCATTCTCCATTAATACTTGATTTAGGGCTTCACCGACAGAGCCTCGACATTTCAATAACCAAGAAGTTAAATCTGTAAAAGGAATATTGGATTTTTTTCTGAATATCAATAATATAGTGTATGTTCCAATTTTGTCAAATACATTAATAGAAGATAAATCCGCGAGTAATTCAACTTTACAATGTTCCAAAAGATAATTTCTAAGTTTTTTTGAACTTTGAGCAACTAGAAAATTTTGAGGAAGTACGAACAAACCTAATCCGTTGGGTTTTAACAAATCAATCGAAAGTTTTATGAATGCTTGATATATATCAATTTTCCCATAACTAATTCCTTTGAGGATATCTTTATATTCATTAATTACTTCAAGATTTTTGTTATCTTGATTTATATAGGGAGGATTTGAGATTACAACATCAACCGTTTCACCCACACTTATTTTATTCTTCAATATTTTTAAAGAATCACCTTCTATAACACACGGTCGTATGAATGATTTATTAAAAACATAATGCAACAAGGTTAAAGAAAGGATTGTTGATAAACAGGCGTTAGGGTCGATATCAATACCAGTGACATTATCAAACAAGATGTCGGTTTTTAATTCTGTTTCATTTGAAATTCTTTGTTCAATTTGAGTTTCTAAAATAGTCCTTAGAAAAACACCCGATCCAACAGCTGGTTCTAAAATTTTAATCGAGTCAAATTCCTTTTCAGTATAATTCTTACATAGATATTTTGAGAAAAAACGAGCTACATATTCAGGAGTATAGTATGCACCAATGTCCTTGTTTATTTTTTCGATTGGAATTGGAGTAAAAAGATTTAATTGGTCGAAGGAAGGTACACTTAAAATAGAAACATATTTTTGATATATCCTACTTAAAGCATGTTTGGTCATTATAGAAAAATCATACTTAAATCTATTATAATCATTTTCATAAAAACTGGTACAGAATCTTTTAATATCTGAAATGCTAATTGTATTAAAAATTAGAATTTTTTCTTTTTGAACAACGTATTCAGGAATAGTGACCTTTAGACTCCTTTCGACCTCAGAAATTATTTGAGTTATATTATGAAAATAACCAGTACTTAACACATCTAAAAATATCTTTATAGAATGATCAATTTCACTACTCCTCTTTTGCCCGTCTTCAATTGATCGTAGAAAAATTATTGCGTTAAATAAGTGCGAAAGCGAAACCAAATCAATATCACCTTCCAGATCTGTCGAAAGTATCCTTTTCCACTTAGATATATTTTCAATTAAAACGTCATCTAATGCTTTGATGTTTGAATTCGGTTTTTTCCCGATGATTTCGTAAAAAGTGGAAACACTTAATGCCTCTTTCTCATTGCCAATCTCAATCTTTTTTGTTTCAACCTTTCTATCCTCTTTATTTAAAATGAAATAATAATTAATATATCTTTCATCAACGGTAATATGCCAATTTACCAAGTTATTATATGATATTGCTAATAAATTTTCTTCTTCAAGTGATGTTAAATCTTCGTTCCTTACATTCAGGAAAGAGATTACTGCAGAATTTTGTAATCCGTGTTCAACAACTAAATATCCATTGGATTTTTCTGTAGAAGCAGGTTCAATAAAATAGCTAGGATTCCATCCCAATTCTTTAGCAAATGTTAAGACCAAATGTTTAGAATCTTCAACTTCTTTATTTGAGGTTAATCTACTATGTATGTCAGCAATATTATTCATGTAAGCAAAAGTAAGAAAATGCATCTATTAAGTAGGGGTATTTTCTGACAAAATTATCAGCTAGTTTTCTTTTACAAATTCATAATTAGGTTTTATAAGAATATAAAGAAATTTGTTACTAATTGAACCTACTAAATGATCTGGAAAACAGAATATGATACACATTATATTTAGTTTACAAAAGATCCTGAACCAAGTTCAGTCTGGCGCGAGCCGTTGCGAAGGGCCGAGCGTTAATAAACAGTCTGGTAGACTGTTTTAGCGAGGAGCCCGACTGCAGGGGAGCGAATTTTCGGCATATGAAGTGGGGTTATTGGTGTCATGAAATATTGCTTAATGCAAACCCACGAATGCCGTATCAAATTGGCTGCAGCAGGCTCGCATTAATCAATAGTGAGAGTTGCGATTTCTTATGCATACCTAAGACTATGGTTCATGCAATGACACATAAAAGGAACAACCCGAATTCCTATTTAGCTGGTTTAATTATCCTTTAAACAGCGAAGGCTAAATCCATATCGTTTCGGGTAATAAGCATAACCTATATAAGCAAAACTGTAATCTATCTCATAGAATAATGCATCATCAGGGTAATATGGACTCTGATTAGCAGACCACCAGTAGCCGTAGTAGGGCATGTTTTCGAATATTCCTGTAGCTTCATAACGATTACCACCAGGAAGAGCTGAAAAACAGCTTTCATTTGTAGCACCGACGTTATTTCCGTACCACCCTGAAATGCTTTTAAGCATACCACCGGCCACATTTTGTCCTCCCAAATAGGTTATTAAAGTGTTCCAGTCGGTGTCGGAGGGTACACGCCAACCGATTGGACAAACGTTCCTAGAGTCAACTACTGCATACCAATTATATAAAGCTCCATAAATATCTTTGTTTGATTCTCCATCATTATTATACCAGCAATATGCTCCACTGTTAAGACCAGTCCAAGTAGTATTATCAGTAACATTGGGCATAATATCCCCATTTTGATATTTAGTCACTTTAAGATTTTCTTCCATCCAAACCTGTGTCCCAATTGTTACTGTATTATAGATATTTCCGTCAATATCTGTAACATTACCAGTTTGTCCACAAGAGGTAGTAAAACTCACTTGATTACCATAAGTAGTACCAAAACTATTAGTTGCATAAGCTCTAACATAGTATGTAGTTGCGAGTGCTAAACCTGTAAGATTGCTTGTGAAACTGCCAGTCCCGGAACCATTAGTAGTTATGCTATTTGCAGTAGTGGGATTCTGTGATGTACTCCAGCATATACCTCTGACTATAACTGCAGATCCTCCATCTGAAGTTATATCTCCACCACAAATGGCTGTACTATTGGTAATATTTGTAACTGCTTCAGTATTTATAACTAACAATGTTTGACTTCCTCCCTGAATACAACGAACAGAATATCCAGCTTGCTTAAAGTTGCCAATATTACTCACAGAGTTATAATTGTAGCTAATATTACGGCTCCAGGCACTTGTTGAACTTATCTCCGTCGCCAACCACCAATATCCGTTTTCGCCAATATCTGAGTATGCACCACCATAACCATTCCCAACACGATAACCACCCGGAAGAGCTGTAAACCCGCTTTCATTGGTTGCACTAGTATTTGGATTTGACCAATGGCTTAAGCCTGTTTCTTTCAGTTTGCCACCAGCGACCATTTCACCATTCAAATAGTCTGATAAGGCGTTCCATTCAGCCTCAGTAGCTACTTGCCAGCCCGTTGGACAGAGCTTACCTGTGTTAATTGCGTACCAATTGTACAATGCACCATAAGTAGATTTGTAGGTAACAGCATCATTATTATACCAACAGAAGCCTGGAGTGGATAATCCTATCCATGCTACTCCATCTGTTACTGATGGAATAGATGTGCCATCGTTGTAATTAATTGTTTTCAGGTTTTCAGCCATCCATGTCTGGGTTCCAATTGTTATTGTTTTATATATATTACCATCTATGTCAGAAATAGAACCATACTTTAAATTTGGATTGAAAATTATTCCTATCCCTCCACTAGTTTGAGTAGTAAAACTTACTTGATTCCCATAACCAGTACCGACACTATTAGTAGCATATGCTCTTACATAATAGGTTGAATTTGCAGTTAATCCTGTCAAATTACTTGTGAAACTGCCAGTTCCTGTGCCATCATTGGTTTTACTATTTGCAATTGTGGGATTTTCAGATGTACTCCAAACGACACCACGTGCTATAACATTGCTTCCACAATTATTTGTTATAATTCCACCACATGTTGCATTTGTGCTTGTAATATTACTGATCGCTTTGGTTCCTATCGCAGGCACTGTTGCTGGACAGCTTGAAACATCCTTTAAGCCATAAACAACCGCGATAGCTGAAGCAATTATATCAAAGGGATTTACAATAGACTTAATACCTGATATTGGACCAATATGTAATAGCTCTGTTGCCATTCTGGTCCCAGCTAATGCCCTATCAGTTGAAAATTTCTTGTAAGTATTTCTTGCACCATATGTATAAGATCCCATTTTATCACTACTAAATGCTAAAACAAATTCAGCTCCTATACTTGCAGACACGGAACCTGATACTTCAAATGAGTACTCTTTAGTTCCATTTTCAATTTCCACCATATTCGTAGGACAAGATAATAAATTGTTAACGCCACTGAAATCTGCTATTGCATCATTTGAAATTCCAATGCCAATGGAGAGATCAATACCAAAAAATTCTGCCAAATCACTACCTAGAGAATAACTTGTAGAAATTCCTGCTCCCTCAAATTGATTTATGCCTGAATTACTGTTGTGATATTTAATTCCGGTTATTAATTCATTAACTCCTGAAAAACCAATACTCGCACTCAAAATAGCAGCTGCTCCTATGCCAAGAGTATAACCATCGCTACAAAAAATATAATAGTAAATTTGGCGTTCCATATTAACAAAATCATAAACTGTTTGAACTCCACCACCACCAGCTGCTTGTAGTCCAGCTATAACACCTGCACCAATACTACCAGAAAGACTTGGGTCAACTTCAACACCTTTTGCATAGCCCAATCCCAAGCAACCAAATGAATTCTTTTTTTTGAAATTGAGCAAAGAGTTATCTAATGCTTTTTTATAATCATCTAGACTAAAATTTAACTGAATTGTACTTTTTAATTCATCAATGGAAGTTTCAAGAGAATCAAGATATAAAGCATAGCCCTGTTCACTCCTAATATCGTTGAAATGATCTTGAAACATTGATGCAATCTGTGTAGGCATAAAATCATTAATTTTACTAATGATTTCTTTCTCATGTTGGGTGAGTTTTTCTTCCTGAGTTATTACTGGGGAAACGGTGGCGACTGGAGGTTCTTTATGACATGTTGTTAAAAAGAATATGCTATTAAGAGAACAAATAATCACGATTAACCTAGAACTAAAATGGGTTTTCATAACTGGGGCTTATTATACATTTATACAACAAACAAATTAATATGAAACATATCTCGGGATTAACTCAAGTTAGCTTATTCTTTATTCAAAGTTATGAAAGACAATGACATGAGTCAAATAAAAATCCAACTATCAAGGCTTAACTCAAATAGATAGAATGAAATTTGAATATAGAGAGTATCCTGAACCTGTATTCCCTTGAACAATTGGGTCTAGTTAATTTGTTTGTTCAAATTTCTTCAAATTCATTCAACACTGCATAGTATTCACCTCCACATTTTGGAATTAAATTACCTTCTTTAGAGGCACAGCTTATTGTAATACTGGCAAAACTAAGTATTGCTCTGTACTTTCTTGATATTTCAGTAATTACATCATGTGTCTCATTTGGCACATATACAGGAATATTTGGAGCCAGGTCTGTTTTGACCCAAACATATAATAGTACATTCTGAGAGTCTTCAACCAAAACATTTGGGGCACCATTTTCAGGATTCATATTAATAGCCATAAGTTTACCGTTTTGTACCTCAATGAAAGTCATGAATAATGCCAAGCCAAATTCATGTAATTCCAAACCTGTCATATCCTTGCCTAACCTCTCTGGCTTACATATATGCATAATAGGAATAGGAATATCATCATCGGTCAATTTGTTTAATGAAAACATAATAATGAAATTAAATTGTTAAATTAATTATTTAAAATCACTCATCCAAGTCCCCTCATTGGGGACCTGGGGAATGATAATAGCACTGTTGGTTTTCAGTGGTTCTTGATTACTTAAAGTCGAGGAGAACCATCTCAGAACAACAATAAAGAAAATGCAGCATGACTCGACTAAATATCCAGAGTTCGGGTCTATTCGTCCTAGTACCTGGAATGCCTTTATTTGCGTTCTAATACTCTGAAATTGAAGAAGTAATAGGCTTTGTTCTTGATGATATAAACGTCTATTAGGCTTAAATCAATTTTAACGGCTGAAACAAGGCATATAAGCCCTTTGAAGAGTTCGCCTACATCTTGTATCACTATAACTTCAAACGGGCATTGTAAGCGTTGTAAATCGCCCACTTTGTTTATGACCAGTATGCTGTCAGTTTTACAATACTTAAAAACTTCTTCAATGTATTTTCTTTTTTCATCATCGTCCATATTCAATATTCTGAGGGTAATATTGCAACCTTGTCTATTACCCAGATTTTAATGTAGTCTATTGGAAAGTCTGAGAATTCGATTGATTGTCGAATTAAAGGCTTTGTACCTGTGTCTTCCCTACAGGTAAGTTGCCAGGACAAATCCACCTTCAGTCGTTTTAACTCCCATACTTGGAAGTTTACGCCCTTCAGGACTTTGTCACACTGATAGCTTAGGATGGCATCAAACAACCAATAGGCGTCACACATATCCCTGACGTATTTACAACCATCTGTAAGCAATATTGATGATTTGCCTGGGAATAAATGTTTATGATACTCCTCTGTACCATGAAATTGACTGAGGTTTCTTTCTATTGTTTTAGTTTCCATTATTGTAGGTATTAAGCAATTGTAAATAAAAAGGGGTTCTACCTTTCGGCAAAACCCCCAACCGTGGTTTGAAATCAACATTAACCAACAACTTCAGTAATTGTAGCTGGCTCTGCTGAGTAACGGTACGAATGATTCAATTTGATCTTCTTCTTTGTACCAGGTACCAGAAAATCATACTCATCCACTTCCATACGCTCAATCTCCCCAGGTAATTGCTGACCAACTAGAGATTTAGCCATGACTTCATCAAATGTGCAGGGAATGGAAGTTTTCCTTGCTGTCAGATAAGGTTTCCCGGTTGCCTTTGATATAGCAACCTCTACGCTACCTTGGAGATTCATGACATTGAATTCTTTCCCATCAGCAGCTTTTCTTTTTTCAAGTCCAACGATTGTTACCATGTTCTTAATTTAATTTTGGTTAAACACTATGGAGGGACTTTCCCCCTGACAATGCATAGGGGCTGCTGATTTGGGGTGGTTCCTGTGTGCTTGAAAATTTATTATTAAATTGACGGGGGGGGGCAAATATTTGATAGTACCATAGGCGGGGGATATTTACAGGGAGAGAATAAACCAGTGGGCTAATTGATAAGCTATTCCTGTTAAATATTTCTTTCAGTAGTAAATCTTGTAAATAGTTATCTTTTAATTATATCCCATTAATATTTATTAAGATTTATTTGACTTTGCCTTTTGGCTGATGTATCTTGCCACATATTTCTGACTTACAGTTATTTATTTTATCTATTAACAAAATCTCAATCAAATGAAAAAACTTTGTTTAACAATTTCAATTGCTGTATTCCTATTATTCTTATTAAACGGAGTACAGGCACAAACCACCGCGACAAAACCCAATCAGGTTGAACTTATGAAGCAATTCATCGGTAATTGGAAAGTTGAGTTACCAAAAGACACTGTTTATTATGTGGACTATAAAGCCTTTGGTTCGGGATTCGAAGGCTATGATAGGACATTGTCAAAGGATAAAATGATTGGTGAAGAAAAGGAACTTTGGGGGTACGATAGCAAACTTGACAAATTTGTTGGGGCTGATTTTGTAAAAGGCAAGGATATTGAGATTTGGGTAATATGGTTCACATCAAATACTAAGTTTGAATCAGTCCACTTATCTGATATATCCAATCCTGATAAAGCATCCATTAGAGGAGAAGGAGAATTCAAATCACCAGATGCTTATTCAGCAAGCGAATTTATGAATGGGAAAGTTGTCCTGACATATAATTTTAAAAGAGTTAAATAAACAGTTTAATTATATCGATATGCCCCGAAGATATTATTTTGGGGCATTTTATATTTTATAGAGTATTAATATACAGATAATTGACTAATTTTTTACCGCATCAGTGTTTGTTGGATGTTGCACTTGTTGGAGGAGGTATCTTTCTACAACCCGGAGAACTAATTCTTGCTTTTAATGTAGTCCTTTCCCTAAGACAAACATTTTAATAAGCTATTATTGTTAAATGTAATAGTTGATACTCATCATTGAAATGGGCTTAAAAGGGCTGTAGATGAGGAAGTTGCAAATTGCAAATTGCACTATCCCCTATATATAATATATAATAGTATTATGAAATGAAACATATGATGTTTCATTGTCATAATACACCACTATTTAATATATAATGTGTTATTATACAAATTGTTAACTAAGTAATCATTATTCTAGGGGGGATGATAAATCATCCCCATCCTATCCAACTTCTCCTACCCTTGAAGTATCATAAAGTGTAGCCTCCTTATACTTCGTTATCCAGCGACTTATTGTTGCAGCGCATACACCAAGTTCTTTTGCAATTTCACATTGCTTTTTACCTTCTTTATAGAGTGCAATCGCTCTTGTCCATAATTCATTATCTCGCTTTCTCCCAGGTTTGTTTTTGGCTCTAGATTCCCCGCTGGAGGCGACGGCACTTTCATTTAGTTCCTTAATTATTTTTATAGGGGTAGGTTCTAAGATAATTGAGAAAGTCAAAGTCTCTGGATCAAATTTTAAATAAATTGTTTTTTTCTTATCCTCTTCACTAACATAATTCCCTTTTATGATCTGTAGCACCCTTAAATCTTTTTGCCTTGACATCATTAAAACTTGTCTTGCTTTACCTTCTATTCCGACACTTCCTAATAATTGATTTTTATGACCTCCTTGTCCTTCACGTCCTTTACCGATATGGTGTACTATCAATACTGCACATTTGAATTCTTTTATCATTTCACTGAAATCATTTAGAAAAATTCTGACTTTATTGGAAGTGTTTATATCTCCATCATAAAGGTCAGCGAAGGCATCTAATATTACTAAATCAAAAGAGATTTCTTTAAGCTTTTCCCTTACCTTGGTTAAAACATCGACACTTGTTGTCATGATATATAAGTTCTTAGTATATTCAGATTTAACTGGGATATTCTTCATCTGTTTCATTATCCTATCGGTTATAGCGATCTTACCATCTTCTGTACTTACAATAAGCACTTTATTATGCAAGGTGTTTAATTTGAATCCCAGAAAGCTTTTCATTCCTGAGATAATTGATAAAGCTAATTGTGTATATAATGAGCTTTTCCCTAGATCACTTTCTCCAGCTAGAATAGAAATACAACCATCCGGCAGTAATTTTTCAACCAGAAAACGGATGCCTTCCTTTACCATCTGTAAAAGCTCTTCAAGGGTGTTACATTCCTGATCAAAATTTATTGGGTAGCATTGAGGATCTTTATTCATATCTACTACTTCATTCTCCTTCTTAATCTCAGCTTGTTGAATGACCATTTGCGGATCAGTAATAACAAAAGGTAGGGATGAAATAGGAGTAATATCATCTGGCATTGAACCGGATGACATTACTTTGCTAGCTGGCTGCTTATTTAAGAACCTAAGATATTGCTTCCTACGTTTTTTTAGCCAACGATTGACTTTTTTGCGCCTTTCTTTATTTGCCATAGACACCTCCCTCCTGATATCTTGCTTTAATATAGTGACGCTCCAGATAATCATTTATATCAGAGGCTTTGTAATAGATTTTTCTGCCTATTTGTGAGAAGGGCAAAATGTTTCTCTGCCTGTAGCTTACTAGGGTTCTGACAGAAATCCTAAGCAATGCACAGACCTGTTCAGAAGATAACCAGGTATCAAAAGTGGTGCTGAATGAATTGGATTTTCCTGTTGTTGCTTCTGTTGTTGTCAATTTTAAAATTTTTTAATTTATAATTTGAACTTTCGATGCAAATATATTGCATACGTACAACTAAGACGCATAATAACAGGTAATTAGAGTCCCTAAAGAAGTCCCCAATTTAGTCCCTTAAAAGACAGACATAATTAGAAAAAGACCTGTCAACGTCCTTTTATTCTAAAAAAGACGTCAAAAAGATCTTCCATAACATTTAAAGCTTTTTTAATTATGGGGGTGATAAAAAAGTTAGAGGTCTAAAGATCAGGAACCTTTATCCTATCACTTTCATTAGCACGCTTATCTTCTCGTTCAGGTTTTAAAATGGTATTGATTGTACTCTTTTTTATTGCATCCCCATACTCATCAGAGAATGAATCATGTAGGAATTTTTCGATATTGGTTTTTGAAGTATCTATGTAATTCTTATTTAGTAAATCATAAAATAGGGTACCAAGTATATTCACATTTTTAAGAAATCTAATACGTTTAAATTCTTTTTCTGCAAGATCGTTCGAAGAAGATTCTTCGGAACTTTCTATATCGGTAATAGCCTCATGAATTATTTCTGGTTCTTCCACCCCTGAAAAAGATTTGATTTCCTTTTCAAGATATTCAATAGTATAATTAATTCTACTTTGACAGATTATCATATTCCTTTGAATATGCATAGTTAATATCTCTTTGTCGTCGTAAATGACGAGTAATAATCATTTAAAGCATTGCTTCTTCGCTTTGCTTCCTGGACAAAACAAAGCACAACCAATCTCTGATATCGCGAGCTGAAAGCAAAGGTATTTCAGCAAAACAGTGCAGCTTCTCTTTCAGCATAAAGCACATAGTTATTATGTTCAGTGCCACCTGATGTTGCCAGGCTAACCATTTACGGGTTTGAAACTGGCTCAACCCCAGTATCTGTTTGCTTTCCTTGATGCAATGTTCAATAAAGAACCTCTGGGCCTGCATATAGGCTATGGCCTTTTCTGTAAACTGGGCCATTTCAGCATTAGTGAATGAGTATTTTATTTCCTCACTGGTACTTGTTCTGGTTTTTCTGATTACCAGGAGCCGCTGCTCAATTTGATTGGTTTCCTTATTCCAAGCAAACATTTTTGCAAAATGATACAAGCCTGTTAATGTTCCTTTAGCCGTATCGCGCACTTTTATTTTTTGCCATTGTTTTGCATTAAGCCCCTGATAATAGTCAGATACCTTAATACTCTGTGTGGTGGCCTTTAATCGTTTTGGCTCACGTCCACGGTTGCTTTTCCTTTGTGGCAGAATCAGATCCGGTTTTTCAGGATAAACAGGTTGGTCACTATGGATATCAAGCATGTAGATAAGTCCAAGCCTGTTTATCATACTGCCAAAATTGATATCATTGCCATAATACCCGTCTGCACCCACAAAATCAAATACAGCTCCTAGCTCAAGTTGATGCAATAAAATGTCATAAGCAATTTCAATCTTAGTTTTAAATGACCTGTTTTCTTCAGGTATCCCTGCTTCCTGACATCGTAGCGGGTCAAGGCACCAGTCTTGGGGTAAATACAACCGTGCATCAACCATCGATGCATAATCTCCATTGCTTAAACAGGCCATTACGCAAACCTGGCTGTTGGCGGTTTTACCAACATTACCACAGTACTGCCAGCCAACACCTACGCTTTTATCTCCTTTCTTTACGGTTCCGGTTTCATCGATGATTAATCCGGTGAGTTTACACTTTGGTAAAGTTTTACTGGTTTGTTTTGCAGTCAAATCAATCGCATCACGTGCATCCCAGTTAGACTCAGTAATAAAATGCTGCAACTGAAAATAATCTACAACTGCCAATGTATCACTGATCTGTTCAATGTTCCTCTTCCCGCTTACAAGAAGCCCCTGGGTATATTGTTGCGCTTTGTCAAAGAACTTTTTTGTCTTGTTTTTGAAAACAGATTGATAATCTGATAGATAGTCCACTAGCCTCTGGGAAGCCGCGGATAGTGTTTTTCCATATTTTTTTGTATTTTTAACTTGTGTTTTGCATACACCCAATTTACGAAAACTTTGTTTTTCGATGCCCCTGAAAAGGTCAACTTTTCAGGGGTTTTATCAACAATTGTTAATCTGTCAAAGTAGAATTAATATAAGCTATTAATATTCAGACAGTTTAATTGATATAATCAAAATTACAACATGTTCAAGAGAAAGACAACTAAATTTCAATCTACTAGATAAGCAAAGATTGAATACGTTCTATAATTAGTTTTATAAGAATATACTAAAAATTGTTACCCATTTGAACTTTTTAATGGTTCATAACACCTGCATCAGGGGGTACTAAAAGTTATATCAGGGGTTGAGGAAAACTATAAGGTGATATCAGAGTATCAACAGGTAGAGATTTAATACCTCTGATAGATAATATGATAGAACATTAAATCCGCTTTTGTTTTTTTCTAACCCACATATTAAGTCTTTAAATCCTAAAGTGGTTAGTTGTTAAACCATGAATATTTTTAATTGAATTTATTACAACATGAACGAACTCTCTACAAGTTTCTTTTGTAATTGTCCATGTATTGCCTATTTCTGCATCAACTCCGTGATCACATGCATTTCTAATATGTCCAATGTATTTACAAATATTTTTATATTTAGTGTTAAATGCACCTTGGCGTGAAAGTTCATCAATCTTTGAGTTTACACCATTAAATGTTCCAAGTACGATTCCTACGTGATTGCCATATTGACCTAAAAAAGATTCAAACGCATTTCCAGCATACAATATTGGGCTTCTTGTGTCTTGATCAATATTATCAAGTCTCTGAATCGCAGTGACTAATTGATCAAAGACATCTTCACGATTTATCCATGTTGAAGTTTCCTCAGTTAGATATTTTGTTAAATAAAGTACAGCTCTTTCACGATTGGAAATAATATCATTCAATTCTTTGTAATAATCCCTTTGATCTTCAACTTCTTTAACTACATAAGAACCTCCCCCCTTTGAGATTATTGATTTTGTGTAAGTCCCTAGATTGATAAAACAGTTTGTTATATCGTCTCTATGGGCTAATAAAGAATAGAATGCTCGAACTTGTTCTCCTGCTACAGTTGTTCTATTTGTAATTGTTAATCGTTCTTTAAATAATTTATACGGCGCAAATTGTTCTAAGTAAAGTCTTAAAACTACAGATTTTTGTTCCACTCTGGCAGTAACTAAATAAGTAGCGAAAGGGTTTTTGGGAACGTATATGTCTGGAACTGAGTTAAATTCAATTAGTCCAAGTTGAACTCCCATTTTTAGAGCATTTTCTGCCGCTGTTTGGGGTAAGTCAAGGAAGTCAGCTACGAAAGCTGTGTTACAACCGCTATGTTTTAATAGAACAGTATCAATAGCATCAATAATATTCTCTGCAGTTGTAGAATGGACTTCAAACGGCATCTCTAAATATTTTCTTTTATAGATTTAATTATTGTGGTTAGCTTGCCTGAAAGTTCCTCAAGTTCGGAAACTGAGACTGCGATATTAATTTGAAAATTAACATTAATGGTACTATCGCTTTTATTATTCACAATTAATTCGGACTCTTTATTTTTTCTACCTTCAAGTAATACGTTTATATTTTCTTGTTCTGAATCTTGTTTTTGTGGTAATTCATTTTCACTAAATTCTGAAAAAATTAATTTTCCATCTTCCTCTTTAACAAGTTTCGCTATTTTAAATATTTCAATTAATGTACCTGCACCTGTTTTAGTATAAGCTGAATTCATCTGTCCAGATGAATAAGAGATATGATTTGCAAATCCCTGTTCGTCCATTCCATTTCTAATCTTTATAGCTGTTAGCATTTTAGTTAGAAAATCTGATGAACTTACAATATTTCTCCATAATCTAGATATTTCGCCTTCATTATTATACGAAAAAGCTCTTGATAATTCTAAACAAGATGGGGAAGGAATCTTTATATTTCCTCCACTTATTAAATTAATGGACAAAAGAAATTTGTTGTTTGAACTAATTATTGTATTGTGAATTCCTGATATCTTGTTGAGTTCTGGTAATGAAGCCCCTTTTTCATAAGAACCATATGCTCGTATTATTTTGACTAACTCTTTGTAAGACGAGGAGGGCAGTTTAAATTCCTCTTTCATAATCACTAATTTTTAATTTTATATATTAAATAAATCTTTAGACTCTTTATAGTGTTAGCTTTACTAAATCAGACTATTAGATTTTCTCAAATTTACAATAAGGTTTATATAAAAACAATTAAATTTCTATTTTCTATTTAACAATAGACCAAATCCTTATCCCTTATATATTCTACTTCAACCACTGTCAACAATTCTTCAATCAAATTCAGTCTGGCGTGAGCCGTCGCGAAGGGCCGAGCGTTAATAAACAGTCTGGTAGACTGTTTTAGCGAGGAGCCCGACTGCAGGGGAGCCAATTTTCGGTATATAAAATGGGGTTATTGGATGACGCAGGCGAGCACTTATTGCCTGTTTTAATTATCTTTTAAACAACGAACAGAAAAACCACTCAACTTATTGCCGTTGCTTCTGTCTACATCGCGGTAACCGGTGTACATGTCCCGGTAGTAGGCATCTATTGACGAGTATTCCGTAGAAGACCACCAGTAACCGCAGCTTCTAAGGTTGCTGAATTTACCATCGTAACTACGATAACCACCTGGAAGAGCTGTAAAACCACTTTCGTTTGTCGCTCCTGTATTAGGACTTAACCAATGGGTTAAGCCGGTTTCTTTTAGCTGGTCACCTGCAATAGTATCCCCGCCCAAATAAGTTGTAAGGGTAGTCCATTCGGGATCGGTGGGTACATGCCAACCCAATGGACATAGTTTAACTGTGTTTACAGCGTACCAGTTGTACATTACTCCATAAGTAATGGAATCATTATTATACCAAGAGTAGCCGGGTGTGGATAATGCAGCCCATTTCGCGTTACCAGTAACCAGCGGGATAGTTGTATTGTCATTGTATTTCGTGGTTTTAAGATTCTCCGCCATCCATGTCTGTGTTCCGATTTCAATAGTTTTATAAGTATTACCATCATTATCGCTAACCGAACTATATGTCAGGTCAGGATTAAAGATTATAATACTACCACCTGTACCTGAAGTAGTGAATGTGGAATCACTTCCATACGAAATTCCGGCAGAGCTTACTGCTTTTACCCGGTAATGATATATTTTACCTGGTGTTAAACCTGTCAAATTTGCACTTACAAAGGTGGTTGTACTTCCGGTTATGGTATCGGGTGTTGCAACTATACTATGTCCATAAGTAGTGATCGTATCAAACTCAAAAGAGGCTGTAGTGATTTGATTGTTTGCATTTATTAGACCATTCAGGGTTGCCCATGTGTTGTTAATCCATGATGCCTTGTTGGTAGAGGCTGTTGGTGCAGATGATGAAAGCTCTTCCCTTTTTTTGCATTCAGGGAAACCCAATACTATACATAATAAAACAACAAAGATCACCAATTGGAAATTATAATGCTTTTTCATAACATTTGAGAATAAATGTACAACGACAATACCTTAAGCCTATTGTATCGATTTCTGACAAATTTTACAAAAATCTGATTCAATTTAATAGTATTTTCTGATTTTCCGATGTTTGGCCCTTACTGGACTTATTGAAACCATCCAGATGTCCAAGGTCAAATTTCCGGCCCATGCGCCATTACTATTATGTCTTTTCTTATTAGCTCGAAAACAGGCAGGAACTTATTTTTTCTTCTTACTCCAAAGAAGCTGAAACTGGGTACAAGTACTTGCATCAACGTTAAGTGTTGCACTCCAATATTCAAATCCTGTTTGATCTTTTACACTAAGCGAGTAAGCTTGAGTCTTAACTTTCCCTAAATCTTCTGTCACTGTAATTGAATTATTATCACCGCAAAGAGGAGCTACTGTCCAATATATACTTGTGGCGGATGAACCGACAACTTGTCCATCTAAATAGTATATTAAAGAAGTAGCACTATCAGCTATCAATCCAGCTGATGCAGTCTGATCATACCATATAACAACTTGCCCTTCATATAAACAGCTTCCATCATCTTCTTGTGCATTTGCATTGTAATTTTTGCTGTCTTTATCTATACAACCTTTAATTTTGTTGTCTTTCTTACAACTATTTGTAACAGCTACTCCAGCTATTAGAGATAAGCAAGTGAATAATGTGATTATTTTTTTCATCATATTATTTTTTATATATTATTTTTTTCATATGGCTTATCTGGTTCCCTCCGCTTTTGGTGAGTGGTTGCCAGTCTCCACATTATTTATTAGAAAGTGAAGCAAATATAAGTAAAAGTCAGACATTCTTTACCTTTGTGTAATAATTAAACATGCGACAAATTATATCTACCATGACATAGGTGGGTGACTTTTTCCGGCAGTCATGGGTTTACTGGTATCAGAAGTGTTAAAAGTAAATCACTTTTTCTTTGCACCAACTAGCCTTATTTGCCAGGTAATATTAAAATTTTGAAATATAAATCAATAGATATATATTTGGTGTGTTGTATTGGACCTGTAATTAATAATAATAGATAAAGATTCTCCAGGCGACACTTACCTTTTTCAGACAGTTTACACTATCTGCTTTGTCTTTCAGACAATTGACTTTCACATCAAAGTGTCGCCTTCTTTTTAAGTTCTTTTATGGTCAGGACAATTAACCATTAGGAGGTACATTTTATTACTTAGAGCAGGGGGTCAAAGTAAGTCTGGAGATCAGCTCCGAAGTTTATTTTTCATACAAAGTTCTGGTTGATTAACATTGTTTTACCATCCAGTGAAGATTACTTAGAATAACGTTCTGGAAAGTTTATTTAACTAGAATAAATTCTTTGAAAAAAAATCCATTTTTTGTTATTACCCGTATCAATTTCAGTAACTTCAATTTCTTTCTTCTTATATCCTTTTATTTGACAATATTGATTAATGCGCTCGTAAGCTAAGGATTTTTGAACTGATGGATCGGATAAAATATGAAGGATGTCTGTTTTATAAAATACAGTAAAAGAAACCCATCCGAGCCATGTTTTTACTCTTGTCTCATAAAAAGAAATATCACCTTTATTATAACTGATTATTCTAAATCTTTTCTTTTTCATAACCTGATCTTAAATCTTTTCATATTGATAAGGTTTAATTATCAGAAGCAATATCCCCTGATTGAAAAGCGTTGCTGTGTTTTGTTAAGAGAATTCTGACTTTTTCATTTATGCATCCAGTTATAATGTTAAAAAGGGATGGAATACCCAAGATCTATTAATAAATTGCCGATATGGTTGCTCCCGTTTTGAGTATATTTTTGAACAAGGGTTAATCCATACGCTCCACGAACATCCAAAAGAATCTCACCAAAACAAACTCTTTGTGTACATCCGATACCGCCCGTTAAACCAAAATTAACCGGATTGATGCTGTTGGTTACATCTGTATTGGCATCAAATGACTGAGCAGGGTACACTTGCATAGTCTCTGCCCGATCGGCATAAATAATACTTGATCCACTGGTTTTCTGTTTAGCATTCAATAAAAATCCAATATAAGGACCAAAATCTACAAAGAGCTTTAATGATTTACCCGCCGGGAGGGAATATTTCACCATGACTGGAATCTCCGCATAGTTCAAAATGCATTCATTGTGATAATTAGCATACAAATATGATCCGGCAGGCGCTTGCGGATAAAACGAAGAGGCTTCAATGGCCTGAATACCATTTCGTTTACCACCCTCACTCGAATACAATGCATCGACTCGCAAGCTAAAATTTGATTCTAAATCCAATGTAGCAGTCAATCCAAAAGCTTCACCTAAACGCGAAGTAAAATCACGACTCATCTCATTGTTATTGCCACCACTAAGTCTGGGCACATTTAATCCTCCCAAGACGCCCAAAGTAAATTTCGATCTACTCTTTTCTGATGATGATTGAGGAAACAACATGGCAGTCAGGCAGACAAAAGCGAACATGGTAACATATAATTTCTTCATAATATTTTTTTAAGTTAATGACACCTCTATAACTCATTATTTTAGTTTAGAGCCAAAACAAAAATATATAATGGTATTTTAAAAACCTAATTTTTGTCCTATACAAATTATTTAACTGTTTAATTATCAGCACTTATTTTTTTGTTTTGTTTAATTATGCGATTACATATTCTTATCTAATGCACCACTATTTCAAAAATTCCTTAAACCATAGTCCGGAATCTTTAATATATCTTTTCTGGGACTGGAAATCAACGTAAACCAGTCCAAAACGTGTCCGGTAGCCTTTATCCCACTCAAAATTATCGGTTGGAGACCATACAAAATAGCCATTTACATTTACGCCTTCCCTCTTGGCTTTTAAAAGAGCTGCCAGGTGATTTTTAAAGTAATCTATTCTGTCCTTATCATGAACTCTTCCGTTTTCAAGCTTATCGGGAACACAAGTTCCATTTTCAGTTACAATTAAATTTCGGATCCCTTTATACCGGCTGTATTTTTTGAGAATATGATACAGCCCTTCAGGATATATTTCTCCTTCCATTTCATTTACAGGAACTCCCCTTTTTGAAGCCAATACCTCTTTAGCCCTCATTCCCGGTATTACAGAATTCCTGGCAACAGTTCTAAAATAATATTGGACACCAATAAAATCAAAATCAAAGACCATCTTTGTCGAATCGCCTTCCAAATAAAGAGACTTCATTTTCTTCAAAATCGGAACAGTATCCTCCGGGTATCCCAGACCCAGGCAGGGTTCGATAAAAAGCCGGTTCATTATTGCATCCATACGTGCAGCGGCTTCGATGTTCTTTTTCTTCTGGTCGATGGGTTCTACATAAGTATTTGCAAAGGTGGTTCCGATGTTTGCTCCGGGGACATTTTTCCTAATGATCCGTCCTCCTTCGGCATTACATAGTACCGAATAGTGAACTGACTTTAAAAATGCCTTCAGGCTTTTTTTCCCCGGTGCAAAGATTCCTTCCATATAACCATTCCCGGTGAAAGAAAGTTGTTCATTGATCACCATCCAGTTTTTTACTTTAGGGCCATATTCCTTTGTCACAACATCGGCATATTCGGAGAACCACTCAATAATTTTGCGGTTTGCCCAACCCCCCCGGGCTTCCAAAACTTGTGGCAGATCCCAGTGATAGAGTGTGATCCAGGGTTCAATTCCCACAGATAAGCATTTATCGATCACTTTATGGTAAAAATCGAGGCCTTTTTGATTTACGGCACCTGTTCCCTCAGGAAGAATCCGCGGCCATGAAACAGAAAACCGGAATACCTTGAAATTCATAGCCTTGATCAGATCAATATCTTCATTATACCTGTGATAAAAATCGGCTGCGATATCAGCGTTTTCTCCTCCTTCTATTTTACCGGGAATACGGGAGAAATAATCCCAGTTCGATTCGCCTTTACCATCAAGGTTCCAGGCACCTTCGGTTTGATAAGAAGATGCTGCCACTCCCCATTTGAAATCAGTTCCAAAGTCAGCTCTGACGAAATCATAAGCAGGAAGATAACTGAACAGATCTGTTGAACCTAAATATTTGCTGACCAATAAGCCGCTGCCAGCGATACTTGTTTTTATTACCCAATCTCTTCTATCCATATTGTATTAATTATCTGCTTTCAAATGGTATTTCAGAATAAGTCCAATATTTTTGGAATAAATATCAGGCCGCCGACAACTATCGCAACAATTGCTGAAATCAACACCGCAGCCGCGCTATAATCTTTTGCTTTCATGATAAGTTCATTCCATTCAGGATCAATAAGATCAGCTAATGATTCGAGTGAGGAATTCAACAGTTCTGTAAGAAAAACAATGCCAATCACAATTATCAGCAATGACCATTCGTAATGATTTAACCCCAGGATTATTCCCATTGCGATTGCAACTATTGCTGCCAGAAAATGAATTCTGGAGTTATGCTCATCTTTCAGAATCAACAATAAACCATTGAAAGCAAATTTGAAACTTCCAAACCTGGATTTCAACGAAAATTTATTTGAATTCATATATAAACATTTAATCTTTCAGGCATCTGACACTAAATCCATGTTTTTTATCTCTATGGTCCATAATAAAACCAGCTTCAGCAAAATAAAGGCCCAGATACCATTCATCATCAGTGGCAATTTCTGTAGCTGACCAGATACAAGTGTAAGACAAAACGGAAGCGAATGTACCTTCGAAATAACGTATACCAGCTGGCAGCGCGGTAAATCCACTCCTGTTGTCAGCCCCCTTGTTAGGTGCAAGCCAATGGACCGTTCCTGCTTCCTTTAGTTTGCCACCTCCATTAATTGAATCGCCTAAAAAATCTCTCAAATTTTCCAATTCCTCTTTTCCCGGAACATGCCATCCGACAGGACAAAGTTTTCCGGTGTCTATTGCAAATCCATTATAAAGTGCTCCATATATGTCCTTGAATGATGCCTCATCATTATTGTACCAGCAATAGCCCGGGGTTGTCATTTTGCCCCAAATTGTGCCATCCGTAATTAGCGGGATATCTGTTCCGTCATTATATCTGGTAGTTTTCAGATTCTCAGCCATCCATACCTGGGTACCTATTTTTACAGTTTTGTAAGTGTTTCCTTCAATATCCGTAACCAGACCAGGAGGTTTTTCATCTTTTTTACAACCGATGAAAAATAATGCAAAAGCTGTCAATATTAATAAATCCGTCGAAATTCTTTTTCTCATTTCACCAGTATCCAAAAGTATTGTCTATAACTTCACAATATCCGACAGAAATTTATCTGTTTCTCTTTCAACACCCTGCCAGTCTTTTGACCTGATATATGATGCAATTACATGTTCACCTGCCTCAGGGAATGCTTTTTTTTGTTTTAATTCTGCCGGAGTGCCCAGTTCGCCATACATTTTTAGCATAGCCGGTACTGAAACGGTTTTGTCCTGCTCTGTTTTATTTTTATAGTAATAACCAAGGAAAACAGGACATTTTATTTTAGAGAAGACTTCGGGTTTCATTGTATTTGAAACGAGATTCTGAAGAGCTACCAATGCTTCAATACGGTAATTAAGTTGCCAGTAATTTGCATGTGTCTGACTCTCTGCTTCAAATTTTTTCATGGGCCCCCCTGAAACAAGCCTGGCAATCTGCAATCCCCAGGGTTTATTTAGAAACGAAGCTGTTCCATCAAATAGCTTAACACATGGTGAATACAATATAATTGCTTTGATTTCAGAATGCATTGAGGCCAAGTAAAGTGCCAGTGTTCCGCCGGCCGATGTTCCTATGACAATAACTTCATCACCTAATTTTTTAGCGATCTCAAGTGCTTTTTCTGCAGAAGCTTCATAATTGCCGGCAGTAAGGTCGATCATTGTGCTGTCTCCATTTTCGATGCCATGTTTGGCTAATCTTGAGAGGTAAAGATTGGCATTATATTTTTTTGCCAGATCTTTATGTACAGGATCGCCTTCTGCCTGGCTGGCTGAGAAACCATGGAGGTAAAGAAAAGCAATTTTTGTCTTCTCTTTTTTAGAAGAATCAGCCCATAGAATCCTTGCCTGATTATCTGGTTTGATCCCCTTCACCTTAATTTCGCTTTCATATATCTTTTTTTCAAGATCAGTCAGTGAAGCTGGGAGATTAATCTTATGGATCGTAAAATCCGGCGTCGGAGGTTTAGGTCCTGCGGAGTAAACCAAAAAGAGAGCCAGAATAATTCCTAATAACCATTTATAAACAGTTTTCATATTATGCATTTAAGTTATTAATAAAATTAAGCAAGAGTGAAATAGAAAACAAATAAAAATGAGTATGTCTGGTCTAAGTTCGACAAAGCAATTTAAGTTTGCACGATATATATTAATTTATTCTTTGGACTATTTCTTATCCGGCAGTTTATTAGGGTTTTTCAAAAACTCAACCCGCTCCTTTACAGATTCAATATAATCTGGTTTGAAGTTCATTTGGGATTTCTTTATCTTATCAAGGAAGAGTTCATAATAATAAATGGCTTTGGGAGTGTCTTTTAGTTTTTCATCGTACAGATTTGCAATTATCATATTTAGATTATTATCAGATGAAAACTTCTGAGCACTCAGGTATGATGTAATTGCTTCTTTATAAAATCCGCCGGTTTTCTGCGCCTCGGCCAGCATGATTATGGCAATACCCATTTGCTGAGTTATAGACGTAAGTAATTTAATTACACGTTTGTAATAATGAATACTGTTTTTCGGATCGTTCATATGGTTATAAATCTGTCCAAGATAACTGGCTGTTTCATAGTCCGATGAATCTTTGGAATAAGCTATTAACAGATATTTAAGAGATTCTTTTGGCTGAAGGTTATTAAAATATCCAATCCCTGCCCTTTTAAGGTAAAGAAATGAGGAGTCGCCTGATCTTAATATTTTGAGATAGTCGTCCAATGCTCTTTTAGTATAGTTGACTAAATAATTGAGACCACCTCTCCTTACATAAAAATCCATGTCATCAGGATCTATCTTAATTCCCATAGTAAGCAGTTGCAAAGCCGTATCAACCCTGTTAGTAGAAGAGTAGAGATAGGATAGGTTTTTTATTGCATTAGTGTTTTTATTATTTAATGCCAATGATCTGTTATACAAATCTATAGCGTTGTTAAAGTCTCCCTTTCTTAAGAAGGCAAAACCAATTTTGTCAAGAATGGCATAATTTAGCGAATCCTGCTTAAGGAACCTGTTGTAGATTTTTATTGATTCGTCGTATCTGCCCCTTTGCATATATATGGATGTCAGATAATAAGCATAGGACCAGTTCAAAGAATCGGCTGTGCAAAGGTTCAGAAGAAGAGGTTCGGCCTGTTTTACTTTGCCATTATTGTAGTAGTCTTTTGCTACCATAAAACTGTACCGTACATTTGCCGGGGAAAGAGTTGTTGCCTTTAAAAAGCACTCGAACGATTTATCATCCGATAACTGGTTCTGATAGGCGAGTCCAAGTTTATAATAGATTTCAGAATTAAGCGAATCACCGGCAAGAATTTGCTTACAGGTATCAATTGCTCTGTTGAATTCACCTCTGATGAGCATCATATCAATCTTCGAATTGTCGGGTTTGTTCTGAGCCGGCGCGGGAAGTGAAATAGCGAAAACTAAGAGAATAAATGTCAAGCCAATCCTTTTCATAACTTTTATATTATTTGTGATCAAACTATTGTTCTAAAGAGAATCTCTTAAATCTGAAATATTGAGCCGAGAATTTATTATAAAAATATAACGAATAAATTAGTTATCAAACAAATTATTTAAGAATTTCTTTCAACCAACTCATAACCATCCATTTTCACTCTGGAAGAAGCAGGTTTACATATCGGATCTTTCTGCGAAGTGGCGAGTTGAAAATACCTCTGAGGAACTCCTTCGCATAAGAAAATCAAGGATTTGTAATTTATATCGGAGGCATCTTAAAAAAATTGTTTATACGGAGTATTTTTAATTTATGAGGCTTGAAATGAATATCATCATCATCACTTACGTTGACACCCATTTCACATTTTCCGGCTGCCCAATACGGGGGTGAATGACAAATCCATAAACCCCATGTTCTTCGAAATCAGCTATCTGCCCGATAATTTCTTCATCTTTTAAAGAATCATTCCAAAACCAGAAAGGCATTATGGAGAATTCATGAAGAGGGTTTATAAAATCTTTGGGAATATCCTGGGCTATAACGATACTGGTTATACAAATACTAAAAAAAACAAATAGCTGTATCTTTTTAATAGTTAATTTCATACGGAAGTGATTAAATTAATTTTCTTTGTTCGCACCTTCACTGAAGGGAGCAAAGAACGGGACATGTCCTTATAAGGGAGCTCGACAAAGTCAAAATCATTTGTTTATAATCGGCCATTATTAATTATAAAGATATTCATTCCTAAGAAAGCTGAAATGTCAACTTCTAAATAAGGTTAAGAAAGAGATTCCTGCAATAAAGGGTTATTCAAGAAGAAGAGCTACAGCTGCGGCTCCGATTCCGGCATTAGCTCCGAGGATCGGAGAAATATTTACAACAGAGGCAGGTTTTTTATTAGTGAGGGTTTCCATTTTTTCAGAAAACCATTGTGCCGCTTCAGTATTATTTGCATGGAGAACTGTGTAGTTCCATATCGATTTTTCCCGGCTGATTTTTGTTATGTATCCCATCACTTTTTCCATATTCGCTTTCTGATTAAAAGTCTTATCAAAAACAAACGCTTTCCCCGATTCATCAATAGATACTATCGGATTAATATTAAGTATCCGGGCAATCAGTCCCCTGGCAGCAGAAACCCGTCCACCCCGGACCAGGTATTTTATTGTCCTTACGCTTATGAAGATCCGGACATTATTTGTCCATTTTTCGGCCATATTAACAACCTGGTCATGAGAATATCCGGCCTCAATAGCTTGTGCTGTTCTTAAAATGATAAGCCCCAGGGCACCCGAGATATTCTTAGAATTAATTACAGAAATTGGTTTATTGAATTCTTTGCTTATTGCCCGGGCGGCTTTCTGGCTGCTGTTAAATGTCCCGCTTAACTTGTCACTCAGATGGATAGCAATTATTGAGTCATAATGAGAAGCCAGATGAGAATAGAGGTTAGTAAAGCTCTTCTCATTTACCTGTGAAGATTTAGGATAGTCTTTATTCTCTTTTAAAAGGGTATAAAACTGTTCCGGTTGAATAGTGATTTTATCGAGATAATGATTCTCTCCGAAATTAATATTAATCGGCAGCATGTTTATCTGATAGTTATCAATTATATCCTGTGCAAGGTCACATGTTGAATCTGTAACTAATGCTATTTCCCATTTTCTGTTGTGGACGACCTCACTTTGCCTGATCATATCATCGGCTTTCTGAAACGAAAAAGTCCCCGTATTTCTAAGTTCATTGAAAAGTCCGGCAGGATTATTGGTATGCAGATGTAATCGTCTTATCTTTTCAGAACCTGCAACCACGACAGAGTTTCCATATTTTCCCAGAATAGTCAACAATGATTTGTTATCGAGTGAACTGTTTTTAATTAATGCTTCGGTGCAGTATCTGAAATCGACTTTCTCGGGGAGCGTTTCTTCTAACTCTTCAAACAGTGCAGTTTCAGCTTTAACCTGAATCAGCTCCTTCAGGTTTCGATTAGTTATAAAATCAGTAATACCTTCAACAAAAAATACAAAACCCCGAGCCCCGGCATCAACTACATTTGCTTTTGCCAGAACAGCAAGTTTCGATTTAGTTTCGATCAACGATTTATGAAGCACACTCAGAGAACTAATGAAAAGCTGGTTGAAATCAGTTATCCTGTTCCGGCTGTCGTATATATAATTTGCCCAGTCTTTGATCACGGTAAGCATTGTTCCCTCAACAGGATTAGCTACTGCTTCATAAATATAATGTACAGAATTCTTGATACTTTCGGCGAACTGTTTTATCGTGATTGTTTTAAAATTACCCGTTTCAATGCTCATTCCATATAAGAATTGTGCAAAAATAATTCCGGAATTTCCACGGGCATTAACAAGGGTGGTTTCGGCAATCTTGTCGGCTGTTATTTTATACGACCGGTGAGGGCGAAGAGAATCAACTACAGCACGGATCGTGGATGCCAGATTGGTTCCGGTATCTCCATCGCTTACTGGGAATACATTGATTTTATTAAGCTCAACCTGGTGTTCAATAACTTTTCTGGCACCGGCAATAAAAGTATAATACAGCCTGCGGCCATCCATCTCATTTACCGGAACCGGGGTTAATAAAGTCATCTTTTATCAACTAAGAAATATCCTGCGAAGATAATCATTAAAGTTTTTGTTATAATCTGAACTTATTTTATGATGTAAACAGTTAGCAGACAATAATGTTCCAATTGTCGTACATCCCAAAAACAGTTCTTAAAACTCACTGGTTCTGATAAACTCTTACATAGTCAACTTCAAATTTCAAGGGAAACATGGTTTTTGAAGGATCGCCCCCGTTTGCGCCAAGTGCAAGGTTTAGAAGAAAATAATGATATCAATTTCCCCGCCCGATGGCCAACCGCCGGAAACACACACAAAGTTTTCTTATCGACCCTTATCAAAATTCATGATTGTGTTATACACCCTTTCTCTTATTTCATCAGGTGTTGGATTGAGCTCTTCACCAGTGAATCTGCCATTCCGGAGATCAATCCTTTCAAAGACCATCAGATATAAATCGAAGATTATCTCAAGGCTTAGCTGGTATCTGGGTTCCAGCTGAGGTCTGATTTCTTTAATAATATTATATGTCTTCTGTCGGTATTCATCGGCCAGTACATAATAATATTTTATAAGGTTCCGGAAGTTTTTATTAACCGGTTTGCCTTCTGCGAATTTACGCAGGGCATGTCTGCTGAGGCCATTTTTAATAATCAGATCATCGGCAAAATAGTTGAGGTTGTTAAGCTGATCTTTCTGAAAATCGCGGATAATATGAACAATGTAACTAAAAATGGCACAAGATGTTGCTGCCCATTTTACATCAAACGGAGGGTTTTCATATTGCTCATTTACTTTCTTCAGTCCGTTTAAATGAACAAAAATTGAAGCAGGTGCGACTGATGCCCCATCTGCGTACTCAAGAAAAGAATCCAGAGTTGGGAATCCATCATTATTAATATCGTAGATCATAGATTTAGCAAAAACTTCCATCGGCCACAGCGGGATCCTGAATTTTTCTATGGTATCAATAAGCTCCCGTTGAAGAGGATTGCACTCTTTTGAGATTATAATCATTTTTAGCCAGTCATCAACATTCGCCACAAATTCCTTCCTTTCATTGGCTTCTATTAATTTGTTTTTTGCCTTGCGGTTATCGATGAGATCATCGATAGCTCGCATGAATTTATAACAGATTTTTGCAGCACAAAACCTTTCAGCATCCCAGAAATTGGCAGCAATAAGAATATTCGGATGATCCTTGATCTGATGAAAATCAATAGAATTGAATATATTTATAAACTTATCCCTTTGTGAATTCATTGATTTTATTCTGTTATTGACAAAGATATTAATTGTTGAGGATTCGTTCGGCTGTGAGTTTGGCTGACAGCAGAACATTTGGTATTCCATTGCCCGGGTGTGTACTGCCACCCACAAAGAAAAGGTTTTTGTAGCGATGGTGCTGATTATGAGGACGGAAATACCCCATCTGTAAAATGTTGTGTGCAAGACTCCCGAATACAGAACCCTTAGAAATATTACAAGCACTCTCCCAGCTTTCGGGTGTGTAACATATTTCAAACTTAATGTGGTCTTCAATATCTTCAAGACCAAGCTGTTTGAGCCGTAGAATAACAGCATTCCGGGTTTTCTTTTTCAGATCATCCCAGTCCTGTATTTTCTTCTTATCAATATGTCCGGCGCCCACGATAACTGAAAGTGTATCCTGGTTAGGCGGTGCAGCTGTGGTATCAGTTCTGACAGGAGCGTGAACATAAAAGCTTGGATGATTGCTAACAGATTTGTCAATGAAAATACGGTCAAGGCCTTCCTTAAATCCATCGGAAAGAAAAACACTATGGTGGCCAAGCTGAGGATAAACCTTGTCGAGTCCCCAATGGTAGCAGATGGCAGAACATGAATATTTCAACCTTTCAAGCCTCCTTGATTTTCCCCTGTCGGGTAATAATTTGCGATAGACATAGGGAAGATCTGCGTTTGCAACAATGATATCCGCCTTTATTACAGATCCGTCTTCCAGGATAAGACTCTCGGCCATCTTCCTACTCACTCTGATGTTTTTAGCAGACTTGTTATAATGGAACTGAACATCTGATGATTGGGCCGCTGACAATAATCTCTCAACGATAGTGTACATTCCTCCTTCAGGAAAGAACGACCCTTCTGTAAGTTCGGCAGCCGGAACCATTGAGAACAGTGCCGGTGAATCAAACGGACTCTGCCCGACATAGATGTTCTGAAAAGTATAAGCCATCCTCAGATGTGTATTATGAAAGAACTTTTTGACATACCTCCAATTGGAAATGTATGTTTTAAGTTTTATAAGCATTCCGACGTTTCTGAAATTGACAAACTGGGAAATATTATCAAAATTACGTCCAATAAGCTTATTCATCCCGGTTTGAAAAATCTCATATCCGTATGCAATATATTTTTGTGATTTTGCAAAACTTCCCGGTTCAATCTTTTCATGCTGGATCTTCATTTTTTCTTTATCGCGAGAAAAAGTAATAACTTCATTATTGTCGAAATAGATTTTGTAGAGGTTTTCCAGAGGTATTATTTGGGTTTTTTCGAAGAGGGGAATACCAAGTGATTCAAATACCTCAAGATAAATTCCCGGCATCATAAGCATGGTAGCCCCCAGGTCAAACCGGTGCCCGTCACGGATCAATTGACCACAGCGACCACCCGGAGTCGAGTTTTTTTCGTAGATGTCAACCCTATAACCATTCTTTGCCAGATAGATTGCTGTTGCAATGCCTCCAATTCCTGCTCCTATGATAACAGCCGATTTGTTCCCTGTCATATTATTAAAGCTTCATAATAATAGCAAATCCCAACTAAAGACTTGAAATAATTCTTTTCGTCCCGTTTTTGCATGCACAAATTAATATATCCCTTCCCATTCTTTGATTAAGAAATGGACTTTTTAAAATTAATAGGTCGGTTTAAGGACAATCATCTTATCTCCAGTAATCTCAAAAAGCCATTTCTCAAAAGCAGAAGGACCGAACTTTCCGATAACATTATTTGAAAACCCATAACCCTCAGTCGGTTTTCCAACCAGATTTGTTTCCATTTTACTGTTCTGATTTTCATCATGATAATACCTGACTGCATATTTCCCGGGTTTGAGGTTTGTGATAGAAAATGAACACTTCTTTTCTTTTATCGGGCTCATTTCCTGTGTTACAACTTTTTCATTTTCATTGAAAAGCTGTAACATTATTTTTCCGGTATTATTCCTGATATCAATAATGTCTATATCGAGTTTAATCTGCGAAAAAGAAAAATTTGAAAAAAAAATCAGACCAAAGCAAAATATAAAAAATCTTTTCATGGTAAATCTTTTTTGCTGAATAGTGTTTTAAAGATATATTCTCCTGATGATATTTCACGTTGTTTAATAACAAACACGAAATAATAACAATCGAAAAAGAAAATCTCATCTTAAAAATAAATATTTGGTTATGGATAATACTTTAATTTATACAGTTTATAATCGATTATTCTCCTTTGTGTTACTTAGTGTAACCCTTAGTGTTACTTTATGGCAAGAATTAAACCACAGAGAAGCTCAAAGGATTTCAAAAAGGGTCACTAAGGTAGCAGACATTTGAATACTAACTGTCTGTATAATAACTCAACAACGAATAAACTTTTTGATCTCATGGGTGAGGGGATTATTATAAAGGTAAATTTATCTTATAAATTTCAGAACCCAAGATTGTTTAATAAAAAAAGGGCCTTCTCAAAAGCCCTTCATTTTTAAATTATATGGATCTTCAAGATCCTGTGAAAGGGTGTTTATTTTTTCAGCAAGTCTCGTATCTCAGTAAGAAGAATTTCCTCTTTTGTAGGTGCCGGAGGTACAACGGGTGCGTTTTCTTCTTTCCTCCTGGCAATAACTATTGCTTTGATAATAAGAAATATAGCAAAAGCTACAATCAGAAAATCAAAACAAACCTGTAAAAAGTTACCGTAATTCCATGTAACGGCAGGGTGTGCTTCAGAAGCTGCTTTTAAAATAAGTTTAAGATCGGTAAAGTTTACACCACCAATCACCAATCCAAGAGGAGGCATAATGATGTCGCCCACAACTGAAGAAACAATTTTACCGAAGGCTGCACCAATAATGATGCCAACTGCCATATCAACAACATTGCCTTTCATGGCAAAAGCTTTGAATTCATCAACTAGTTTCATAATTTCAGGTTTAAGTTATAGATTATTAAAAATTATAAGAAAATCCTACTCCGAGTATCTCTTTAAACTGAATCTTTGATCTGACTCCTTCTCAGGACGCAATTATCCCATTTCCATTCAGGTCCATCGGGATCATTATCTTGTCATCGTAGATAAGCTGAGTGTTGAAATTTTGTTAGTAACATCAGGATAATTGTATCCGGAAGCCATTTGTGTTTTGAAATTCAAGAGAGCAGCATAATAGAAGTTTTTAAAAGCTTCGTATCCATATTTTGATAAAAAATCGAATTTATCGTCAGTTTTACGATACCCGGTACTCCCCTGTTTGAGAAGGCCATATCCAAGATCCAGAGAATTGACCCAGACAGATTTATTCCTCTTATAGTTGGCAAAACCGCTGAATATTCCGCTTATTGCAAAGGAATTCTGACCACCTGCCGACCAGTTGGTAAGTGAAGTCTGTGCAAGGTTAACTGAAAATACTCCTCCTTTTTTCCATCCCTGGGTAGAATCGACCGGATGGGTTCGTAAGGTCTTCTCAGCATCAGTTACCTGGCCGAACGACATTTTATAGAAACCAGATAATAAAATAATTACTGCAATCACTTTGAATTTAGCTTTCATTTTTTTCATATCTAGGCTTTTATCAGTCATATTTTTAGGATCAATTTGTTTAGATTTAGCCAAAGTTAAACATTTATAGTAATTCTTAAAACCGCTTTTTTTAGAGTTAAGAACCTGTTTTTTATTAGTTCAATAATAAATCGAATATATTTGTTCTTGGTGAATATTGGTTAAACATGTAAATTGCATCAGGTTCATCTAAATAAAAAAAATGGCAGCTATGGACAGAAAAAATTCTTTTACAACAAGCATTAACGGAGGATATGCCTGTAATGGTGATAGTATAGTTCTTGGCGGGGCTATTCTCGACGGTCAGCCTATTGCCGAAGCTCAGGTGAAAATTCCATTAAAAACTATGAACAGGCATGGCTTGATAGCAGGGGCAACTGGAACCGGAAAGACCAAAACTTTGCAATTGATTTCAGAACAACTATCTGAAAAAGGTATACCAGTACTTCTTATGGATGTAAAAGGTGACTTAAGCGGTATTGCCAAACCGGGAGAGGTGAAGCCATTAATAACGGAAAGGCATGCTAAAATAAATCTTCCTTTTTCACCAAAAGGATTTCCGGTGGAACTGATGTCTCTTTCGCAGCAGGATGGTGTGCGATTAAGGGCTACCGTTTCCGAATTCGGACCTGTGCTTCTTTCACGCATTCTCGATCTGAATGATACTCAGGGGGGTGTAATTTCTGTAATTTTTAAGTTTTGTGATGATAAAAAGCTGGCATTGCTTGATCTGAAGGATCTTAAAAAAGTGGTCCAGTATGTCACAGAAGAAGGAAAGGAAGAGATTGAAAAGGACTATGGAAAAATTTCAACTGCTACAACAGGTATAATATTGCGAAAAATAATTGAACTTGAACAACAGGGGGCTGATCTTTTTTTCGGGGAAATATCTTTCGATATTCACGATCTGTTGAGAGTTGATAAGAATGGCAGTGGATATATCAGTATTATCCGTTTGACAGACATTCAGGATAAACCAAAACTCTTTTCTACTTTCATGCTTTCACTTCTTGCCGAGGTCTATAGTCAGATGCCGGAAAAGGGTGATGTGGTAAAACCAGAACTTGTAATTTTTATAGATGAAGCTCATCTCATTTTTAATCAGGCCAGTAAAGCATTGCTTGACGAGATTGAAAATATTGTGAAACTGATACGCTCCAAAGGTATTGGTATCTTTTTTGTAACTCAAAATCCGATGGATGTCCCCAACGGAGTTTTGGCGCAACTAGGGCTAAAAGTTCAACATGCCTTGAGAGCCTTTACCGCAATCGATCGTAAAGCAATTAAGCTTTCGGCAGAAAACTATCCTGTTTCAGACTATTATAAAACTGATGAAACTATAATGAATCTCGGAATCGGGGAGGCACTGGTGACAGCCCTGAATGAGAAAGGTGTTCCAACCCCTCTTGCTGCGACTATGCTCCGGTCTCCGGTTAGCAGAATGGACATTCTGTCTCCGGCTGAAATAGCTTCAATTAACAGTTCATCTAATCTTGTGCGTAAATACAGCCAGGTTCTTGATCCTGAAAGTGCTTATGAGATACTGAGTAGAAAAGCATCGGGGATGCCAAAAGAATCGACGGAAGAGACTGCAAGGAAAGATTGGGGGAATAGAAGAACGGGAGAAGAAATGAGCCAGCCCAGAACTCCTTCTCATACAACTTATGGAAGAAGCAGCAAGACACCACAGGATGAAATTGTCAAGGTCCTGACAAGCGCTACATTCATAAGAGGCGTCTTTGGAATATTAAAAAAGGTAATGAAATAGTTGTTATCGTCTGACCTTTACACTGTCAACAAGATATGGTGAATCTCCACGCCAGAATAAGGATGCATTCTTCTGCCTGTAATGTACAATAACCGGCTGTCCCTGGAGAGTGTCAAATTGCCTCATCAGGGCCTTGTTGGTTACAGTAAAAAGAAATTTCTCTGATGCAAGTGCTACATCCCTGTTGCTTGACACACTGCTTAATATTATTTCTCCTTCATAGGTCTTGAAAATAACACCCTTATGAGAAAATTTCTGCAATAATCCTGCACGGTAACCTTCACTATAAGTATAGAAATACTTCCAGTAGATTAAGACGCTTCCAATTATCACAATAAGGATCAGTAACCATTTTAAAACCTTTTTTGTTCCCAGGACTATACCTGACCAGAAGGAAGGTTTTGATGATGAAGATAATGTGCTCATAATGAGATGTTTTTATAGGGTTACTTCATGTATATATGGGTATATTTTAAGTCATTCTTTTTGTGACAGTTTGAAAATATCTTCCACTTCAAGGACAGGTTTCTCATATCCGCAAGTTACTGAATTAATCATTGCGATTGCAACCACTTTTAATGTTGAAACAAATCGAGGGAATAAAGCCCTCAGCAGTGGGTAAAGAATTCTGAATACAACATAATATCCATGTACATTTTTTGCCCCTTTTTCAGGTAGCATAAATCCCGGACGGAATGCAAATGCTTTTTTGAAGGGCAGCTTCATCAGGTCGTTTTCCGTTTTTCCTTTAACACGTGCCCAGCTCATTCTTCCTTTTTCAGTGCTGTCTGTACCTGCTCCTGAAATATAGCAAAAAGTCATATCGGGATTTTGTCTTGCAAGAATCTCAGCCATATGCATTGTGAGGGTGTATGTCAGTGAATAGTATTCTTCTTCCTTCATGCCAACGGAGGATACACCCAGACAGAAAAAACACGCATTGTATCCTTTTAATTGTTCAGCGATAGGAGAGAGATCAAAAAAATTAGTATGCAGGATCTCAATTAATTTAGAATGTAAAACACCACATGGTTTTCTGCTAATAACCAGAACCTTTTCCACTTCAGGATGAAGAAGGGACTCCATGAGAACTCCTTCACCAACCATCCCAGTTGCTCCTGTAATTATTGCATTTATTTTCATTGCATTATTTATTAAAGCTTATAGTTCTAGATTGAAATCAAAAGATACTATTTTTTTGTGTCTTTCAAGTCTTTGCAATACTAATTTTTTGTTTGATTTTAGCCGACCTGTCTGAAACAACAGATGATTTTCTTTAACCGCAAAGTACGCTAAGTCCACCTCCGCTGACGCTCCGGTGGATAAGAACCAAAGCGCGCAAAGCAATCCCTGGATTATTCAAGTCTTTGCGACCTTTGGTTTTAAACCTTTGCGTTCCGATAGCTCCTAAAATCCGCATGTCAATGTTAAGAAAAGCTGTAAAACTTTGCAGATGAAAGTCTTACAGCTAAGGTATTTTCACCTAAATTGGTGTTGCTAACAAAATACCGATATGAA